>Ga0207933_1000045_pt1 | contig 118504 bp, 110 predicted proteins | sample NGESurdeep092012_4_FD_184488 | JGI IMG/M metagenome (GOLD analysis project Ga0207933, IMG submission 184488) | Arctic peat soil microbial communities from Barrow, Alaska - NGEE Surface sample F53-3 deep-092012 (SPAdes) | ecosystem: Environmental > Terrestrial > Soil > Wetlands > Peat ... | reverse complement strand
TACCTTTAAACATAACTAATTAATTTAGCCGTAAAAATACTAAAATAATTAGTCTTAAACAAGCCCAATATTATCTTTGCTCTCATTATACCTAATCCTATAATTTTAAGTATTACTGTAATATTATTCAGTAAAAGACAAGATTAATCAATGAATCGTTGCAGCAGGTATTTTTAATTTTGAAAGAAAGGCGCCAAGAATTTGGTTAAATTCTTCAGGAACTTCCATCATTGGTGCGTGGCCGCATTTATCAATAAAATGCAATTCACTATTCGGGATCAATTTATTAAATTCTTTTGCAACAAAAGGTGGGGTGATAGTATCATTATTTCCCCAGATCAGGCAGGTTGGTTGTTTTATTTGGTTCAACTCATCACCCAGGTTATTACGAATAGCTGATTTTGCCAAAGAAATAATCTTAATAACTTTAATCCGGTTATTGGTTATTTCAAAACACTCATCTACCAACTCATCAGTTGCCATTGCCGGATCGTAAAAAGTAAGCTGTGTTTTTTTGCGGATGTATTCTTTATCGCCGCGTTTGGGATAGCTATCGCCCATTCCACTCTCAAACAAACCGGAACTTCCTGTAAGAGTTAATGACTTTACTCTTTCAGGATTTTTCAATACATATACCAATGCCACATGCCCTCCTAAAGAATTACCGAGCAGATGAATATTTTCATAATCTTTATGCTCAATAAATCTTTTTACAAATTTTTGTAAACCGCCAACTGTAGTGTGTAACAGATCGAGATCAAATAGCGGAAGCAATGGAACAATTACTTTATTTGTTTTTCTAAAATATTCAACCAGGTGGGAAAAATTGCTTAATGCACCAAAAAGCCCATGCAGTAAAAGCAGCGGTTCACCTTCTCCCTCTTCTAAAAATTTAAACTTCCCGTCTTGTATTAATTTATAATCCATGTAATTTAAAAAAACAGCAATTTTTAATGCCCTTTAATTATTGCTAAAATAAATGTTTCTAATGAAAAAAACCGCTAAATAAAATTTATGATCATTTTTAGCTTGCTAATTTATCTCCTAAATGTTGAAAAAAAGATTGAAGTTCAATAAATAAATCTTTAAAAATAGGAATGATTTTCCCGAGATGATTAATAACGGATGGCCCCCACGGAGCTACAAAATTATAAACTGAAGAAGCTTTTATTGTTTCCGGCTTAATGAGTGCCATTTTTTCTGCAAAAAATAAAATAACACTGAAGATAATGGTGTAAATAATTAAATAAAGAAGAATACCTGCTAACCTATCAATCCATCCTAGCATTGCAAGGTGAATAGTTTTTTTTATAATTCTGGCGCCAATATTTACAATTAAAACCACGACGATAAATACTAATGCAAAAGAAAGAAGTGGTAACCATTTAGTAGTTATTCCTGAAGAACCCTGCAGTAGGTGTGCCACAAAAACAGAAAGTTTGAGAGCAGCTGCAAGCCCAATTATAAATGCTATAAAAGAAAAAATCCCAACAACGAAACCTTTTGTAAAGCCTTTAAAAATGGCAATCACCATCATAATAAAAAAAGCAACATCTATAACCATTTTTTAAGATTTTAGTAGATTGAGGCTTTTGCATTTTGCCTTCAGCTTTCAGCGTTCTGCGTTCTGCCTATTTCAGCAATTCTTTCACAATTCCAGCTATAGTTTTTCCATCTGCCTTTCCGCCAAGTTGTTTATTGGCCGCTCCCATTACTTTGCCCATATCTGCGGGAGATGTTGCGCCGGTTTCTTGGATTATATTCCCAATTATTGTTTTCAATTCAGCCTCGTCCATTTGTTTGGGCAAAAATTTTTCGATCACCTCTATTTCTTCTTTTTCTTTTGAAGCGAGGTCTTCGCGCCCTTGCTTTTCATAAATCTCCAAAGAATCCTTTCTTTGTTTTACCAGTTTCTGAAGAAGTTTTATTTCTTCATTTTCTTTTATTTCGCCACCTGAGCCTTCGGCCGTTTTTGCAATGATGATCGCTGCTTTTATAGCCCGAAGTGAGCGTAAAGATTTTTCATCTTTGGCCAACATAGCGTTTTTCAAATCGGCCATTACTTTTTGTTCTAAAGACATAATTAAGTATTAATAAAATTGAAAAGATTTTTTATTTTAAATAAGGAAAAATAGAAATCATTACTAAAAGTTGCTTTACTGTTCAGCCCTTTCTTTTTCTACAAATTTTTTATGAAAATCATTTGCAAACTTTTTTATTTCATTAGAAAGGTCTTTACGCCTGGTAGCGCGTTCAAAAGTATCGCCCATGGTAAAAAGTACCTGATAAAAAAAATCGGCCATTTCATCGGTCATCATATCTTTTGTCCAGAGGTCTATTCTCATAGCGGTTTTGTCTGCAGAATCCCAAAACGCTAAAAACATGGCTTTTGCATTTTGCATATCTGCAGCTGTGCTGCCAGTTGCGCTCCAGTTTATTTTTAAAGGTACTTTTTCATCATCAAGCTGAACGTTGATGTTTATATTTGAATCTTTCATAATTGACTGCAAATTTAATACTATTGCCCATCAATATGAATGCCTATTTAACCTTTCTTTAACCATGTAACAAATACATTTGCCAACTTAATTATGTTTATGAAAAAATTTGTTTTTGTAGTTATCGGTTGTTTGTTTTTTTCAATGGCGTTTTCGCAGGAAACCACGCCACCAGCTACAAATAACAATAAGGTTGATTTTGCCAATCGTTCAGGTGACCATTTTATGTTTCAGCTTTCTTCAGACCATTGGGCAGGAGCGCCAGATAGTATTAAAGGCCACGAGACAGGGCTGTCAAGAGGGTTTAATGCTTATTTAATGCTTAATAAGCGTTTTAAAAGTTCTCCTAAATTAAGTTTAGGAATTGGGATAGGGGTCAGCACAAGCAATCTCTACTTCAAGAACATGAATATCGACCTAAAAGCTGAACCAGGTTATTTGCCTTTTACTCATCTTGATTCGGCCAATCATTTTAAAAAATATAAATTGGCTACTACTTTTCTGGAAATACCTTTAGAACTTAGGTATACAGCTAACCCAGGTACTCCGAATAAAAGCCTGAAGGCAGCGATAGGTTTAAAAGTGGGCACATTGCTAAATGTGCATACCAAAGGAAAAACTTTGTTAAGTAAAGAGGGCACAACACTTAATACCTACCTCGAAAAAGAAAACAGCACACGTTTTATGAATTCTAATCATTTTATGGCGACTGCCAGAGTAGGTTATGGCATTTTCTCTCTCTTTGGTTCCTACCAGTTAAATAAAGTATTAAATGATGGAGTAGGCCCGGACCTTAGGGTATACCAGGTTGGTATTACTATAAGTGGCCTATAATTTGATTGAGAAGGCTTTATTACAGTAAACAAACAAATAAGCACGATTTTTATTTTATTGTGGTATATTATGCATTGTAATTTTTAAAATTATCTTTTAAAAATTACAATCAATTATTTTTGTCACATTAAATATTTTCCATTGGTCGAAAAGAAATTAAATTATAATAATAACATTAATGTTGTCCTTGTAGCAGTTATTCAAAACGGCCAACAGGTACATGAAGTGAATGAATATCTTGCTGAGCTGCAATTTTTAGCTGAAACAGCCGGAGGCAAAACCGTTAAAATATTTACTCAAAAACTTGACCACCCTGATAGCCGCACATTCGTAGGCAAAGGCAAATTGCAGGAAATAAAAGATTTCACTTTAAAAAAGCAGGTCGGCCTTATCATTTTTGATGATGAACTAACCGGCTCTCAAATTTCTAATATTGAAAAGGAACTGAATGTAACTACTATAGACCGTAGCGACCTCATTCTTGATATTTTTGCCTCGCGTGCCCAAACCGCACAGGCAAAAGTTCAGGTAGAACTGGCGCAATACCAATATATTTTGCCACGCTTAAAAGGAATGTGGAAACACCTTGAAAGGCAGGGTGGAGGAATCGGAAGCCGCGGCCCCGGCGAAACAGAAATAGAAACTGACAGGCGTATTGTAAAAGATAAAATAAACCTTTTGCGCAAAAGGCTGGCAGCAATAGACAAACAATCTTTTACCCAAAGAAAAGAGCGCGGGGAATTTATAAGGGTTGCTTTGGTTGGTTATACCAATGTAGGTAAATCAACACTTATGAACCTGCTGAGCAAGAGCGATGTTTTTGCTGAAAATAAATTATTTGCCACGCTGGATACTACTACTCGAAAGGTAGTTTTGGGCCACACACCTTTTCTTTTGAGCGATACAGTTGGTTTTATCCGAAAGCTTCCTCATCATCTTATTGAAAGTTTTAAAAGCACTTTGGATGAAGTTCGGGAAGCGGATATTCTATTGCATGTGGTTGATATTTCACATCCAAAATATGAAGAGCAGATTGCGGTAGTTAATAAAACCTTGCAGGAATTAAAAAGCTTTGAAAAGCCTATCATTGTTGTATTTAATAAAATGGATGAATATGAAAAAAATACGTTTGACAAATGGCTGCCTGAAGAAGTAAAAGAGCAATTGCTGGCTGAGTTAAAAGAAAGGTGGCAGGCTCAAACAAACGGTAATTGCGTATTTATTTCTGCTACAGAAAAAACCAACATCAAAGAATTGCGCCAGTTAATTTTAAACCAGGTAAGAAGCTTATACCAAATAAAGTATCCTTATAAAGCAGAATTTTTTTATTGATGCCCCCAAAAGAAAACTGGATAAAAGTAGCTGATAATATTGGGGAAATTCCTTTTAGAGAAAATAGGATTGCTTCTATAAAAATAGAAGAGAAAACAATTTGTATTGCAGAAACTTCATTTGGCTTAAAAGCATTTTCTTCTAAATGCCCACATGCCGGTGGCAGCCTTTCCGAAGGGTTCATTGATAAAAAGCAAAATATAATTTGCCCGGTTCATGGATACCGTTTCTCTTTTAATACAGGAAGGGATACAAATGGAGAAGGCTACTTTTTAAAAATTTATCCAGTTAAAGAAACCGTTGAAGGAATTTTTATCAAGTTAGAATAATGATAAATATCCTATTATGAAAAAATAAAACGCACAATTTTGTAACTTTGCAAACTGTCATTTTGGCTACGCAAGAATTCCTGCATTAAAATTGACACATCATAACTTATCTATTTTAAAAAAATAATTTACATATAATATGGCCGGGCTACTCTCATTATTATTTGGAGGCAACAAAAGTGAAAAAGACGTAAAGTTAATTAGGCCACTTGTTGAAAAAATTAATATTTTTTTTGATGAATACCAATCATTGTCCAACGATGATTTACGTGGTAAAACTCAAATTTTTCGTGAGCGGATAAAAGAATACCTTAAAGAAACTGATGAACACATAGAATCACAAAATGCTGAAGCAGAAAAGCTGGATTCAGCTGATATAGCCGGACGTGATGCTATCTATAGGCATGTAGATGATATGCGCAAAGAACGCGATAAAAAGCTGGAGGAAGTACTTCTTGAAATTTTACCTGAAGCTTTTGCCGTTGTAAAAGAAACTGCAAGGCGCTTTAAAGATAATGCTGAATTGGAATCTACTGCAACAGAACTTGATAAAACTTTTTCTGCTACCAAAAAATATATAACGATCCAGGGCGAAAAATCTATTTATAAAAATACCTGGGCAGCGGGGGGAAATGAAATTGTATGGAACATGGTTCCTTACGATGTGCAATTGATAGGAGGAATTGTTTTGCACCAGGGAAAGATTGCCGAAATGGCAACAGGAGAAGGAAAAACATTGGTTTCTGTTTTGCCAGCTTATCTAAATGCTTTGGCAGGTTTGGGTGTTCATATTGTAACAGTAAATGATTACCTCGCACGCCGAGATAGCGAATGGAATGGGACTTTATTTGAATGGCTTGGTCTTACGGTTGATTGTATTGACAGGCACCAGCCTAACAGCGAAGAACGAAGGGTAGCTTATGGAAGAGATATTGTGTATGGAACCAATAACGAATTTGGTTTCGATTACCTGCGTGATAATATGGTTCACTCTCCTGAAGAAATGGTGCAAGGCAAACATCATTTTGCAATGGTGGATGAAGTGGATAGTGTTTTGATTGATGATGCAAGGACGCCTTTAATTATTTCGGGCCCAATCCCGCGTGGCGACCAGCAGGAATATGATCAGTTAAAACCGAGAATTGAAAAAATCGTAGAAGCCCAGAGAAAAGTTACCAGCAATTTTTTAATTGAGGCTAAGAAAAAAATATCAGAAGGAAATGATGACCCAAAAGATGGCGGCCTTGCTTTGTTCCGCGCACATCGTGGGCTTCCCAAAAATAATGCTTTAATAAAATACTTGAGTGAACCAGGCATGAAGGTGAAACTTCAAAAATCTGAAAACCACTATCTGTCGGACCAGGAAAAAAACATGCATGTGGTAGACCAGGAATTATTTTTCGTAATTGACGAAAAAAACAACCAGGTTCAGCTTACAGATAAAGGAATTGCTCTTATCACCAAATCAGGCGAAGACCCGGAGTTTTTTATCATGCCGGATATTGGAGTAAAGCTTGCAGAAATTGAAAAAAGTGGAGCGTCACCTGAAGAAAAGCTGGAACAGAAAGAAACATTATTAAATGAATATTCCATCAAGGCTGAAAGGATTCATACGGTTACCCAATTATTAAAAGCCTATACTCTTTTTGAAAATGATGTAGAATATGTGGTGATTGATGGGCAGGTAAAAATTGTAGATGAACAAACTGGCCGTATCATGGAAGGGCGCCGTTATTCAGATGGGTTACACCAGGCAATAGAAGCAAAAGAAAATGTGAAGATTGAAAGTGCAACTCAAACTTATGCTACTATTACTTTACAGAATTATTTTAGAATGTATCATAAGCTGGCTGGGATGACCGGTACAGCAGAAACAGAAGCCTCTGAATTCTGGGATATTTATAAATTAGATGTCGTTTCTATTCCTACAAATGTTCCGGTAATAAGGGATGATGTACAAGATTTGGTTTTCAAAACTAAACGCGAAAAATATAAAGCGGTAATTGAAGAAGTAGAAAAAATGACTGCAGCCGGAAGGCCAATCCTTGTGGGTACTACCTCAGTAGAAGTAAGTGAATTGTTGAGCCGCATGATGAAACAAAAAGGAATTACCCATAATGTTTTGAATGCGAAACAACACGCCAAAGAAGCGCAGGTAGTTGCTGAAGCCGGTTTGCCTGGAGCCATTACCATCGCCACTAACATGGCTGGGCGTGGTACAGATATTAAACTTGGGCCAGGAGTAAAGGAAGCTGGCGGGTTAGCTATTTTAGGAACGGAAAGGCATGAAAGCCGCCGTGTAGACAGGCAGTTGCGTGGACGTGCAGGACGCCAGGGAGACCCGGGTTCTTCTAAGTTTTTTGTTTCTCTTGAAGATGATTTAATGCGGATGTTTGGTAGTGAAAAGATTGCTTCTTTAATGGATAGAATGGGGTATAAAGAAGGCGAAGTAATTCAACATAAAATGATTTCCAACAGCATTGAGCGCGCTCAAAAGAAAGTGGAAGAAAATAACTTTGGCATCAGGAAAAGGTTGTTGGAATATGATGATGTGATGAACAAGCAAAGAACTGTTATTTATGGAAAACGCAACCATGCGCTATTTGGAGAAAGGCTGGCCCTTGATTTGGATAACGCATTCTATTCTGTAGCAGAAGGAATTATTATTTCATTCAAAGAAATAAATGACCATGATGAATTTAAACTTGCGGTCATCATGAATTTTGGAATGGATACGATTATTACCCGTGAAGAACTCGAAAAAGAGGACGTAAATATTTTAGCTAACAAATTATATTACGAAGCCAAAGATCATTACAATAATAAAAACAAGTTGATAAATGAGCAAACCTTTCCGGTGTTGAAAAACATCCGTAAAGAACAAGGTGCCCATATTATAAATGTAGCGGTTCCATTTACTGATGGAAAAAAAGCAATGCAGGCAATTGCCAATCTTGATAAGACCATTCAAACCAATGGCTCAGAACTTACTAATGCTTTAGAACGTAGTATCACACTAGCTTTGATTGATGACGCATGGAAAGAACATTTGCGCGCAATGGATGATTTAAGGCAAAGTGTACAAACTGCTGGTTATGAGCAAAAGGACCCGTTAGTAATTTATAAGATTGAGGCATTTGGCGCATTTAAACAAATGGACGACCAGGTAAATAAAGACATTGTAAGCTTTTTGGCTCATTGCCATATTCCGGCAGAACAAAACCAGGAAACCAGGATTACAGAAGAAAGAAGAAGAAGGACGGATATGAGTAAAATGCGACAGCGTAAAGCAGAATTTGCCGGGGCTACAGAAGGCCCGGATTACATGTCACAGGAAAATGAATATATAGACCCTTCGGAAAATTTAAAACAAGAACCCATCCGGGTAGCGCCAAAAGTTGGGCGTAATGACCTTTGCCCTTGTGGAAGCGGAAAAAAATATAAACATTGCCATGGAAAAAGTGAAAATTCATAGTAAATTTATTCTTAACTTTATCGGATAAATTTCAAACTGCTATTTTATATGAAAAAAATTCTTTTTCTGCTGCTTGTTTTTGCATTTAGCAAAACATCTTTTGGCCAGTCCAAAAATAAAAAAGAGGATTTAAACAAAACTCTTAAAACACAGGTTGCTCCACACAGGAACCTTTCTCCTCAGAATCTTCCTATAGTTTATACTTTTATTGGAAATGGTAATTGGGATGATGGATCAAACTGGGATGGCAACGGCCAACCGCCCCCTAGCGATGAAATAAATCCGGGAAGTAAAATTATTATTAATTCTACTATTCCCGGATCTCAATGTATTTTAGATATCCCATATACTATTCCTAGTACCACCGTTGCAATAACCCTTTCTGTTTATACCGGTAGCGTTTTGGTTGTTCCGGATTTAATTGTAAATTAGGTTTAACGTATTTTGAAAATAAAATTACAAACTTGGAATTAAAATCCCTTGTATTTGTTCTTTTACTGCCTTTGCGCAATAATTGCATTTTGACCTATATCATAAAAAGTAATGGGCATTATTGATTTTCACAAGAATTTTTTTTGCGTTCCCTCTAAAAATTTTTCACCATTTTTCCAAGCCTAAAAGCTTTTTTCCTAAAGAAGTTAAAGTAGCTGTTGTATATTTTTTTTGTTCCCAATTCCGGGGGTCGCCAGGAAAAGCATAACCTTCCGGCGCGCGCCTTTCTTTCCAGGATGAAATTCGCCATTGGCGCAATTCTTCATTATCTTCTTCAGCCGGCATCATTGAAATATATTGAGCGATACGAACTTTATCTTTACTTTTATTAGGCCTGATACCGTGTGGCTGAAGGCTGTTAAAAATCAATAAGCCGCCGGCATTCATCTTTACTTTTTCGATTTCAAACCCTGTAACATCCGGTTTAAAATGATCACGATTTTCCGGCTGGGATTGTTTCCATACATCATAGGTTCTGAAAAGTTCAGGCACACATTGAAAACCTCCCATATTTTCATCATTTTGATCAGCGAGCGCCAAAACTCCCTGAACATTTTGAGGCTTGGTTTCAGGGTCATAATCCCAATGAATAAACCCTTTTTGTTCATACCCTTCCCTCACAGGAAGATTTAAATTGGCCCGGTCAATGGTTACCCATAATTTTTCTGTTCCCCAGATATCTGTAAATGCCTGGTGAACTTTTGGAAACTGCCTGTTATTCCATAATAACTGGTTATTGTAAATTTCAACCATTCCTGTATTTGTCAATTCTTTCATTTGCATTTCTGCACGTGGCGGAGCGTACCAGGTTGAAGAGTCATTCGGATTTTTTTCTTCAAATTCCCATAAAAAATCTGCAAGCCTTTTTACCTGGTCTTTTGGCACTGCATTTTTTATAACGATATAGCCATTGGTAATCCAAAAATTCCAATCCTCTTCACTTAATAAACTCAGCGGTTTTCCATTGCTGCGGTCATTAAGTTTTATTTTACTGCTTTTCGCTGTTGAAGGGTTTCCTGGAATATCCTTATGTTCATCAGCATTCCCTTTTTGGGAAACCATCGTTGGGTTCATTGTTTGTTGTTGCATAATAAAATATTTTTATTGATTTAAAAATACAAAGTTGAGAAATGAATCAGCAGGAATATTTATCTTCAATGACAAATATTTGCTCTCTATTGACACTTTTTAGAAATTGTTAAAGGAAATAGTAGTTTTATAGAAACAATTTTGAATGAAAATAAAAAAAGAAATAGTAGAAATTCCGGCTGGCCAGTCGTTTAGGATTTTTCATCCCAGGTTAAAGAATTATTTTTTCTGGCATTATCATCCGGAGTTTGAATTGGTATATGTAGAGGCAACTACAGGAATCCGGCATGTGGGGCAACATATTTCCAGCTTTATGGAAAGTGACTTGGTTTTTATCGGCTCTAATATTCCACATTTAAATTTTGATTACGGAATAAAAACCTCTTATCATCAAACAGTAGTTCAATTAAAGGAAAATTTTTTAGCAGATGCATTATTTCAAACTCCCGAATTTTTGCCGATTCAAAAACTTTTTGATAAGGCTTTTATGGGATTATCATTTTTTGGAGAAACAAAAAAAACAGTTTCCAGGAAATTAGAAGACATGCAAAGGCTGGGGAATTTTGAAAGATTAATTTCTCTAATGGAAGTTTTACAAATATTAGCTCACTCTGAAGAAGTGATAAAACTCAACGGGCAGGATACAAGCATAAAATTATTTTTAAATGATAAAATAAGGATGGGCGCAATTTATAAATACATACATGCTAATTTCAGTAGCGAAACCAATGTAAATGAGGTGGCAGCCAGTGTACATTTAAGTACAGCCGCATTTTGCCGCTATTTTAAAAAACAAACTAAAATGACTTTTACCGAATTTGTGAATCAGTATAAAATAACTCAAGCCAAAACTTTTCTTTTAGAAGATAAAAGAATTTCTGAAGTTTCTTCCCAGTGTGGTTTTCAAAGCCTTTCTTATTTTAATAAATTATTTAAAAAAGTTGCAGGTGAAAATCCATCGGCGTTCAAAAAACGTTATTTATAAAATGAATAATTTATTTCGAATAAGAAAACTATAAACTGATATAAGGAATTTTCATAAGAAAGAATATTTTGGTTTTGAAAAAATTAAAATGGGATACTGTTGAAATTTGTTGTCTTTAGTGTGGAAATATTTACCTCACAGCATTGCAATTATTATTATTTTTATATTCAAAAAATAAATGTTTGACAGGTTTTAAGATACTTTACCCCAAAACTTAATTCTAAATCAACTAATTGGCATAATATTAGAATTTTAAAAAGAAATTACAAAGAAAAAAGTTTTCTATATTAAAAAGAATATATCTTCGCGAAGTAAATCCGATCTTCTTAATGTAGCCATATCAATCCTACGAATTACTGCACATTTAAATTTTTAAAAATGCAGAATAATTGGTATGCAGTGTATACGAAACCACATTGCGAAAGAAAAGTAAACTCACTACTTACAAAGAGAAATATTGAAGCTTACTGCCCTTTAAATTTAAAAAAGAACAGGCAAATATTCAGGGACACAATTATACGTGAGCCTTTGTTTACATCTTATGTATTTGTTAGAACTTCTGAAACAGAGATTTTTAAATTATGTAAAGAAATAAATGGGATTATAAATTTATTTTACTGGAAAGGGAAGCCCGCAATTATCAAGGATGAGGAAATCAATGCAATAATGGATTTTACCAAATACCATCAGGAAATTAGTGTAGAAAAAATGCATTTAATTTCCAGCACTGATGATTCAGGAGTTTCATATTATTTGGATGGCCAGATTCTTTTTGTAAAAAACAGGACTATGAAATTAACTCTACCTTCCTTAAGGTATACAATGGTTGCTAAATATAAAGAAGAAGGAGTAATGGGTAGGGAAATATCATTTGGAAATAAAGAACTGATTGGTCAATCGTAATTTATAGATTTGGTTGTTGGTAATTACTTCCCGATACAAAATTTACTAAAGATATAATCCAGGCGGTCTTCGTTTGTGATCTCTCCGGTTATTTCTCCCAAATAATACAGGCATCTGTTAATGTCTATTGAAAGCAAATCACCCGAAATATGGTTTTCAATTCCTGTTTGAATATCTTTTAAACTTTTTGAAACTTCCCCCAGGTCAGAAAAATGACGGGCGTTTGTGACAATAATATTTTCGTTGTTTATCCCTTCACCTCCGGCCATTGCGAATAATATGGTTTTCAATTCTTCAATTCCTGTTTGTTCATGGGCAGAAATAAAAATTTCTTCTGCAAATTGTTTGTGTAGCTTTTTATCTAAAAGATCAGCTTTATTTGCGGCAATTATAATATTTGAATTTTGTTTCTTTATTTCTGAAATAGTTTCTGATAGCTCATCTAATGCCATATCGTTTATGTCGAACAAGTACAAAACAATATCTGCTTGTTTTATTTTTTCTTTACTTCTAATTACACCCATGCTTTCAATAATATCCTGCGAATGTTCGCGAATACCGGCCGTGTCAATTAACCGGAAAAGGATTCCATTTATATTAATGGTTTCTTCAATCGTATCGCGCGTCGTTCCTGCAATTTCGCTAACAATGGCCCGGTTTTCATTCAACAAAGTATTTAATAAAGTAGATTTTCCGGCATTCGGCTTACCCACAATTGCCACACTTACGCCGTTTTTAATCACATTTCCCAATTTGAATGAGGTTAATAATTGGTTTACCTTTTTTGAAATTTTTTCAACCAGCAAAGAGAATTGATGGCGGTCGGCAAATTCCACATCTTCTTCACTAAAATCAAGTTCCAATTCTATCAACGATGAAAATTTAATTAGTTCTTCACGCAGGTCCTTCAGCACTTTTGAAAATCCGCCACGCATATTTTTCAATGCTGCATTTTGGGATGCTTTGGTATTACTTGCGATCAAATCGCCAACAGCTTCAGCCTGTGCAAGGTCTAATTTCTTATTCAGAAATGCTCTTTGTGTAAATTCTCCGGGTTTTGCCAGCCTCGCACCATTTCTGATAAGCGCATCCAATACCTGTTGCTGAACGTAAGCCGAGCCATGGCAACTGATTTCAATAACATCTTCACCGGTATATGAAGCTGGCTTTTTAAAAAGCGAAATAACCACTTCATCCAAAACATTTTCTCCTTCTTTTATGAAACCAACGTGTAGAGTATTGGCAACTTGTCTTTTTAAATCTTTTGATGAGAAAAGCTTTTGCATAATCTCAAAAGCCTGATCTCCGCTAAGCCTCAAAACGCCAATTGCGCCAATACCGGGTGGCGTTGCTATTGCTGCGATGGTATCATCCCAACCTGATAATTTACTGTACATGCTGTAAAGTTAATATCGTTTTGCCTTTGCTGTTTTGATTATTTGCAGTAAACAAACAAATACATTAAATTCTTATTTTCATTCCACAATCCTTTATGAAAGCGGATTTCGGTATGCCTAAAATATTTTTTTTGGAAAAAGTAATTTTTTTAAATGTTATTACCCTACCTTTGCAGTAGACTATTCAAATTTATAATATGGCTTCATCAACTTTTTATTTGAACATGTGCACCTCTTCCTACAGCATGCGTTGTTGTTAATTAAATTTTTAAAACACAACGCCATTTATACTTCCCTTACTTTTTAATTCAACATATTAGCTAAAAATGCCAAAGCCTTTACAAAATTATACCACTCTGATAGCAGAAATGGCGAAGGTTTTACCGATTGAAGAAGTAATTAAAAACCTTACGGATGAATTCCCCGTGCAAGTTACTTTTTCTACCAGCTTTAGTTTTGAGGACCAGTTGATTACTGACATAATTTTAAAAAATAATTTTCCCGTAAATATTTTCACTTTGGATACCGGTAGGCTTTTTGAAGAAACCTATTCAGCCTGGAGCGCTACGAATGAAAGATACCATACTCATATAAAAGCATACTATCCTGATCACAAATTGCTGGAGCCTTTTGTCGAAAAGCACGGCCCAAATTCTTTTTATGAATCTGTTGATCAGCGAAAAGCTTGTTGCTATGTAAGAAAAGTAGAGCCTTTGAAAAGAGCTTTGAAAGGAAACGCTATCTGGATCACCGGGATTCGCGCTGAACATTCACCCAACCGCCAAGACATGCAACAAGTGGAATGGGACGAATCGAATCAAATTATCAAATATCATCCAATACTTCACTGGACAACCCAGGAAGTTAAAGATTATATCAATAAATACAATGTTCCTTACAACATTTTACAAGACCGTGGGTTTGTAAGCATTGGCTGTGCGCCGTGTACGAGAGCCATCAAACCTGGAGAAGATTTCCGTGCAGGCCGTTGGTGGTGGGAAGACAATACTAAAAAAGAATGTGGCTTGCACGTACATCAGCAAGCGTCCTAATTTGAATTTTTAAAAAAGAAAAAATGAGTCAATATCATTTGGATTATTTGGGGCAATTGGAATCGGAAGCGATACATATTATGCGCGAAGTAGCCGGGCAGTTTGAAAAACCTGCATTATTATTTTCAGGCGGCAAAGATTCGATAACACTTGTGCATCTTGCAATGAAAGCATTTCGTCCCGGGAAATTTCCTTTTCCCCTGGTTCATATTGATACAGGCCACAATTTTCCTGAAGCATTGGAATTTCGGGATAAACTGGTAGAACAAATCGGGGAAAAACTGATCGTCAGAAAAGTGGAAAATACCATCAAAGAAAAAAAGCTAACTGAGCAGAAAGGAAAATTTGCCAGCAGGAATCCTTTGCAGACATTCACTTTGCTTGATGTAATTGAAGAATTCAAGTTTGATGCATTGATCGGAGGCGCAAGGAGAGATGAAGAAAAAGCAAGAGCGAAAGAAAGAATTTTTTCTGTAAGGGATGAATTTGGCCAATGGAATCCAAAATTGCAAAGGCCGGAATTATGGAACATTTATAATGGAAAAATTCACAAAGGAGAAAATGTGCGCGCTTTCCCCATCAGCAACTGGACTGAACTTGACATTTGGAATTATATCAAAAGAGAAAATATTGAATTGCCTTCAATTTATTTTGCACACGAAAGAAATGTAATAGAATATGAAGGGCAATTGGTTTCCGTTTCTGATTTTATCAAACTGGATCCAACGGATGTAATCAAAAAGAAAAAGGTTCGTTACCGCACCGTTGGCGACATGACTTGCACTGCAGCAGTAGAATCGAATGCCGATGATATTGATGGAATAATCAGGGAAATCATTGCCACAAAAACGAGTGAAAGAGGAGAAACAAGAATTGATGATAAAGTGTCAGAAGCGGCAATGGAAGACAGAAAAAAGGGAGGATACTTTTAAACTTATACCTATTACCTACAACTTATTACTTATAACTTATTACTTTTCAAAATGGACATTCTAAGATTTATAACCGCAGGCAGTGTGGATGATGGAAAAAGCACTTTGATCGGAAGATTATTGTACGACAGCAAATCAATTTTAATTGACCAGCTCGAAGCCATTGAAAAGCAAAGTAAAAATAAACTCAATGGTGAAATAGATTTGGCACTTCTCACTGATGGGCTTCGTGCTGAACGTGAACAGGGTATTACGATTGATGTTGCTTATAAATATTTTTCCACGCCAAAACGTAAATTTATTATTGCTGATGCGCCCGGTCATATTCAATATACGCGCAACATGGTTACCGGCGCTTCCAATTCGCAACTGGCAATTATATTAGTGGATGCACGCAACGGTGTTGTGGAGCAAACGCGCCGCCATTCTATCATTGCATCACTGTTGAATATTACACACATTGTTGTTGCTATCAACAAAATGGACCTGGTCAATTACAGCGAAGATGCTTATAACAACATTGTAATTGATTATGAACAAGTGGCAAAATCTCTAGGGCTAAAGGATGTAAAATACATTCCCATCAGTGCGCTGAATGGAGATAATATTGTAGAAAAATCTGGAAAACTTTCGTGGTATGAAGGCGAACCTTTACTAAACCATTTGGAAAATGTACAATTGGATTCTGATGTAAATCTTACTGATGCAAGGTTTTCTGTGCAGTATGTTATTCGTCCGCAAGCACCGGAATTACACGACTACAGAGGTTATGCAGGAAAAATTATCAGCGGTATTTATAAAAGGGGAGATGCAGTAACCATTCTTCCTTCGGGAACCCAAAGTATCATAAAATCCATAGAAACCGGAGGAAAAGAAGTTGCTGAAGCATATGCTTTGCAAAGTGTGGTGTTGCACCTGGAAGATGATGTCGACATCAGCCGCGGTGATATGATAGTTCCAACCGGCAATCAACCGCAAACGGAGCAGGAATTCGATGTTCTTTTATGCTGGATGGATAATAAACCTTTAATACCAGGAAATAAATATTTACTGCAAACGAATAGTAACCGTGTAAGAAGTGTTGTAAAGGAAATCGAATACAAACTCGATGTAAATACATTTGATAAAAATTATTCTCCTGAAAAAGCAGTGCTGAATGATATTATAAAAGCGAAAATAAAAACAGCCTCACCAATTGCCTTTGATTCCTATAAAAAATTACGGCAAAACGGTGGTGCTATTTTAATTGATGAAACAAGTTGCGTAACTGTTGGCGCTTGTATGATACAATAGTTTATTAATTTTTTTTATACTATTATCCTACTTATTTAGTAGACTAAAAAACATGAAACAGTTATTCAAAAAGGGAAAAGTAATTATTGCCGGAGCTGGCCCCGGCGACCCGGAATTACTTACCATCAAAACAGCACGTTTTCTGCAAAATGCAGATGTAGTTTTAGTTGACCGCTTAGTAAGCCAACAAATAATTGAGAATTGTATTTCGCCGGATGCAGAAATAATATATGTAGGCAAACAATGCCGGCGTGGCATTTCCACACCACAACAAACGATCAATGAATTGATGGTTCATTACGCATTACTTGGAAAATTAGTGGTACGTTTAAAAGGCGGGGACGTTTCCATTTTTTCTAATATTTTAGACGAATTAGAAACACTTACTGCCAATAATATTTCTTATGAAATAATCCCAGGAGTAACCGCTGCTTTAGGAGCCGCGGCATTTGCCGGAATCCCGCTCACAGCAAGAGGCTATTCAACTTCAGTGCGTTTTCTTACGTATTATAAATCAGATATTGTTTCAGAAGATTATTGGAAAGAATTAGCTAATACAAATGATACGTTGGTTTTTTATATGTCATCCGAAACACTTTTAAATGTAGTTGAAAAATTAACTACGCATCACATTCATGAAGAAAAATTAATGGCAATTATTGAACAGGCAACCACGCCTTTTCAAAATGTGCACATCGAAAATTTGTATGATTTTAAAAGAAAAAATTCAGAACCTTCTTTTATTTCTCCAACGCTGATTATTATTGGCCGTGTAGTTTCCCTACATGAAAATTTTAAATGGCTTGAAAATAGCGACATCAGAGAATTTTATTTTAAACCAATCAATCGTCAATTAATTCCGAACAATCAATCCGAAAAAATTACCAATGTTAGTTGAGCAAAAATTAAATAGTTTATTGGAACTGATCAATACATCAACAAATGATGAGCTCATTTGGATCAATGGGTACCTCAACGGGATTCTTTCAAAGCAAGTTACCGGTGTAAAACTTGTTGATAATAGTGCAGTAAAAAGTGCGGTAAAAAAAATTACAATTGTTTATGGAACTGAAACGGGAAATTCCAAAAGGCTCGCGACAGACCTGGCTTCGAAAGCAAAAAAACTGGGCCACCATGCAAAAATCCAAGGGCTTGATCAATACCGCCTTACCGATCTTTCGAAAGAGGAGTACCTGCTAACAATTATGAGTACTCATGGCGATGGAGAACCCCCTTTGGCTGCACAAAAATTTTATGATTTTGTTCATCAGAATGAATTGAAACTTTCCAAATTAAAATACAGTGTCTTGGCTCTTGGTGATTCAGGCTACCCGCTTTTTTGCAAAGCAGGTGAAGATCTGGATGGCCAGTTAAACAAGCTAGGTGCCAATAGGATCGCGCCTTTGCAGAAATGTGATGTAGATTATGATATAGAAGCAGGAGATTGGTTTTCAAAAGTGATGCACGCTTTAAATGAAAGTTCACAAAGCGAACCTTCATTATTTGCTGCACCGGTAATTAAAAAAACTTCCGGTAAAAAAATCTACACTGGAAAATTATTGTCACATGTGAATCTGAATGATATTGGGAGTAATAAAGAAACTTTTCACATCGAAATTGAAGCAGAAGATGTTCAATATTTACCAGGTGATTCCATTGGAATTATTCCCGAAAATAAAGAGGAATTAGTTGAGAAAATTTTATTGATTTCAGGAATTGATGGTAACACCAATATTGATTTTAAAGATCAATTGATTTCTGTGCATGATCTTTTGAAAAAGAAATTGAACATTCTTAATTTACCAGAGCGTGTTGTAAAAAAATATGCTTCTGTTGTTCAACAGGAAATTCCTTCAACAAAAATTGATCTGCTTGATCTGTTAAAAATTTATTCTGTAAAAGATGAGAACCAGTTCACAGAAGTATTGAAAATATTAGAACCCACTTCGCCAAGATTATATTCTATTTCATCTTCACCTGAAGCGCATCCGGGCGAAGTGCATATTACCGTTGCAAAAAATTGCTTTGCCATAAATGATGAATTGAAACACGGCCTTGCCTCTGAATTTTTGTCTCTATTGAATGAAGAAGATGAATTGAAATTTTATATAAGCCCGAATAATTGTTTCCGTTTGCCTGATGAAAATAAAAATATTATTATGATCGGCCCTGGGACCGGGATTGCGCCTTTCCGTTCTTTTTTATGGGAAAGAGATTCTAACGGTGCATCGGGAAAGAATTGGTTGTTTTTTGGAGAGCAACATTTTGTTTCGGATTTCTTATACCAGACTGAAATTCAAAGTTGGGTCGAAACCAATTTGCTTACAAAAATTGATACCGCTTTTTCGAAAGACCAGGCTGAAAAAATTTATGTGCAGCACAAAATCCTGAAACACGGCGCTGAATTTTTTGAATGGTTACAGGCGGGAAGTTATGTGTATTTATGTGGCGCAAAAGAACCCATGAGCTTCGATGTAGAGCAAACGATTTTAGAGGTTATTGAAACTTTCGGAGATCGATCAAAAGAAGAAGCAAAACAATATTTAGAAAATCTAAAAGAAGAAGGACGATACGTTACCGATGTTTATTGAGTTAAAAGCTGAAAGCAAAAGTCTTAATTCGTCATTTACGATTCACCATTCATAATTCACTATTCACCAACAATGTCAGAAACAAAGAATTTACCATTATTAGAAAGAGTAAAAGTTGAAGGAGATGCCCTTCGCGGAACAATCGTCGAGAGTATTAATGATGAACTAACAGGAGCTATGCGCGAAGAAGATACTTTGTTGATGAAGTTTCACGGAATGTATCAACAGGACGATCGCGACCGTCGTGAAGAAAGAGCTAAAAAGAAGCTGGAGCGTTTGTATACTTTTATGATTCGCTTGCGTATGCCAGGAGGTATTTTAACTTCTGAACAATGGCTCGCGCTGAATGATATTGCCGGAAAAGATTCTACTAATGAATTGAAAATTACCACCCGGCAAACCATTCAATTGCATGGCGTTTTAAAATCAAGATTGAAACCCACTCACCAGATTTTTAATAGTGTTCACCTGGATACGATCGCCGCATGTGGCGATGATAACAGGAATGTAACCTGCAGCCCTAATCCTGTACAGTCGCCGTTACACGATGAAATATTTGGTTATGCTTCTAAAATAAGTAGCATGCTGAAACCGAAGACAAGGGCTTATTACGAGATATTTTTGGATGAAGAAAAAATAGTAGATAAAAAACTGGAAGAAGATACCTTATACCGCGACTCTTATCTTCCGCGCAAATTTAAAGTGGGTATTTGCATTCCTCCCAACAATGATATTGATGTATTTGGAAATGATTTGGGATTGATCGCAAGCATTGAAAATAATAAACTAATCGGTTTCAATTTTGCGATAGGCGGAGGGCTTGCATTCACTTTTGGCAATCCTGATACTTACGCAAGATTGGCTACAGAAATCGGTTTTGTAGAAGCGGGAGAGAAAACATTTAAAGCGATTTACGAAGTAGTAACCGTTCAAAGAGATAATGGTGACCGTGTTGACAGAAAGCAGGCGCGATTGAAATATACTATTGATAAAATGGGCGTTGATAACTTTAAAGAAGAGGTTGAAAAGCGTATGGGCTTTAAGTTTGAGAAATCAAAGCCTTATGTTTTTACTAAACGTGAAGATTATTACGGCTGGCAACAGGATGTCAAAGGCAATTGGTTTTATACACTTTTTGTAGAAAATGGCAGAGTGATGGATACTGAACAGGTTGCTATCAAATCTGCACTTCACAAAATTGCAAAAACAGGAAAAGTAAATTTCAGGTGCACGGTAAATCAAAAAGCAATCGTGAGCGACGTAAAGCCTGAGGACAAAAATGAGATCAATGATATCCTGGAAGAATTTAAAATCATTGAGCATACTGACAACGCATCTATACTGAGGAAAAATTCAATGGCTTGTGTGGCGTTGCCGACGTGCCCGTTGGCACTGGCAGAATCACAACGCTATCTTCCTTCGTTACTAACAAAGATTGAATCATTACTTTCAAAATATGATCTCACCAATGAAAATATTATTACGCGTATGACCGGTTGTCCCAATGGTTGCGGACGTTCATCCGTTTCAGAAATTGGATTTATCGGCACTGGCCCCGGAAAATACAATTTGAATTTAGGTGGTGATCATGAAGGTTACAGGCTAAATAAATTATATAAGGAAAGCCTGGACGAGAAAGGCCTTCTTTTTGAACTAGATACTCTGTTTGGAGAGTTTAAAAAAGAAAGGGCAGAAAATGAATCATTTGGTGATTTTACTTTTAGAAAATTATTTAAAGACGGAAAAGATTGAAGCAAGGAATTATCATATTTTTAATTGTGGCAGGGATTCCCATTGCAGCAAAATCCCAACACAAAACGGAGCATACTAATATGCTTTGGGAGGGATATTATAATTCTTTTTCTATAAACAAAAAATGGTCATTATTAAGTGACGCGCAAATAAGAACACGTGATTGGGCTCAACATTGGTCGCAGATGTTAGTACGATCAGGATTGACTTATAAAGTCGATGAACATGTTTCAGTTACGGGTGGATTTGCTTTTTTTAAAAATGCTCAATATGCTAATAAAGATCTCTTATTAAAGAATGAATATCGTCCGTGGCAGGAATTATTTTACCAGGTTAAATTGAATAAGATCAACCTCACACAACGCCTGAGAACTGAACAGCGATTTCAGCAACAGGTAATCAATAACCAATTAACCAAAAAATACTCATATATTTTTCGTCTTCGGTATCGGTGCGAAGCGCTGTTTCCTTTGAAATCAAATAAAATGGCATTCCTCGTTGCCAATGAAATAATGGTTAATCCTGGAAACATCCGCAATACTTTATTTTTTGATCAAAACCGGACTTTTGCAGGATTAAATATCAAGCTGAAAGAGAATACAGCTTTGCAATTTCAGTACGTAAAAATATTTCAGTGGCATAGCACTACCAGTATACTTGAAAACCAGGATGTACTTCGCGTAAACCTGTTCCAACAATTTGGTTTTGGAAAGCAAATAAATAAGCACAAAAAACGAACCGTGTGATAGCAGAAAAAGAAGATATAAAAGTGGCAGCGGATAACAGGTTGTTTCCAATTTTCCTTAAGCTGGAAGAACTTTCGTTGCTTATCATCGGTGGTGGAAATGTAGCATTTGAAAAATTAAATGCAGTTTTAAATAATTCTCCAAAAACAAAAATAAAATTAGTCGGCATTGAGATTATTGATCCGATAAAAAATATTTCCGAACAATTCGAGAACCTGGAATTACTGGAACGAGCATATACTCCTGTAGATATTGAAGAAGCGGATATTGTGATTGCAGCAGTCAATGATTATTTTACCAGCGAACAAATTAAAATAAATACAAAAGAAAAAGGCAAACTTGTTAATGTTGCCGACAAGCCTGGCTTGTGCGATTTTTATTTAGGCTCTATTGTAAAAAAAGGGAGTGTGAAAATTGCCATTTCTACCAATGGAAAGTCGCCGACGATTGCCAAAAGATTAAAAGAGGTAATCTCTAATTTCATTCCTGATGAAATGGAAAATGTATTACAAAATATGCGGATTATCCGCTCAGGAATGAACGGTGATTTTGATGAGAAAGTAAAAAACCTGAATGACCTTACGAAAGTGCTTGTAGCGAAACAGGCAACATTGCACAAAGAATCAAAAGTAGCAACAAAAAAATGGCAGAAGATAGTAACGTGGTGTTTACTTGCCTTTTTCTTTATGATTTTAGGGCATACGGTTTTGTCTTTCATTCCATTTGAAAACATAGTTGCCGGTGCAAAAAAAGTAACTTCAATTGTTGATAGAAAATCTTTTTTAATGATGCTGCTTTGTGGTTTTCTTGCACAAATGGCGGATGGCTCTTTGGGAATGGGTTATGGAACAATTTCTACCACTTTTCTTTTGGCAAATGGCGTTAGCCCCGCAATTGTAAGCAGCCGTGTTCATTCTGCCCGTGTTTTTTCCAGCGGCGTTTCGGGATACAGCCATCATCGTTTTGGAAATTTTAATAAGAAGCTATTTAAGGCTTTGGTAATCCCAGGAGTTGTGGGCGCAATCATTGGGGCGGCATTCGCATTTTACGCCCAAAAATATTCTAATTATGTACGCATTCCTGTTTCAATTTACACCGTATACCTTGGATTTTTTATCATAAGAAAAGCGTTCAAAAAGCAAAACGTTCACGATAAAGTAAAGAGAGCCGGCTGGCTGGCAACTGCCGGTGGATTCTTAGATGCTTTTGCCGGAGGCGGTTGGGGTTCGTTGGTGACAAGCACTTTGATTTCAAAAAGAAAAAGCCCACGCTATGTAGTAGGCTCTGTTTGCCTTGCAGAATTTTTTGTGGTGCTTGCCAGTTCTATCACTTTCTTTATTTTTTTGAAAAACATTCCTTTGTTTGATGTGGCGGGGCTTATTATTGGCGGATTGATTGCAGCGCCAATTGCTGCACGATTCGTGGGAAAGGTGCCGTTAAAAACCATGTTCATTCTCATTGGATCTTTGGTTATTATCACGAGCTTTTCTACTATCTGGCGTGTAATCGCCCCATTTTTACATTAATAATCTACTCAACAAAGACTTCAGTATAATATACATCAGACCGGTTTCTCGTAATATTATGAGAATAAAAAGCATAAGATTCATTGATGTCTTCCAACAAATAAAAAGATTTGCATGTTTTGTTCAATCCTTCAAAAACAAGTGTAAAACGGATAAAATCATTGATCACAAAATGTTGTGTCCAATGCGGCATCAGTGCGATATTAAAGGGTTTTATTAGTTTGCTTTTTTTGCCTGTATCCTGAATTAAATAAGTGCTGGGCCATATTCTTATTGCACTGAATTCTTCCGAAAAAAAACGGCAATGAACAATAACACAACGTTCTGGTTGGTGCTTTATTAATTCTTTGATGCCGTTATCGATCTCTACCTGTGGTTTGGCAGTTGAGGTGCTCATCGGTTATTTTTTAATTCTGAATACAAAATTAAATAAACCATGCAAAGGAATTTGTAAGAATAAGAATCTTACTTATTTGTTGGTTTACTGCAATTTTCACAGCTTCGCCTTCTTAATTGTTTTCATCAGCCAATAATTTCCTGGCTTCTATTTCGTCCAAAGAAATCTGTTTTTTTAATTCTTCCATGGAATCAAATTTTTCTTCATTCCGCAGGAAATACTTTACATATACGCGAATGATTCTGCTGTAAATATTTTCATTAAAATCAAAAATATTTATTTCAATGGTGCGCCTGTTATCTGCAATTGTAGGGCGTGTGCCAATACTCATCATTCCATTGTGAAAAGATCCGGGAACAAAAAGGGAATCTTCATTTACCGATGCCTTTCCTATGGCTACGCCGACGGCATAAATTCCATTTTCAGGAATCAATTTATTTTGATTTTTTATCTCAAGGTTGGCAGTGGGGTATCCGAGCGTTCTTCCTAATTTATTTCCATCCACCACTTTTCCTTCAAAAAAATAATCATAACCCAGGCATTCTTTAGCCGTTTTTAAATCACCATCCTTCAGCGCAGTGCGGATTTTCGTAGAGCTGATCTTTACATGGTTTAAAACGTGTTCTGGTATTTCTTTTACCTTATAGCCAAATTGATGCTGGTATTGTTCAAGCAAGGCGTAATCACCGGCGCGGTTATTTCCAAAGCGGTGGTCATAACCAATAATAATAGATTTGGGATGAAATTTTTTTACAAGGAACTCAGAAATATATTCATCGGCCGGCTGGTTTGAGAATTCCAGCGTAAAGGGTACAATCACCAAATGGCCAATTCCTTCTTTTTCTAAAAGTTCAATTTTTTCAGAAAGATTGGTAAGCAATTGTATGGATGGCCGGTTCTTATTTTGATTCAATACCATTCTTGGATGCGGGTCAAAAGTGATAATTACCGATTCGCCATTATTATTAATAGCTTCTTTTTTTAGCTGGTGAATTATCTGAAGGTGCCCGCTGTGGACACCATCAAAAGTACCTATGGTAATGGCGGCGTTTTCAAAAAAAGGTAAGTTATTTATATCACTGTGTACCTGCATAGAAATTGCAAAACTAATTTATTTATTCGTGGATATTTTCAATCAATGATAAGATGCCCAGATGTTTTATTTTCGCAGTTAATTAAATAAAAACATGTCCCTTTATTCCCAACGTGGCGTTTCAGCTCAAAAAGAAGAAGTTCATGCGGCCGTAAAAAACCTTAACCAGGGGCTTTTCCCAAATGCTTTTTGTAAAATTTATCCTGATTATTTAGGTAATGATCCCGAATATGTGAATGTGATGCATGCGGATGGCGCGGGCACGAAAAGTATATTGGCTTATTTGTATTGGAAAGAAACCGGAGATATTTCTGTGTGGAAAGGAATCGCCCAGGATGCAGTGGTGATGAACCTTGATGATCTTTTGTGCGTGGGTATTTACGATAATATTATTTTTAATTCTACGATTGATAGGAACAAAAATTTAATTCCCGGGGAAGTGTTAGAACAAATAATTAACGGCACGCAGGAATTTTTTGAGTTGATGAAAACATTTGGAATTAATATTCATTATCTCGGAGGCGAAACGGCTGATGTAGGCGATGTGGTTAGAACAATTGCTGTGAATGGAACCATGACTGCAAGATGGTCAAAATTAAAAATAATTTCTAACGAAAACATAAAACCGGGGGATCTAATTGTGGGGCTTGCCTCATTTGGGCAGGCTACTTATGAAAAAAATGATAACAGCGGCATTGGTAGTAATGGCCTGACTTCTGCACGCCATGATATCCTTGATAAATATTACGCGGAAAATTTTAAGGAAAGTTATGATACCAATCTACCCGAAGAAGTAGTTTACATTGGTAAAAACAGGATTAAAAATGTAACTGGAATTCTCTCGCCTACCAAAACTTATGCGCCACTTATTAAAAAAATATTAGAAAATAATTTTGATAAAATTGCCGGATTAATCCACTGCAGTGGCGGCGGGCAAACAAAATGCTTAAAATACATTCCTGAGAATGTGCGTGTGATAAAAGACAATTTATTTACTCCGCCTGATATTTTTAATAAAATTAAATTAGCCAGCAAATCTAATGACCGGGAAATGTACCAGGTTTTTAATATGGGCTGCAGAATGGAAATTTACACTGACGAAGATTTTGCAGCAACTGTTATTCAGGAAGCAAGGGCATTTAATATAGAAGCGCAAATTATTGGCCGTGTGGAATCTAGTGACAAAAAGGAATTATTGATTGACGCCAATGGAAATGATTTGATTTTTTCATAAATATTTTATAGTTCTTGCCTCATTTATTAAATGCCCATTTTTAATAATTTACTTCATAAACATAGCTAACGCGAATGGTTAAACGAGAATCTTGCTTAACTGGAATCAGGCCCTTTGATCAAATGTATCATTCTGGAGAATACATTTAGTTCCATATTTTACAAGATATTGTTCCGTAAAACTAAAATGTAAAAAATAAAAAATGAATCGTGGGCAACGATAAATGGGATTAATGCATTTATGACAAGTGATGAAGAAAGTAGTTTGAAGCAAAGCAGAAATTATTATGAAAAAAAATAAAAGCATTTCACTCATCTTAGTTTTTATAACAACCTCTTTTATTTTAAAAGCGCAACAAAATGATTCGATAACTCAGAAGCTTGATGAATATTTAATTTCGGCGAATAATTTTCATAAGTTCAATGGCTCAGCATTAATTGCCCAACAAGGAAAAATCCTTTTGCAAAAAAGTTATGGCTATAAAAATTTTGCAAGGCATATTTTAAATGATAATAGTACAATTTATCAAATTGGTTCTGTAACAAAACAATTCACTTCAACGGTTATTCTGAAATTGCAGGAAGAAGGCAAACTTTCTATAACAGATAATCTCAGCAAATATTTTCCGGAATTCAAATATGCCGGTAAAATAACATTGGAGAACCTGCTGGCCCATACTTCAGGCATTTATAATTATACAAATGATATTGGTGCGGAAGATTCTGCCATCGTTTGTAATCCGATAAATAAAAAATTGGTGACGGATATTATTTTCAAGCATGAACCTTCTCTTAAACCTGGAACACAATTTCAGTATAGTAATTCAAATTATTATTTGCTCGGATTAATTATTGAAAAAATTTCCGGCAAATCGTATGAACAAAATGTCCGCGACATAATTTTTGCACCGTTACAAATGAACCACTCCTTATTTGATTTCAAACATTCATCAGATACCAATATTGCAACAGGTTATCAAAACATTAGTGATACCAATCAAATTGAAGCCACAGCCTGGCGATGGGATTCAACAGTAACTTATGCAGCAGGCGGGATATTCAGTACTACGGGCGATATGTACAAGTGGGCAAAAGCAATTGCCAATAATGAAATCCTATCTCCGGATTCATGGAAAGATGCACTTACGCCGCAATTACAAAACTATGGCTTCGGTTGGTATATTGATTCGCTGTATGGCCATAAAACAATTGCACACGGCGGAGGGCTTCCTGGTTTCACAGACTACCTGTGTTACTTTCCGGCTGAAGGCATCACCATTATTCTACTGAGTAATGAAGGCTGGTTTAATGAAGGATTAACAACAATAAATTCAAATCTCTCTGCAATTCTTTTTCATAAACCTTACGAACTGGTTCATAAACGCGTTTTCGCTGAGCTTTCACCTGAGGCTTTGAAAAAATATATTGGCCGTTATGATTTTGATAAAAAACACCATGTATATATCACGCTCGAAAATGATACACTGCAAATGGAAGCACCGCAAGGCGGCTTGCCAAAATCCCCTTTATTTGCAGAAGATGAAACTAATTTTTATTTGAAAATTATTGATGCGAGAATTGAATTTGTAAAAGATGCATCCGGAAATATTTCCGAATTGATCGCTCATTATAACGGTAAGAATGAAGTATGCAAAAAAGTGAATTGAAATAAATAATTAAGGATTCTTTTTCGTTCAGGCATAACTGTTATAAGAAATTAGAATGTAAATTATTGGAATTTATTTGTTTACCGGAATTGTAATTCTTGATAGCCAACAGTAGTAAAATTGCGAACGGCTCTGGCTCAATGACAAGTTTGGGCCAGTGAAAATTATAAATGCCTTGCGAATAAGGAGAAGTTGCAGTAAATTCAACTTCATACTTTGGGAAGCCTGTCATCACAAATTGAAAAATACCTAAAAGCGTTTTTTCACTACCTTTCCTACAATAAAATTTAATATATTAAAACGAAATTCTTTATATGCCTGACAACAAGAAAAACCAAACATCTGAAAGCAGGAGGAAATTTTTAAAAACAAGTATTGCAGGTGGCATTGCTGCTGTCACGCTTCCCTCCCTCACTTTTGCGGACAAGAATATAAAACAATTCATTCAGCCTGCCACTGCGCCCTTTGAGCTGGATGAGGTAACTATTGATGATTTAAGTTCAGGTTTCAAATCGGGAAAGTACACGGTTCGTTCTGTTGCAGAAAAATATATTAAACGCATCAATGAAATTGACAAAGCCGGGCCAGCTATCAATGGTGTTATCCAGCTAAATCCTGACGCATTAAAAATTGCTGATGAACTCGACAAAGAATTAAAAGAAAAAGGGCCGCGGAGTCGTATGCATGGCATCCCCGTATTGATAAAAGATAATATTGATACCGCGGATAATATGGAAACCACGGCTGGTTCCCTCGCCTTGCTTGATGCGAGGCCACAGAAAGATTCATTCCTGGTAAAGCAGCTTCGTGATGGTGGAGCCTTAATACTCGGTAAGACCAACCTGAGCGAATGGGCTAATATGCGCTCCTCCCACTCTACAAGCGGATGGAGCGGCCGAGGCGGACTTACGAAAAATCCGTATGCGCTTGATAGAAATTGTTCCGGATCCAGCTCAGGTTCGGGAGCAGCCGCGGCTGCCAGCCTATGCGCTGTGGCAATCGGCACAGAAACCGATGGTTCCGTGGTAAGCCCTTCTTCGCTCAATGGAGTGGTGGGCATTAAGCCAACAGTTGGGCTGGTAAGCCGCGCAGGTATTATTCCTATTTCGCATTCGCAGGATACTGCCGGGCCGATGGCGAGAACGGTTCGGGACGCCGCTATCCTGCTGGGAGTTATGGCTGGCGCCGACGACGAAGATGCGGCCACACAAAATAAAGAAAGAAATAACGTGGATGATTATACAAAATTTTTAGATAAAGATGGATTGAAGGGCGTAAGAATCGGCGTGCTGCGGCAGTACTTTGGTTTTCTTCCTTCTGTTGATAAAATAATGAATGCCTCCTTAGAAGTAGTGCAACAAAAAGGCGCCATTTTAATTGACCCCGTAGTAATTGATTCTATTGGAAAAATCGATGATTCTGAGGGAACAGTGATGCGTTATGAATTAAAAGCTGATATGGAAGCTTATTTAAAACATCGCGGTAATGGCATTTCTTTTCATTCGTTAAAAGATTTAATTGATTTTAATAATACTCATGCAGATAAGGAAATGCCCTACTTTAACCAGGAATTATTTTTACAGGCTGAGTCAAAAGGGCCGTTGACAGATACTGATTACCAGGAAGCATTAGAAAAGAACCACCGGATGGCGCGTGAAGAGGGTATTGATGCTATTATGAATAAACACAAACTCGATGCAATCGTGTCTCCTACTGATAGCCCTGCGTGGATGACGGACCTGGTAAACGGAGACCATTTTTTGGGCGGAAGTTCGCAGTTGGCGGCTGTTGCAGGCTATCCACATATTACCGTTCCCGCTGGCGATGTATTTGGATTGCCCGTTGGCATCTCTTTCTTCGGAAGGGCATGGAGCGAACCCGTTCTATTGAAAATTGCTTACGCCTTTGAGCAGGCAACAAATGCACGCAAACCGCCAAAGTTTTTGCCTACGGCTAAACTCGCGTGATAGAACAGGGTTTAATTTTTCGTATATGCATTTCCGTTATAAAGCAAAATAAAAAGCCACAAAATTTGTTTGTTTACTGCCGGGCTTCTGTTTATTTTATAGATTCTCTGGTGTTTTGAATGTAAGTCCTTTTTCTTTTAATATCTTTTGCAATTTAGGGATAGCCGTTTTTCCAATGCCATGAAACTCCAGTATTTCAGCCTCTGTATGTTTGGCCAGTTGCTGTAATGTTTTTATTCCGCTATTCTGCAAGGCACGCCTGGCAGGCGCAGAAAGTTGTGGAAGGAAATCTTTTTGTTCTTCATCCCGTTGTTTCACTTTGAATTTTACAATCCTTGAAATTAAATTCAATGGCACGGGTTTATCTAAAGGAAACTGCACCGAACCTTTTCCTTGTTTATAAATGGATAACTCCTTTGCAAATGCAGCATGGCCGGAAGGTGTAGCATATACACCAATATGATTTTTGTACCCGGCAAAATAGATAATTACGCTTCCTTTGTATTTAAAAGCAGGCATGCCATAACTGATAATTTCCTGAGCAGCCGGAGCAGCCTCCTTAATGGCAACGCGAATTTGTTCCAAAACTTTTTGAACATTTTCCGGAAACGCAGTGAAGTAGGCATCCATATTTGCAGGCTTCGCAGACTTCATAAAATAGTCATTTTAAAAATTAAATGCTACGCATTTTCAAGTTCAGCGATATTAAATTTTATCGATTTCATAATTACTTCCATTACTCTTTTTCCTTTTCCTGGTTCGCTCATTAATTTACCGAGCATGGCCGGAACAATTTGCCACGAAACACCGAATTTGTCTTTTAACCAGCCGCATTGAGATTCTTTTCCGCCTTCACTCAATTTGTTCCAGTAAAAATCTATTTCTTCCTGGTTATCGCAGGGCACCACTATTGACACGCCTTCATTAAAAGTAAATGTGTGTGGCCCCGAACTTTCCATGGCAGCAAACACCTGACCGGTCAATGTGAAACGCGCGTGTTTAATATGGCCTTCAATATCGCCTTCCCCTTTTTCATAACGGCTTATCAATTGTACTTCACTATTTTTAAACAAAGAAGTATAAAAGTTAATGGCTTCTTCCGCTTTGCCGCTTTGCTTTTGGGTAAACATAAATGAAGGCACTATTTTTTGCCCAACTTTATCATGTAACATTAACTGCCAGTTCACACCGTACTTATCCGCGCACCATCCATATTTATCATTCCATGGATATTTATCAAGTGCCATCAATACGCTGCCGCCAGCAGATAATTGCTTCCATTTTTTTTCGACCTCTGCTTCTGATTCACAATAAACAAAAAAGGAAATAGAGGGGTTTATTTTAAACTGCGGGCCGCCATTTAATCCCATAAATAATATTCCATCCAGTTCAAACATAACTACAATGGGGTTTTCAGAAATGACCTTTGAATTTTCAAAAACAGAAGAATAATAAGTTGCTGCTTCTTTGGCTTTACCATCAAACCACAGGCATGGATACAATTGATTTTTCATTTTCATTATTTTTATGTCTTCTCAAAAATAGTTCTAAAAGATTTCCCGTAAAGGGATAATTATGACATTTTAAGGGTCTTTTACGACGGTTTCAATTTCCAATTTTTTTTCAAACTCATATCTTTCTTCTTGGCGGTTCGCGGCTATAAATCCAGTAAACAAACAAATTCATTCGATTTGTATTTTACCTGCTTATAACAGTATAGGCTAGCCGTAAATAAATTCCGATTATAAAAAGATAATTTTTTAATTAGCTTCGCTTGCATTGTTCATGGCACATGCAAAAATTCAACATCCGCATACTTTAATAACTTTTTAGAAAAAATATACACTCCAACTCATGAATACGAAAACACGTGTAGCCTGCATGGCCACAATAATACTTATAGCTTTCTTATCTGCCTGCAATAATAGTAATAATAAAACAGTCACAGAAACCAAAAGCGCGCCAGCTCCTAAAGTGGATATTAAACTTCCGGCTGGTTTTTCTGCTACGATTGTAGCCGATTCATTGGGTCATTTAAGGCACATAGCGATCAATGCTAACGGTGATGTGTATGCGAGTTTAAGTTCCCTGAAAGATGGAAAAGGAATTCTCATGCTGAGTGATACCAACAAGGATGGCAGTCTTGATAAGAAAACAGGTTTTGTCGATTATCCCGGCACTGGTAACGCTATCAAAAACGGGTACCTCTATTCTGCTTCAAACACTAGGGTTTTCAGGTATAAACTCAATGATAAAGGAGAGGTAATTGACACAGGTAAACCAGAAGAAATTGTGCAGGGATTGGTGGACAGGAACAGGGATAATTCAAAATCTATTGCCATTGACGATCAAAATAATTTGTATGTAACAGTAGGCTCTTACAGTGATGCCTACAGGGAGGAAGGTTCCGGAAAAGGGATTGCCGGTTGCCCTCTTTTAGATTCCGTAGGTGGTATATGGCAATTCAAAGCTGACAAGCTTCATCAAAGCTATGGAGATGCGGTTCATTATGTACGTGGAATAAAAAATGCCGTGGGCATTGCATGGAATACCAATACCCTTTCTCTGTTTGCCACGCAGCATGGCCGCGGCCAGTTTGATGATAAGTTCCCTCAATATTATACTTCCAAACAAAGTGGGGAATTGCCTGCCGAGACTTTGTATGAGCTGCACCAGGGATCGGATGCAGGCTGGCCATTTGTTTATTATGACCCCTTTCAGAAGAAGTTGATTCTTGCTCCGGAATATGGCGGCGATGTCAAGAAAACTGCTGATAAAAAATACCAGGAACCTGTTGTAGCTTTTCCGGCACACCTGGCGCCGGATGACTTGCTATTTTATACCGGCGATATGTTTCCTGAAAAATATAAGAACGGCGCTTTCATTGCTTTTCACGCTCAGTCGCCGTAACTGAAAGAGGGATACTTTGTAGCTTTTGTACCTTTTAAAGATGGCAAGCCTTCGGGGGAGTGGGAAATTTTTGCTGATAATTTTGCCTGCGAGGATTTGAAGAATCCTACTGGCCCCATAGAACACAGGCCTACCGGTTTAGCGCAAGGCCCTGATGGAGCTTTGTATGTTTCCGATGATTTGAAAGGAGACATCTTCAGGATAGCGTATACCGATGGAAAAAGTGATTTTGGGTAACTACAGTAAACAAAGGAATTCGGGTGATTTTTAATTAATCAAAAAGAGATAGAAAGATTTCGGAAGGGCAATGCACGCTCATAAATTCCTAATTTTTAAAATCTTGTTGTTTCACTTTAGGGAAACTTTATTATCTTTGTATTGTGGACAAAAATCAGAAGCATAGAAAGATAACTTTTTTCAAAAACTACTTCCAGGACTTCTTTGACAAGCAATCAAAAAAGGTGAAAGCTAAAACTGTTTGGACGTTTGACTTAATAGAAGAGTTGCAAAGAGTTCCGGAAACTTATCTCAAACACATTGAAAACACGGACGGCCTTTATGAAATTCGTGTTCAACTTGGTAGTGATATTTTTCGAATTTTCTGTTTTTTTGACCAGGGACAATTAGTTGTTTTAGCCAATGGATTTCAAAAGAAAACGCAAAAAACACCAAAGAAGGAAATTGAAATGGCACTTAAAATAAAAGCAGAATATGAAAACGAAAAATAAGAACCTGATGACCCTTGAAGAGTTCAAAGAAAAAAACTACGGCAAACGTGGAACAAAAGAGCGTGACGAACTTGAAGCAGGTTATGAAAACTTCAAAATCGGGGCACTAATCCATGACACACGTTTAGAAATGGGGATGACACAGGAGCAATTGGCAGAAAAAGCTGGAACGACAAAATCCTACATTTCAAAAATTGAGAATAACATTAAAGAAGCCCGTATTTCGACACTTCAGAAAATCGTTGAACTTGGTTTTGGCGGACGTTTAGAATTATCAATTAAAATCTAAAGCCCCTTGCTGTTTTGTAAATGTTCAAAATAAAAAGTTTAGGAATTTGATTTAAGAAATCTCAAAAATAAAGGAAAGATTTGCAGTTTTATTGAGACAACGATTCAAATTTTTCAGAAGGATTATTATTATTTTCAGAAACAGTAGAACAACAAAAATCAATGATTCCTGTTTTAATCATTTACGCATTGTCCCCGTTGGGAGACATTGCTGAGAAAAGATATTAACCGTTATGATAGATTTATCTCATGCTGCGAATCAAATTCACTATGTCACGAACTTTCAAGACCTTATTTCCACGCCTTTTCATGGAGAAATTAATGCGATTTGCTGGACTCGTAATCTTATAGGTGATTGTTCTGATATTGTTAATAAGGTAGAACTAAAAGAAAATATAACGACACTTGATCAAGTTGAACTTTCTAAACTTCAGTTAACTGAACAGGGGAGCCTTGCGCGTGAAATTCTTTTAAATGACTTGCAGATGTTGAACGCTCATTGTGATTCTCCAATCCTTAATTTCATCAAGTGCTATGAGAGAGATGATAGCTACCCGTTTTTCCCAACCGACGTTTATTCTTTTCATGTAGATCACCCTCCTGTGCCAATCGATACCTTTTTATGCACTTACTATGGCGAGCCGAGCGAAATATTGCCAAATTCACAAGCCAAACAAAAAATGCTTATTCCCGAAATACGTGATGAACTCAAAAAATTATATCACGGACCAGGTGAAGAATTTCAATCATTTTTAAGTGACCATTTTTTTGATTTACACTATCTTCCTAAACCTAAGGCACACCCTATCAGCTTAGGCCTCGGCCACTTATGGAGGTTAGCAGTTGATCATCCTGAAAGTCGAGTCCTTCCTTGTATTCACCGTGCACCAGAGGAAAAAAGTGGACAGAACCGGTTGTTGTTGATCTGTTGAATACAACTCAATTAAGTGCATAGTTTCAACTACCTTCTAATCCAACATATGCTGATTATTGCGCCTGAATATGGCGGCGACGGCAAGAAAACTGCTGATAAGAAATACCAGGAACCTATCGTAGCTTTTCCGGCTCACCTAGCACCGGATGACTTATTATTTTATACCGGCAATTCATTTCCAGAAAAATATAAGAACGGTGCTTTCATTGCTTTTTATGGTCAGTCGCCGGAACTAAAGCAGGCATATCTTGTAGCTTTTGTAGCTTTAAAGATGGCAAGCCATCGAGTGATTGGGAAATTTTTGCGAATAATTTTGCGGGCTAGGATTTGAAGAATCCGACAGCCCCTATAGCTCACAGGCCTACCAGTTTAGCGCAAGGCCCTGATGGCGCTTTATATGTTTCGGATGATATGAAGGGTGACATATTCAGGATAGCCTATACCAATGAAAAACAGTGATCGGTGTAAATGCATTAAACAAACAAATTCGGTCTATTTTTATTTTGCCAAAAGCGAAAGAAAGATTTGCAGTTTTATTGAAGCAGCGATTCTAATTTTTTTCGTTCATTTAATTACATTCTAAAAACTACCTGCATTCCGTTCCGGCCAATGCCGTATTTAAGGGCAATCTATTTAAGCAAGCTTCCTTTTTTTGAAGCCGAGACATAGTAAAGTTTATTTTTTTATGTATTTAATGTCATGCATTGTTTTACTATCTGAGTGGCAATGGACTCACGAATGAGTTTACGTTTCGCCAACATAGTCAGAAATGATTTTATTTTTGCTTGCGTATCAAAAGAAAAAGTCGGAAAGAAATACATAAATTTGGAGTGAATGAATTTTGCTTATAAACGAACATTATCTCTTACAAGCCTTCTTGTTTTATGCATATTTGTTATTAATTGCTGTGTATATAATAATCCACAAAAAGAAATTATTATAGCAAATTCTAATGGCGAGCAATATGCAGGATCTGAATCTTGCAGAACTTGCCATAGAGCCATTTTCGATTCTTTTAATACAACCCTTCACTACTTAGCATCTGGTATAGCTTCCAAAGATTATATCAAAGGGAGCTTTGCAAAAAATGAGAATACGTTTGTCTATAACGATTCTACGAAAGTAGTGATGGAAGAAAGGCAAAGCGGCTTATACCAGGTGGTTTATATTAATGGTAAAGAAAAAAGAGCGCAGCGTTTTGATATTGTAATAGGTTCTGGTAAAAAGGGCCAAACTTATCTTTATTGGAGAGGTAACGAACTTTACCAGCTTCCTGTTTCTTATTTTGGAAGTGTGCATCGTTGGGCTAATAGCCCTGGCTATCCATCTGACACTGTTTTTTTCGATAGGATTATTGAGCCACGATGCATGGAATGCCATACCACATATTCAAAAGGCCTTTTAGGTGATTATTCACCAAACCAAATAATATATAATGTAGGTTGCGAAAGATGCCATGGGCCCGGGGAAAAACATATAGAATTTCAAACACAAAATCCACAGGACAAACACGGGAGATTTATTACAAATCCTGCTTCATTAAACCGTCAACAGCGCCTGGATGCCTGTGGATTGTGCCATTCCGGAGTAATGCAAAGCATAAAGCCTGCCTTTTCTTTTCTTCCGGGAGATACGCTTTCTAAATATTTTGTAAAAAATTCATCCAGGATAGATTCCTTTAAACTGGATGTACATGCCAATCAATATGGATTACTAACTGCAAGCAAATGCTTCAGAGTCAGCGGAACAATGACCTGCTCTTCCTGTCATAATACACACGTAAAAGAAAGCGGGAACTTAACTGTGTATGCACAAAAATGTGTGAACTGCCATACGCAAATCAACCATAAGCCCGAAACGCTCAAGGGACAAACACAGTCTTTTATGATGGCTAATTGTGTTAATTGCCACATGCCTGTAGGCGCTTCTAAAAATCTTACCCTGCTTGTTTCCGGAAATACAACTCCTTCCCCGGAATTGGTTCGCTCGCACCTGATTGCTATTTATCCCATAGAAAAAAACAAGGAAGCTATTAAAGAGAAATAAATATGCACATGTTTTTTTTGTGCCTTCATTACCTTTAGGGATTTACTTCGCTTCGTTCCTTATTTCTACACACTTATTTTAAAACTTATCCGGCACAAAAATAAAAATCCCAATTATTTGTTGCTTTACTGTATCCACCTGCATAAATTCTTTTTCAAACAATTATTCTCGTACACTAATCTACACCAAAGAATCTTTCTATATTTTCCTGTAATTTGCAATTCGACCTAAACTCAACAATTTTACCATGAAGTTTAAAGAATTCCTTTTTTTAGCCCTGTGTTTTTTTGGAGCCACCGCTCATGCACAACAACCATACGAACTCAACAGCGGATGGCAATGCATCAATGTAAAAGATGTAAATAAGAACGGAGAAAAAATTTCGCAACCCTCTTTTTCATTAAAAGGTTTTATTCCCGCAACAGTGCCCGGTACTGTGCTTACCATGATGCTCAATAATAAAATGGTACCCGATCCATTCTATGGAATGAACAATGAAAAAATTCCTGATATCTATAACACAGGCAGTGATTTCTACACTTACTGGTTTGTAAAAGATTTTACAGAAAAAAGTGCCAACGCTGATGAGCAGGTGTGGTTAAATTTTCGGGGCATCAATTATAGTTGCGATGTTTTTCTAAACGGGCACCAACTGAATGATAAAAGATTTTATGGAATGTTTTTGCGGCAGCAATATAATATTACAAAGTGGCTGGCGAAAAATGGAAAGAACCGGTTGGCAGTGATTGTTTATCCGCCGGACCCTGTTGGCAACCCCAATGGCGGGCAGGGCGGCGACGGCACTATTGCAAAAAATGTTTCTCATCAGTATGTAACAGGATGGGATTGGATACAGCCGGTGCGAGATCGCAATACGGGTATTTGGGATAAAGTAACGATTGAAAGAATCGGCGCTGTTAAGGTGCAAAACGCGCATGTAATCACACTTGTTCCCGGTAAAAGGTTTGTTGAAGGAAAGCAAGCGCCTGCCACCATAAAAGTGTCTGCTGAATTAAGCAATGCAACTGATAAAGAAGTGCATGGCACGTTGGAGTGTTCTATTGAGGGAGAGAAAATTTCTACTAAAGCCACGCTCCCACCCAACACAAATATTACTGTTCAATTACCGGATTATGTTTTGAAGAATCCAAAACTTTGGTGGCCTAATGGCTATGGCCCGCAGGACTTGTACGATATCAACGTACAGTTTATAAAAGATGATGGATCAGCAGGTGATGAAGAAAATATAAAATTTGGCGTGCGTGAAATCAATACGGTTTGGAACACTACAACACGCAGCCGCGAAGTGTTGGTAAACGGGCAAAAAATATTTATCAAAGGCGGCAACTGGATCATCTCTGATGAGATGCTTCGTTTTTCTGATGCGCGTTACGATGCGGAGATTAGATTTCACCGCGATATGAATTTGAATCTTATCCGGGTTTGGGGCGGCGCCATTACAGAGCGGCCGGAATTTTATGATGCGTGCGATAAATATGGATTGCTGGTGATGCAGGATTTCTGGAACTCCGGAGATTGCAATGGACGCTGGATGGATCCAAAAAAAAAAGACGATCAATGGATAAGAAGAAAATACCCTGACGATCACCAATTATTTCTTGCATCGGTTGTGGACCAGATAAAGATGCTACGCAATCATCCTTCGCTGGCATTGTGGTGTGGCGGCAATGAAATAACGCCACCCGAAGACATTTTAGTTGCGATGCGCGATTCCATTATGCCGCAGTTGGATGGAACGAGGTATATGTTTGAATATTCCAATTCGGACAGTATGTCGTACAATCCTTATGGAGGCAATGGCGACGGGCCTTATGGCATACAAAACATCAATACTTTTTGGGAACACCAGACCTATTCTTTTAATTCAGAAATAGGTTCTGTTGGGATGGGCGATTATGCCTCAATGGAAAGATTTATACCAAAAGAAAACATGAAAATACCTGGTGAAAATTACAGGGACATGGACAGCGTTTGGCGGTATCATAAGTATAGCGGTTACGGTAATCATATTGATGCTTATGGTAAACCAACGGATGTAAAGGATTTTGCGGACAAAGCCCAACTGGTGAATTATGATCAGTACCGTGCATTGATGGAAGGTTTTAGTGCTCACATGTGGGAGTGGTACACTGGCGTTATCATTTGGAAAACACAAAATCCGTGGACTGCTTTGCGTGGGCAGATGTACGATTATTACCTCGACCCCAATGCATGCCTGTATGGGTTGCATAAAGGAAGTGAGGCGTTTCATGTGATGTATGATAATGCGGATGGCATGGTGATGATCGCCAATAACACTTTCACCGAAAAGCGTAATATCATGCTGAAGGCGGAGGCGTTTGATATGGAGGGTAAAGGAAGAGCTCTTACACAAGTATTCTCCTATATAGAACCAACCAGCTCTAAAAAATATTTATCTCTTAAAAATGCAATTGATAGAATGGCACACGATAAAGGCGTGTTTCTTTATTTGTCTTTGCTGGATGAAAACAAAAATTTGCTGGACGATAATTTATATTGGCTACCGGATTCCACAGGTAATTATTCAGGATTGCAGCAAATGAAAAAAGCAACCGTAGATGTTGCAGCGCATAAAATGGAACCAGGAAAAGTAGAAGTAACGATTAGTAATTCAAAAGAAAATCCTATTGCATTTTTCAACAGGCTTTCGTTGGTGAATTCCAAAACGAAGCAAAGAATATTGCCTGCGTTTTACAGTGATAATTATATTTCGGTGTTACCCGGCGAAACAAAAAAAATCACCATTGATTATACGCCTGCCGCCAATGAAAATGCCGCAGTGGAAATTTATGGATGGAATGTGGAGGAGCGGGTGATTGGGATAAAATAACTGTGGCACGGAATAAGAATCGGGTGAATTTGTTTGTTTACTGGATTCCAAGATCGTGAAACTCATGTATAGCAAAGACCCATGGCTAAACAACAAAACTTTCGCCAGTGGAGGGACGGAGAATGTAACAACATAAAACTTTTAGGAAGACAATGCAATAATCTTTGCAGTAATTATAGTCGATTCGTCTTTAGAAAAATTAATTCCTTTATTTCTTAATTCTTCTCGCAGAGCATTTTTATCAAAATCCAGTTTATCTATTAAAAATTTATGACGTAAATCGAAACTTAAAAAAACATCATCCCAAGTCAGTGCATAAATTTCATAATTGGAAACTGCTTTCACTAAGTACCTTTTACGTTTTTCTTTAAAAGCTTCATACTGATTTTTAGTAAAATCGTCCACCTTATTACTTACAGCATAAAATTTCCAAAATCGCTTTTGAGAATTAAATGCATCATCATTAATTATTACTTCAAAGTAATCTTCAATCTGTCTTAACTGTTCTTTTCCAATATCAACAGTTGGTCTTTTTAATTCTACTATTACATTTTCTTCCATTTCTGTTTCGTGATCCAAAATGTCAGAAACGCTATGCTTCCTGCAAATAAAGATATCGGGACGTCTATTTTTTTCATCAGAAGTAATTTTCTTTTTTGACGCAGATTGGTTTGTACCATTAATTACTTTAATATAATGATTTAATAATTTTTCGAATCCTTCATTAGCAGAAACCAAATGATATTCTTCTCCAAATAACCAATAATTTTCCTCAATGACTTTTTGAATATGATCTCTTTCATTTGTAAATGCCTTTAAATCAAAAACTAATGACTTAAGTAGCTCCACAATTTTATACCGATTTTCAATTAATCCGATTGTCTTTGCTATTTTGCTGATTGTAGTCTTTTTTAACAAGGTTGACAATTCCTCTCTTTCGTCTGATGACATATTTACAATTTGACCAACAAGATCAATCACATTGGCCCTTTCTTCAGTATCTAATAAAAGATTAATTAATCCGACACTTATCTTTTGCTGTTCTTTGTTTAGACCTTGGAATATTTTTGGTTCGATACAATAAATGCCTTTAACAATCTCCACCAAATCATTTTTTCTTTCTTGGTCATACTTGTTATTTCTAAATTTTGGAAATATCCCTTCTCGTTCATACTTAATGATCAATTTATTAGCAGCATCGCCTCTTAGAAATACTTTTTGTTTCTCTTTCACAAGATCCTGCAAACGACTCATTAAAGCTTTATAAACAGGCGTTGACTTCGTATTCTCAAAAAGATTTGCAGTTTGCTCAAGATTATTTGTAGGATTGAATGAATCAAAGAAATTAGATTCAACATAAATACTATGATAAAAACCTATGGCATTATTATTAAAAGACGTCAGTTCTTTCGCGATTTCTCTTTTATTGGAATTCAAAAAATAAAAATAAAATTTATCTCCAATCTTTTCAGACCATCTGATATAGGTTACCTTGAAATTACTAACGACGTCATCTGAACTCTTAATTTGATATTTTATTATTTCACTGTCGGCTATCAGGTTATCATATTTTATTTGGAGATCATTTATTCGCAAAGAAAAATCCAAGTCTTTATTTAAAAATAAAAACCATCCAAATTCTTTTGCTAAAAATTCTAAGAATTCTTCGTTTTCAAAACTATACGCGGTTAAGTCGAATAAGTCCTGTAATACAACAGTTGTACCTGCGCTCAGTTTTGATGATATTTTTTTATTCTCGTCCTTGTAAACTTCCTTTTTGTTTTTTGAAATAGTTATTTCATACTCCAGAAGTTTACTTGTTTTCTCATCCTTATAAACAGTGTACCAAACTGCTTTTCCTGCAAATGCAGCAAAGAAAAATCTGCCTTTTCCTTTATTCCCATGAGAATATGAAGATCGTTGGAAGGAATTACTTTTCACTGAATCAAGAAAATTGCCAAATGTTTTATCTAAATTTTCATAATTAATACCATGTCCATTATCAACAATTGCTATTGAGTCAATCGTATCTATTTCATTGCTTGTAAACTTTATTGCGACTGAAGAAGCATTTGCATCAAATGCATTCCATAAATATTCGGCAATAGCTTCCTTGTAATCTTTGGTTAAACCGGCAGATTCAACACCTCTATTATTTACAGATACTTTATTTTCCATGATTCATTTTTCAAAAAACGAATATACATTATTACTCAATATTTTAGCAAATAATAATTTGAAAGTATAAATTAACACTCTTCTTATAAAATCCTGTGGTATGAAAATTCCCACTCCTTCCATAAGTTTGCTATAAAAGATTTACGCATTTTCTATTCTTGGCTTTTTTCTAAAGAGTCTTTATTCACGAAAAGCTAATGAGTAAACAAACAATTTCCCTTGATTCTTATTTTACAAAATACACTTCTTAGCATATGTTTCACTTCAGGCAAAGCTGAAATAATTGCCTCTCAATTTATCGGCAACTTTAGCAGATCAAAACACAGTGAAAATCCTAATAATTTATTCGTTTATTGTTTGATTGTTTTTTTAAATACATTACAATGCTTTTTTTTTGCAATAGAAATTAAAATCTTCTTTTAATCAAAAGTTCATAAATTATTTCTTGAAAATAAAAATCAATAAAATATTATCCTACTAAAATGAACCGTAAAAATTTTATAAGAACCACAGGAATTTCTTTAGCAGCGTTGCTGACGGCTGACAATCTTTTTGCAGGCGAACCTACAAAATCACTTATTGATTTTCCGGATGAAGTAACAGCTATGCTGGATAATCAATTCGTAAAATTAGAAAGCAAAGGAAAACAGGTATGGTTGTTTAAAGGCCTTCGTGTTGAATTAAAGAAAAAAGATGACAGTATTGTAGTAGAAATAAAGTCACCCGAATCCAATCTTAGCCAGGTCACTTTGCACTGGAAGCGGCCCGCTGATTCAGTTTCAACGATTATGAATGATGCATGGGAACGCACGTACGGTGACGCTTCGTGGCACAAGCCTTCGTCTTCAGAAATATTACCGTGGTATTTCCTGGAATTCAACGGAAAAAATACAAATGGCTTTGGCGTAAAAACAGGCGCTTCTGCATTTTGCTCATGGGAGGCGGGTAACGGAGAACTTACCCTCACCATGGATACACGTAATGGAGGAAACGGCGTTCTCTTAGGTGATAGAAAATTAATCGCTGCAGAAATCGTAACGATAAAAAGTCGTTCTAGCGAATCCTCTTTTCAAACGCTGAGGAGGTTCACGAAAATAATGTGTGATAAGCCACGGATGCCTGCAAAGCCGGTTTATGGAATCAATGATTGGTATTTTACTTATGGGAAAAATTCTGAAAAATTAATTGTTCAACTTACCGAAATGATGGCGCCAATGGCGGATGGTTTGGAGAACCGCCCTTTTTCTGTGATTGATGCCGGTTGGTTTACAGCATCTCCTTTCTCGCCAAACGATACGAGTGGCTGGGGAGACAGGATGGATCAGCCTAATGCAAAATTCGGGGACATGAGCAGGGTTGCTGAAAAAATTAAAAAAGCCGGAATGCGCCCCGGTATCTGGACACGGCCACTTTGCGGAAGTTATAAAGACCCAAAATCGCTGATGCTGCCGCTTATAAAAGGAAGAGAAGAAAATTATCCGATCCTTGATCCATCCATTGAGGAAAATTTAGAAAGGATAAAAGATTACTTTAAACTTTATAACACCTGGGGATATGAGTTAGTAAAATTCGATTATACTTCTGATGATATTTTTGGAAAATGGGGTTTTGAAATGTTGAAAGACAAAAGTATGAGCACGGCCAATTGGCAAATGCATGATAATACAAAAACAAACGCCGAAATAATTCTTCATCTTTATAAAACCATCCGCGAAGCTGCGGGGCAAACTTACATAATAGGTTGTAACACTTTTAGTCAATTATCCGCTGGCCTTTTTGAATTGGACAGAATAGGCGACGATACTTCAGGAAATGAATGGGACAGGACTCGTAAAATGGGTGTCAACACATTAGCCTTTCGCGGCGCTCAACAAGGCGCTTTTTATGCAGTTGATCCTGATTGCGTAGGACTCACCACAAAAATACCCTGGAGTAAAAACAAGCAATGGATGGAATTAGTTGCCAAAAGTGGAACAACACTTTTTATTTCTGCGCAACCTGAAGCAACGGGAACGGAACAAAAAAACGTTATCAAAGAGTGCTTCCGCCTGGCTTCTCAAAATCTACCTTTAGGGGAACCATTAGATTGGATGGAAAATCGAGTTCCCAAAAAATGGAAACTAAACGGAGAGATTGTCAACTTTGATTGGGATTGAAAACAGAGCACTCCTGAAAATATCTATTGACTTAAAAATACCGTGTGTATACTTTATTAATAGAATGAATGAATTCAAATAATGATGCATAGTAAACCAACCCCGCCTGCCTGCGGCTTTCGGGCAGGAAATAATTCAGATTCTTGTTTTTACTTTAAACCCTTTTTTCCACTAACATCTTAGTACATTAAATTTATTGGGAATGAAATGAAACAACTGGATGAGGTTCTCTATTCAGAAGTAAATAAATATATTTTCTTTTGAAAAAATCGTAACTTCTATTACAATGCCCAGTTGCTAATCTTCCGCTTTCAACTTTTTCTTCAATACTTCCAATTCCTGTTTCCTGTTTTTGTATATGCTGTGCTCCCAAAATGTGACACGTGCAGCAAAAGCAAAGATGATAGCCATAATCACAATTGACCAGGCTGGTTTTCCGCTTTCCCAAAGCGCCAGGAGGCTAAGTATTCCGATAGGCAAAATGTTCCAGCGCCCAACCTGTGATAGCCGCACCTGGTAGGCTGCCAGAGAAATAGCCTGGGACAGGTCTCCCAGCATAGACCGGTCAAAGTGGTGGCTACTTTTTATTCTGCGAATCCTGCTCACTAACATAAACAGTGCACTTAGTAACATCCATGCAGCCAGGAGATACAAGAATATATTCACACCTGGCCTGGAAATATTTATGCCAAGAACCAATAATCCCGCGCCAGCATTTACAATGATCAAGAGCAATTCACTGACGTTGGTAATGTGATATCCCGTTTTCTTTTTTGACAAAATACGATTATGCAATGCCTTTTCATTTATAGCGTAAAGCGGCTCATTATTTTGTGAGTCCCATATCTTTTTCATTTCATTAAATTCCATGGTGATTCTATTTTTTTGATTTTGTGATAAGATGTTTTTTTATCCGGTTGATCTTGACACCAACATTAGAATCGGTGATCCCCAATATGCCGGACATTTCTTTGTAGCTGAAACCATCCAATAATAACAAGATCAGGGAACGGTCAATTTCGTCGAGTTGATGAATTTCTTCATATAGCCATTCCAATCGTTCATCCACTTTAACCCCGCTATCATTTAAAACAAATTCTACATTTTCAAGCGGCTCTGCAAGGGAATGTTTTTGTTCTTTTCTTACCCATTTGATGGCGGTATTGAGCGCTATGCGGTATATCCAGGTACTGACAGATGACTCCTGCCTGAAAGTTGGAATGGAATGCCACAATTGAATCGTGATTTCCTGGAAAAGATCGTTTTGATCCATTGAAGATAAGGCATAAGCTTTTACCACTTTAAAGACTAAGGCTTTATACTCATCAAGCCAACCTTCAAAAATTTGCTTCTGTTTATTTTTATTCACTGCAATGATTTGTTTTCTTTGTTAGTACCAATAAAGGAACAATTTCTTACACTACGATACAAAAAATCAAAGTTTACAAAAAACTTTCATGCTTGTTATAGCAAATGAATATAAATTAATGCCAGGTACAGAATATAAATCGAGAGAATTTGTTTGTTTACTGTAATAAAATCTTTAAAGCAATGCAGGTAAAAGCATAACTAACGCTCATGGACAAACGAAAATAATTCCAAATTTTAATATCGCCATCAAAAAAATAATTCTTTATCTGTACTTTTATAAAACTATCCCGGTAGCCATTAATCAAATCAAAATACAATTGTTGATATGAAAAAAGTAATAAAAAAAATTGTTTACATTCTGGTTTCGCTGCTTGCAGTTATATTAATTACAGGGTTGGTTTTAGCCTATTTGCCAAACCAGTCAAAGCTAAGCAACCACGGAATTACGCCGGAAGAAGCCGCCAGCCTGCGGGCGCAATACACAGGCCCACATAATTTAATGAAAACATCAGATGGGCTAACGCTTTTTCTGCGGAGATGGAATCCTCCTAAAATTGATTCTGCGAAGAAAGATATCGCTGTTTTGATTTTTCCGGGGTTTACTGCATATAGCGGGCCGTATAGTATGGCTGCCGATCCGATATCGGCTGGCGGTTACACCACTTTTGGCCTTGATTACAGAGGGCATGGCTTATCAGATGGCAACAGGGGCGACAGTCCGGGAAAAGACAGGTGGATCGGCGATTTAGCGGAATCAGTAAAATTTATTAAAGGGCTTGGCTTTACTAAAGTAATTATTTTAGGGCATAGCCTTGGAGTAGCTTTTGCGATGTGTGCAGCGGATACTGTTCCGAATGAAATTGCCGGATTAGTATTGCTTTCAGGAGCTTACGAAGGCAGAAAAGGCTTATCAAAACCGTTGACACTTTTTCAAAAAGCTAAAATTTTGTCAAGTGCTATTTTCCGGCCTTCCTATCCTGCTGTTGAATATTACAGAAAAGGCATGGTGGTAACTAAAGATACTTTGTTCAATTTCAGGTATACGCCCCGGTTTCTCACCATGATGGATGTAAAAACACTCAGGCTGCCGAAAGATCTAAATATCCCGGTATTGGTAGGAGTGGGGGATAAAGATGAATTATTTGAAGTTGATAAAGTAAAGGATTTCTATAATTTAATCCCTGGTGACAAAAAAGAATTTTTTATTATGAAAAATGCCACGCATGCAAAAATACCACTTGAAAGTTGGGAAGAAGTTGTGGCCTGGCTGGATAAAACGTATGTAAAATAAATCAACACTTTGCTGGCAAGCTTTGCAGCAAGGATGATAAAATATTTCTATTGAGAAAGAGAGAGAATAAGAAATGGATGAATTTGTTTGTTTACTACGAAAATAAATTTTAATAAATAGGATAGCATAAGGATATTTATCAAACTCCTAATACCTCACTTACTTCTGTAACCGGCAACTGCGCATTCCTCATTGAAATAGCCCTTACCGCGAGATCACTAAATGCGGTAAATGCTTTTTTTGAAACCTCATCATCGCCAATCATTGCCGGAATTCCTAAATCGCCACCTTCGCGAATAGATTGTACCAAAGGGATTTCTCCGAGGAAAGGAATGTCAAATTCTTCCGCAAGGTTTTTACCGCCTTCTTTACCAAAAATATAATATTTATTTTCAGGTAATTCTGCCGGGGTAAAATAGCTCATATTCTCAACAATCCCGATAACAGGCACTTTCAAACCACCCTGGTTAAACATCGTAATTCCTTTTTTTGCATCAGCAAGTGCCACCAATTGCGGCGTAGTAACAACGATTGCTCCCGTAACAGGGATCGTTTGTACAACGGTCAGGTGAATATCTCCCGTACCCGGAGGCATATCTATAACGAGGTAATCAAGTTCGCCCCAATCCACGTCAGTTACAAATTGTTTGATAGCGCTGCTTACCATCGGGCCACGCCAAACTACCGCCTGCTTTTCATCTACCAATAAACCAATGCTCATTACTTTGATTCCATAGCGCTCAATGGGTACGATCATTCCTTTGCCATTTACATCTCTCATTTGTGGCCTTTCGCCACGAATGCCAAACATAATATGTACGCTGGGCCCATAAATATCTGCATCCATTAATCCAACTTTAGCGCCACCTGCAGCAAGCGACAAAGCAAGGTTAGCCGAAACTGTACTTTTACCTACGCCACCTTTTCCACTCACCACTGCTATTATATTTTTTACATCTTTTAATAGGTCTTTCTTATCTGTTCTTAAGGAAGAAGTATTACTGTCCCAATTAATGTGGATTTCTACGGCTTCATCTACCATGGAATGTATCGCTTTTTCACATCTCGATTTTATGATATCTTTCAATGGGCATGCAGGTGTGGTAAGAACTACAGTAAACGAAACTTTTTTATCTTTAATAGTAATATCTTTTACCATATTCAGTGTTACCAAATCTTTTTTAAAATCTGGTTCTTCTACGGTGCTAAGTGCTTTCAGAATATCATTTTCTGTCATGGTTCAATTTTTTGTTAAAAACATTTTGTGGCTGCAAATTTAAACATTGATAACCTTACTTTGTTTACTATAACGGTAACTTTTGGTTAGAAAATGACGACCTTTATATTTAAGTATGAAAAAAACTATACTATACTTTTTATTTATTCTTTTTATGATTCCGGTTGCGGTAAAAGCACAATTTGAGAATTTTAAAGATTCAGTTGTTCAGTTGTATGGCGTGGTGATGTCCGCTGATAGCCTGCAAGGTTTGCCCGGTGTAAGTGTAGTAGTAAAAGGCCGGGGCGAGGGGCGTATCACGAACGATCAGGGTGTGTTCTCAATTGTGGTACTGAAAGGCGACCAGATAGAATTCACCAGCGTTGGCTACAAGCCAAAATTGGTTACAATCCCTAAAAACCTGGACGGAAATCAGCAGAGCATTATACAACTAATGATTCAGGATACGGTTTACCTGGCCGCGACCATTATCAAAAAATACCCGACCAAAGAAGAGTTCGCACGTGATTTTGCGAATTTAGAAATACCAGATGACCAGGAGGAAATTGCGAGGAAAAATCTTTCGGAAGCCAATCGTAACGCACTTATGTCGGCATATCCATTGAGCGCAACTGAAGCCACCAATAATTATTTTAAAGAAAATCGAAAGAAATTTTATTCTGCGGGCCAGCTTCCTCCTCAAAATATCTTTAATCCGCTTGCCTGGGCAGAATTTATAAAAGCGTGGAAGAACGGCGATTATAAGAGCAAATAAGATTCCCTGTTATTTGTTCTTTTACTGTAACCTAAGCTCAACTTTTTTTTCTTTTACATTTGTAAAATCATCAGCAAACAACAATCATGGATATCAAAAATATAGCGGTAATAGGCGCGGGAACAATGGGAAATGGTATTGCGCATGTATTTGCCCAAAATAATTTTTTAGTAAACCTTGTGGATGTTTCGCAGGATAATTTGGATAAAGCCATCAATACAATTAGGAAAAATCTTGACAGGCAGGTTACAAAAAATTTTATTTCAGAGGAAATTAAAGATAAAACGATTACTAATATTTCCACCTTTACGTCAATGAAAGATGGAGTGGCTAAAAGTGATTTGGTAATAGAAGCCGCCACTGAAAATGAAAATATAAAATTAAAGATTTTTAAAGAGTTGGATGAAATGTCTCCGGAAAAAAGTATTCTTGCTTCGAATACTTCTTCTATTTCTATTACCAAAATAGCTGCAGCCACAAAAAGGCCTTCTAAAGTTATCGGGATGCATTTTATGAATCCTGTGCCGGTGATGAAACTGGTAGAAATCATTAATGGCTATTCCACCGAAAAAGAAGTTACAAAAACTATTATTGAGCTTTCAAAAAAGATAGGAAAAGTTCCATGTGAAGTAAATGATTACCCGGGTTTTATTGCCAACAGGATTTTAATGCCGATGATCAACGAAGCGATTTACAGCTTGTATGAAAATGTTGCCGGCGTAGAAGAAATAGATACAGTAATGAAACTCGGAATGGCTCATCCAATGGGGCCTTTGCAGTTAGCAGATTTTATAGGGCTGGATGTTTGCCATTCAATTTTAAAAGTATTGTACGATGGATTTGGCAATTCAAAATACGCACCATGCCCCTTGCTTAGCAATATGGTAAATGCTAACAAACTCGGCATAAAAACCGGCGAAGGTTTTTATAAATATTCAGCCGGAAGTAAAGAATTGATAGTAAGCGAAAGATTCAAACAAACAAAGCAATTTGTATAAGTTACCAAAAACTGGTAACTTTATTTCAAATAAATTATAAAAAAATGGGACGCAATACTTCTGTTTCTTTAGGAAACTATTTTGAGGAATTTGTTGATAACAGAGTCTTAGAAGGAAGGTACAAAAACGCCAGTGAAGTAATCCGGGCAGGATTGAGATTATTAGAGGAAGATGAAAATAAAATTAAAGCTTTGAGAAATGCAATCCAGGAAGGAAGTGATAGCGGAATTGCAGAAAATTTTAACGCTATAAAACATCTTCAATTTCTAAAGACGAAAAATAAAAAAAATGGCTGATTATTTTCTAACCAACAAAGCCGTTGAAGATTTATCTAAAATTTGGGAATACACTTATCAGGTTTGGTCAGAAGCACACGCAGACAAATACTATAAACTTTTAATTGACTTTTGTAAGGAAATTTCTGACAATCCCAAAATGGGAAGAAATTACAAAGAGATTGACAAAAATATCTTTGGATATAAAGCAAGTCAACACATTATATTCTATCGAATTATAAAAGCTAGGAAAATCTTAGTCTTAAGAATATTGCACGGAAGAATGGATTTAAAAACCAGAATTCAGGAAATATAATAGGCTATCAAAAATCTCTGGAAGAAACTGATTTTTCTGCCTCCCTTAATTTTTTACCTATTTGCCCTGTAAGTATATGCCAGAACATTACGAAATCACTTCCTAAACTATAGAACGGGTAAACAAAAGTGGCGGGTTTATTTTTTTCAAAAAAGAAGTGCCCGAACCATGCAAAACCGTATCCGCACAAAGGAATGATGATGAACCAAAACCATTTGCCGGTAATAATTCCAAGGATGATGCAAACAAAAATCAATAAAGTACCCGTGAAATGCAATGCCCGGCTTACAAGGTTTTTGTGTTCGGTTAAATAATATGGATAAAAACTCCAAAAGGACTGATATTTCTTTTCCATAATTAAATTTAAAACTTATTTCATAAGATGAAGTTCTAAATTTTTTACTTCTTTCAATGCTGATAAAACTTCGTTGATTTTATTTCTGGGAATTCCGGTTTCTATTCTGCAAAATAATTGCATTTCATTTTTTAAAACGGTACAATTGAATTGTTTGATAATGCGCATTACTTCATTCATTTCGGTATAATTGAATTGTAATTCATATTGAATTTCTACTGCCTTTTGCACAACCGGCGTGCATTGCAACACCAATGAGGCAGCGGTTTTATACGCATTGATCAATCCTGGTACTCCCAATAAGGTGCCTCCAAAATACCTGGCTACGATGATTAAAATATCAGTAAGGTTCTTAGAATCAATTTGCCCAAGAATGGGTTTCCCTGCTGTACCTGAAGGCTCGCCATCATCACTCATCCTGAAATTATTTCCATCGGTTCCAATTCTATAAGCAAAACAATGGTGGGAAGCTTTTGGATGTTCTTTCTTTACCTCCTGTAAAAGTTTTTTAAAATCAACTGTTTTTTTTAAAGGGAATGCCCAGGCGATAAATTTACTTCCCCGGTCTTTGAACTCAGCATTGGCAGTACTCTCAACAGTAAAATAATAATCAGGTTCTTTCATCTATAATTTGTTTTGGTAAACAGAAAATTTTTTAATCCACAGATTTTTCGTTGCTTACCTTTATCATTTTTTAAATTAAAGCAAATATTCAGATTATCTTTTTAAAAGGGCGTTTAAAAAATTAAAGTAGCTATTTTCAAAAGAGTGAAAAATAGAAAGTAAATCAATAAAAAACACAAAAAATGATTTTTGAAAATACGATTGAGTTTGCAAAAAAACAGGATGAAAAAGATCCGTTAAGAAGTTTTCGCGATCAGTTTTACATTCCTATTCTTAACGGAAAAGATTGCATTTATTTTAATGGAAATTCTTTGGGGCTTCAGCCGAAAACAGCGCAGGAAAGGGTTTTAGATGAAATGGAAAACTGGGCTAATTATGGCGTGGAAGGGCATTTTAAAGGAAGGGCCCCCTGGGTAAATTTTCATGATGTTTTTTCAAAAAGATTACAACCTATCCTTGGTGCACTTCCGGAAGAAATCGTTGTGATGAACCAGTTAACGGTAAACCTTCATTTGATGTTCATTACTTTTTACCGCCCGGACAAAAAGCGGTATAAAATTATTTGTGAAAGTCATGCTTTTACTTCGGATCAATATGCCATCGATTCCCAATTAGAGTTGCATCGCTTAAGCCCTGACGATGCATTGATTGAATTGAAGCCACGGGAAGGAGAATATACCATTAGAAATGAAGACATTATTTCTGCCATAAAAGAAAATAGGGATGAGCTGGCTTTGGTAATTATTGGAGGAATCAATTATTATACCGGCCAGTTTTTTAATATGGAACTTATAACCGCTGCCGCTCATGAAGTTGGCGCCAAATGCGGTTTTGACCTTGCGCACGCCGTTGGAAATGTAGAACTAAAGCTCCATGACTGGGATGTGGATTTTGCATGTTGGTGTTCTTATAAATATTTAAACTCAGGGCCCGGTGCCATTGCCGGTGCGTTTATCCATAACCGTTATGCAAAAGATAAATCGCTCTTGCGCCTGGCAGGTTGGTGGGGAACAGACAAGCATGAACGCTTTCAGTTTAAACGAAAATTTAATCCTATTCCTACTGCTGAAGGCTGGCAACTAAGCAATTCAAATATTCTTAGTATGGCGGCGCATAAAGCTGCGCTTGATATTTTTGAAGAAGCAGGTTTCGATAAAATTATTGAAAAGGGGAAAAAATTGAGTGCTTATGTTTTTTTTATTTTGAAAACAATCAATCAATCTTCTTCAAAAAAAATAGTAGAAATCCTGACACCTGAAAATGAAAATGAACATGGTTGCCAAATCTCTATTTTATTACCTGAAAAAGGGAAAGACTTTTTTGATTCTTTGAATAAAAATAGTGTTATTACTGATTGGCGCGAGCCTAATGTAATCAGGATTGCTCCGGTTCCATTGTATAATACTTTTGAAGAAGTATTCCTATTTGGAAAAATATTAAAGGAATTTGCCGATAAAGAAATTAATGGAAATACTTTGTAAAACAGAATTTAAGAAAATACAAATCCGGCTTATTTGTGGGTTTACTGTAAAATATTACCAGGCTTGAAAGAAAAATAGAAATGAACAGAGAAAATTTAATCAATCAGATCAAAGAAAAGAAAACTTTCTTGTGTGTTGGGCTTGACACAGATATTGAAAAAATTCCGGAACACCTGAAAGCTTTACCTGATGCAATTTTTGAGTTTAATAAGCAAATTATTGATGCTACAAAAGATTTGTGTGTCGCCTATAAAATCAACACTGCTTTTTATGAAGCATTGGGGGTAAAAGGGTGGGAGGCTTTGGAAAAAACAGTGAATTATATTCCGGAAACTCATTTTAAAATTGCCGATGCCAAGCGCGGTGATATTGGTAATACTTCTGATCAATATGCAAAAGCTTTTTTTGAAACGATTCCGTTTGACGCCATCACTGTCGCGCCATACATGGGAAGCGACAGCGTAAAACCATTTTTAAATTATAAAAATAAATGGACGATTGTTTTAGGATTGACCAGCAATAAAGGAAGCGAAGATTTTCAGCAACAAAAAATTGGCAATCAGTTTTTGTATGAAGAAGTGATCGGCAAAACCAGTGAATGGGGAACGAAAGAAAATCTGATGTTTGTAGTAGGCGCTACGAAAGCTGCCGAATTATCCACCATAAGAAAAATAATTCCTGATCATTTTTTATTAATTCCGGGCGTTGGCACCCAGGGAGGAAGCCTTTCGGAGGTTTGCAAATACGGATTAAATGCTGATTGCGGCTTGTTGATCAATGCTTCGAGAGCTATTATTTATGCCGGCCACGATGAAAATTTTGCTGAAGAAGCCATGAAGGTTGCACAACAATATCAAACCGAAATGAAAAGTTACCTTTGAATTAATAAACTATTAAGCACTACTCTATGGCACAGGACCTTTTTCAATCGCCGGATTATTTTAATGTGGATGAATTGCTCACTGATGAACAAAAGCTGGTGAGGGAAAGTGTGCGCAATTATGTGAAAAAAGAAATTTCACCTATCATTGAAGAGTATGCGCAAAAGTCCGAGTTCCCTCAGCAAATTGTAAAACAATTGGGCGATATGGGATGTTTTGGTCCGACTATTCCAACCGAATATGGGGGCGGCGGATTGGATTATATTTCTTATGGATTAATGATGCAGGAGCTGGAACGCGGTGATAGTGGCGTTCGCAGCACGGCAAGTGTTCAGGGCTCTTTGGTAATGTTTCCCATTTTTGCTTATGGAAGTGAAGATCAAAAGAAAAAATATCTGCCTAAATTAGCCAGCGGCGAATGGCTTGGATGTTTTGGACTGACAGAGCCCGATCATGGAAGCGACCCTTCAGGCATGTTGAGTAATTATAAACCGGAAGGCGATCATGTAATTTTAAATGGCAGTAAAATGTGGATCAGCAACGCACCTTTTTCGCAGGTGGCAGTTGTGTGGGCAAAGGATGAAAACGGCGAAATCCATGGATTGATTGTTGAAAGAGGAATGGAAGGATTTACCACACCAACGACACATGGAAAATGGAGCCTTCGTACCAGCGCTACCGGTGAATTGGTTTTTGATCATGTAAAAGTTCCTAAAGAAAATATTTTACCAAATGTAAAAGGGTTAAAAGGCCCGCTTAGTTGCCTTACCAAAGCACGTTATGGAATTGCCTGGGGCGCAGTGGGCGCGGCTATGGATTGTTATGATACGGCGTTGCGTTATTCAAAAGAAAGAATCCAGTTTGATAGGCCAATCGGAGGATTTCAGTTGCAACAAAAGAAACTCGCCGAAATGATTACGGAAATTACAAAAGCACAATTGCTCAACTGGAGATTAGGGGTTTTGATGAATGAAGGAAAAGCAACGCCTCAGCAGGTAAGTATGGCAAAAAGAAATGCGTGTGAAATCGCAACCAATATAGCAAGGGAAGCGCGCCAGGTATTAGGCGGAATGGGCATTACAGGAGAATATCCTATCATGCGCCATATGATGAACCTTGAGAGTGTGATTACTTATGAAGGCACTCACGATGTACATCTTTTAATAACAGGAATGGATATTACGGGAATGAATGCGTTTAAATAAGTTGTGTTATTTTTTTAGTAAATTGCTTTTATGAAAACAAGGATTTATAAAAATATTGTAGCTGACGATAAAGTATGCAGTGGAAGGCCTACCATCGAAGGGACAAGGATTACAGTAAAAACTATAATTGGGCATCTTTTATCAGGCGATTCTGATGAAGTGGTATTGAAAGGTTTTCCAAGGCTCACTAAAGAAGATATAGCGACTATAAAAGAGTATGCCGGAGTTCAGTTTGACCCTCAATTTTTTGCCAGAACTTTATCTTAATCAATTTAAATGAAGTATCTGATTGATGAAAATTTACCCGATTACCTAAAAGTATGGGATTCAGAAGGTTTCCTTCATGTTACAGAAATTGAAAAATCTGTTAGTGACGTTAAAATATGGAATTATGCATTGGAAAATAATTTGATTATTCTAACAAAAGATACGGACTTCCATGAAAGAATTTTATATCGTAATCCTCCTCCAAAAGTTGTATTATTTAAATTAGGAAACACATCAGTACCCTATTTAGAAGAGTTCTTATCAAAGTACTGGAAAGAAATAGAAAATCAAATTGGTTCTGCAAAACTTGTTGTAGTTTTTAAAGATAAAATTGAAGGGTTGAAATAAGTAAATTTGGGAAATATTCTGTTTGAAAATGATTGAAGAATGCCTTTAAAAAAATGACTTTATTATTAATGATGATAAAATAGAAAGATTTTGAAAAAGAATATTTTTTTAATTGGTTTTATGGGAAGTGGTAAGTCGCACTGGGGGCATATTTGGGCGAAAGAAGAAGGGTATAGTTTCTATGACCTCGATACAGAAGTAGAAAATGTTTTTGAACTGCCCGTAGAACAAATCTTTGAAAAGCATGGGGAAGATAAATTCCGGGAAATGGAGAGGTACCATTTGCGCAAATTTGAAAACTCCAAAAAAAGCCTGGTGGCCTGTGGCGGCGGAGCGCCTTGCTTTTTTGATAATATGGATTGGATGAAACAACATGGAACCGTTATTTATTTAAAAGCTACACCGGATTATATTTTGGAAAGGGTGATGGATGAAACAGAGAAAAGGCCTTTACTAAAAAAAATAAATTCTTCTGAGCTGTTATTTTTTATCCAGCAAAAATTAAAAGAGCGCGAACCTGTTTATTTAAAAGCGGACTATATTTTAGAAGTAGAAAAACTTCAGAAAAATTCTTTAGAATTTTTAAAAAAGCCAAATGAAGAAAATCACTTGGAAAAAAAAGTGGAACCGGGTTCAAATGATTTGGCTGATATAGTAAGAATAAAAGGCGGTAAAGATGGAGAATTTCAAAAATCTTCTTTGCCCAAAAAAAATAAGCACCTTCAAAAATAATTTAAGAAAGGATGCACAAAGGATTTATAAAAACTGCAGCAATTTTAGGGGCACTGTCAGTAGCGTTGGGTGCATTTGCTGGCCACACTTTAAAAGGCTCAATCTCTGATTATGCATTAGAAATATTTGAAACTTCTGTTAAATACCAGTTCTACCATGTATTTGCACTTTTGGCTGTAGGGATTATTTATAAAGAATTCCCCGGTAAAAAATTGCTATGGTCCGGAAGATTATTTATTGCAGGGATAATTTTATTTTCTGGTTCTTTATACATTCTTTCAGCTATAAAAGCGGCTGTGCAGCCTGGTTATAACTGGATTGGTGCTATTACTCCATTTGGCGGCCTTTGTTTTATTTTCGGCTGGATTTTTCTTTTTATGGGTTGTAAAAGAAAATAAATTTGAATGGATTCTCATAAACAAAAATTAAATTACCTGTTATCCTTCCCTAACCGGTAAAAAATCAATATTCCATTTCCTATCTTTGTTACTAATGGCATCTAACGGAAAAAAAAACAGCAAATCAAAGGCGGCAAATTCTTCTAAATTGAAACCAGATAAGGTAGAAAAAATAGAAGTAAGAAAATTAATTCATGATGAGCGTTCTCATAAAATAGCCGGTGCCGTGCTGGTATTGATTTCATTTTTACTCTTTATTGCTTTTACTTCTTATTTATTTACATGGCAGCAAGACCAGTCTGGTATCAGCCATGCAAAGATTTTGTTCCCTGATAGCAAACAACATTTTACTAATGCTTTAGGAACTTTTGGAGCCTACATTTCTGACCTTTTTTTTCGATCAGGCTTCGGAATTGCTTCTTATTTATTCTGCCTTTTCTTTTTTGTAATAGGTGTCAATTTATTTGCACCGCGAAAAATATTTTCGGTAAAAAGAAATATCCGCTATGTAATCGCTGGCCTTCTGGTAATCAGTGTTTACGCTTCATTTTTATTTCATAACCCTCATCCACGTGCATTAGATGCCACGAATGTGGAATTTTTCTGGGGTGGAAAAGTGGGCGATATGATCAACGAATGGTTGCAGCAAATGATTGGTTACGTAGGCACTTTTGCACTTTTGTTCGTGGGCTTGCTTAGTTATATTATATGGCGTTTTAATCCTGCTTTCAATTTTAATAAAGTAAAAAATCTTAAGAAGTCTTTGTTTAGTGCGGATAAAAAAGATGACTTCGATAATATGGAAATAGGAGAAGCTGCAAATCCAATTGTTCCTTTAAAGAATAATCCTTTTAAAGAGGAAACATCAATTGATAACAGATTAAGTTTGGTAGAAAAAAATGGAGGCCCGGTGTTCATAGATAAGTTTAAGAAAGAAGAAAAAAAATCTTTAATAAGGGATAACGCGCCGGAAAGTGGTTTAGCGCTGGAAGTAAAAAACGCAGAAGTTTTGGATAATGAAAATGAAGAGCCTGTTCATGTCAAACCTAAAATTCAGCAGCAGCCTTATGATCCGATCCTTGACCTGAAAAATTATAAATACCCGACACTTGATTTGCTGGAAAATCATGGAAGCGATAAAATTATCCAGGACGTAACAGAATTAGAAGAAAATAAAAATCAGATCATTCACACTCTCAGGAATTATGATATTGAAATTCAAAAAATTTTTGCAACGGTTGGGCCTACAGTTACGTTGTATGAAATTATTCCTGCTCCCGGCGTTCGTATTTCGCGCATCAAAAATCTGGAAGATGATATTGCGTTAAGCCTTTCTGCGCTTGGTATCCGTATCATCGCGCCGATTCCGGGAAAAGGAACTATCGGAATTGAAGTACCTAATTTTAAGAAGACCATTGTGAGCATGAAAACGCTTTTGAATTCTGATAAATTTTTGAATAGCAATTTCACTTTACCGATTGCCATTGGCAAAAAAATTGATAACGAAAACTTCATTGTTGACCTTACTGCGATGCCGCATTTGCTGATGGCGGGCGCTACAGGGCAGGGGAAATCTGTAGGATTAAATGCTATTTTGGTTTCACTATTGTATAAAAAACACCCTTCACAATTGAAGCTTGTTTTGATAGACCCTAAAAAAGTAGAATTAAGTATTTACGAAAGTATTGAAAAACATTTTCTGGCAAAATTACCTGGCGAAGAAAACGCAATAATAACCGATACCAAAAAAGTAATTCATACGTTGAATGCGCTTTGTATTGAAATGGACAACCGTTATGATTTGCTAAAAGAGGCTGGCACAAGAAATATAAAAGAATACAATCAAAAATTTGTTAGCAGAAAATTAAATCCGGAAAAAGGCCACCAGTTTCTTCCGTTTATTGTGTTGGTTATCGATGAATTTGCTGACCTGATAATGACTGCAGGCAAAGAAGTAGAAATGCCAATTGCCCGGCTGGCACAACTTGCTAGAGCAGTTGGAATTCATTTAATTATTGCTACACAACGGCCTACCGTAAATATTATCACAGGAACCATCAAAGCAAATTTCCCTGCGCGTATTGCTTTTAAAGTGAGTAGTAAAATTGACAGCCGTACTATTTTAGACATTGGCGGCGCCGAGCAACTGATTGGGAAAGGCGATATGCTTATAAGTTACAATGGGGAACTGACAAGGCTTCAATGTGCTTTTGTAGATACGCCGGAAGTGGATAAGATTACTAATTTTATTGGCGAGCAGCAAGGTTATACCGAAGCTTTTATGCTGCCTGAATATGTTGATGAAAAAGAATTTGAAAACAAATCTTTTGATGCCAACGACCGTGATCCGCTTTTTGAAGATGCGGCCAGGCTGATTGTACAAAGCCAGAGTGGAAGCACATCTTTATTACAACGCCGAATGAAATTGGGTTATAATCGTGCGGGCCGATTGATGGATCAACTGGAAGCTGCCGGGATTGTAGGGCCTAACCAGGGAAGTAAAGTACGCGATGTAATGGTAAAAACAGATGCAGAACTGCAGCAATATTTTAGTGCAGGTTAACAGTAAACAAACAAATAAGCTCAATTGCTATTTTACTTTTACCGTAGCTTCTATCTCGTCAAATATAATACCACTGTGGCTTTCATTATAAATACATTCACCGTGATTAATTACGAGTACTTGTGGAGATTGATGGGTAACTCCAAATTCCGAAGCTATTTTATTAGAAATATTTCTGTGCCTGATAAGGTCAAGCAGGTAAAAATTAATTCCGGTTGGCGCTTCCTTTCTGTCCAGGCGGTTTTTAACCATACTACTTGTTCCACATCGGGTGCTATGTTTAAAAATTATCTGTGGAATCAAATTTGAATCAGCAATTATTCCGTCAAGTTGCTTTTCATCTTGTAAAGAAATCCAGTTCATATTTTATCAAATATTTTTTAATGAAGAATGCCTTGTTTCATTGGGCATCCGGTTTTTCGGGAACTGCTGCAGGAAGAAATGGTTAAAACCATAAAACATACAACGAGCAACATTACTACAATTTTTTGCATAGGAAATGTTTATTGGATATTATTTTGCAAAGTAAAAACAAGAATTTAATGTTTTTTTCTCAAAACTGTTTATATATTACAAACCCTAAAATTAATTAACGAAATATATTTAAAAATTATGCATATCCATTTTATATCCATCGGAGGAAGCGTGATGCACCAGTTGGCAATTGCATTAAAACGCAAAAATTACAAAGTTACCGGAAGCGATGATGAGATATTTGAACCGGCGGCTTCTAATCTTAAAAATGAAGGCCTTTTGCCTGAAAAAACAGGCTGGTTTCCGCAGTTAATTACAAAAGATATTGACGCGGTAATATTAGGAATGCATGCAAAACAAGACAATCCTGAACTTGAAAAAGCCAAAGAATTAAATTTAAAGATCTATTCATTCCCTGAATATATTTTTCACGAAAGCCTTCATAAAAAAAGAATTGCAGTGGGAGGTAGCCATGGAAAGACAACCACTACCGCCATGATTATGCATGCTTTGAAAAATGCGGATTTCAATTTTGATTACCTCGTGGGCGCTTCCTTGTGTGGCTTTGGCCAAAGTGTAAAAATAACAGACGCTCCTGTAATTGTTTGCGAAGCAGATGAATATCCCGCAAGTACTATAGAACGAAGGCCGAAATTTCATTTTTTATTTCCGCATATTGCAGTATTAACCGGCATTGCATGGGACCATATTAATGTGTTTCCAACATTTGATTTTTACCTGGAACAGTTTGTTATTTTTATAAATAAAATAGAAAAAAATGGTGTCTTGATTTACAATAAAACGGATAAAGTGCTCCAAGACCTTGTAGAAAGGAATCATAGGGAGGACCTAAATTATATCGGGTATTCAACGCCAAAACATGAAATAAATAACGGGATTACGAATGTTACAATCGGAGATAAAAAAACAGATTTAAAAATTTTTGGTGGCCATAATCTTTTAAATTTGCAGGCTGCTTTTTTGGTATGTAAAGAACTTGGAATGGACGACGGGACTTTTGCCAAAGCCATTTCAACTTTTGAGGGTGCCGCAAAAAGGCTTGAACTGGCGGCCCAAAAAAACGGCGGTAATATTTACCGTGATTTTGCTCATGCACCGAGTAAAGTGAAAGCGAGTATTGACGCAGTAAAAGAGCAATTTCCTGATAAAAAGTTGGTAGCAATTTTAGAATTGCATACTTTCAGTAGCCTTGATAAAAATTTTATGGAAGAATATAAAGGTGCGATGGATAAGGCTGATGAAGCAATTGTTTTTTACAGCAAACACGCGCTTGAATTAAAAAGAATGAATTTTTTAGAACCTCAAATTGTAAAAAACGGTTTTCAAAAATCAAATCTCGAAGTAATAACGGAGAGGAAAAATCTTGAAGAAAAATTAGAAAACATTAGTTTTAATAATACTAACTTTTTATTTATGAGTAGTGGCAATTATGATGGAATGGATATCCTCGCCACACTACGTATAAAACATTAAACTTTTAATCCAATTATGGCATTACAATTATCGCGGCCTATCGTATTTATAGACCTTGAAACCACCGGAATAAATATTGCAATTGACCGGATTATTGAGATAGCAATCATTAAAATTTTACCCGACAAAACTAAGGTGGTAAAGCATAAATTGATAAACCCTCAAATGCCAATACCGGCTGCCAGTACTGAAATTCATGGAATCACAAACGATAAAGTAAAGGGTGCGCCTGAGTTTAAGGATGTAGCTAATGAATTAAAGCAGTTTATTGATAATGCAGACCTTTCCGGCTATAATTCAAACCGGTTTGACATTCCTCTATTAATGGAAGAATTTTTGCGTGCCGGTATATCTTTGGATATGAACAACCGAAGAATGCTGGATGTGCAATCAGTTTTTCACATGATGGAAAAACGTACCCTTGAAGCAGCTTATAAATTTTATTGCCAAAAAGAATTGATTGATGCTCATTCAGCAGAAGCGGACGCATCAGCGACATGGGAAATTTTAGAAGCCCAGTTAGAAAGGTATGGCAATCTGGGAAACACCGTGGATACTGTTTTGCAATTTACAGGGGAAGAAAAATATGTTGATTTTGCAAAGAGGTTTGTGATGGATAAAGATGTGGAAGTTTTTAATTTTGGGAAATATAAAGGAAAAGGTGTTGCTGATGTGTTGAAGGCAGAACCCCAGTATTACGATTGGATGATGAAAGGGGAATTTCCTTTACATACCAAACAAAAATTAACGGAAATTTTTAATAGGGCAATGCTGAAGAAATAAACCGCTTAGCCTGCTTTTGAAAAACAATAACAAATAAAATTGTAATTTCATTTTCAAATACGACCATCTTTGGAAAAGCTTTTGATTATACCTACTTATAATGAAAGGGAAAATGTTACTCTCTTATTAAAAGCTGTTTTCGATTTAAACCAGGGATTTCACGTACTTATTATTGATGATGGTTCGCCCGATGGTACTGCTGATATTGTAAAAAATCTTTTTGCCACTTATCCTGGACAATTATTTTTGGAAGAAAGAAGAGGCAAACTCGGGCTTGGAACTGCCTACATTCATGGATTTAAATGGGCTTTGGACAGGGGTTACCGGTTTATTTTTGAAATGGATTGTGATTTTTCACATAATCCCAAGGAACTGGATAAATTATACAAAGCCTGTAAATCCGGAGGGGCAGATGTTGCCGTAGGTTCCCGTTATGTAAAAGGAGGTGAAGTGAAAAACTGGCCTGCAATTCGCGTTGCGATTTCAAAAGGAGCTTCCATTTATACAAGAATGATCACTTTTATGCCTGTAAAAGATCCCACAGCCGGTTTTGTATGCTATAGAAATTACGTTTTGGAAGCAATTAACTTCGATAAGATAAGCTTTGTAGGTTATGCTTTCCAGATAGAAATGAAATTTGCAACCTGGAAAATTGGATTTAAAATAAAAGAAGTGCCAATTACTTTTATAGACCGCCAATTTGGAGTTTCAAAAATGAACAAAGGAATAGTAAAAGAGGGCATTTTGGGAGTACTTAAACTTAAGTGGATGAGCATGTTTAAAAATTATCGGAGGCGTGTTAAAAATTACGATAATCTTTTCAAGCGCGAGCCTCAACTTACTCCGGTTGAGCAAAACGGTACAGCCTCATGAATATTTTATTCTTTATTTACCTGATCAATTTCTTCTAAAAGCCGGATGGAATTGCTGTAAAGTGTCCCTCAAATATTCCCTGTTAAGGTGTGTATAAATTTCTGTAGTAATAATACTTTCGTGCCCCAGCATTTCCTGCACAGCGCGCAGGTCAGCTCCGCCTTCAACAAGGTGCGTTGCAAAGGAATGGCGAAAAGTATGTGGTGAAATGTTTTTGGTTATACCGGCTTTTTTTGCTGCTTCTTTTATAATTATAAAAATCATAACGCGGGAAAGTTTCCTTCCCCTCCTGTTTAGAAATACCACATCTTCATTTCCTGGAATAACGTCTATATGTACACGTATATTTTCAAGGTAAATCTTTATATATTTTATGGCTGAGTTTCCGATCGGGACCAATCTTTCCTTATCACCTTTGCCTGTCACCCTTATGTAACCAGTATCAAAATAAAGGCATGATAATTTTAAATTAACCAATTCAGATACGCGCAATCCGCAGCTGTAAAGGGTTTCAAGAATTGCTTTATTTCTTATGCCTTCGGGTGTGCTCACATCTGGTACAGAAAATATCTTTTCAATTTCCGGATAACTTAAAGTGTCAGGAAGGTGCATTGGAAGGCGTGGCGCTTCAAGCAAAGTGGTTGGGTCAGTTTGAGATATTTGTTCCTGTTGGCAAAATTTATAAAAACTTCTTAAACCAGAAATGATTCTTGCCTGTGATGCCGGAGTCATTCCTAATTCGCTGATCCATTTTAAAAAATTCCCTAAATCGGCTAATTCAATTTCATTTGGTTTTTTTTCTACCTTGTTCACGATAAGAAATTGAGTGAATTTTTCAATATCATGAGTATATGCTTCCACAGAATTTTCTGATAAAGATTTTTCCAACCTCAGGTAAGCCTTAAATCCTTTTTTATATGGTTCCCACATTAAATATGCTAATTAAGAAATTGAGTTATTTGTTGCTTTACTGTAATATTGCCTTTTGAGCAAAGCAAATTATTTCAGTGAAATTAAAATAAAATAGCGCTACTTTTATTCTTTAAAAAAGATCCCCCTTATACTTCTAGCTTTTATTTCATGGAAAATATTTATTTAAGAAAATTAAAAAAGAAATTTAGCCTGGACAGGAAATATTTCAGGCATTTTATTACCAGAACCTATAATAACCCTCCGCCAAACCTGGATGAAGCCATGGACATTGTTGATAAGGAAGTTTGGAAGGAAGTTAGTTGTTTAAAATGTGCCAATTGTTGTAAAGTAATGAGCCCCACGTTTACCAATACTGATATAAAAAGGATTTCATTTCATTTAGGCATGAGGCCAAAAGATTTTAAAGAAAAATGGTTGTATCGCGATAAGGAAAACGAATGGATGAATAAATCACAGCCATGCCAATTCCTCGATTTAAAAACAAACATGTGTACCATTTATGAGGTAAGGCCTGCAGATTGTGCAGATTTTCCTCATTTTCATAGGCGCCCAGCTTCGGATTATTTATATATTCACAATCAAAATATTGAATTCTGCCCTGCAACAATGCTGATGGTTGAAAAATTAAAAGAAAAATTAAATGCCTAGCTTTTCTTTTCATCCATTTTTACTAAATCTCTGAAAGAAATATCCAATAATTGAAATGAAGAAGAATTGGGAAGATAAAAATGCCACCATTCGGTACTTAGTTGTTTAAATCCATATTTTTCCATCTGGCTTTTCAGGTTTTCCCTGTTTTTTAAAATCTCTTTCGGCAGGTTTTTAAAATCAGGATGTGCCGTATCACTAAAATTATCAAAACCTGTTCCCATCGGTAATTCTTTTCCGCTTTTTAAATTGATTAGAGTTAAATCTACTGCTGCTCCGCGGTTGTGGCCGCTTCCTTTTGCCGGGTCAGCAGCATACCGATCGTCTTTTACTTTTTCCCACATTTTTTCAGTAATTGAGTAAGGCCGGTAAGCATCGAAAATTTTAATTCCTAAATTTTGCTGTTTAAGTTCCCGTGTTATATTCTTTAAATTGTCAACGGCAGGCTTTCTTAAAAAAGTGGTACGAATAGGAGGGCATAATTTCTGATGCATAAAGTTTTGAGTGGTAGAATATTTTATATCTAATTTTATTTCCGGTAACGCTTTTCGAAGGTTTACCATTTTATTTTCCTGATTTGAGTCAATTTCACTTTGCAAAATTTTCGTGCTATTAATAATAACCAATCCATACTTATTACCTATTTTTGATTGAGCAGTAGCGATATGGAATGTGCTGAAATTGGTATATAGTATTATCAAAACGATTTTTATAAAATATTCTATTTTAAAATTCCTATTCATATTTTTAAAGATTAAAAAGTATAGAGGCCCAATGTGTCATAAGTTAAATTTCATAAAAATATTTTTAATTCCTGTAATAATTGTTAGCTCCCTGAGTTGCAATAACCACAAAAAAATTAAGGAAAAAGAGATTGTAAAAGCGCCTGCAAAGATGGATGACCAGATCTCTGATAATATAAAATCATTCTTAGATTTTGCAAAAACAACAAATGGAAAGCTCAATGATTCTATTCAGCTTTCTCAATTTAAACTGGTTAATACCTTTTATTCAAATAACGATTACAAAGATGTCTGGAGTAAAACAGAGGTTTGGAACCCTGTAGCAGACTCTATGTTTGAATTTATAAAAAATTCAAAATATTACGGGCTTTACCCCGAAGATTATCATTATAATGAATTAAAAAAATTGCGCGACAAAATTGAAAGTGATTCGTTAACCAGGATGGATGCTGTTGCCTGGACGAAAGCAAGCCTGATGCTTACTGACGCTTTTTTTGAGACGCTAAAAGATTTAAAAGAAGGAAGATTAATTGACGATAGCCTTTCCATTACTTCCAAAAAAAATATTGCAGATTCTTTTTTTATACCAAAATTTAAAGACGCCATTACATCTGATAGTTTGACTAAAACATTTGAAAGTGTGGAACCTGCGAATATTTATTATACTTCTTTAAAGGATTTGCTTCCTGATTTTGTGGATAATATGGATACCCAAAAATACCAGTATATTAATTTCCCCTATATTGACACTCTGCAATTTTATAGAGACCTTCATAAAAGGCTGTTGCAATCCGGCTTTTCCAAAGACACTGCTGCACTTCCTGATTCTGTTACCATAAGCAACGAAGTAAAAAAATACCAGGCAAAACATAAACTTAAAGTGGATGGAAAACCCGGTGAAGGAACTGTGCGTGCCATGAATTCGTATGATTACGAAAAGTTCAGGACAATTGCGGTTACGCTTGACCGTTATAAATCCATTCATTCGCTTCCGGAAAGTTACCTGTGGGTGAACATACCTGCTTTCCATTTAAAATTAGTAGATAATGATACTATTATTCTTGAATCAAAAGTGATAGTGGGAAAACCAACAACACCAACTCCGCTTCTTACTTCCGAAATTTCAAATATGGTTACATTTCCAAACTGGACCATTCCCGAAAGTATTATAAAAAAGGATATTTTACCAGCTTTAAAAATAAACCCCGGATACTTAGCCAGCAAGGGTTTTAGCCTGGTTGACTCTCATGGGGAAACGGTAGACCCTTTTTCGGTGAAATGGGCAAAATACAAAAATGGAATTCCGTGGAAAATAGTGCAGGGAAGCGGTGATGATAATGCGCTGGGTATTTTTAAGTTCAATTTTAATAATCCATACAGTGTTTATTTGCACGACACCAACCAACGGTATTTATTTGCCAATTCAAACAGGGCGCTTAGCCACGGTTGTGTTAGGGTTCAGAAATGGGAAGAAATTGCATTTTACATCGCAAAAAATGACAGCCTTGCTACAAAACAGGGGCACAAAATTTCTTACAATACGGATTCAATAAAAACATGGATTGCAAAAAAAGACCGGAAAACGATAATGGTCAAAAAAAGATTACCGCTCTATATAGAATATTTTACCTGTGAGGCAAAAGACGGCGAAATTGTTTTTTATAATGATATCTACAATACTTACCAGTTTTTAGAAGAAAAATATTTTGCGGGCAAGTCATTTTAAAAATTATGCATGAGCCTGAAAATAAAGGGAAATATTGTTGATATAGAATCCAAAGAAATATTCTTTGGAGAAATAACTATTGAAAATGAAAAAATAAAATCTGTTGAGAAAATATCTGCTACCCAAAATGATTTCCCATTTCTAATTCCAGGGTTTATTGATTCGCATGTTCATATCGAAAGTTCGATGCTGGTTCCTTCTGAATTTGCAAAAATTGCTGTTGTTCATGGAACCGTTGCTACCGTCAGCGATCCACATGAGATTGCGAATGTGTGTGGAATCAATGGTGTTGAATATATGATTGAAAATGGGAAAACTGTCCCATTTAAATTTTATTTTGGCGCGCCAAGTTGTGTGCCAGCGACTATTTTTGAAACTGCTGGTGCTGCTTTAGATTCTAATTCGGTAGATATACTTTTATCAAATAATGACATTCATTATTTGAGCGAAATGATGAATTTTCCAGGAGTCCTTTTTAATGATGAAGAGGTTTTTGCAAAAATTAATTCTGCAAAAAAATATAACAAACCGGTGGACGGGCACGCACCGGGTTTAATGGGTAAAGATGCAAAAAAATATATTGATGCAGGCATCAGCACCGATCATGAATGTTTTACTAAGGAGGAGGCGCTTGATAAATTAAAATATGGAATGAAAATTTTGATTCGTGAAGGAAGCGCTGCAAAAAATTTTGAAGCATTAATTGATTTGCTAAATGACTTTGAAGATGAAATAATGTTTTGCAGCGATGATAAGCATCCTGATAGTTTGGTAAAAAGCCATATTGATGAACTTTGTAAAAGAGCCGTGGCAAGAGGGGTTGACGTTTTTAAAGTATTGAAAGCCGCTTGTATCAATCCGGTGAAACATTACAAAATGAATGTTGGATTATTACAACCCGGTGATGATGCCGATTTTATTATTGTTGAATATTTAAAGAATTTTAAAACAAAGGCTACTTATATAAATGGAGAATTGGTTGCTGAAAATGGAATTTCAAAAATAAAAACAAAAAAAGCGCCTGTCATCAATAATTTTAATTGCCAAAAGAAATATCCAAAAGATTTTGAAATTAAAATTTCAGATTACCATGGAGAAGTTATTGAAGCTTTGGATGGGCAATTAATAACCAATAAACTTTCTATTTCCCCTAAAAATGAGAATGAATTTTGTGTAAGCGATGTTGAGAATGATATCCTAAAAATGGCAGTTGTTAATCGTTATAATGATGCCCCGGTTTCAATCGGTTTTATAAAAAACTTTGGATTTAAAAAAGGAGCTATTGCTTCATCTGTGGCTCATGACAGCCATAATATTATCGCGGTGGGTGTTGACGATGAAAGTATTTGTGATGCCATAAACCTTGTTATTGAAAAAAAAGGAGGAGTAAGTGTTGCTGATTCTGGCAACCCTGCTTTTAATCAAATTTTACCTTTGCCTGTTGCAGGATTAATGAGTAATGAAGATGGATATAAGGTGGCTGAAATGTATACCAGCATTGATGCAGCCGCAAAGGAATTGGGTTCAGGTTTATCAGCTCCTTTTATGACTTTATCTTTTATGGCATTGTTGGTAATTCCTCATTTAAAATTAAGTGACAAAGGATTATTTGATGGAGACAGTTTTAAATTAATCAGTTTTCCCAGGCATTAAACGAACAAATATTCAAGATTCTTGTTTTGGAATAAACTAAGTTAATTATAAATATAATGATCAACTTTAAGCGCCTAAATCATATACAAATCTGTATTCCCGTTGGAAAAGAAAATGAAGCAAGAAAATTTTATACTGATATTATTGGCTTTATAGAGATTCCGAAACCAAAAGAATTAATACCTAACGGAGGGCTTTGGTACCAGGTTGCTGATATTCAATTTCATATTGGAACAGAAAATGAAATTAATAAATCTAAGCGCCATCCGGCATTTGAGGTAGAGAATTTGAAAGAAGCGAGAGGATTATTGGAAAGGAATAATATAAAGATTAAAGAAGAAATTCAAATTCCGGGGCAGGATCGTTTTTCTTTTTTAGATCCTTTTGGAAACCGAATTGAATTGTTGGTGAAGAAATGACAATAACAATTTTTATTCCATTTCGGGCGCCCATTTATCCCTTTCATCAGGGCTGAATTTCCAGGGTGCAAAATTATTTTCAACATTGCTGAACATCGCATTCCATTCTGCTGGCGCATTACTTTCTTCCATTATCAATGAACGCCTGAGAGAGAAAATAATATCCAAAGGGTTTATACTTACTGGGCATTCTTCTACACAGGCATTGCAAGAAGTACAGGCTCTCAATTCCTCTACGGTAATATAGTTATGAACTAAAGTTTTGTCATCATCTTTGAAGCTTCCGTTTTCCTTTATATTTTGTCTTACGTCGTGCATTCTATCACGAGTATCCATCATTATTTTGCGTGGGCTTAATAATTTTCCCGTTTGATTTGCCGGGCAGGCTGCAGTGCACCTTCCACATTCTGTACAAGTGTAAGCGTCTAATAAATTTTTCCAGCTCAAATCAAAAATATCTTTTGCACCAAAACTTTGCGGCTGCGCATCACCGGTAGTTGGTGCTAGTTCTGGCTTAAACATATATTCTACTTCCTGTTCCACATTTTTCATATTTTTCATTTCACCCTTTGGCAAAAGAGGTTTATAATAAGTATTGGGAAATGCCAAAAGAATATGAAAATGTTTACTGTATGGCAGGTAATTTAAAAAAGCAAAAATCCCTGTAATGTGCAGCCACCAGCAACTACGTTCAATCCCCATAAGCGTATAAGGTTTTAAATGAACCATTGATTGAGCTATCCAGCCGGATAAAATAAAACTTCCATGATCAACATAATGTGGATTGCCCTGCAATTGTAAAGCCCTGTCTGCAGAATTCATGGTAAGGAACAAACTCATCAAAATAATTTCAATAATCAAAATTAAATTCGCATCTGTCCTTGGCCAGCCATCCAATTCATGAGTGATGAAACGCCTTAGTTTTAAGATGTTCCTTCTTATCAAAAAAATGATACACGCTAATAAAACACCAATTGCCAGTATCTCAAAAAAGTCAATCACGAAAGTATAAAATGCACCAAGTGTATTCGCAAACATCCGGTGAGTGCCAAATAATCCATCCAAAATAATTTCTAAAATTTCTATATTTATAATTACAAATCCGGCGTAAATCACGAAATGCATGATACCTACAAGCGGATAACGAAACATTTTCTTTTGGCCCAAAGCGAGTAAGAGAACATTTCTCCAGCGCGCTCTTTTATTATCTGTAAGGTTTTCGTCTTTACCCAGGTTAATATTGGCTCTTATCTCCTGAACTTTTGTCCAGAAAAGATATACTGCGAAACCTGTGAGGATGATAAATAATATTTGCTGTATTAATTGCATATAAGAATGATAAATGCTAAGGTAAACAAATATGTGAAGAGGTATTGATACTAAAATTTGTAAATTGCCTTTCTAAAAATCAAGTTATATTATGGCGTCTCATCTTATTCTTTCAAAAGTAATTGCTTACCGCAAATTGCAACGAATGGCCTATGAAATCGTAGAGCAAAATATAAACGAAAAGGAAATTATCCTGGCAGGAATTAAAGAAAACGGAAGCATTATTGCCCACATATTATTTTCTTTTTTGAAAGATATTTTTAAAGGTGGGATCAGCCAGGTTGAAATTAAGCTGGATAAAAAAAATCCCAAAAATATTTCTCTGTCTGAACAGATAAATTTTGACAATAAAATTATTATTGTAACAGATGATGTGGCCAACAGCGGCAAAACCTTGCTATATGCTTTAAAGCCTTTCCTTGAATTTTACCCAAAAAAAATACAAACCCTTGTTTTGGTGGAAAGAAGTTATAAGGAATTCCCGGTTTCTCCAGACTATGTAGGGCTTTCTTTATCTACTGCTTTTACAGAAAAAATTATTGTTGAAACTAACAATAATGAAGTAGAAGGAGCCAGCTTAATTACTGAATAAAATACAAAAAAACTATTTCAAAAACTTTGAGATAATTATAAAAGCGATCAGAATAAAAATAATAATTAAAGCGATTGCAACATATAGCCAACGGAATTCTTTCAGCCTCCGTTTTGCTTTGGCAGTTTTCTTTTTTTGTAATTGTTTTTGCAAATTCCGGTTTAGTTCTTCTGCAAATGCCTGGGGGTTTTTTTTATTTTTAAATTGGCTAAGGCCTTCAACAGCGTCACTTTCCAAGTTTGAATCTAAAAGTGTTTTTTCAAATTCATGCTTTTCTTCAGCAGATAATTTATCGCTGAGATAATCCATCAACTTTTGGTTGTCGATATCTTTATTGCTGTTTGATAATATGTTTAATAAATCGTCATTCATTTATCATGGATCATTTTTTTATTCAATTTCCATCAATAATTTTAGATTCCTTTTCCCGTTTTGTAAATAACTTTTTACCTGCAACATGGTAAACCCTGTAATTTCAGCCACCTCTGAATAAGATTTTTTTTCAAGGTAAAATAATTTGACACACTGCTGCTGATCTGGATTTAATTTATTTATTGCCGCCTCCATTTTTTGCAAAAGAAGGTCTTTTTCAACTATGCTTATTTTATCTGTTTCAAAATTTATTCCTATTGTTATCTCTTGATTTAATTCTACTATTTTATTTTTTTGATCGCGAAGTTTCATGAGGCAATGATTTTTGGCGATCATATAAATCCAGCTTTTGAAATAATCCACTTTGTATTTGTGCAATTCGTTAATCACTTTTAAAAAAATTTGCTGAACACAATCGCGTGACTCTTCTTCATTTTTTAAATACTTCATGCAAACACCCAGAAGCAATAAAGTATACCTCGGTAGCAAAATCCCCAACCATTCATTATCAAGATCCTTGTAAAACTTTTGCAGCAGTTCGGCATCGGTAATATGGTTGAATTTTTCCGGTTGCAAATTATTTATACTTTTTTACTAAGATGTAAACATAATAAATTTCCATAAGTTACCTTTGTACAAACAGGAATTGATTTATGGAATATATGGTTTGTTGTGTGCCGGTAAGCCCAATGAGAGCAGAACCTTCGCACAAATCTGAAATGGTTTCGCAGCAGTTGTTTGGTGAAAAGTCTTTTATTATTGAAAGGAACAAAGACTGGCTAAAAGTTCAGTCAAAATATGATGGGTATTCTGGCTGGGTGCAAATTAGCCACGTTGTAGAAATTGACGAAGATACATTTGTGAAGGCAGATAAAGAACTTACTAATGAATGGGTAAATGAAGTTGATTTTAACGGCCACAATATGCAGGTTCCCATGGGAAGTTCTTTAAGTGCTTTTAAGAATGGAATGGCTTTCTGGAGAAAAAATTCTGTTCATTTTAAGGGGAAACCCTGGAACCCGGAAGAGGTAAAAATTACTCCAAAAATTACTAAACAAATTGCATTTAAATTTTTAAACACTTCTTATTTGTGGGGAGGAAAATCTGTTTTTGGAATTGATTGCAGCGGTTATGCACAAATGGTTTATAAATTTTTGAATATTTATTTACCCAGGGATGCATGGCAACAGGCTGAACAGGGAACTGTAGTTAATTTTTTGCAGGAATCCCACTGTGGCGACCTTACTTTTTTTGACAATGAAGAGGGAAGGATTATTCATGTAGGGATTTTATTAAATGAACATGAAATTATTCACTCTGCCGGCAAAGTAAGAATTGATAAAATTGATACACAGGGAATTTTAAACCTTGAAACCAAACAGCGTACCCACAATTTAAGAATCATTAAAAGATTTTTTTGAGCCGATGATTTTGAAATCATTTAATTCCCTAATTGGAAATCCCCTTTTTTTCTTTGTTTACTGCAAAGTTTTATTAAAAAGTAATGTGGATGAAATCGTTACTCTACTAAATTTATAATCCTCGTTATTTGCCTGACTGTCCGGTAGGCAGGTTTGTTTACTCGCTATACACTATTCTTCGAGTAAATTTTGCTCGTCCAATAAGCTAAGGTCAATTGCATCCATTCCTGAAATTCCTTCTATCGAACCTTTTACGTGAGCGGCATTCAACAATACTTTCTCTAATTGTTTTTCTCTCGCTTTCCATAATTTTTCCATTGCAGACCTTTCATTAATGATGCTCATTTTCATGGCTACAAAACCTTCCCTAATCGCTTTCCATTGCTCACTAAATTCGTTGCTTGTTAAATAATCATAAAGCAAATGCATTTTATCGCCTTTATTTTCATGGCTTTTGGACGAATTATAAACTCGGATAATGCCATCACGCAAAACATTGGCAAGCGCTTTTACTTCCGAAAAAGTACAAACCCAAACGCCCTCTTTTAATCCAAAACAATCAAGGTCTTTGGGCATCGCTTTGGTTACCAATACAGCGATATCGGCTCCGGTACTCCGCATATCTGATTTAAATTTTTCGATCCAGTCGCCTCCAAAATCCTTCGTACGCTTGCTTTCGTAAATAATTTTACCACATTCCTGCCCAAAATTATTTCTGACCACCTGTATGCAGTCAGCGCCTCTTACGCCTTTTCCTACTTCTGAAATTATGTCAAATGGGAAAGCGCTTGCCAATATTTCTTCCAGAGCCAGTTCCTGAACTTCGCCCTGCAATTGCATCGAAACCTGGTCTTGCTTTCGTTTCATTTCTTCTACCAGTTTTTTCTGATCATTCAATTGCTTTTCCATTTCCTTAAACCTCAAGGATTGTTCTGTTTCTTTTATTTCATTTTTTTCTTTTTCCTGTTTCCTGATTTGTTCTATTAAAAAACCTCTTTCCTGCGCCAGTTTTTTCTCCAATTCAATTTCCATTTCTTCAGCTTTGGTTTTTAGTTCCATTTCTTTTTTTAGAAAATCCAATTCTTTTTTACGTGCCGACTTTAATTTTTCCTCGTTATCATTATTAGCTTCCTGTAAAAGTTTTAATTGATTTTCAAAATCGTTGCTAATTGACTTTCGTAGTTTTTGCTGAAGTTCATTTTCCAGTTTTAGTTTTTCTTTTTCCATTCTTTCTGCAAACAATTCATTTTCTTTTTCTTTCTTTTTTTCAAACTCTTTTTGTTGCTCCTGTAACAGTTTTTGTTGTGCAGAGAATTGCGCTAATAATTTTTGACGATCCTGGGTAAATCTTTCATGGTATTCTTTTTCCAGCGTTTTAGCGATAGCGTCCGCTGGTTCAAATTCGTAGCGACAATTAGGGCAGGTAATTAAGGTTGGCATTATCTATTTAATTTTTGAATGTGGTAATATAAATTTGAATGTTGCTATATAAATATTTGAAAGAGATCACAACTTATATCTGTTGCCTTGTTAAATAGCAGTCATTTAGTTTTTCTTTTCAATTTTTATTTACTAAATTTGTGCTTTCCTTAATCAACTTGGTAACCTCATCGGCATTATACTGATGTTTACTAAGCCAGTTAAGGATTTTTTGTTTGTCGTAATATTCCATTAAATTATAAATACAAATCCACTCTAATATTGCTTTGATATTATCTTTTGGATAAATACTTCTTATGTCATTCACTATTTTTCGGGCATACGAGCAATTTGGCTTAATTACAACAATTATGTTTACGCCATTCGCTTCTAAATCTGTTAAAATTACCTTAGTATCATCCATAGATGTAGCGCTTCTAAAAACTGCAATTGGATTACAAACAGAATCCGGTAAGTGAGTAATATCTGAAATCTTAAAAGGGTGATTCGATTGATTCGCTTTTCCTTTAACAACTCTTACAGAAACCTCAATAGGTAAATTTGGAAGAGAACATTCTAATAGGCATCCGCTGGGGTAACCAATATCTAAATGGCTAAAATTTTGCTTGTTACCTGTTAGAAGTAGTTTTAATCTATCATTAAATAAATCATTTATTTCTCTAACTTTTTTTAAAGTCAATTCTTTCTGCATTTCAAAGGATACTTCGCTTTCTTTCTGTTCAATTTTCATGGATTAGTGGATTATATTTTCAATTTATTCATCATTTAGCATTTGGTTTCAGCCAAAATCAATATTTTAAAATTTAAAAAGGCAAATCATCGGTATTCTTAATATCCCCATGCCTAAAAATTAGCTTAGTTGTTTTCGGCTTATAATTGGATTCCCAAACAATATATTCAAAATCACCCTCCCCATTTATTTTAATAAAATCTTTTTTTTCATGATAAAATCCGGACTTTGAAGATAAAGTACCAGAAATGCTGCTCATTACTTTTCTTTTATCAATACCAAGTTCTGGTTCAAATTCACAGAGTACATCGAAAATTTGATTTGCGGTTAGGGGTTTTTTTTCTAATTCAAGTGCAAACTTTATTTTCTTAACCCATTGCCAATTTTCAGAATAAATTTTTTCTTCAAAAATATTACTGTTTGATTCTCCGATAAGCGCTTGTTTTAACTGCAGAATTTTTACATTTAAATTCCGTATATCATCTTCTATAACCTTAATATTTTCCTTTTTCTCCTTTAGTTTATTGAAATGCATTTCGATGATTTCACTTATCTCCTCTGCGTTTAAATCAATTCTTGGCATATATAATATTTTTATTTGCTACACGAAGGTATAATTTATTCTAGTTACATAAAAATATTTATTTATGTGCTCCTATTATTCCTATTGTAAAGATTATGTAAAATTATAGCTAATTATTTGTTAAAAGTATTGATAATATTTTGTTATTAAAATTTGTAAATTATGATATAAATTAATATAGTATAATAAGTAAACGCATCTTCTTAATTTAAATAAAAAGTGGCTCAAATTTATTCTTGGAATTGAGACAAGTAGTTAAAGGAATTGATTTTTTTGTGGGTTAGGATAATAGAAATTTTTAAAAAAAAGAGCTTCACTTTTTTAAATTCATAAAAAAATCCTCAGAATTACTTAGTAACTCCAATCAAATTAAATAAATAAAATAAAACCGGTTTAATATTTTTATTTAAAATTTAAAATGTATATTGAACTTAATTATTAATAAAGATTTCTTTCTTAATAATTGCGCCCTTTTTGAATCTTCCGCTAATATCCATCTGTTATTATTTTTTTAAACTAAAACTAATTGGTATGGAAATTACTTTCAATTTTAGAAACGCTTTTAAAGATTCTATTTTAAGCAAATCAAATAAGGAACGCTGTTATAACCTTTCTTATATCCGTACTTTTTTTCTGGCGGTAACTTGTTGTTTTTGTGAAAATAGTAGCTGTGCGCAGATTATCGCCTGGGATTTTGATGAGGATTTAAACGGAAGCAAGTCTCCTAAAATTACTATTTCGCATGTCAGCGTATCTGATTTGTCGCAGGGGAATAATAATGGTACGACAACTATGATAAACTCTTCATCTCCTTCAAGTGGTTATAGCGGTGCTTCAGGGAAAAATAATGCCGGCGCTGCTGCAATTTCAGCTCCTTTTGATAAATCTACGAGCACTTATTTTGAATTTACATTAACGCCAGATTTTGGTTATTCAGTAAATATAAGTGCTATTAATTTTGGTTCGAGATCAACCGGAACAGGCCCTCAGTCTTATACTATAAGGTCTTCAGTTGATTCTTATAATTCGGAAATTGCCGCTAACGCTCTTCCGGTAGATTCCAAATGGTACCTATATCAGAACACGTTTAATACTATTTCATCTGGTTTTCCAATTACCATTCGCATTTATGGTTTTAATGGAATTGGAGCAAGTCAAAATACCGCTGTTTGGCGCATAGATGATTTCAGTTTGCAGGCCACTACTTCGGCACTTAAAACATACTACAGGAGCAGGCAAAACGGCAACTGGTCTGTGAGCTCTACATGGGAATCTTCCACAGATAATACAACATGGAACATTGCTACAAATCCACCCACAAAAGATGCGGATAAAATTTTAATTCAATCGGGCCATACAATTTATGTAAATAGTTTGGTGTCTTTGGATCAAACAACCATTGCGGGAACATTGGAACTTCAGACGGGAGGTATTTTAAATATCAATGATGGGCCGGGAGATGATATCACTATTTTAGCAAATGGAATTTTGCAAGTAACCAGCTCTGATAATTATACCAATTCTGTGCTGCAAACGGGAGCAGCAAATATTAATATTACAATCAAGGGCAAAATAACAATTGGCAATGGAACTTCGTCTACTGGTAATGGTTATGAAAATTTTGCAACATCATTAAACAATGTTTGGAATGATGGAGCTATTTGTGAGTATAATAATAATGGTATTTTTCAAATCGCCGGCCTCACTTATTTTCCAAATTCGCCATCAGCTGATGTACCAATTTTTAGGGTTATAAAAGTGAACGGAACCGCTGCAGCGGGCTTAGGAAATGATTTCCGATTAAAAGGCATATTCGAACTTACTACCGATGTAACTTTTTCCGGAGCTGGAAGTAAATATTTTAGAAACGGAATAAAAGGAACCGGGACTCTTACTCAATTAAATGCTGGTAAAATTTATTTGAACGCTACCAATGCAGTTTTGGATGGTGCTTCATTGAAATTAGTTTTATCAGCAGTGATGGATTTAGCACCTACAACTATTGTTCCTATTGGTGCAAACATTACAATCTCAGGATCGAATATGAACAATTCTTCTGGAATTTTGACGATTAACGGGACATTAAATATGACAACAAGCACTATAACCAATTCGTCAGGTTTGATAATCATTAACAAAAATTATACGACGGCGCACCCTGGTGGATTTTCCGGATCAAGTTCTTCTATTCCATCTGCAACCGGAAACATAGTAGTTAATTCAGGTTCAACAATTGAATTAAATTCAAATGGAGCCCAATCTTTAAATGCAAGGAACGATTTCTTCAACTTAATTCTGTCGGGCAAGGGAATTAAAAAGCCGAATGGCCCTTTTTCTCCTTTAGGAACAATTACTATTAAAGATGATGCTATTTTTGATTGCACTGGTGTTACCAATGGAATAAATATTGGGAATGATAATACCAATCTTACAATGGCAGGAAACAGCAGGTTAATTGTAAGCACTTATGGCCCAAACCCAAAAATGGGCGGATTATATAATCTTACGGGTGGCGTAATAGAATTTAGAGGTTTAAATGGAACTGCACAAAATATCAGAAGTAAAATTTACCAGAATATAGAAGTAACGGGAAACAATGTTTTGATGTCTGATGGTAACATTTGGCTAAACACGAATGGAACTTTTACTATTAAAAACGGCGGCGTTTTTTCAATAAATGATAATACCATCAGAGGAATTGGAGATGCGACACAATCTGTCACCGTAGAAAGTGGCGGTTTATTCAAATGTGGAACCAACATGGGTTTCAATGGAGCACCGATTACTTCAGTCCCTATTAAAAGCTCCGCAGTACATGAAACTATAAAAAACATTACTCTTCAACTTGGAAGTACAGTAGAATATTCAAGAAACGGAGATCAGCCAATCACGAATGCGGATGGATTGATTTACCAAAATTTGGTAATATCCGGCAATGGTAATAAAATAGCCCCTCCAGATAATTTAATTATTCAGGGAAATTTATCTAAAACAAGCAGTGCTGTTTTTTCCCACAACAATGGAACGGTTATTTTCAATGGAGTTAACATTCAATCCTATTCTTCCATTTCCCCTCAAATCATTTTTAATAATCTCACCAACCAAAATGTTTCGGGGTTAAATATCAATGATAGTTTATCAGTTTATAAAGAACTTTTGTTAGCAAATAATTCTGTTATAAATCTTAATGCTGATATTACTTTATTAAGCAATAAAGATCAAACAGCAAGTATCGGACAGTTAGGCACAAACGCAAAAATGAATTATGGTTTGGGAAGATTTATTATTGAACGATACATAAATACTAATACAACAAATGGCGGACATTTAAAGTCGTGGCAATTGATTTCAACGCCTGCTTTTGGTGAAACTATTTTTGATACGTGGCAGGAAAAAGGAAGTAAAACTGTTTCAGGATATGGAACATGGATTACTGATAAAACCGGTACTGATAATGGTTTTGATGGAACTTCTCTAGCACCTTCGATGAAATATTATGATCCCGTTACCAACAGTTGGATAGGAATTTCTAAAACCAATCTTGATCTTGTAAGTGCTAAAGGCTACCTTATTTTTGTAAGGGGTGATAGAGGTGCCACTTCAATTAACTCACCTGCAACGCCAACTGTTTTGCGTACAAGAGGTAAAATTTATACCCCTGATTTTTTACCACCGGCGAGTATAGTTTCTCCCGGAAAATTTCAAAGTGTAGGAAATCCTTATGCATCTGTAATAGATTTTTCTAAAATTAATTCTTCCAACATCGGTTCTTATTATATTGCCTGGGATCCAACCTTTGGTGGCGAATATGGAGTTGGGGGTTATCAAACTATTACCGCAGCTACGAATTTCAAAGCTGTTCCTGGAAATACAACTAATTATAATTCCACATCTGATTATAGAAATGTACAGTCAGGACAGGCATTTTTTGTTTTTAATTATACAGCTTTACCAGGCTCTGTTAGCTTTACCGAAGCTTGTAAAATGAGTGGTAACCAGCATTTGATCAATCGTGAACTTATTATTGAACGGCCAATTTTATTTGCCAATTTAATTTCAGGAGGGATAATTTCAGATGGAAATGCAGTTGCTTTTGATCAAAAATTTTCAAATAGGGTTGATGGTGACGATGCATTGAAAATGAATAATTCCGGTGAAAATTTTGCAATAAATACAGATGGCAAAATCCTTTCGGTAGAAGCACATGAAGAGGCAAAAGAGAATGATATTATATTTTATCATTTAAATAATTTATCCAAACAGGAGTACCAATTTTCATTCATACCTGAAAATATGAATACGAAGTTAGAAGCTTATTTGATTGACCAGTATTTAAAAAATGAGATTCCGGTAAGCTTAACCGATACTACTTTCGTAAATTTTGCTGTTACTAATGATGAAAAATCATCTATGCAAGACAGATTTTATTTGGCATTCCGTGCTACCTCTGGCCCGGCGGTATTTTCATTTTCATCTATGAATGTTCATCCTCAAGATGAAAATGTAAAAATTGGATGGAAAGTGGAAAATGAAAACGGCATAAAAAATTACCAGGTGGAATATTCCTCAGATGGAATTAATTTTTCAAATATAGGGACTGTAAGTTCACAAAATGAAATCTCTAATAGTTATGAGTTTATTCATTATCAACCTAAACCGGGGAATAATTTTTATAGGATTAGAATTAATAAACTAAATGGGGAAGTGGAGTATAAAAAAACGGTTAAAGTATGGATACCTGAACCTATATCTTTTATTGAGGTTTATCCAAACCCAGTACAGAACGGTGTCGTAGAGATTCAATTTAGAAGCCAGCCTTTCGGAAAATATGGGTTTAATTTATACAACTCAATTGGACAAAAAATATTTTCAAAAGAAATGAATTATGACGGAGGAAATTCTATCCAATTAATTAAGCCTGATAGAAATTTTATTTATGGTATCTATCACCTGGAAATTCTAAAACCAAATGGAGATAAGAAGGTTATAAAAGTGTGGAAATAAATGAAATTTGTTTAAAGACGTGAATCACTTATTTTATAACGGTGAAGGTTAAACGAAGAAGATTTCCGATAATTGTTAGCAGTAAACCAACTAATTTTAAAGATTTTTATTCTATACTAAATATCCAAAAGCGTCATCGTCTTTTTTTAATTCAGTATAATTTATATTGTGAAGTTTTAAATTATTTTTGAGTTTTTCATAATCTTTTTTTGCGCCTAACTCAATGCCTACAAGTGCCGGGCCTGCTTCTTTGTTGTTTTTTTGTATGTATTCAAAACGCGTAATATCATCTGTTGCCCCCAAAACTTTATTTACAAATTCTTTCAATGCTCCCGGCCTTTGTGCGAATCGAATTAGGAAATAATGTTTTAAACCTTCATATTGTAATGAACGTTCTTTTATTTCTTGCATTCGGTCTATATCGTTATTTCCTCCACTGACAATGCAAACAACATTTTTACCTTTTATTTCTTCTCTATAATCATCCAAAGCACCTATGGATAAGGCTCCTGCCGGTTCGACAACAATAGCGTCTTCATTATATAACTGCAAAATAGTGGTACACACTTTTCCTTCAGGAACTAAGTGCATTTCATTCAAAACATCTTTGCAAACAGAATAAGTTATATCACCTGCCCGGCTTACGGAAGCACCATCTACGAAATGTTCAATATTGTTTAATTGAACAGGATGCCCGGCTTTAAAAGCTTCCGTCATAGAAGGGGCGCCGGTAGGCTCTACTCCGATTATTTTTGTAGAAGGAGAAAAAGTTTTAAAATAAGAACCAACGCCAGATGCGAGTCCGCCGCCGCCAACAGGAAGAAATAAATAATCAATATGATTAAGTTCTTCCAATATCTCTAAACCAACAGTAGCCTGACCTTCAATGATTTTATAATTATCATAAGGGGGAATAAATATTTGGTTATTTTCTTTGCAAAATTCAATAGCAGCTGTAGCACATTCTTCGAATGAATCTCCTACAAGCTTTATCTCTACTGCATCCCTGCCAAACATTTTGGTTTGTTTTACTTTTTGTTTTGGCGTTATCACTGGCATAAAAACTACTCCCTTACAATTTAATTTTTTACAGGAATAGGCAAATCCTTGCGCGTGGTTTCCTGCGCTGGCGCAAACCACTCCTTTGTTTAATTGTTCTTCAGGTAAAGTGCTTAGCATATTGTAAGCACCGCGCAATTTATAAGAACGCACGATCTGCAGGTCTTCTCTTTTCAGATAAATATTGCATTGGTATTTTTGAGATAAATTCTGGTTGAGGCTTAGAGGAGTCCTGTTCACAACATTTTTTAAACGGGCAGAAGCATCTGCAACGCCTAATCCATCAAAGACAGGGAAATAATTTTTTCCGTTGTCATTAGTATGAATGCTGCTTTTCATTAATGGTTTATTAAGCTTTTTAAAAATAGAGACAAGGCATGCCTTGTCTCTATTTTAATAGGTTTTAAGCCGGTTCCTGGTTTTCAGGGCGCAAACTTCTTACGGTTTTGCCCGCCTGCCACATTTCACTTTCTCTTAATTCTTTTAATTCAGCGTCTAATTTTTCGCGGTAGTCTGCCTGTGAATTTGAATCTATAGAACGTTTGGCTTCCTTACCTGCAGCCACACTTGCATATAAATCAAAAAATACAGGCAATGTTGCATCGCGAAATTTTTTCCACCAGTCTAAAGCCCCACGTTGTGCTGTGGTAGAGCAATTGGCATACATCCAGTCCATACCATTTTCAGCAACCAAAGGCATTAATGATTGAGTCAATTCTTCAACGGTTTCATTAAAAGCTTCAGAAGGGGAGTGCCCGTTTTTGCGAAGTACTTCAAATTGCGCGGCGAATATTCCTTGGATGGCTCCCATCAAAGTGCCACGTTCGCCGGTAAGGTCGCTAAACACTTCTCTTTTAAAATCGGTTTCAAATAAATAGCCTGAACCTATCGCGATTCCAAGAGAAATAACCCTGTCGAATGCCTTGCCTGTTGCATCCTGGAAGATAGCATAGCTGCTGTTTAATCCGCGTCCCTGCAAAAACATTCTTCTTAAAGAAGTTCCTGATCCTTTCGGAGCAACTAAAAAAACGTCTACATCTTTTGGAGGAATAATAGCTGTCTGGTCATTATAAGTAATTCCAAATCCGTGAGAAAAATACAAAGCTTTTCCCGGGGTTAAATGTTTCTTTACTGTTGGCCACATTGCGATTTGAGCAGCATCGCTCAGTAAATAACAAATGATGGTACCTTTTTCCAAAGCTTCCTCAATTTCAAATAAAGTTTTTCCTTCTACAAAGCCATCCTGCACTGCTTTGTCCCAGCTTTTGGAATTCTTTCTCTGGCCAACGATTACATTGATTCCATTATCCCGTTGATTCAAAGCCTGCCCCGGGCCCTGAACGCCATAACCAATTACGGCTACTACTTCATCTTTTAATATTTCCTGTGCTTTTGATAAAGGGAATTCTTCCCTCGTTACTACATTTTCTACTGTTCCTGCAAAATTTAATGTCGCCATGTTGTTATTATTTTTTTTGTTTGATGAAAGATTTATTTTGTATCGTCGATTTTTTCATTGAAAATAATCTGGTTGTGAAAAGGGTCAATTACCTTAACAGCCAATGAACCATAAAATGTTTTTTCTAATCCGGGTTTATTGTATTTGTATTTTTTATTAATGATTTCTTTGTGAAATTCTTCTACGCCTGTGCACCAAATAAATACATTAGTACCTGGGGTTCCATCTCCATGATGCTCGCTTAGATGAATTACAAATCCGTCTTTTTCAATTTCCATGTAAACAGGTGCATTCTCATCAAAAGTATGTTCCCAATTGATTTTAAAACCTAACCAATCAACGTAAAATTCGATTGCTTTTTTATAATCGAAAATTCTTAAAACTGGAATTATTTTTTCTATTGTCATAGTAGCTTTTCTTTTTGCATAAACATCCAGCGATGACCTTCGATATCCGAGCATCTATATCTTTTGCCAGGAAACCCTTCTTCAATTTCGGATAAGATTTCGGCTCCGTTTTCCTCAGCATTTTTAAAATGTTCTTCCACATTTTCTACATAAACCAATATTCCATTCACAATCCACGGAACTGAAAGCCATTTATTCATTTGTTTATCACGTTTACGTTGTTTATTGATACTTTCATAATCCAGTGACGGTGTAGCAATCATGATTATGTTTTCACCGGCTTTTAATTCTGAATGGGTTAACCGCCCATTTTCTACAAACCGCAGTTCCATATTTTCTTCAAAACCAAAAGCTTTCTTTAGCCATTCTAAAGAAGAAATGCCATTTTCATACGACAACATTGGAATTACATTTTGCATATAATTTTATTTATTTACATAGTAAAAACTTCACTCTGTTTATCCAAAAATTCATTTTCTATTACCTCTTCACCCGGTTGTAATTTTTCAAATTCTTTTACTTTAAAATGAAAACCTTCACTTTCTTTAATGATAGCGACACGGGCGCTTCTAACAAATTCTATTAAACTATATGGCTCCAGGGCTGTAATCAATTTATCTGTTTCTTCTCGATGGCCGGTAGTTTCAAAAACTGTATAATCTTTTCTGATGGCAACTACCCTTGCGCCAAACTGGTGGAGCAACCTTTCCACTTTTACTTTTTCCATAATTACATCAGTAGGCACTTTATACAAAGCCATTTCCTGCCAGATAATTTCATCGTTGGTATTATAATAGGCTTTTAAAACATCCACTTGTTTTTCTATTTGCCTGACTAATTTTTTGATTACCTCCTCCGTTTCATCTATGACGATATTAAAGCGATGAATTCCAGGAACCTCTGATGGAGAAGTGTTCAGGCTTTGAATATTAATTTTTCTTCGTGAAAAAATAATTGAGATACGGTTAAGAATTCCTATCTGGTCTTCTGAATAAACGGTTACTGTATATTCCTGTTTGCCAGGTACAGTAAACGAAGAAATATTGTGTTTTTTTATTTCGTCAGTGTTCATGATTTTGAATTTTTTAAAAGATTTTAGGATAAACGTATTTCAGAAACGCTGCAACCTTGTGGTACCATTGGAAAAACATTGAGTTCCTTTCCTACTGCCACTTCCAGCAAATAAGGGCCGTCCTGATCAAGCATTGTTTTTAGTGCATTCTTTAAATTTTTTCTCTCAGAAACTTTCTGCCCTTCAATATGATAAGACTTTGCCAACACAACAAAATCAGGGCTTTGGATATCTGTAAATGAATATCTTCTTGCATTAAATAATTCCTGCCATTGCCGTACCATTCCCAGAAATTCATTGTTTAAAATTATCATTTTCACGTTAATATTATTTTGCATAATTGTTCCTAATTCCTGCAACGTCATTTGAAAACCACCATCACCGGAAATACATACAACGGTTCTTTCCGGCGCACCTAATTTAGCGCCAATCGCGGCCGGCAAACCAAAACCCATTGTCCCCAAACCACCAGAAGTAACATTGCTTCTTGTTTGGTTGAATTTTGCATATCGACAGGCTACCATCTGGTGCTGGCCTACATCAGAAACGATAACTGCATTCCCTTCTGTCAATTCATTTAAGACATCCAACACTTCACCCATTGAAAGAACATCAGAAGTTGGATGCAGGTCTTTATCAACACATTGTTCCTTTTCCTTTTCTTTATACTCATTAAATTTTTCAAGCCACTCTTTGTGAGATTTTTTTTCAATTAATTTAGTGAGAATAGGTAATGTCTCTTTACAATCGCCCCAAACCGGAACTGTTGTTTTTACATTCTTATCAATTTCTGAAGGGTCAATATCGAGGTGAATGATCTTTGCCTGTTTTGCATATTTATCCAGACGCCCCGTCACACGGTCATCGAAGCGCATTCCTACTGCAATTAAAACATCACAGTCATTGGTCAAAACATTAGGCCCATAATTTCCATGCATACCGAGCATTCCTACATTTAATGGGTGATCAGTTGGCAAAGCGCTTAATCCTAAAATAGTCCATGCTGCGGGTAGATTTCCTTTTTCAATAAAATCTTTAAATTCTTTTTCTGCTTCTCCAAGTATAACACCCTGGCCAAAAATTACAAAAGGTTTTTTTGCATCGTTAATTAATTTGGCGGCCTTTTCAACATATTCTTCACGCACGATTGGCTTGGGGCGGTAACTGCGTATATGGTTGCACGTTATATATTCTTCAAAATCGAATTTTTGTATTTGAGCATTTTTAGTAATGTCAATTAAAACCGGGCCTGGCCTGCCACTCCTTGCGATATAAAAAGCTTTTGCAAGCGCCAGGGGAATTTCATTGGCATCAGTTACCTGGTAATTCCATTTGGTAACAGGAGTGGTAATGTTTACAACATCTGTTTCCTGAAAAGCGTCGGTTCCCAGAAGATGAGCGAATACCTGCCCGGTAATACAAACCATAGGAGTGCTGTCAATCATCGCGTCAGCCAGGCCGGTTACCAGGTTGGTAGCCCCGGGGCCGCTCGTTGCAAACACAACGCCTACTTCTCCGGATGTTCTTGCGAAACCCTGTGCAGCATGAGTAGAGCCTTGTTCGTGGCGTACTAAAATGTGATTCAATTTATCCTGGTAATCATATAATGCATCATAAATGGGCATGATAGCACCACCTGGATACCCGAAAATAGTTTTTACTTTTTCGGCAATTAAAATTTTTAGTACTGCTTCGCTGCCGCTAATATTTTCTGATTTTTTAGAAGTTGTCGTTACTTTTTTTTCTTCTAATTCGAGAGTATTCATAATAATGTTTTTATTTTTAATACTAATTTTTTAAAACCGATTCGTTTCCTGTTCTCAAGGCTTCCAATTATTTTCTTCTTCCTTTTTCTTATCCAGCATATTTTTCTATGGCTTCGTATACCTTATTTGACATTATGCTTTTATGATTTTTTAAATCCGATTCTTTCCCTTTGTTCCCATTTTCTTTGATTTGCTTTTTCGTCTAACAAATTTTCCATAGCATCATATATTTGATTTAATTGTGTATCATGTTCACCCAATTTGTCCTTAATAATATTTAATTGTTCTTTCAAATCATTTTCTTTTAAAACTATTTTTCTCACTTCTACAAAAACTCTCATAATTGCAATGTTCATATTAATAGCTTTATCGCTATTTAAAACTCCGCTCAACATTGCCACCCCTTGTTCAGTAAAAGCATAAGGAAGATATTTGCTGTGCTGCCCTCTTCCTTTCTTTATGGTTTCATTTTGCAACCTTAAAGGTTTATTTTCTTTTAAGGTTTCAATTTGAAACCTTAAAGAATCATACTCTTCCTGTGTAAGCCGAAACATAAAATCAGAAGGGAATCTTTTCAAATTACGCTTGACAGCAAGGTTTAATGATTTTGCTTCTGTTTCATATAAATCTGCCAAATCTCTGTCAAGCATTACTCTCTCACCCCTGATTTCGTAAATCCTGTTTTGAATGCTCCTTATTATCTGCATGATTTTTTTTAAACTTTTTAATCTTCGTCCGTCACGCACCCTTCACTGGCATTCTTCACAAACTTTGCATACTTATACAAAACTCCTTTCGTTGCTTTTAATGCAGGTTGTTTCCATGCTGCTCTTCTTTTGGCAATTTCTTCTTCACTAACTTTTAAATTAATCGTATTTTTCACTGCATCTATTTCTATGATATCATCATCGTTTACCAGGGCAATTAAGCCGCCTTCAAAAGCTTCAGGAGTAATATGGCCGACGACAAAACCATGTGTGCCGCCACTAAATCTTCCATCAGTTATTAAGGCAACACTTTTTCCCAGGCCCGCGCCATAAATAGCTCCTGTTGGCTTCAGCATTTCGGGCATTCCAGGTGCACCTTTTGGCCCGATGTTTCTTATCACGACTACATCACCTGCATGAACACGGCCGCTTTGTATGCCTTCTATCAAATGTTTTTCGCCTTCAAAAACCCTGGCAGTGCCTTCAAAACGGGTTCCTTCTTTTCCAGTAATTTTTGCTACACTTCCTTTTTCGGCAAGGTTGCCATAAAGTATTTGTAAATGGCCAGTTGCTTTAATTGGATTTTCTAAAGAGTGAACAATATCTTGTTTTTCAAAATCTAAATCTGGTGCATCTTTTAAATTTTCAGCAATTGTTTTTCCGGTTACGGTGATGCAATCTCCATGTAACAAACCGCTACGCAATAAATATTTCATCACAGCGGGAACACCTCCTTGTTTGTGCAAATCTTCCATCAAATATTTTCCACTCGGTTTAAAATCAGCAAGCATTGGTATTTTATTACTGATAGTTTGAAAATCATCCGGGGTTAAGTTGATATCGACGCTTTTAGCCATTGCTATTAAATGCAATACTGCATTGGTACTGCCACCCAAAACCATTACAACTGTCATTGCATTATCAAATGCTTCACGCGTCATAATATCTTTTGGCTTGATGTCTTTTTCCAGTATATTTTTTATTGCAGCACCGATCGCAGCGCATTCTTTTTCTTTGTCTTTACTTAAAGCGGGATTGCTTGATGAATAGGGCAAACTCATCCCTAAAGCTTCAATAGCACTTGCCATAGTATTAGCCGTGTACATTCCACCACAAGCTCCTGCTCCGGGACAAGAATGCCGGACAATTCCTTTAAAATCTGCTTCATCTAAATTACCCGCAATTTTTTGCCCTAATGCTTCAAAAGCTGAAACGATATTTAAGTCTTCCCCTTTATAATGGCCCGGCGCAATTGTGCCACCATACAACATGATAGAAGGACGATTCAATCTTCCCATCGCCATGATGGAACCGGGCATATTTTTATCACAACCCGGTATGGCAACAAGGGCATCATAATATTGCGAGCTTGCGTTGGTCTCAATACTATCAGCAATTAAATCCCGGCTTACTAAACTGAAACGCATTCCATCCGTTCCCATACTGATGCCATCACTTACACCAATCGTGTAGAAACGCAGCCCCAGCAAACCATCTACTGCATTGACACTTTTCTTTACATCAGTTGCCAAATCATTTAAATGCATGTTGCATGGATTGCCGTCCCAGCCCATACTTACGATTCCTACCTGTGCTTTTTTAAAATCTTCTTCCTGAAAACCAATAGCGTAATACATCGCCTGTGCTCCTGGTTGTGTTTCATCTTGTGTAAGTGTTTTACTGTATTTATTAAGTTCAGTATCAATTAAAGTTTCGCTCATTTGTAAAATTAAAATGTTTATTATTTGTTTGTTTACTGCCTCACGCCACTCCAATAAGGGTTTTGTGAAAACAAGAATCTTTATTATTTATTCGTTTACTGCCTGTAGTTTATTCTTTTTTTGGGTAACCAATTCTTTATATTCTTTTTGAATTTTAATTCCAATTGAATTTGCCCAATCTTTTTTGAAAGGAATTTTATCTAAAGAACCAATCCCGATTATTTCTGCAGCGGTTCCACAAAAGAAAGCGCTGTCCGCATCATGAAGTTCTGCTAATGTGATTTGTTTTTCAATTACTGGAATATCCAATTCATTACAAATTTCAAAAACAGTTGCCCTTGTAATTCCCGGAAGAATATTTCCTAACTGCGGCGTTAAAAGCTTCCCGTTTTTTTCCATAAAAACATTTGCACCCGGCGCTTCTGCCACAAATCCTTGCATGTCTTTTAATAATGCTTCATCAAAACCTTTTGCTTTTGCTTCCTGCGATGCAAGAATAGAATTTACATAATGCCCGGTTGCTTTTGCTCCAATTTTAAAAGCTTTTGGATTAGGCCTTTCAAAAGAGGAAACCATTACATTCAATAATTTTTCTCCAAGGAAAGGCTGCATTTGCCAGGCTTCAATCACAATAAAAGATTCTTCATTAACCGCGAAACTCATATTTGCCGGGGCATACACAAGAGGCCTGATGTAGGCATCCTGTAAATTATTTAAACTTAAAATTTCATAAGTGGCTTTTATTAATTCTTCAGCCGTCCACTCGTATGGAAGATTAAGTGCATCTGCAGAATTTTTTAATCTTTCAAAATGTTCAATCTCTTTAAAAATTTTAGTTTCCCCCTTTACTGTTTTATAAGAACGAATTCCTTCAAAAACGCCATAACCATAATGCAACGTTTCGCTGTACAAATCAATTTTAACTTCTGATGCTTTTGCTATTTTTCCGTTGGAATAAATAAAAGTGTTGTCGTTGTAATACATAATTTTTGTTTGAAAAGGGTTTATAATAAAAAACCCCGCTTCTTTTGGAGGCGGGGCTATTTTTGAATAATTAAATTTTTAAATAGTAATTCCACCTCCGCCAAAGGATATAATAATGACACTGACTGCAATAATAATTGCAGAGCTATTTTTTATGCCATTAATAAATTTGCTTTTCAACATTGATGATTAATTGAATAGCAAACTTAGTAAACCTTTTTAAAAAATAAAGAACTTTTTATTAAATAATTGTCGCCTGCCCCATAGCCATATTACTGATGTTTGAATTTTCAGGAATATCGTTCGAAACATAATTGCTTACCAATTCCCCAATGGTTGATGTAAAATAAGAGTTTAAAGGGTCAATATCTTTTGTTACAAAACCATTGCTTAATGTCCAGTCAACTGCATCTCTTATTGCTTTTGCTTCTTCGTTCAATCCAAAATGTTCCATCATTAACGCGCCTGATAAAATGGATCCAATGGGGTTGGCAATATCTTTTCCTGCCGCCTGTGGATAAGAGCCATGTATCGGTTCAAATAAAGCATTTACTTCGCCGATTGATGAAGAGGGCAACAAGCCTAACGAGCCACTGATCACACTTGCCTCATCACTTAAAATATCGCCAAACATATTTTCAGTGAGGATCACGTCAAATTGTTTTGGATTGATAATTATTTGCATGGCTGCATTATCAACAAACATGTAATCCACTTTTACATCAGGGTACTTCTCAGCAATTTCTTTCACATTTTTTCTCCACAACCTTGAAGTTTCTAAAACATTTGCTTTGTCAACTAATGTCAATTTCTTTTTTCTTTTTTGTGCAGCCGCAAAAGCAAGATTCGCTATTCTTGCGATTTCGTCTTTATTATAAATACACAGGTCAGATGCCTCTGTACCTTCTTTATTTAATTCTTTTTTGCCAAAATAAATTCCCCCGGTAAGTTCACGGTAAATAATAAAATCTACGCCGGTTAAATTTTTTTCTTTCAGGGGAGAAAGGTGGAGAAGTGATTTATAAGTGTTTACCGGGCGGATGTTGGCAAACAATTGCAATCCTTTTCTCAGCCTTAATAATCCTTGTTCCGGCCGCACTTTTAATGTTGGGTCATTGTCATATTTCGGAAGCCCGATAGCGCCCAATAATACAGCATCACTTTTAAGGCAACTGTCTATAGTTTCCTGTGGTAATGGGTCGCCCGTTTTTTCAATTGCAATTCCTCCCATCAGGCAATGTGTGAAATTAAAATTGTGATTAAATTTTAATGCGATTGCATTCAACACTTTTAAAGTTTCCTGGGTCACTTCCGGGCCAATGCCATCTCCCGGAATTATGGTTATGTTCTTGTTCATTTTTTTTGTACGCTCTGCGGATTTATTGTTTTCGGATAATACTATTTTTATGCTACGGCAAGCGCAGCAGGTTTGATGATTGAATAAAACTGGTTATCTTTTTTTTCTAACTTAAAAATCTTTTCAACACATTCCGGAATGTTTTTTTCATCGTGGCTTACATAAATCAATGTTTTGTTTGTACCGGTACAAATGTGGGTGATCAAAGAAACAAATCGGAAACTTTGCTCCTGGCCTAACCCCTGGCATGGCTCGTCTAATACTAACAATGGTGGATTTTTTACCAAAGCCCTTGCAAGCAAAATCATTCGTTGGAGACTGGCCGAAATTGAATGTAATGGCTTTGTTGACACATGAGAAAGCTGTAAAAAATCCAACCACTGAAGTATAGTATTATTTTGTTCCTGATTTAATTTTTTAAATAACCCGATAGTATCGGCATACCCAGATCCAATTGTATGGAAACAGCTAACATTCTTATCGAAAAAAGCGTGAAGTTCCGGGGAAATAAATCCGATTTTTTTCTTGATATCCCAAATGCTTTCACCACTTCCCCTTCTTTTTCCAAACAAATAAATTTCGTTAGAATAGGCTTGCGGATGGTCACCGGTAATCATGCTAAGCAATGAAGATTTACCAGATCCATTTCGCCCTTTTAGTAACCATTTTTCCCCTTCTTTTATTTTCCAGTTGAGCCCCTGGAAAATGAGGTGGCTACCATATTTTAATTCAATATTTTTCATTTCTACAATCGTTTCATATTGAGATACCTCGTTTGAAACTGTTAGCAGATCTGTATTGTAAATATATTTTCGTTGTGAAGAATTTGAATTTTCTTCCGGATGGAAACTTTCCTTTTCACCAAAGAACTTTAATTTTTTATTTTTCAGAAAAGCCACGTTTGTTATAAAATCCGGAATAGGAAATGTTCCGGGAATTAAAATAACCTGTGTGCCTTTTTCTGAAATTTGTTGTAATATTTTATTTAATTTTTTTACTGCTGAAATGTCAAGCCCTGTATAAGGACTGTCCAAAAGCAATACCTCTGGGGGATTCAACAAAGCTTTGGCTAATTGAAATCTTTTATGTTCGCCACTGGATAATTGAATAAGTGGGGAATTTTTAAGGTGGCTGATTCCAAGAACCTCTAAATTAAAATCAATGTTATTTGCCTGCCTGTCCGGTAGGCAGGTTGGTTTACTGTTTGGCGAAGATGCTTTTAATAATTCTTCATAAACGGTAGGTGCATCGTTTGCGTCGTAACTATTAAAACGCTGCTGGTAATAAAAATCATTTAACCCCGATAAATTTTTGAATGAATAACGCTGCTCAACCATTTTGATTCGTGTATGCGTTTCCGTTATATTGTCAGAGTTGATTAAAACTTTTCCTTCAAAATTCAATTTTCCTGCTAATACATTTGCTAAAGTGGTTTTTCCGCTTTCTGAATCGCCTAAAATGGCGAGATGTTCATTGGGAAGAAGTGAAAATGAAATTCCATCGAGCACAGTATGATCCTGCATTTTTACTACAAGATCTTTTACTATGATGGAAGGTTTTTGCATGTTATTATTCAATTTGTGATAACCGTATTTTAATTAGTCTCTTCTTTTTTACTTTTTATATTTCACCATAATGCTCAACTAACGGAAAAGGGTCGTAAAAATGGTGCAATAGTTTTTTCCATTTTTCGTACGGCTTACTTTTTCTAAAACCTTCCGTATGATCTTCCTGGGTTTCCCATTTTACCAACAGAATATATTTCCCTTTTGTTTCAATGCATTTTTGCAATTGATGTTCTATATATCCTTTGCTGGCAACAATGATTTTTTTTGCTTCAAAAAATGCGGCTTCAAAATCTTTCTCTTCTCCGCTTTTTACATATAATATAGCCACTTCAAGTATCATTAAATTAAATCTACCTTTTCAAAATTGGTTTGTTCATTTTTGGTTTAAAATATCTTTCTAAATAAACTTTAATGAACGCTCACGGCTGCTTTTTGATAATTGTTTGCTAATTCAGAAAGGTCTTCGTCTTCCACCACTTTTTTACGGTCTGCTACTTTTAAAAAGTGATCGTATAATACATCTACATCATTCCTATAAAACTGGAAACCTAATTTTTGAAAACGATAGGCCAGCGCACTTCTGCCGCTTCTTGCAGTAAGTACAATTTTAGAACTGTCAACGCCCACCTCTTCAGGATTCATAATTTCATAAGTAAGCGAATCTTTTAAAAATCCATCCTGGTGAATGCCCGAAGAATGAGAAAATGCGTTGCTTCCAACGATTGCTTTATTAGGTTGAACGGGCATTCGCATCGTGTCAGAAACCAAACGGCTCATCGGAAACAATTTTGATGAATCAATATCTGTATAAAATCCAAGCGATTTGTGTTGTTTAATCACCATCACCACTTCTTCCAAAGAGGTATTTCCAGCTCTTTCGCCCAAACCATTAATGGTACATTCTATTTGGCGCGCACCACCGATGGCTCCGGCAATTGAATTGGCAGTTGCCAAACCAAGGTCGTTATGGCAATGGCATGAAATAATAGCTTTATCAATATTGCCAACATTATTTTTTAAGAAAGCCATTTTTTCTCCATATTGATGGGGTAAACAATAGCCCGTTGTATCAGGGATATTTACGGTGGTGGCTCCTGCTTTTATTACAGCTTCAATTACCCGCGCGAGATATTCATTATCGGTTCTTCCTGCATCTTCAGCATAAAATTCTACATCGTCAACGAAATTTTTAGCCCATTTCACACCTTGAACGGCTCTCTTTAAAATCTCTTCTCGGTCAGAGTTGAATTTGCTTTTTATGTGAAAATCAGAAGTGCCGATTCCTGTATGAATGCGAGGCCTTTTTGCATATTTTAAAGCCTGCGCTGCTACTTCTATATCTTTTTGTACAGCACGCGACAATGCACAAACAGTAACTTTTTTTACATTTTTTGAAATTTGCTCAACAGAAGTAAAATCGCCCGGGCTGGAAATGGGGAATCCCGCTTCCAACACATCAACACCCAATTCTTCGAGTTTCAATGCCAACTCAATTTTTTCTTTAGTGTTCAATCTGCAACCGGGCACTTGTTCGCCATCTCTTAATGTGGTGTCAAAAATTGTTATTTTTTCCATAGTATTATTTTTAGAAAGATGAGTTCGAAACTGAGAAAAGCTACGTTACTCCGAAATTATAGGTTTGCTACTTCTCTATCTAACTTAATATAAACAGAACTTACACTTCTAAAATTAGTATCAAATTTGTGAAACGTTTGCCTGGCAAGGGTTATAGCTTAAATTTATTACGATGCCCAACAAGATAGCGGATTTGCCTTTTAACTATTTTATTACAAAATAAAATAGAAAATAGCGGTTTTTGTTTGTTTACTGCGTTTTATAAAATGATTATTTCTGCAATATTTTATTTTTCTAACCGATTCGGGAAAATGGAGACTTGGCTTTTTATAAATAAATTTGTGCGTTATTTCAATTTTGTGTTCCAACCTTTTACTTTAATGGGCTTTTATTTTTAAATTGCTGTATAAGGATAAAATTTAAGTAGATGCCGAACAGGTCAACAGATGCTTTATTTCAATTAATTCATTCTCTACAAAAATCGGAGAAGCGGAATTTCAAATTATATGTTCAGAGGAACTCTTCGAATAACGACCTGAAAGTGGTACAAGTATTTGATGTGATTGATAAAATGAGTGTATATGATGAAAATGTATTGATTGCAAAAACACCTTCCATAAAAAAGCAACAGCTTCCAAATATAAAAGCACACCTCTACCGTCAAATACTGGGAAGTTTACAATTGCTTGAAAGCAGTGAGAATATTGATATGCAACTCCACGAGCAATTGGATTACGCGCGTATTCTTTATAATAAAGGATTGTATCATCAAAGCCTTAAGATTCTTGAAAAAATAAAAGAAACTGCCAATGCAAATCATCAAATCAATTTTTATATAGAAGTTTTAATTCTTGAAAAGAAAATTGAAACGCTTCATATTACAAGAAGCATGCAGGACAGGGCAGATGAGCTAACCAACGCTGTAGATATTTCCAACGCGCGGTTGATAAAGCAATCCAAACTTTCTAACCTCTCATTGCAATTGTACAGCTGGTATATCAAAAACGGGCTTGCAAGAAACCTTGAAGATGAAAATGAAATTGAGAATTATTTCCGGTTGCATTTGACTGATGATATTAAAACGCCTGAAGGCTTTTATGAAAAATTATACTTTAACCAGAGTTTTTGTTGGTACGCTTTTATCCGCCAGGATTATTTAATGTATTACAGGTATACCCAAAAATGGGTTGATATTTTTTTGGACGAACCTTCGATGATTGTTATTGAAACGGGCAATTATATAAAAGGGTTACACAATTTATTGAACGCACATTTTACACTTAGAAACTATGCGGGCTTCAATAAAGCCATTTCAATTCTGGAAGAATTTAATGATTCTGATACCGTAAAAAAGAATGACAATAATAAGATCCAGGTATTTGTGTATTTGTATATCGCTAAAATAAATCAGCATTTTCTGGAAGGCACTTTTAAAGAAGGTTTGGAAATTGTGGATGAAATTACGAGCAGGCTTGATGAATATAATTTGTTTCTTGACCAGCATCGGCGGCTTATATTTTATTATAAAATAGCGTCTTTATATTTCGGTGCCGGAGATTATGATAGCGCAATTGATTATCTGAATAAAATTATTAACTGGAAAGTAAACCTTCGCAACGATTTACAATGTTACGCGCGTCTGCTGCACCTTATCGCTCATTATGAATTAGGAAATTTTCAGCTTCTGGAATATTTGGTAAAAACAGTTTATCGTTTTATGGCTAAAATGCAAAACCTTAGTTTGGTAGAAGAGGAGATTTTTAAATTCCTGCGGAAAGCATTTTATTTATCTGCTAAAAAATTGAAACCGGAATTTGAAAATTTATTAAATAAAATAAAGGAATTCGAAACAAGTAAATTTGAAACACGCGCTTTTGCTTATCTGGATATTGTTTCCTGGTTGGAAAGTAAGGTAAATGAGAAGTTGGTATACGAAATAATTCGTGAGAAATATTTAAGAGGAAGAAAGTCGCATTCTATTGACATTTAATCGCTAACTGATGGAGCGATATAATAATTTATTTTTTTGACCAGTTCATTGGCATCAAAAGGCTTTGACATAAAATCATCAGCTTTACAAAACTTTTTTATTTCTTTAAAGTTGGTATGAGCAGAAATCATAATTACAGGAATGTCTTTGGTAACAGGGTTTGATTTTAAAGTATTGCAAACATCAATTCCATCAATTCCTGATAAAAAAACATCCAGCAAAATTAACTGCGGTGAAAATGCTTTTGTTTTTGCAAGGACTTCTTCACCTTTTAAAGTGGTCATCACTTCAAATCCATACCTTTTAAGGATAATCTCTACTACCCACAAAATGTCATTATTATCGTCAACAATTAAAATACGGTTCATGATTGGGTTTTTAGAATAAGTAATTTTTATTTCAAATTTTGTGGTTTTTAATAGATGGAAGGGCTTTTTAATATATGATAGACTAAATTCTTATTTTTCAATGCTTCATATAGCGTGCCATATTTGCATGAATAGGAATAAAAGGTTTTTTATAAAATTGTTTGATAAGGATATCTGGATAAATTCTGGATAATTTCCAAATTGTTTAAATTTTTTCCATTGGCCAAAGAGTAATTATTTTCGTGGAATGAAGTATTTTTTCCTCATAGTAGTTTTACTAAGTAACATTACTATCTCTACGGAAACTTACGGGCAGACAAATACCATGAATAAATTAGCAAAAAATATTGAGGTTGTTTTGGCTAATGAAAATGGGGATTTTGCTGTGGCATTTAAAGATTTGTCAACTGGCAAAAAGTTGCTGATTAATGCTCATGAAGAATTTCATGCAGCAAGTACGATGAAAACACCTGTTATGATTGAAGTTTTTAAACAGGTAAAAGAAGGGAAATTTTCTTTAGAAGATTCTTTTTTAATTAAAAATGAATTTAAAAGTATTGTTGACAGCAGTCTTTATAGCCTTGATTCTACAGATGACAGTGAAACAGAAATTTACCGGCATATTGGGGAAAAAAGAACTCTTTATGATTTAATGTACCAAATGATAATTGCAAGCAGTAATTTATCAACCAACGTTGTAATTGAGCTGGTGGGTGCAAAAAGTGTTACGCAAACGATGCGCGAATTGGGCGCGAAAAAAATAAAAGTGCTCCGTGGCGTGGAAGATAATAAAGCTTATGAACTTGGCTTGAATAACACTACTACCGCTTACGACCTGATGGTAATTTTTGAAAAAATAGCCCAGGGAAAAGCAATTGATAAAAAATCTTCTGATGAAATGATTAATATATTATTGCAACAGGAGCATAATGATATCATTCCTGCAGAACTTCCAAAAGATGTGAAAGTGGCACATAAAACAGGATCGATAACGGGCGTTCATCACGACTCCGGAATTGTTTTTTTGCCTGATGGAAGAAAATATGTTTTAGTTTTATTATCCAAAAACCTGGAAAATGAAACTTCAGCAGTGAAGGCGATGGCGAAGGTCTCGAGGATGATTTATGATTTTGAAATGAGGTAATTTTTTAATTTTGCAACATGGGAGTTTGGCGTCAAATAGGGCAATATTTATGGATTATAAAAAAAGATCCTGATAGTAATTATTCAAAAATGACTAAGGCGATGCATTTCATCAACCGCCTTTCCATTCTTCTGTTTTTGTTGGCGATGATTATTTTAATCATTCAATTGATAAGAAGATAGGCTGGAATTTTTTCAAAATAAAAATTCCTGTTATTTGTTCGTTTACTGCAAATCAGGTTCTTTTACAAAATCATAAATAGTTTTTGCTGCATTTTTAGAAGCATTTCCTCCTTCAGAAAGCAATTGCTTTAATTGCAAATAATCTTCCTTTATTTTTTCTTTTTTGATAGGATCAGATAAAATGTTTTTTAGTTCCGAAGTGATTTTTTCAGGTGTCAAATTATTTTGTATTAATTCTTTTACCACTTCTTTATCCATAATTAAATTAACAAGGCAAATGAATTTTAATTTCACCAGGCGCTTTGCAATTTGGTAAGAAATATTACTTGCTTTGTAACAAACAATTTCAGGAACCCCGAATAAAGCAGTTTCCAAAGTAGCGGTGCCGGAAGTTACCAAAGCCGCTGCAGAGCCCATCAACAGCGAATAGGTATCATTAGAAATGGTTTTTACATTTTTATATTCTCTGATAAAACTTTCATAAAACTCATCTTCAATAGAAGGCGCTTTTCCTATTACAAAATTATAAGCGGGGAAATTTTTGGTGGCTTCCAGCATTAGTGGAAGTTTTACATTTATTTCCTGCTTGCGGCTGCCCGGCAATAGCGCAATTGTATTTTCAGAAACTTTTATTTCCGGATGGCTTTTTTTAAAATTTTCAATTACGTCTTCCAGCGGATGGCCCACATATTCAACTTCATAATTCCATTTTTTATAAAAATCTTTTTCAAAAGGAAGTATGACAAGCATCTTGTCAATGTCCCGCTTAATATTTTTTACGCGGTTTTCTTTCCACGCCCACACCTGTGGAGAAATATAAAAAACTGTTTTATAATGTTTTTGTTTTGCCCATTTTACTATTCTCAAATTAAAACCGGGATAATCAATAAACACAATTACATCAGGCAGAAACGTCTTAATATCATTTTTGCAAAATTTAATATTCTTTAAAATAACGGGAAGGTTTTTTATAATTTCTACAAAACCCATAAAAGCCAAATCTTTGTAATGCTTTACCACATTAGCTCCTGTGGCTATCATTTTGTCACCTCCCCACGCGCGGATGTTGGCATTTGCATCCAGTTTTAGAATTTCTTTTATCAAATTACTTCCATGCAAATCGCCTGAAGCTTCACCGGCTATTATGTAGTATTTCATGCAGATGCAATGTACGATGCAAATTGAAAAATGGGAAGGGTTTGATTAATTTGATAGTATCAAAAATAGGATTTTGAAATGGACATTTGTTTTTAGGAAAGAAGAGTAACAAGAAATCATCAGGAGACCTGCGCGAGTTCAAAATTGATGTGTGTGAAATTAATAGCCATTTAACCTACAATTAAAAAGATGAGAATCTTCTATACCTCTCAGAGTATATCCTCTTTTTTTAATGATTCCACGTTCAATTAGATTATTATAAAATTCATTGGCGGAAGTAAGCCGTTGATTGCTTTGCTTTTTATCCAGTTTTTGTTTTTCTTTTTGAAAAACTTCTTTTAAATCAGAAATGATTTTTGATTCGTTGTTCATTAAATGAATTTTCTAGTATGTATAAAGATAGGAAGTTTATTTGCTGTTACATAGTCGGATAGCAAATCGTAGTAGTCTCTTATATTTTCTTTTAAAGTATTATTGGTAGAATAATCATCAACTTTAAGTCCAAGTTCTTTTAGTTTTTCAATATTAATAGGCCTTCCATGAGAATTCCATTCATCATTTTTATTCAGCATATTGGCTATTTTTTCAGCTTTCAGTTCTTTTTCTTCCAATGTCACAATTTTACCTTTCAGTTCAGGTGTTGTTTGGTGTTTATCCCAATTCTGAAACTTATATTTTACAAGCCACTTTTTTAGTAATTGTATTGTCAAATCTTTGGCTTGTTCATAACTTCTTAATTCTGCTAAATCCAAATCCTTAATCATCAAAAATTCTGCTTCAGTAATTGTACCGTTTCTTGATTTTTCAATTACTTCATTTACTTTATCGAGATAACCTAATGCTGCCACCCATTTTCCATCTTTATTTTGTACTTGTGGATCAATTGGTCCTAGTACTGAAAAATAATCCATATGAATATTATCTCCACTCATGCAAAAAATTGTCCCTGAACTGTAAGCGTAATTAGGAACAACAAATTCGACAATTTTATAATGATGGCGAATTATATTTACATACCGTTCAACAGCAATTGCACTACCTCCTGTAGTTGTTAAGATCACAATTAATTTTTCCTTTTTTGCAGGATCTTTTGAAAGCTCCTCAATTAAACTCAGAATGTCGTTTTCTAATCCATCGACTATAGCGCCAAAATATGAAAATACATCAGCATCAAAGTAATCTTCAATCTTATTTAATTTTTCATTAAGTAAACCTTTTATGGTTGAATGAACGTTTTGCTTCATTTAGTTATTTGTTCAAATGTAATTCTTCTTTTACTACAATCCATTCAAAAACTGTGATTGTATATAATCCACCACAGCCGGAAGGCTCGATGTTTCTTCAAAAACTTTTAGTTGCCTGTCGGCGCCAGTTCCTTCTTCGAGAATTTTGTGGACGTAACTGATTGTATTCCGAATGCCTAAAGGCGCTGTAACGTCGTCAATAAAATCTAGCAGTTCATAAATGAGTACGCGCGTATTTACTTCACTTTCTTTTCCAAAATCAACCATGCTGCCTTCAATGCCATAGCGGCTTGCGCGCCATTTGTTTTCGTTAATGAGCATGCGTGGGTAAATAATAAAATTGAGGTTTTGCATACGCAATTTGTAAAGCTTCGCACATATTCCCTGGAACAAAGCCGCCAACGTAATAGTCTCCTGAACTGTAAGTGGTACATCGCATATCCTAAATTCTACGGTATTAAAAAAAGGATGAACGCGTAAATCCCACCAGATTTTTTTAGCATTATCAATGCAGTTGGTTTTTACTAAAATTTTGACGTAATTATCATACGTTTCTATGCTGTCAAAAAAATCGGGAATACCTGTACGTGGAAATTTATCGAAGATTTTGGTACGGTAAGATTTATAACCTGTTGACCTTCCTTCCCAAAAAGGAGAGTTGGTGCTCAAGGCAAAAATATGTGGTAAAAAATAACGCGCGGAGTTGGCAATATGAATCGCCATTTCGCGGTTTTCCATGCCCACATGAACATGCAAGCCGAAAATTAAATTGCTTCTTGCAGCTTCCTGTAATTCTTTTACAATATTGCTGTAACGTTCATGGTCAGTGATAAGCTGCCTTTCCCAATTGCTGAAAGGATGCGTACCAGAAGCGCCGACCGCCAATCCGAGGCTCCCGGCAATATTGCTGATGGTTTTTCTTAAATTAGCCACATCCAAAAACGCTTCATCAATATCCTGGCAAATATCAGTGCCTACTTCTACCACTGCCTGGTGCATTTCAGCTTTCACCTTATCTTTTAATAGTTTTTCGCCTTCCTGAACTATCTTTTGTTCATGGCTTTTCAATTCACGTGTTTCAGGATCAATTACCATGTACTCTTCTTCGATGCCAATGGTAAAATGTTTATAAGAAATAGAAGACATTTTTGATTTTTAATTATTAATTATTGGGATTTAAATTTTCGCATTTTCAAATTAAATCTTTTCCTTTTGTGCTTCTTTCTAAATATTCTCCCCAGGTAAGATTGTCTTTTCCTTCTTTATGCGATTGTGCTTTTTCAATGGCGAAATTGGCAGATGCTTCTACCACCCAATTAAAATTTTCTTCACCCACACTTGTCAGTTCCGCATCCGGCGCCGGGTTACAGAAATCAATGGCATAAGGTACTCCATCGCGTAACGCCAATTCAACTGTATTAAAATCGTAACCTAAATATTTACAAATCCTAAGCACAATTCCTTCCATTTGTTCCAATCTTTCTTTATCTGGTTTAAAATCGGCAACATAACGAAGGTGATGAGGATTACGGGGTTCATAAGGCATAATGCGCACATCTTTGCCACCGATGCAATAACAACGGTAATATTCATCAAAAATAATTTCTTCCTGTAGCATCATTACCAATTCGCCTGTTTCACCGTGTTTGTTAAAAAAATCATCAACGCCGGTTACTTTATAAACGCTTTTCCAGCCGCCACCAGCGTGTGGTTTCATGTAAGCGGGGAAACCAATATAACTAAAAATAGTATCCCAATCCAGCGGGTAGGCCAAATTAGAAAATGATATATCGGTAGTGTCTGCAGGCAACGAACTTGATGGAATTAGAACCGTTTTTGGAACCGGGACATCAATTTTTGTAGCGAGGCAATTATTAAAAAATTTCTCATCGGCACTCCACCAAAATGGATTATTGATTACAGCAGTTCCACAAAGTGCAGCGTTTTTAAGAAAGGCGCGATAGAAAGGGACATCCTGCGAAATGCGGTCTATTATTACATCGTAGCCGCTTCCTTCGCCCTGCATTACTTTATCAATGCGTACAGGCTCGGCTGTAATTCCGTCAATATTTTTTTGGTTAACTCTTTCAACAAAAGCTTCCGGGAAGCTTCTTTCCTTGCCAAACAGGATTCCGATTTTTTTCATATTGTCTATTTTTATGGAATGAATTTGAAAAATTAAAAAGAAGAAAATTACAATTGCTAATATACCAAATTTTATTTCTGAACTAAAAAAGGAAAATATTTTATAAAGATTAAATATTAATTTTTTTAAAAAATTTAAAAAAGGGTTTCTAAAAGATTGAAGGCCTGTTTTTTTAACTTTTTCCAATATATCATGATAGTAAAGCAATAAATAAAGTGGATTTTTATTTTACGATTTTTTGGGATTATAATGGTATAAGGATTGCCGTTATAAAGCCTCATTTTTATTTTTAAGGAGTGTTAATCTATTTATTCAAAATTTTTCAGATTTATCATCGCATTCTTTATTCCATTACTTTTATGAACTAAAAAAAATTACATGAAACATTTTACTTCTTTTTGTTTTTGCTTTTTAGCAGCATTTATTTTTTCACAAAATAGTTTTGCTCAAGACACATCAATTTATAACAAGAACCAGGTTTTTGACCCTACTTTTTTGCCGCAGGGTGGAACCGAATTTCGCAGTGCGGACGGAGCGCCGGGCCCTAAATACTGGCAAAACAGTGCTAATTATTCGATTCATTCTACATTGGATGAAAAGGATACTACTTTGAAAGGCGATGTCACTATTAATTATACTAATAACAGCCCTGAAGATTTAAATTATGTGTGGTTGCAGTTAGACCAGAACTTGTTTAGGCCAGATTCACGCGGCGCAGTAACTACGCTGGTTACCGGTGATAGGTTTGATGTGAGAGGCTATAAAAAAGGTGGTTACCATATTGAATCAGCAACGGTAGTTTATAAAGGGAAAAGTTATAAAATAGACCCGGTAATTACTGATACGAGAATGCAATTACGTTTACCCTTCACCGTTAAACCAAATGGCGATAAGATTGACATAAAAATAAATTACTGGTTTTCTATTCCACAATATGGAGCCGACAGGATGGGAAGATTATATACAAAAGATGGAGTGGTTTATCAATTGGCACAATGGTATCCCCGCATGTGTGTATTTGATGCAGTGAATGGCTGGAATACTTTGCCTTATATGGGATTGGGAGAATTTTATTGCGAATATGGTGACTTCGATTATTATGTTACAGTACCAGCGGATATGATCGTTGCAGGTTCTGGCGACCTTCAAAACCCAACACAGGTTTTAACTTCAACAGAAATACAAAGATTGGATGAAGCGCGCAAAAGTGACAGCACTGTTTTTATTGTAAAAGATAATGAAATTGGTAAAGCTTCTACCCGGCCAACTCAAAAAGGCATGTTGACCTGGCATTTTAAAATGCATAATTCACGCGATGTTTCTTGGACGGCTTCCAAAGCGTTTATCTGGGATGCGGCAAGAATTAATTTTCCTTCAGGCAGAAAAGGAATTGCGATGGCAGTTTACCCTGAAGAAAGCAAAGGCTATGGTAAGTATGGCAGAAGCACCCAGTATTTAAAACAAAGTATTGAATTTTATTCTAAAACCTATTTTGAATATCCGTGGAACTCAGCAGTGGTAGTAGCCGGTGTGGCTTTGGGAATGGAATATCCAGGGATTGTTTTTTGTAGTTATCGGATTGGAGGAGCTAGTTTATGGCATGATGTAACTCATGAAATTGGGCATAATTGGTTCCCGATGATCGTTGGTTCTAATGAAAGAAGTTTTATGTGGATGGACGAAGGGTTTAATACATTTATTAATGGTTACGCGTCCAATTCTTTTAATAATGGAGAATATGGCGATACTACTAACAGAAGTATTTTGAGAATGGCAACAACAATGGAACGCGCAAAAGACCCTTTGATGACGCCGCCGGAAGCCATTAGTCTTCGTGATTACGGCCAGTATTATTCAAAAACAGCGGTGGCTTTAAATATTCTTCGCAACTCTGTTATCGGGCCAAACAGGTTTGATTTTGCTTTCAAAACTTATGTTAACCGCTGGGCATTTAAACATCCGCAGCCAATTGATTTTTTCCGTACGATGAATGATGCGGCTGGCGACGACCTAAACTGGTTTTGGAAAGAATGGTTTTATGAAACCTGGAAACTGGACCAATCAGTAAAAGGGGTAAAATATGTAAATGATGACCCTTCAAATGGCTCATTGATAACTATTGAAAATTTGCAAAAAATGGCTTTGCCGGTTACCGTAAAAGTTACAGAGGAGAATGGTAATACCCAAACTTTAAAATTGCCCGTAAATGTTTGGCAGCGCGATACTGACTGGACTTTTAAATACAATTCTACTTCAAAAATTAAGTCAGTTGAATTAGATCCTGGTGGAGAATTACCTGATATTAATCGTAAAAATAATACCTGGGAAAGTAAATAAAATTAGAATTATTTAATCAGGTGGCTTCATATGAATACGAAGCTATTTGGTTTTTTATTTTGATCATTTTTATAGTAAAGCAACAAATAACTTACTTTTTTATTTTATAGGATTTTATACAGGAATGGTATTTATAAATTGTTTTGATATTGTAACTTCACAGCGGTTTTATTTTAAAACCATTTTAAAGATTTTCAAATAAGGCATGAAATTAAAAGATTCACTTTCGTTAGCGTTCCGAACTGTAAGAAGTAACAAACTACGTACAGGCATTACTGTTGCTATTATTGCTTTCGGCATTATGGCTTTGATTGGTATTATAACTGCTATTGCATCGATGAACCAAAGCCTTTCAGAAAATTTTGCTACCATGGGCGCTAATTCTTTCAGCATCCAATACCGGGATTTTACGTTGAGAATGAGAGAGGGAGGGGGAAGCCGGGTGAAAAAAACTGATTCAAGAACTTTAAAGCAAAAAAAATCCAACGAAAAAAAAATAATTACTTACCAGCAGGCAAAACTTTTTAAAGAACGGTACTCTTTTCCGGCAAGGGTAAGCATTTCACTGCCGGGCCCCAATAGTATTATAGTTCAGTCAAATGATGTAAAAACTAATCCGAATATTTCAATGACGGGCGGTGATGAAAATTACCTGATTCAGAATGGGTATACATTAGGCGGGGGAAGAAATTTTAATAAACTGGATGTAGAAAGCGGAAGAAGCATTTGTATATTGGGAAATAGTGTTGCTAAAAAATTATATGGCGATAACACCTTAAAAGCTATAGACCAAACGATTAAATCTGATGGTGTTAATTATAGAGTAATTGGCGTCTTGAAAGACAAGGGGTCCAGCGCATTTTTTAATGCGGATAATATTGTCCTTACTACATATAATAATATCCGCCGCCTTTTTCCTACAGATGGAACCTCATATAATATTGGAATCATGGTAAATGATTTAACCCAAATGGCTGCTGCGATTGCGGAAGCACAAGGAACTTTCAGGCCAATAAGAGGTTTAGCGATAGACGAATCCAATAATTTTTATATTGATAAGAGCGATAGTATTGCTGAAGTTTTTAAAACTGCTCTTGGGTCTATTGGGTTAGCGGCTGCCTTTATTGGCGGTATCACATTGTTGGGGGCAGCTATCGGCTTAATGAATATTATGTTAGTAGCAGTTAGTGAACGTACACGAGAAATAGGTTTAATAAAAGCACTTGGAGGGAAAAGCAAAAGTATCAGGGCTCAGTTTTTATTTGAATCTATTTTTATCAGTTTAATAGGTGCAGTACTTGGTATTATTTTAGGAGTTATTGTAGGAAATGTAGTAGGATTATTTTTGAATACAGGTTTCGTAGTTCCCTGGGTTTGGATGTTTATCGGAATTATAGTTTGTACTGCAGTTGGGCTTTTTGCCGGCTTATACCCGGCTTTCAAAGCTTCACGCCTTGACCCTATTGTTGCGCTCCGTTATGAATAAAACTATATTATTTTTCAATAACAGATTTTCTGTTTTGTGGATTTCTCTTACCTTTTTTTTAATTTCCCAATAAGAATTTTTTTATTATTCGTAGTATTTATTTATATTTAATTCGGAATTCATTTTAGTTATTTTGAAGCAATAAACTGCCATTATTTATTTTTTTAAAAAAAGTTATTTATTGGTAATTAACTTTCAAATATTTTACTAACTTGTGCTCCATAATAAAATATTTATTACCAAAATAAGCATTATAATTTATTTTTTCATTACACTTGCATTATCAAATCTTAACGTAATCTATAAACTTAAACATTTAAAAACTAAACCAACATGGCAGATTTAAAGACTCCTGCAAACGCACCTGTAAACGCTACCACTTCAGTGCAGGCTAAAAAATCAAATAACATCATTTCTTTGTTAGCACCTATTATTTGTATACTAGCCGGTTATATTCTCTGGCGTTTTGTTATCGGTGCGGATAGTAATTTTACTAATCCCGATCCGAATGGTGGTTTCTGGCCCAATCAACTTGGCCCAAAAGGTGACCTTCCAAGGATGTACGAAGGAGGGATCATTGTACCAATATTGATTGGTTGTTTCCTTATCGTTTTCACTTTTGTAATTGAAAGGTCATTAACAGTGGCAAAAGCTGCAGGAAAATCTTCCAATGCAGAATTTATCAGGAAAGTACAATTCTTTCTTGCTGATAAAAAAGTAGATTCTGCAATTGCAGAGTGCGACAGGCAAAAAGGTTCTGTAGGCAATGTAATGAAAGCAGGCTTGCGTAAATATAAGCAAATGATGACTGATACTGAATTAGACACTGATCAAAAAGTATTGGCTATTCAAAAAGAAATTGAAGAAGCAACTTCGCTTGAATTACCAATGCTGGAAAAAAATCTCGTGTTTCTTTCTACACTAGCATCTGTTTCAACTTTGATTGGTTTATTGGGAACGGTTGTCGGTATGATTCGTGCTTTTGGCGCTTTGGGTGAATCTGGTGGTGGCGATGCAGCACGTACTTTGTCAATTGGTATTGCAGAAGCTTTGTATAATACGGCTTTAGGAATTGGTACTTCAGCATTTGCGATCATTACTTACAATATTTTTACTACAAAAATTGACGCAATTACTTATGGTATTGATGAATCAGGTTTCACCTTAACACAAAGTTTTGCTTCTTTGTACAAATAATTTTGTGGAAATTATGAAAGATTGAATCTTATAATTATTAAAACAAATAAACGATGGCAAGAGCAAAAATAAAACGAGGTAGTACCACTGTAGATATGACACCCATGTGTGATGTAGCTTTTTTATTGTTGACCTTTTTTATACTTGCGGCGAAGTTTAAGCCAGAAGAAGCAGTAAAAGTAGTTACACCGGCTTCGGTATCAAACAAAGTAGCACCTCAGAAAAATTATTTAGAGGTAATCATCAGCAAAGACAACAAGGTATTTTTGGATATGGATCCGGCAATGAAAGAAGATGTACTTGACGAATTAGGAAAAGAAAGGAACATAAGTTTCTCAGCACAGGATAAAAAAGATTTCCTGAATGCTCAGTTTGTAGGTGCACCTATCAGCCAGTTGAAACAATTCTTCCAATTAAAACCAGATCAATTAAAAGGTGCTAATTTACAGGGTATTCCGGTTGATAGTGCTAATGATGAATTACAATCCTGGATATCAGCCGCTGTAAACGCAAAAATGGGGGAACAGTTGAATTTTCTTATTAAGGGCGATGATGGTTCTAAGTATTCTACTTTTTCACAAGTCCTCGATGCCTTCAAAAAGAATGACCAATTTAAGTACGAACTGGTAACCAGCACGAAAGATGTTCCGAAAGGGAGCGAATTATTCAAGAAGAACATGGCGGAACAAGCGGCAGGCAAAAAACCTTAATCAGAGCATTGAAAAAAATATTTTAACAATAAAAATATATTACTATGGCAGAAATGGAAGTAAAAGAGAGTGGCAAAAAAGGGCCGGGTGTCAAGAAAAGTAAAAAGCACTCTACCCGTGTTGACCTTACTCCTATGGTTGATCTTGGTTTTTTGCTGATAACGTTCTTTATTTTTACAACAACGGTTTCGCAAGCAACCTCTATGAACCTGAACATGCCCAAGGATACTAAAGATCCTAATCTTGATACCAAAGTAAAAGAATCAGGTTCATTGACCTTAATGTTAGGAAAAGCAAACGTGATCTATTATTATTTTGGTAATGACGCTGCTACTATGAAAACGACCGGGTATAAAAATGTTAGGGATATTATTCTTAAGAAAAAACAAGCTACACCTGCAACTGATTTGTTTATTATCATTAAACCCGACAAAGATGCTACCTATAAAAACGCGGTAGATATCCTGGACGAAATGGATATTAATGAGATTTCCAGGTATGCAATGGTAGACCCAACTCCGGATGAATATAGTAAAATTCAGCAAACGGAACAGGCAAGTGGCATTAAATAATTTTAGTACTACCGAAGAAAATAATTAAAATATTATAACCATGGAACGTAATCAAATATTGAAATCGGATATTCTGGATATCCTCTTTGATGGGAGGAATAAAGAATATGGTGCGTACGATCTTAGGAAAACTTACAACAAAAGGATCACTACTGCATTAATTGCCACAATAGCGATGATTGTGCTTTTTCTTATAGGTTCAGCAATTGCCAATAAGCTATCCAGTAATGATAATAATGTTACGTTGCACGTAACAGATGCTACATTACAGAAGATTAAACCGAACGAACCACCACCACCACCACCTCCGCCGCCACCGAAAATACCACCACCACCGCCAGTCGCTACTATTAAATTTACTCCCCCTAAAGTAGTAAAAGATGAAGAGGTAATAAAACCGCCCCCAGAGGTAAAACAAATCGAAGAGGCAAAAGTGGATGTAAAGACTGTGGAAGGAACTAAGGACCTCGGCGTCGTTGCCCCTCCCAGTGATTTAAATGGATCTCAGGTTGTTGCAGCTCCAGCTGAAAAGAAAGAAGACCCGGATAAGGTTTTTACAAAAGTTGAAATTGAAGCATCTTTCCCTGGTGGTTTGGCAGCCTGGGGACGATATGTTCAACGTGCAATTTCAGCTCACATTGACGAGTTTTCTGAGTCAGATTATGGAACATGTATAGTAAGGTTTATTGTGGATAAGACCGGAAAAGTTAGTGATGTTCAGGCAACTACTTTGAAAGGAACCAAATTGGCTGAAATAGCTGTAAATGCTATAAGAAACGGGCCTAATTGGATTCCGGCACAGCAAAACGGGCGCATGGTAAATGCGTATCGTTTGCAACCGGTAACTTTACAAAACCCTGATCAATAATATTATTAATAATTGTTTAAATGATAAAAAAGCCGCCTCCGTTTTAAGGCGGTTTTTTATTTGAAAAGCTTTTCAAATAAATTTCCAATCAAAATGAAATATTGTCCTTAAATATTCCTAATTCATTGCACAGAACATATCTGCGTTGGTTTTCAAAGTAAGAAGTTGTAAAATATGTTGGTTTACTTGTTGAAATTATTTAAGAACCTTTGCTGATTACAAAATGGTTTTCCTAAATTGGGTTTTCAAAATCGGGGTTTTCAATCCAAAAAATATTAAATGAAAAAAAAACAATTTCTAAAAAAGATAAAATTGCTCATTGCCTTTTTGCTGTGTATTGGCTTTGTAGAAGCACAGCATGCTCCGTTTTATTCAGAGATACAGCAATTTAAAAAAGAAGACAGCGCTCACTTTCCTCCGAAACACGCCATCCTTTTTTTGGGAAGTTCTTCTTTTAGAAAATGGTCGGATGTTCAAAAATATTTTCCTGATTATACCATAATCAACCGGGGTTTTGGAGGTTCTACATTTCCGGATGCGATAAGGTACGCTGATGAGATTGTTTTTCCTTATCACCCAAAGCAAATATTGATATACGAAGGCGATAACGATGTTGCTTCTTCTGATAAAATCACAGCAGATTCAGTATTGAACCGGTTTAAAACATTATTTTATTTGATCAGGGAAAAACTTCCGAATGCTAATATATCTTTTGTATCCATAAAACCCAGCCTAGCCAGGGAAAATCTTATGCCGGAAATGGCAAAAGCAAATTCATTGATTCAGCATTTTTTGAAGGATAAAAAGAAGGTGGCTTTCATAGATGTTTACCACGCAATGCTCAATGAAGATGGCATTCCCAATAAAAGTATTTTTAGCGGAGACGGGCTTCACATGAATGCCAAAGGTTATGCTATCTGGCAGAAAATTATTCAACCGTATTTAATAAAAAATTAAATTGTAAGATATGAAAAGGATATACATATTGGGAATAGGATTATTGATTATTTGTTCGTTTACTGTAAAAGCGCAAAATACTAGTTCAACAAAAATGGACAACTTTGTTAATACGCTTATGAAAAAAATGACACTGGAGGAAAAGATTGGGCAGTTGAATTTAGTAACACCCGGCGGGGCTGTTACCGGTTCTGTTGTAAGTAAAGATGTGGATACAAAAATCCGGAATGGCCAGGTTGGAGGATTGTTTGGCATCACTGGCCCCGATAAAATCCGCAGTGCACAGGAAATTGCAGTTAAAAATTCGCGCCTTCACATTCCTTTGATATTTGGCTTGGATGTAATTCATGGGCATAGAACTATTTTCCCGATTCCGCTTGGCCTTTCTGCCAGTTGGGATACTTCATTAATTAGAAGAAGTGCACGCATAGCTGCAAATGAAGCCACAGCAGATGGATTGAGCTGGGTCTATTCCCCAATGGTGGATATTGCCCGTGATCCAAGATGGGGGCGAATTGCAGAAGGCTCGGGCGAGGATGCTTTTTTAGGCTCGCAAATCGCAAAAGCAATGGTGGAAGGTTACCAGGAAAACGATCTTTCAAAAGATACAACCGTAATGGCTTGCGTAAAACATTATGCACTTTATGGTGCTGCCGAAGCCGGACGCGATTATAATACTGTTGATATGAGTAAAGTGAGAATGTACAATGAATACTTTCCTCCATATAAAGCCGCCGTAGACGCGGGTGTTGGAAGTGTGATGAGTTCATTTAACACAGTTGACGGCATACCGGCCAGTGCTAATAAATTTTTGCTTACTGATGTGTTGCGCAAGCAATGGGGTTTTGAAGGATTGGTTGTTTCAGATTATACTTCTATCAATGAAATGGTGAACCATGGTATAGGAGATTTACAGGCCGTTTCTGCAAAGTCGCTGAATGCTGGTATGGACATGGACATGGTAGGCGAAGGATTTTTAACCACACTAAAAAAATCATTGCAGCAAGGAAAAGTGACTCTGAAAAAAATAGACGATGCATGCAGAAAAGTGTTGGAAGCCAAATACAAACTCGGCTTATTTGAAGACCCTTATCGTTATTGCAATGATGAAAGGGCCAAAACAGAACTGATGAGCGATGCAAATTTAAAGGCCGCCAGGGAAATTGCAGAACGCTGTTTTGTTTTATTAAAAAATGGAAACGAAGTATTGCCCTTAAAAAAATCAGGTACAATCGCGCTAATTGGCCCGTTGGCTGATAACAAAAGAAATATGCTTGGTACCTGGAGTGTTTCCGGCGATCCCCAAAAAAGTGTAACCATCATGCAGGGCATCCAAAATGTAGCAGGCAATGGAGTAAATATTTTATATGCAAAAGGCGCTAACATAAGCGATGATACTTCGTTAATTAAACGTGTAAATGCACTCGGGCCTGAGATTGTGGCGGATGAAAAGTCTCCGGAAGAAATGATAAATGAAGCGGTGGAAATGGCTAATAAAGCAGATGTTGTGGTAGCTGTTTTGGGTGAAGCGGCAGATATGACTGGTGAATCATCAAGCATGAGTAATATAGGTTTACAGCCAAGCCAGGAAAATTTATTAAAAGCTTTGGTAAAAACCGGTAAACCTGTTGTTTTGGTTTTAATGAACGGTAGGCCGATGACGTTAACATGGGAAGATGAACATGTAACCGCTATTCTTGACACATGGTTTGGCGGTACAGAAGCAGGGAATGCTGTAGCGGATGTGCTCTTTGGAAATTATAATCCTTCCGGAAAAATAACTGCGAGTTTTCCACGGAATGTTGGGCAAATCCCTATTTATTATAATCAGTTAAATACAGGAAGGCCTTATCATCCCGGCGACAGCCCAAAATTTAAATCTGATTATTTGGATATTCCAAACACTCCCTTATATCCTTTTGGTTACGGATTGAGTTATACCACATTCTCTTATAGTGATATAAATTTGAGTAATAAAACTTTGAAACCAGGCGGAAAAATTACTGCCACGGTAAATGTAACAAACACGGGTACACGTAGTGGAAAGGAAACAATACAAATGTACACACGCCAAATGGTTGGGAGTATTGGCCGCCCATTAAAAGAATTGAAAGGTTTTCAGCAAATCACTTTAGAACCAGGCGAAACAAAGAAAGTTACTTTTTCACTTTCGGTTGATGATCTCAAATTTTATAACAGCGATTTGAAATATGTTTATGAACCAGGAGATTTTAAAGTATTTATCGGAACCAACAGTGCAGATGTAAAAGAAGCAGATTTTAAAGTGGAATAAAATAATCTTTATAGTAAACCAACAAATAAGCTGAATTTTAATTTTAGGCAAATAATTTTTGCAATCTCATTTGAGTAATTTTGTTTTGTTCACCTGCCGCAATTATCAATTCATCGTGAGGATCATTTTGTAAACGATTCGATAAGTCGGCTATTATTTCGTCCATAGATTTCCCTTTGGTAAAGACAATATAATTATAGCCAAAGGTTTCTTCATACAATTCATTTTCTTTTTCAAGTTCTTTAAGAATTTCCCCGGAAGCATTGATAAAAAGTGCCTGTTCATTTTTTACCCACTCGGCGTTAATGGTTTTATTTTTTTCTATTGAATTGATATCCCCAATTTTAATATGGTTTTGAAAAGCCTCAAGCCACTCAGCAGGGTTGCATTCGTACCATTCTTCTTCTGCATATTCCAAAAGGTCTACCAGGTCCTGAACCGGGAAAATTCCAATCATCTTTTTAATCCACGAGGCTGAATTGCAACATTCTGCAAGAAGCCTTTTTTTTTCTTCTATCCCCAAATTATCAAAATCTGCTATGGTCATGGTTTTATTTTAATTTATTAATCCCCTGTTTCTCTAATTAAAAATAATGAATAATTTGGTTGTTCGTCATAAATCTTATGAAGTAAAGCTTGCATAAAATGATCAAATTTGTTTAGCCTTCGATCATTTAGATTTACTTTATTCACAAAATAAATTTTGGCAAAATTGTGATTTTTATGGTTCACCTGCGAATAATAATAAAAGGAAAGCCTGAACAAAATGAATAAACAAGAGGAACAAGCGATATTGATGGGGCAGATTAAGGATAATGAACGCATTATTTTTAAGATATGCAATTCTTATTGTAGTAATAAAAATGACCGTGAAGACCTGGCGCAGGAAATTATTTACCATTTGTTGAAATCGTATCATTCTTTTTCTGATCGATACAGGTTTTCTACATGGATGTACCGTGTTGCGTTAAATGTGGCTATTTCATTTTATCGAAAAAATAAATCTAAGAAAGCATTGATTTATGATGAAATTAAAAGTGATCACAAAGATGAAGTAAGCCATTCAGCCGAATTGGAAGACAATCTTACTATTCTTGGAAAATATATCGGCCAGTTAAAAGAATTTGATAAAGCATTAATGATTCTTTACCTAGAATCAAAAAGTTACAAAGAAATATCTGAGATCCTGGGAATTACAGAAACTAATGTAGCCACGAAAATCAGCCGGGTAAAAGAAGTATTAAAACAAAAATTTTCTAATCTTAAAAATTAAAAAAATGGACGACATACAATTAAACAATATTTTGGAATCTTATAACCAAAAGATGGAACAGGTGCAGGGCTTAAATATGCAATGTTTTGAAACTTTGCAAAAAAATAAAACCCAGGCAAAATTAAAATCTTTGATAAATTTTAAATTATTCGCTGTTGGTTTGGGAGTTTTGTGGCTATCTTTTTTAAGCTATCTTTTTTATTTTTCTTTAGAGAAAGCAAGTATATTTTTCATCATTTCCTGCGGTGCAGTCATCCTCTTTAGTTTGCTTGCTATTGTTGTTTACTTACATCATATCAATTTAATAAGTAAGATTAATAATAGCGAAAGTGTAATAGCAGCGCAGGAAAGAATTACAAAATTGAAACTTTCAACCCTTAATATAACCCGTATTCTTTTTCTGCAAACGCCTTTTTATTGCACCTTTTGGTGGACAACTAATATGATCGTGGATTCTCCTTTTTCTTTCTGGTTTATCTCATTCCCTGTTGCACTATTTTTTACTTTCGCTTCTCTCTGGCTTTACAGAAATATTTCTATAAAAAATGTAAATAAAAAGTGGTTTAGAATTTTATTTAATTCTCCGGAGTGGAATTCGTTAGAGCGTGCGAATTCTTTTCTCGAAGAAATCCAAGTTTTTAAAAAAGGAATTTGATTTATGTAGATTGAGAGAGAAAATTATTTTTCTTTTTTTCTGAAAGACCTGTCAGGAGAAGAAATTATTTTTTGAAAGAAACTTTCTGACACTTCTAATGCTTTTGCGATATTATTTTTTTCTAAATCTTCCACTGGGTGATGATTCGTTTCTTTAATAGATTGAACAAATAACATAGCAACCGGCACTACTTTGGCAATTATGGCAGCATCATATACAGCTCCGCTTTCGATCGAAACCAGTTGAATATTTTTTTCACTGAGAGATTCCTCCAGAAGGCGCCGTAGCTTTTTATTACAAATTACAGGTTCGGTTTCCTGGATGAGTTTCCATTCAAAATAAATATTTCGTTTATCACAAATCTTTTCACATGAAAAATAAATGTTTTCATAAGCATTTGATAATAATTCTTCATTGTCGCTTCTAATATCCAGCGAACAGGTAACTTTTCCGGCTATCTTATTAGATGCTGAATTTTGTACATTTATTTTTCCTACAGTAGCCAGGAGGTTCTTTTTTTCGCGCCTGGCGTATTTCTCAACTTGTAAAATAAATTTTGCTACTGCGGCCAATGCATCATTCCTTTTATCCATTTTTAATGTTCCTGCGTGGCCTTCTATACCGCTGAAAGCAATTTCAATCCTTTTTTGCCCGTATATAGAATTGACTACAGCAAGAGGAACACCGCCATCTGATAAAATGTTTCCGGGTTCTGAATGAATTTCAAAATATCCTAAAATATCTTCTGCAAGAATAGCATCATCTTTTATTTTTTCAGGATCGAGTTTTAAAGAAATTAAAACATCGGATAATGAATTACCATTTTCATCTTGTAAACGCAATAATTTATTCTCAAAATTACCAGCTATGGCTTTGCTGCCTAAATAATTATAATTAAACCTTGCTCCTTCCTCTTCTGCGAAAGCAATCAGTTCAATATTAAAAGGAAGTTGTGATTGCTCTTGCTTAATATTTTCGATTATATCAAGGCCAATTAGGATCCCTAATATTCCATCATTTTTATCCGAATAAATGCCTTTGTCAAAATGAGAGCCAATCAAAAAAGTTTTTGCTTCTGGATTATTGGATTTTAATTTCCCTCTTATATTTCCAATATTATCTATCCAGGGTTCAAGCCCTGCTTCATTCATCCAACCGACTATTTTTTGACTTTTTTCAATAAAACCTTGCAAACCATATAAAACTGAGTGAGGATTTTCGCCAGTAAGTTCATTTATTCTTTGTTGAATAATTAAAGCCCTTGCCGGAAAGTTTTTCATATAATTTTAAAGTGAGATTATTGAAATAAGATGAACTTCTATTAATTTTCCCTGCGAAGTAAACGAATTTTTATTATACAAGGTTATACCTTAAAATTTTGGATAAAACCTGGAGAAAAGGAAAGGCCAAAATGGATTTACCAAATGTGCGGTTAATTATATCCGCGTTCTTAAAAATTATTGCATCGGAGTAACCAATGTTTTATTAATTGTCCCTAATGGCCTAAACGATTTACTATTTTAATTGAATGCTTGTGAAGCAGGCAATTTAGATTTTTAAAATCTATAACCGTTTAGGCCGTTGAGCTAAAATGTGCCGTTGTTAGAGTTTTACAATATGTTCTTCACGGTACCTGCAAGCCTTTTTTTAATGAAATGCTTAGCTGTTCTTATCAGATAAAACCTTTCCAAAATCAATAGTCACAAAATCAGAATTTACCTGGTTTGATTTTTTAATATTAATACTTTTTTTAACTACCGTATTATGATTTTTATAGGAAATGCCAAATATGAATGAAAAAGGGATAAATAATCCTACTATTAATACTTGTATTAAGAACATGGCGCGTTTTGCAATTTCAATAGCTGCTACTGAGTTATTGCTATTTATTGTTTTCATTTTGTTTATTTTAATTGTTTTTGATTTAATTACATAACAAAGATATGGTTAAAAGGTAGTACTATGCAAAACATAGTACATTAACATGCATATTTCCTATATGAGTGGTATATTTGTTCATTTGAATGGTAAACAGTTTATTTTATTTTACAAAAAAAAGGGAGATGAGTTTAAAGGAAATTAAAAAGGATTGAAAATATCATTGTATCTTTTGCTTTTCATTCTATTCAAATCTTTTTTATGAAAAATATATTTTTCTTTTGCTTGCTTTTCATTTTGTACCCATCAAAGCCTTATGCACAACAATATCAACTAACGTCCCCTGACGGGCATTTAAAAGTTCAGGTAAATAATGATAAATCGTTGCATTTTTCCCTGGATAAAAATGGAGCAACACTGATTCCATCAGTAGATGCGGCTTTGGATCTTACTTCCGGAACTTTCCCTGGTGAAAACGAAAAAATTAGTAAGGTGCAAAAAAAATCAGTAAATGATATTATCCATCCGGTAGTGGCTATTAAAAGTTCTTCTATTCCGGATAATTATAATGAGTTGACATTAAAATACAAAAATCATTTTAATGTTGTATTGCGATTATACAATGATGCTTTTGCTTACCGTTTCGTAACTGATTTTAAAGACAGCATTACAGTAAACAAGGAAAAATGCAATATTTCCCTTCCTGAAAATAGCACAGGATGGTTTGCTTATGCCCAACGCTGGATGAACAGTTATGAGCATATTTATCAAAAAGAACCGGTAAATAGTGTAGGTGAAAATAAAACAATTCAATTGCCGCTTTTATTGGATTTGAAAGATAAAGGTAAAGTGCTGGTCACAGAAAGCGATTTGTATGATTACCCCGGTTTATATTTTTGTGGAAATAGTAGTACCCAATTGCAGTCTGTTTTTCCACCGGCAGTTAAAAGTGAGAGAGAAAATGATCCACAACATGGAGGATGGGACCGGGAATTTTATCCAGAAAACGTTTATAATTACATTGCCCGCACTAATGGAAGCCGCACTTTTCCATGGCGGATTTTTGCGGTTGCTGATAAAGATATTGAGTTATTAAACAACCAAATCGTATATAAACTGGCAAAATCAACACAAATGGAAAATACTGATTGGATAAAGCCTGGACAGGTTGCGTGGGATTGGTGGAACGATTGGAACATCACTGGTGTTGATTTTCACGCGGGGGTAAATACTGAAACTTATAAATATTATATAGATTTTGCTTCGCGAAACCACATTCCTTATATCATTATGGACGAAGGCTGGTATAAGTTAGGCAATATGACTGAAAGAGTTCCGGGCGTGGATGTAAAAGAAATTGTAGATTATGGAAAAGAAAAAAATGTGGGAGTTATTCTTTGGTGTGTTTGGAAGACTTTAGACAATCAAATGAAAGAAGCAATGGACCTTTTTGAACAGTGGGGAATAAAAGGAATAAAGATAGATTTTATGGACCGGGATGACCAGGCTGTAGTTAATTTTTATTGGCGATGTGCCGAATCTGCCGCAACACATCATTTGTTGGTTGATTATCATGGCGCGCATAAACCAGCGGGATTAATGAGAACCTATCCGAATGTAATAAATTTCGAGGGAGTTCCGGGGCTTGAACAAGACAAGTGGACAGATTCGCTCACTACTCCAAAAATGGCAGTTACACTTCCTTACATTCGCATGTTTGCTGGCCCGATGGATTATACTCCGGGAGCAATGAGAAATGCACAAAAGCGGGATTTTGCCTCGATTAATAGTAACCCGATGAGCCTGGGGACTCGTTGCCAACAGCTGGCTATGTATATAATTTTTGATGCACCGCTTCAAATGCTTGCGGATAATCCTACTACTTACGAAAAAGAAAAAGAGTCTTTGGATTTTATAACGAGCGTCCCAACTACCTGGGACGAAACGATTCCACTAGATGGTATTGTAGGAGAGTATGTTGCGGTAGCGCGCAGAAAAGGAGATAAATATTACGTTGGAGGAATGACCAATTGGGAACCACGGGATATTACCCTTGATTTCTCTTTTCTTCCGGAAGGAAATTTCCACATTACTTATTTCCAGGATGGAATAAATGCAGAACGAAATGGAATTGATTACAAAAAAATTGATACCACTATTACGAAGAATGATAAGATAACTATTCATTTAGCACCTGGTGGCGGATTGGCGGCGAGAATAGAAAAATAATTAAATCAACCTGTTGTGCGGTTAGAAAATAAAATAAAAAAAGATGTTGTGCTACCATAGTTTAGCATGGTTTTTGCTTGTAATAGTTTGAACACCAATTACTTACAAATGCACAACATCAAAACAAATTTCGA
>Ga0207933_1000044_pt1 | contig 121458 bp, 101 predicted proteins | sample NGESurdeep092012_4_FD_184488 | JGI IMG/M metagenome (GOLD analysis project Ga0207933, IMG submission 184488) | Arctic peat soil microbial communities from Barrow, Alaska - NGEE Surface sample F53-3 deep-092012 (SPAdes) | ecosystem: Environmental > Terrestrial > Soil > Wetlands > Peat ... | reverse complement strand
TGAACATTCCCGTGCAATGGTTCAGGCCGCGAAAGGCAAGCGTCCCGGCCCGACTGAACGATGGTAGTTGAACATTCCCGTGCAATGGTTCAGGCCGCGGAAGGCAAGCGTCCCGGCCCGACTGAACGATGGTAGATGATCTTGTTAGTACAATGGTTCAGGCCGCGGAAGGCTAGCGTCCCGGCCCGACTGAACGATGGTAGATGATCTTGTTAGTACAATGGTTCAGGCCGCGAAAAGCAAGCGTCCCGTCCCTTCGATGATCTTTACCGGTCGGGGCGCTCTAAGCGACCTGAACGATGATCGTTGAAAGCGTTCCATCTCTGGGACGCTCCAAGCGGCCTGAACGATGTTAGTTGAACATTCTCGTGCAATGGTTCAGGCCGCGGAAGGCAAGCGTCCCGTCCCTAAAAAGCTTAAATTTCATGTTCCTGATTCCCGATAATCAATACCATATTTATAACAGGGGAAACAACCGAATTCCTATTTTTTATAAAGAAGAAAACTATCTCTATTTTTTACGAAAAATGCAAACTCAGTTGAAACCTTATTGCGACATTCTTTGCTGGTGCCTAATGCCCAATCATTTTCATTTAATAATTAATGCTAATGGATTTTCTTGTAAAGAACGTGCTGCATTTGGCGGAAAACCGATCCAGGAATTGGCTTATCGGATTGGTACTTTGTTGAGTTCTTATGCACAAGCTATCAATAAACAAAATAATACCACCGGTTCTTTATTTCAACAAAAAACAAAAGCAAAAAGCCTGGAGACTAAACCTCATAAAAGCCGGGGGGATTACCTGGTTAATGCGATGCATTATGTTCATCAAAATCCATGAAAAGCAGGGCTGGTAAAAAAGATAGAGGAATGGCCTTTTTCCTCTTTCCCGGATTATTGTGGGTTCAGAAATGGTAACCTTTGTAATAAAGATTTAATGATAGCTTTAACCGGCTATGACCTTAATAGTTTTTATAGCGATAGTTATAATGTGATAGAAGGTTATGATGAAAAAGATTTTTTGTGAGGATGAGTAGAGGAACGATCGTTTGCGAAATCGTTCAGGCCGCTTGGAGCGTCCCGGCCGGCTTACGGCAAATTTTATTATATCGTTCAGTCCGCTTGAAGCGTTCCGGCCGGAGAAAACAAATCGTTCAGGCCGCGGAAGGCAAGCGTCCCGACCGGGGAAAACAAAATCGTTCAAGTCCGCTGAAGGAAAGCCTCTTGACCCGACTGAACCGTTATCCGCCCAACTCAAGCGTTTTATCTCTCACCGGTCGGGGCGCTCCAAGCGACCTGAACGATGGTAGTGGATCATTACGGTACTATGGTTCAGGCCGCGGAAGGCAAGCGTCCCGGCCGGGGAAAACAAAATCGTTCAGGCCGCGGAAGCCATGCGTCCCGATCGGGTAAATCAATAAGTTGAAAAAGATCCTTGTCATATATCCTCATTTCCCTCCATCCAATCTTGCCGGTGTACATAGGCCGCGGCTGTTTGCACAACACCTGCCTGAATTTGGCTGGGAGCCAGTTATATTAACGGTGGATGAAAAATATTATGAAGAAACGCCTGATTGGAACCTGGTAAAATTATTGCCGGGCAATTTGCGGATAGAAAAAGTAAACGCGTTTAAAAACACCAAACCAAGGCTGATTGGTGACATTGGTTTACGCGCTTTTTTTCAATTGTATAAAAAAGCAAAGCATTTGATTAAAAAAGAGAAATTTGATTTTCTATATATCCCGATACCCAGTTTCTATTGCGCGTTGTTAGGGCGTTGGCTTCATTCCAGCACAGGTATAAAATACGGTATAGACTATATTGATCCATGGGTACATGATTTTCCCGGAAGCAATAAACTATTTAGCCGGCATTGGATGAGTAAACTGCTGGCAAAATTTTTAGAACCGATAGCCATTAAAAAAGCAGTTCTAATTATAGGAGTTGCGGCAGGTTACTATGAGCCGGTGCTGGAGCGCAATCCTCATTTAAAAATACAGGCAGTAACTGGTGCGATGCCTTATGGAGGCGAGCAAAAAGATCATGAACTGCTGAAACATTTAGGGATTTGCCCCTACCTGTTTAAAAAAAATAATAAATTACAATTGCTTTATGCGGGCGCTATGTTACCCAAAGCTTATGGGCCGTTGGAGGCTATCTTTAAAAGCATCTCTTCTAACCCGGAGTATTTTGACAAGGTGGAATTTCATTTTATTGGAACGGGTAAAACTCCTGGTGATGCCAACGGGTATAATATAAAACCACTGGCGGAAAAATACGGTTTGTGGGACACTATCGTGTATGAATACCCTAAAAGAATTCCTTACATGGATGTGCTGGCACATTTAAATATTGCCGGTGGTGTATTTATTTTAGGGAGTACTGAGCCACATTATACACCCTCAAAATCGTACCAGGGTGTATTGTCAGGAAAACCTATCCTGGCAGTGTTGCATAAAGATAGTACGGCAGTTAAAGTGATTCGCGAATCGGGAGCAGGAATTGTTTTGGCTTTTGAAGAAGAAACCGGATTGGAGAAAATTGAAGAAAATTTTCTTTTGTCCTTTAACCTATTTGAAACCTTTGCTTCCACTTTTCAGCCTGGGGACGTAAACGCAGAAATTTTCGAACAATACTCGGCAAAAAATGTAACACGGAAACTAGTTAATTTGTTGAACCAGGCGATAGATACCAAAAAGTAGTTACTATCGTACGGCGGCCCACACGGACTGTTCCTAATATTATCTAAGAGGTAAATTAGTAAATTAAAAAAAACATTAAAAGGGTAGAAAAGTAGAAGTACCACCATCCAAAATAAAACATAGTAAATACTAAATTATGAATTCAGAACCTCCTATTAATTATCCCATCTCTGTTATCATGTCAGTGTATAATGGGGGCGAGTTTGTAAAAAAATCAGTAGAATCAGTACTGCAACAAGGCCTAAAAAATTTTGAATTTTTAATAAGGGATAACAACTCTACAGATAATACTTATGCCTGGCTTTCGCAATTAAACGACCCCAGAATAAAACTCTATAAAAACGATCAAAATATGGGCCCGTTTTATAATCTTAATTTATTAATTCGACAAGCGAAAAGTGATTTGATAAAATTGTGGTCCCACGATGACATTATGTACCCATCCTGTTTATCGGCCTTTGTTGATTTTCATGAAAGGCATCCGGATATTGGGTTTAGTTATAGCGGCTGCGATAGGATAGATGAACAAGGAAGAATAAAAGAAAATAAAAAAGTAGATAACACGCCTTCTATAATTTCTACTGCCTTGCATGCTAAAATCGCCTACTATACAGGCTCTATTGCAGGCAATATTGCTAATGTTTGCATTAACAAAAGAGCATTTGAAAAAGTAGGGCCGTTTAATGAACAGATGAAAATATCTGCTGATTTTGATATGTGGGTTCGATTGGCAAAAGATCACGAAACCGGATTTATCAGGGAAAAACTAATTCAGTTAAGGGACCATGATAAGCAGTTAAGCCGTAATGAAAAATATTATATAAACCACGTGAAGGAAGACCTTGAAACTTATAGGTACCTTGATAGTTATGTTACTCCTGAACAAAAAAAAGAAGGCCATAAATTAATGCGCAGGAGCAAACTGGTATTTTATTATACCCTTATGACAAAAGCATTGCTTAAGGGAAAAGGAGGGCTTGCACGTGATTATTACAAACAATTAAGCAGTTACGATAACTTTTTTTTATTAAGCTTTTCTTTTTTAAAGAATAAGATTATAAAACCGCGTGGTCCAAAACTGTTCACCGGTTTAGATCATTAATTAAAGAGATGCACAGGTTAAATTCATTAAAAGTCCATTTTGAAAAAATCGGGTTATTTCAAACATTTTTTTATTTGTTGCAAAGGATCTTCCTTAGAAAAGGGCATTATATAAAACTGAAAATTCCGGGATTGGAAAATCCTGTTTTTTTAAGAAACAAATATTACGATACTCATATTTTTAACCAGATATTCATTAGGGACGAAGTGAATTTTGGATATACTAACGATCCTAAAATAATAGTCGATTGCGGCGCCAATATTGGTTTGTCAACGTTGTATTTCAAAAGGCAATTTCCCAATAGCCATATAATTTCTATTGAACCTGAATTTTCTAATTTCAATTTGATGAAAAAAAATACAAAGAACTATAATAAAATTAATTGCTTGCATGCAGCAGTGTGGAATCAAAATACCAAAGTCAATGTGATTGACACCGGTGAGGGGGTTGCTTCCTTCATCACCAAAGAAGTTGAAAATACAGGTAATATTATCGAGCAAACTAATGCGTTTACCCTCACAGAAATCATCTCAAAATTTAATATTTCATTTATTGATTTGGTTAAAATGGATATTGAAGGAAGTGAATATGAATTATTTGATTATAAACCCGAAGCATGGACTGAAAGGATAAATATGCTTGCGTTAGAACTGCATGAAAATTTAAAACCCGGTGTTACTAAACTTATTAAATCAAAAATGGACGGTAAATTTATTAATTACCAGGTAGGGGAATATTGTGTATTTAAAAGAAAGTGACAAATTTACCATGTTAGGATTCGTTGTTCCATTTAAATCTAAGTCTAAATCTAAAAATTGGGATAATGATTGTTTTTTATTAGCGGCAACTTTGAAATCAATCTGTAATCAAACAAATGATGGTTACAGAATTTTTGTAGTATATACTGATTATCCTGAAAATATTTTTAAAAATGGGAAAATTGAATTCATAAAGTTTCCTTTCCCATTTGTTACTAATGATGAGTTGAATAAAATAGAAAAATCGAGAAATCCGGAATCCAAATTGGTGATTGATGAGAGGATGTTTGACCAGGGGAAAAGAATTTTGTATGGTTGTAGCCAAGCTCGAAAGTGCGGATGCGAATTTGTAATGAGCGTTGATGCCGATGATTTGGTTAGTAATCGAATATCCTCCTTTGTTCAGGAAAATGAAACTGAAAAAATTGGCTGGTATGTAAATAAAGGTTACGTTTTGAGGAAAAATTCCCTCCTTTTACTAAAAGTTAATAAAAATATGAATTACATGAACGCATCTACGCATATCGTCCATATTGGCCTGGTTCCTGAAGTAAATTTTGAAAGTAGGAATGTAACAGAGTTTTCTTTTTTTTCAGCACACGGGTATTTAAAAGAAAGGCTTAGAGTAGGTTTGGGAACAACTTTAAAACCTTTGCCATTCTTTGCATTGATCTATTTTATTCATGATTCAAATTGGGCAGGATTAGGTACCACAATGAAGAAGCATTGGATAAAAACATTCATTAAATATATTTTATTGGGAAAACTTTTAAATCGTTCAATTAGAAAAGAATTTGGCCTGAATGAATAATATAGTAAAGAAGAAGCTTGCCATTGTTACGACTCATCCCATTCAATACAATGCACCATTATTTCAGCTTTTGGAAAAAAGAAACAATATAAAAATTAAAGTTTTTTATTCCTGGGGGGAAAAAGTATTGGAACAAAAATATGACCCAGGCTTTGGAAAAAATATCCAATGGGATATACCTTTATTGGACGGTTATGAGTATGAGTTTGTAGAGAACATAGCCAAAGATCCAGGTTCCCATCATTATAAAGGAATTGATAGTCCACATTTAATTGATTCATTAAAACAATGGAAGGCAGATGCGGTTTTGGTGTATGGCTGGAGCTTTAAGAGCCACTTAAAAGTGCTTCGTTATTTTCATGGCAAAATACCGGTTTTTTTCAGGGGGGATTCTACATTGATTGGCAGAAATAATAGCCTGATAAATAATCTCAAAACCATTTTTCTAAAATGGGTTTATTCCCATATTGACAAAGCGCTCTATGTGGGTTCCCGGAATAAAGATTATTTTTTGGAATACGGCATGAAGCAGGATCAATTGATTTTCTGCCCACAAACAGTGGATAATGCCCGGTTTATGGGGGATATCAATTATTCAGAAAAAGCATCAGAATGGAAAACCGCCTTAAATGTTCCTTTACTGTCAACCGGATTTTTGTATGCGGGCAAATTAGATGATAATAAGAATGTCCGCCTTTTATTGGAAACATTTATAAGAGTATCCGGGAATAATTACCTGGTCATTGCGGGAAATGGTACATTAGAAAAGGAGTTTAAAGAATCATTTTCATCTTACCATAATATTTATTTCTTACCCTTTCAAAATCAGCAAATGATGCCTGTTTTATACAGGATGGCAGATGTATTTGTTCTTCCATCCAAATCCGAAACCTGGGGATTGGGAATCAATGAAGCGATGGCCTGTGGCAGGGTATTATTGGTAAGTGATAGTTGTGGTGCTGCCACTGACCTGGTAAGCGAAGGAATAAACGGGTACACTTTTCAATCAGGGAATGCAGAAGATTTGTGTAGCAAAATGATGATGCTGTCACATAAAAAAAATGATTTAAAAAAAATGGGGGAATCCTCTCTTCAAATTATTAAAGAATGGAATTATGAAAAGGATTGTACCGCAATTGAAAACTTGTTGAAAGGTTAATTGTATTAAATAACTTTTAAAATTCAGATTGAAACAAAGAAAAATATATTTTGATAGTGGTGCCCAGGGGTTGTTATTGCTATTGATGCTCAGCCAACTTTTTTTTAACAATGCCATTTACCTGACCATAGGTGCTTTGGTTTTTGCCTTCATGATCAGCCGGCTTCAGATACCCTATAAACCCTCTATATTTACTATTGTTTTTCTCTATCATTTTATACAGATTTCTGCATGGGTCTGGATGGTGAATTATTTGGATGTGGATATTGATTATAAGTCCCCGCATTCCGGCACGGCGGTACTAATGGCCTATCTTGGGCTTATTTTTTTGCTGGGGCCGGTTATCTATTTTAATAATAAGCTACCAAATGTAACCTTTGCAATTTTAAAAAAGCATGCTGATAAATTATCTATCCGTAAAACTTTTGTGGCGTATGTGATTGCATTTTTCTCAATGAATGCTTTGGGAGCAGTGGCTTTTTCTTTTGCCGGACTGACCCAGATCATATATAGCCTCGTGAATGTAAAATGGTTTTTCTTTTTGCTTTTCGGGTTCCAGGTGGTTACAAAAAGACAAATGGTCAGGGAATTTGTGATTTTCGTGGGTATTGAATTTGCCTTAGGTTTTTTTAGCTTTTTCTCCGACTTTAAAACGGTGTTTTTTTTCCTTGCCTGCCTTTTTCTTACTTTCCTGATAAAGGTTTCGTTAAAGCAATTATCCGTTGCCGTAGTGGCTTTGGTATTTATCACTTTCATAGGTATTACCTGGACAGCCATTAAGGGAGAATACCGCAGTTATTTAAACGGAGGGTCTAAGACCCAAACAGTACAGGTATCCCAGGGGGCAGCCTTTGATAAATTACTGGAATTGTCTTCAGAGGAAAGGGACACCTCAGCAGCAGTTTCTTTTTTTGAAAGAATGCAATATACCTGGCATATTGCCAAATCAATGGACCATGTACCTTCCGTAGTTCCTTATCAAAATGGTGACAACTGGTGGACATCAATCACTTATGCACTTACTCCGAGGTATTTTAACCCTGATAAACCTAAATATGAAGCTTCAGTTAAAGCGACAAAATATACGGGAATTGCCTACCTGGGAGCCTCACACAGTGTATCTTTTAGCCTGGGGTATTTTGCTGACGGCTATGTTGATTTTGGTTATTTGGGAATGTTCATTCCTTTGTTTTTTATAGGAATGGCATACGGCATTACCTATTTTTATTTTTTAAAGCATTCGTCAGCCAACCTAATTTTTAATTATGCGGTAGTAGGAGCGTTGTATATGGAATTTATTGCTTTGGAAATGGATAGCACTTATTTTACCGGAAGGTTTTTTTCTGACCTATTGACTTTTTTTATGCTTCGGCTGTTCTTTTTTCCTTGGCTTGCGAGGTACCTGGCCAAGGAGCAGCCGGAGATTCAATATTAGAGGGCTGTTCAGAATTTTCTCTTCGTGCCCTTAGAGTCTTAGTGGTGAAAAACCTTTTGCTCCGCAAAAGAAGAAGGCAGCAGTTAACCACGAAGGCACAAAGAACACGAAGGGGGTTTTATTCTTACTTCGTGCTCTTAGAGTCTTTGTGGTGAAGAAGTTTTTGCTGCGCAAAAAAAGAAGAAGGCAGGTTTACCACGAAGGCACAAAGGGCACGAAGGGGGTTTGGTTCTTACTTCGTGCTCTTAGAGTCTTTGTGGTGAAAAAAAATTTTTGCGTAGCAAAAACAAATAAAGCAGTAAACCACGAAGGCACAAAGAGCACAAAGGGTTTTCATAAATGAAAACAAACAATATACAAGAGGAATTGAGTTAACAGTAAGAGGGAGAATATTAAAGAGGCTTTTTCTTTCTTGGTGCTCTTAGAGTCTTAGTGGTGAAAAAAGTTTTTTGCGTAGCAAAAACAAAAAAAGCAGTAAACCACAAAGACACAAAGGGCACAAAGGGTTTTCATTTTCTTGGTATTCATACAACCCATATAGTAAACCAACAAATACTTCAAATTCTTATTCTGTGAAACTCATTTTATTTTTATTAATCTTCTTTTCTTTAAATACTTATGCAACCACAATTACCAAAGACACCACCATTTCAGGAACCTGGGATTTGCACGGAAAGGTTTTAAATATTTCCGCAAAGATCAGTGGAAACGGGACTATTAAGAATGCCTTGATAGAGGCTAACCCTTTTATCCGGATTTTTGAAGCTTCAATCACCCTATCTAATTGCCGGGCAAGGGAATTTTCAGCTATGTGGTACGGAGCCTCTCCAAATAATCCTGATAATTCAGCTGCACTCCAACAATCTATCAACACCTGTATCAATTCAATGCCTTTATTCATCCCGCGTGGTGTTTATAATTATTCCCAGTCTTTGAAAATATTTGTCTTGTATAATAACCGTTATGTGGGTGCTTCCATACATATTTATGGTGAGGGTGGCATCTGGAATGATGGGACGGTATTGCACTATTCTGGAAATCAGTTTGCTCTGGGCGGCCAGTATTTAAAGGGTACAGAAATAGATCATTTGACATTGGTAGGCAATTTTCAATCGCCATCAATAAGTGGGCCGGCTTATTATTCCATTCCTTTTGAAAAGTATAACGATCCTAAAGTAGGCCAAAACCTGGCGGGGATTGTTATTGATTATGACGGCAGTAAAAATAATGGCGGTTCTACAGCTGTGCAGCTTCATGACCTTAATGTAGGGCATTTTGCCATTGATTATGAAATCTCACCGAACGGGGTAACGTACAACGCCGATATTATTTTAATGGAAAATATCCGTTGTGGCGATGCAAGATTGGGAATATCCTGCGGGCAGGCACAGGAAAAGGGGAATGTTATCCGCGGGCTTTATAGTTGGGGGCGTATTCATACTATTTTCGCAACCAATATTTATGGAAAACACCAGGCGGGCAACTATACCATTGATGGCGGCAATATTGCCGGATGGCCGGTCCGGTTGATTTATAATCCTGAATCAGGTTGGTTTCCCACGCATATTTCCAATTTATTTTGTGAATCCCTGGGCAGTATTGGTACTATCACGTCGGGCGACAGTAAAAATAATTTACCTACCTCTATTGATAATTGTGTTTTTGATTTTGCCCTTATTTCCAATGCAGGAACTCAAACTTTGTTTACTTCAAACAGCCCTTTTATTAAATTTAACAATTGCCTTTTTCGGTATTACGGAAATTATTCTGATACGCTTCATTTTAAGGGCATAGCTACTTTTGATAACTGCAGTTTCAGCGGGCCCGTTACGGGAAATGGTGGAAGCGTGTATGTAAGAAGTTCCATAAAATCTTCTAAATAATAAGCTGGGATACCGGCAACTCTGAAGTAAGTTTTTTCTAATTTTTTTGAAAAAAATACTTCGTGCAGCTTCGTGTTCTTTGTGCCTTGGTGTGTAAAGAGTTTCGATTCGTAAAAAGTTTTTTCACACGAAGCCTCGAAGTGCACAAAGGAACACAAAGGGAATATATTTTTTGAAGAAAACTTTGAACTAAAAGATTTGAACCAGTAAACGAAGAAATATTGAAGATTCCTGTTTTTAATTTCCTTGTTTTTATTCGTGCTACTTGGTGAAATTAGTGGCAAGAAACGAAACAATCGCGGCCTGACGCCAGGCGTACCGGCCACTAAGACAATCACAGCGGCCGGTGCCGAAGGCCAGGCTGCGGATTTAGAAATGGTAAATAATCTTGTTTTATTTAATAGTAAAAAATATTTCCCATTATGGGAACTTTGTTTTAACTTTGACAAGTACTGAAAATTGAGAATCATTGCGAAGAAAATACTAAGAAATTTTTGGAAAATCCATCCGGATAGTGAACAACAATTGACGGCCTGGTATCAGGAAACCTCAAAAGCAAGATGGACAACGCCAAATGAAATCAAAAAAGAGTATCCAATTGCAAGTATTATAACCGGCAATAGAGTAGTTTTTAATATAAAAGGAAATCATTACAGATTAATTGTAAAAATTAGCTATGATTATGAAATGGTTTGGATTAGATTTATTGGGACACATGCTGAATATGATAAAATAAATGCAAAAACAATTTAAATGAATATTAAACCAATTAAAACAGAAAAGGGCTATGAAGCAGCTTTAGAACGACTGGAAGTGATCTTTGAGGCAAAGAAAGGAACGCCAAAAGGAGACGAACTGGAATTATTGGGAATATTGATTGATACTTATGAAAACGAAAAATTTCCAATTGGCTTTCCTGATCCTGTTGAGGCCATCAAATTTAGAATGGAACAGTTGGGGTACAATCAGAAAGACCTGGCAAATATTGTGGGGCTAAAAAGCAGGGCGAGTGAAATATTGAACCGTAAAAGAAAACTTTCGCTCGAAATGATAAGGCAAATTCACGAAAAGCTAAATATACCAACAGAAGTTTTAATTCAGGCTTATTAAAGCGGACGGCACCAAAAGCCATGCCGCGCGGATGTTTAAATTGATTTCTATTATTATGTACTTGTAAAATGCTGCCCGCGGCCTGGCGTTAAGGCGCGTCTGCAAAAGAAGAAGGCTGTTAACCACGAAGGCACAGAGGGCACGAAGGGTTTTCATAAATGAAAACAAAGAATCAACAATAAGAAGGCATTTACCCATGAAGCCACGAAGAGCAAAAAGGGGTTTGTTTCTTTCTTGGTGCCCTTAGAGCCTCAGTGTTGCAAAACCTTTTGCTCCGCAAAAGAAGGTGAAGGCAGGTTAACCACGAAGGCTGAAGAGCACGAAGGGGTCTGTTCTTATTTATATAACAATCAAAAGTAAAGATTATGTATTTTGAATTAAGTGAAAGAGAAGAATTTCTTGGAAAAGAGATTGTTGATGCTGCCTTCCAGGTACATAAAGAATTAGGCCCTGGACTATTAGAAAAAATTTATGAAACTTGTTTTTGTTATGAACTGGACAAAAAGGAAATTCCTTTTAAACGTCAGGTTGACTTACCCATTTCTTATAAAGGTGAATTACTTTTTAATGATGGGCTAAGAATGGATGTTTTTGTAGATGAATTGGTTATCTGTGAATTGAAGGCGGTGCAGGAAGTTCACCCTCTTTGGACATCTCAAATTCTTAGCCATCTTAAACTTACTAAACTTAGGTTAGGCTATTTGATAAATTTTAATGTTCCACGAATCAAAGATGGAATTAAACGGTTTGTGGTATAAAGAGCACGAAGAAATTTTTTTCTCTTCGTGCCCTTAGAGCCTTGGTGGTAAAGAACTCTTGCTCCGCAAAAGCAGCAGAAGGCAGGTTAACCACGAAGGCACAAAGAGCACAAAGAGGTTTTATAAATGAAAACAAAGAGATCCAAAAGTGGAAGAAGTTGACCATTAGTGGCGAAGATCACAAAAGCTTTTTCTTCTTGGTGCCCTTAGAGCCTTTGTGGTGAAGAAAGTTTTTGCGGAGCAAAAACAAAAAAAGCACTTAACCACGAAGGCACAAAGAGCACAAAGGGTTTTTCATAAACGAAAACAAAGAATCCGCAAGGAAAGCAGTTATCGGTAGATGCAAAAAGTGCTAATATTTTTTCTTTCTTGGTGCCCTTAGACCCTTAGTGGCAAATAAATTTTTTGCGTAGCAAAAAGAGGAAGGCAGGTTAACCACGAAGGCACGAAGGGCACGAAGGAACACAAAGGGAATATTTTTTTGAAGAAAACTTTATACTAAAAGATCCAAACCAGTAAACGAAGAAATATTTAAGATTCCTGTTTTTATTTTCCTTGTTTTTATTCGTGTTAACCTGTCTGCCTTCAGCCTGGCCTGTGAAAATGGTAGCAAAATCCTTTAAATAAACTTGTGGAACGAAAGAAAATCTTCATCACCATTCCTTATTTTCTTCCTGCAAACCCTGCCGGAGAAACGGTGAAATTTGTTTCCGGTTTCATAAATGAATTTGAAGAAGAAATAGACTATTTTATTATTTGCCAGGACATAGATACAAATGGTGCCGAACTGGAAAACATAATTGCTAATGAGTGGGTTGATTATAATAACCATTGTAAAGTTTGGTACACAAAGCCGGAGAAGGTAAGCGATACGATTGTGAAACAAGTTGAAATAATAAAACCTGATCTACTTTTTATTGTTGGTTTTTTTTCATGGCATTTTAATATGGTGCCATTGCTTTTTTGCAAAGGGCCGCAAAAAATAATTTCTACAAATGGCCTGTTGTATCCACAAAACCATAAACAAAATAAATGGGGGAGGAAGGTTTTTCTTTCTATTTTTAAATTATTAGAATACCATTATAAGGTTGATTTTCAAGTTACAAATGAAGATGAAAGAAATTTTATTGTAGATTATTTTAATAACGTACCCAACGTGTTTATTACAGAAATTTTTGAAAACACAGAAAAGATAAAAGCCCAATACCTCCAAATGTTCAGATTAAGTACCGATGAAAAAAAATAGTTGGTGAAGAAAAAAATATTGATTTTGGTGGATTGGTTTAGCCCTGGCTATAAAGCGGGTGGCCCAATTCAATCCTGCGTTAACCTGGCAAATGCGTTGAAAAATGAGTATGAAATTTTTGTCGTTACATCAGATACGGACCATGGGGAAACAAAACCTTATCCGGGCATTAAACCCAACAGTTGGCAGGCAGATTTATTTCCAGGGATAAAGGTGTTTTATATCAATTCACCAACTTTTAAACGATCAGGTTTGAAAAATTTGATCAATTCCATTCAGCCTGATTTTATTCATTTAAACCACCTCTTTTCTCCCTTTTATGTGATTCTTCCTTTGTGGCTAAAGTGGCGTAATAAAATAAATGGGCAAATAATCCTTTGCCCGAGAGGTGCACTGCATAAAAGTGCTTTGTCTGAAAAATCGTATAAAAAATTACCGTTTATATTTTTTATGCGGATGGTGAAAATGAATCTATTTATACGCTTTCATGCAACCAATGAAAAGGAAGAGAAAGAGATTATGCATTATTTTCCCGGGAGTGCTATTTTTGTTGCCAATAATTTACCTGAAGCCAATCAACCCGAATTAAAAAAAACAACCAAAATAAAAGACACTCTTACCTGTATTTTTATCAGCCGCATTGTGCCCATAAAAAATCTCTTGTTCTTACTTGAAATTTTGAATAAAATAAATTCAGAGGTTTTCCTTACTATTGCGGGGCCAATTGAAGATGAAAATTATTGGAAAATTTGCCAAAAAAAAATAGGAGAGTTGCCTACTTGCATTTCTGTAAAATATATTGGAAGCTTGAAAAAAGAGGAAATAAAAAATACCCTGGTTGAACATCATTTATTTATCTTGCCTACCACCGGAGAAAATTTTGGCCATTCTATTTTTGAGTCCTTTCTTTCCGGAAGGCCGGTTTTGATAAGCGATCAAACGCCCTGGAAACCATCTCCGGAAACAAAAACAGGCTGGGCGCTGCCATTAGATAAACCGGAACTTTTTCAACAGGCAATTGAAACTGCTGTAAAATGGAGCCAGGATGAATTTGATGAATACTCAATAAATTCATGGAATTTCGCGCACCGGTTTATTAACGATCGGGATTTAATCAATCAATATAAAATTTTGTTTTCGTGAAGCAGGTTAACAATTCAATCTATAAAACTACTATTGATATTGGCGCGGGGAAGGGAAAGCAAATGCTTTGGTATTTTATCAATATTCTATTTTTTAAAAATACCCTAAATGTATTTTCTGGCTTAAAAGTTCGTTTACTGCAAATGTTTGGTTCAAAGGTTGGAAAAGGAGTTATTATAAAACCGGGAGTGAATATTAAATATCCATGGAAACTTTTTATTGGCGACCATTCCTGGATTGGTGAAAATACCTGGATTGATAATTTATCAGATGTCCGGATCGGAAAAAATGTTACTATTTCGCAAGGAGCTTCATTGCTGACCGGAAGCCACGACCACACCAAAGAATCATTTGATTTTATTTCCCATCCCATTATTTTGGAAGACGGCGTTTGGATTGGCGCTATGGCAACCGTTACGGGAGGTGTTACCTGCCATACCCACAGTATTCTTAGTGTGAATTCACTGGCAGAGAATAACCTGAAACCCTATATCGTTTACAAAGGAAATCCCGCGATAGCGGTAATTGAACGAAGAATCAATTAAATAGATAATTAATGAATCAACAAGTAAAGCAACAGATCAAAAATTTCAGTTACTTCGTTTTTGGTAACCTCTCGAAGGTTAAAACCTCTTTTTTTTCTGATACCTATATCGCCCTTGGTTATTTACTCAAAAGCCAGGCGGAATATGTAAGAAGTATTGCCACTGAGTATAAAAAGGACCGGGATCAGCTGCATGATTTTCTTGCAGGTACTTTTATATCGCCTGACGAGAAAATACATTACTTTGAATTTGGTGTACGCTGGGGCCAAATAATTACGAAGTGGGCTATGCACAACAAAAATCCCAATTCTTTGTTTGCAGGATTTGATACATTTACCGGCCTACCAGAAGATTGGGGCACTGTGAAAAAGGGAAGTTTTTCTAATGATGGTGAAGTTCCCTATACTACTGATACAAGAATCACTTTTTGTATAGGCCTTGTACAGGATACACTGCCTGCTTACCTGAAGAAAATAAACCCTGATGACCGGTTAATTCTTCATTTGGATTTTGACATCTATAATGCAACTTTATTTAGCCTTTTAACCCTGGCGCCATGCTTAAAAAAAGGGGATATTATTATCCTGGATGAGTATTTTTCTATTACCAAAAACCATCATGAATACAGGGCGTTTTGTGATTTTTTATCTTTGTACAAATTTCAATATAAACCATGGTATAAAAGCCGGGGCGGCCGTTATGTAATTGAAATTTCGGAGTAAACCAGTTTCTGCAATGAACCATATTCGTCAAAAAATCAATCATAAGATCATTAAAAAAGCTCTGTTAATAAGGACAGTTGAGGAAAAATTCCTTAGCCTTTTTTCAGAAGGCAAATTAAATGGAACGGTCCACACTTGCGTAGGGCAGGAATTTTCCGCCCTTGCCTTTGCCGGGCAATTGCAAAAGAAAGATTTTGTTTTTTCCAACCACCGCTGCCATGGCCATTATATCGCATTTACAAATGATGTAAGGGGTTTATTGGCAGAACTTTTAGGAAAGGCTTCCGGAACCTGCGGAGGCATTGGAAGCAGCCAGCATTTATGCAACAGTAATTTTTTTTCAAATGGTGTCCAGGGCGGTATTGTACCCGTAGCCGCAGGCTATGCTTTAGCTAATAAGCTGAAAAAAAATGGAGCGATCGGCGTGGTTTATATTGGCGATGGCACATTGGGGGAAGGGGTTTTATATGAAACAATGAACATCATCTCCAAATGGCAAATTCCTTTGCTGATAGTATGCGAGAATAATTTTTATGCGCAATCCACCCATCAATCTGTAACCCTTGCTGGCGATATCCTTCAGAGGGCTCAGGCCTTTGATATCAAAACTTTTGCGGGTACTACTAACGATCCTTCCTTATTAATGGAGCAGGCTGAAGAAGCTATTTCGTATGTAAGGGAGCAGTCAAAACCACTTTTCTTTTTGGTGGAAACTTACCGGTTAAACCCGCACTCAAAAGGGGATGATAACCGGGAAAAGGATGAAATTAATGAATACCGGCAAAAAGACTTTTTAGAGATTTTCAGTAAAGAAGAACCTGCTTATTATAATAATTACCTGAAAGAAGTTTCAACGGATGTAAACAATTGGGTAAATGAAATCTTTGAAGAAAGTGAAACTTCAATAAATGATTATTATGATTCTTTTGTTCCCACGCAACCAAATAATAGTTGGGAAGAATTGAAACCTATAAACCGGCGGCAGGTTGATTTGATCAACCAGTTTTTTAAAGAACAGATGGCAGCCAATGAGCGAATGGTATTTATTGGGGAAGATATTTTATCGCCTTACGGCGGTGCTTTTAAAATATCCAAAGACCTTTCGTTAATTGCGCCTGAGCGTATTTTTGCAACCCCTATTTCTGAGGCGGCGCTGGTAGGCATTTCCAACGGATTGGCGTTAAATGGCTACCGGCCATTTGCTGAAATTATGTTTGGCGATTTTGTAACGCTCGCGTTTGACCAAATTGTAAACCACGCGTCGAAGTTTCACCACATGTTCAATAAAAAAGCGAATTGCCCTGTTGTGATCAGGACACCAATGGGAGGCAGAAGAGGCTATGGGCCGACACATTCTCAAACGCTCGATAAATTTTTGATCGGGATTGATAATGTAAAAACGGTCGCGTTGAATACTTTTTTTGACCCAGCAATTATTTATCAATCCATATTAAAAGAAGAACACCCCGTAATTGTTATTGAAAACAAAACTGATTATGGAAAAAAAATACTTAACCACCAGGCTGAGAATTTTGTTTACGGAATAAATAAAGAAGATTTCCCTGTCGTGCGTGTAAGCCCTGGATTTTCGGAACCCACTTTGACCATCGTTGCATATGGAGGTATGGCAGGATTTGTGAATTCAATTTTGAATGAAATCTTTTTAGAAACAGAACAAAAACCAGAACTCATCGTTCCGTCACTTATTTCTAATTTACCTTTAGCTATTATCGCTGAATCAGTAAAAAGAACAAAAAAAATAATTGTAATTGAAGAAGGCAGTACTTATGGCGGTTTGGGCAGCGAATTGATTGGGGCCTTAGCAGAAAAAATGGAAGCCTTTTTCAAAGCCAAAAGAATAGGGTCTTTGCCAGTTCCCATCCCATCAGCCAAATCTTTGGAAGAAGCTGTTTTGCCCGGTAAAGAAAGAATTATTGAAGAAATAAAAGCCTTTGTAAATGGGTAAAATTTTACAGGAAATAAAAGTACCGCTCATTTCGGTAAATGATACCAGCCTTACGGTGATAGAAAAGAATTTTTCTACCGGAGACAAGGTGGCCCGGGGAGAGGTGATTCTTATTTTTGAATCTTCAAAAATAGCCTACGATGTAGAATCAGAAAGTGATGGGTATATCCAATATTTGTGCGAAATTGGAAATGATTATGATGTGAATGAAGTGGTTGCCTTAGTAACAGACACACAGCCGGAAAGTGGGAACCATGTAAAAAAAGCAAAAGCAGAAAATGATCAGCTCAATGTTGATAAAAGAAAAGGATGGAATGGGAAAACCATATTTTCTGAAATGGCATTGCTGTTAATGAAAGAAAATGCCATTCTGGAAAATTCATTTGCAGGAAAAGATTTTGTAAATGCAAATGATGTGAAAGCTTTTCTGGGTTTACTTCCTGATAAAGGACAACCTAATAAATCTTCAAAAAATCATAATCTTCAAAAACAGTATTTATTGCCGGATGCTTCAAAAGTGGTTATTGAAAAACTTTCGGCAAATAAAAAAAGAGAAATTCAGTATTTAAGTTCTGTTCAGTCCGAAGGGCTTACCAGCACAGTAAATACTTTTATAGAAACGGAAGGGATTTTTGTTCACCTGAACCAATCTTTGAAAGCGCTTAAAAATTCTTTATTGCCGGTTACGGTTTATGAAATATCAAGATTATTAAAAAAATACCGGGAATTAAATGCCTTTTTTTCGGGAGACACGATTTCATATTACAAAGAGGTTCAAATAGGCTTTGCGATTGATATTGATAAAGGATTGAAAGTTTTGAGAATTCCTGAAAGTTCCTATCAAACGATTGTCCAGGTGGAAGAGTCCGTACTTACATTGTCAGAAAAATATTTGGACGATTTGCTTCTGCCGGAAGATTTAAATGGCATCACTTTTACGATTACTGATTTAAGCGCAGAAAATATAGCTTTCTTTCGGCCGTTGGTTAACTCTATGAACAGCGCCATCCTCGCCATTTCTTCAATTGATGAAAAATTAAACCGTTGTATTTTTAGCTTAACTTTTGACCACCGTGTTACCGAAGGGAAACTGGTTGCACGCTTTCTGAAAGAACTCAAAGACAGGCTTGAATCTTACCGTTCAAAGCAATTGGATAAGATTGCCTGTTTTAAATGCTTTAAAACTTTGGAGGAAGACCTTAGTGATGTGGGATTTACCCAATGTATTACACCAAAAGGGGAACCTGCCTATATTTGCCAAAGTTGCCTAAAAGGATTTTAAATGGGAGAAAATATCAAAAAAATAGTTTCGGAGTTTATTAAAATTCCTGTGGAACAAATTAATGAAAATACAGGAATAGGAAGGCCTGTTTTGGCTAATTCTATTCTGGTTCACAGGATGTATGCAGCAATTGCAAAAGAAGGTTTTGAAATCAATAATTACCAGGAAATAAATAACTATGGAGAATTGTTGAACAGGATTTCCGGAAACCAGCAAGCCGAAAAATCTTTCCCCAGTATTGTGGCAAATAACAATTTTGAATCCCATAATCAAACGCATGGAATTGGAATTGATATTGAAGAGATTTCAAATTTGCCCCTCACAAATGATTTTCGGGAAGAGGAATTTTATAAAATGAATTTTACAAGCCAGGAAATATCTTTTTGTAATATTCAGCCTGATCCTTATGCTTCTTTTACGGGGCTATTTGCTGTTAAAGAAGCAATCGTAAAAGCAAATAGTTATTACAGAAACATTCCTTTTAATAAAATATTTGTGGATCATTTGGAAGATGGAAAACCTGTTTTTGGAGGTTTTCAAATTTCAATTTCCCATACCAATAACATCGCCATAGCAGTAGCAGTAAAGGATTCAGGCAATCTTGCAACTGCCAACGTGGTTAGTAGTTACAATGAACCTTCTAAAAGCCAGGGGCTCATATTTGTATTATCAGTTTTAGCAATCATTTTGGCTGTTGTTGCTATTGTTCTTACTATATTGAAATAAAAGGGAAGGAGCCTCGCTTTCCACCTTCCGGGCTTACAGTAAACCCATAAATAAGGCGGATTTTTATTTCATGAAATGCAGGAAAATATATTAAATCAACCGTGGCCTGGCGCTAAAGCGTTACGGCAGTCAAATTAGAATGGCAAATTCCAATTCATTATTCAACGATAAAAAACTCTGGCTTTACCTGGTAAAGTTTGCGGGAGTTTTTTGCCTTTGTTATTTCGGGACATTGGCAGTGATAGGGCTTGCTGCACCGGGCGGGTATTACATCCCATTTGTTGATAAATACCTTGATTACGTTAGCTGGATCAAGATGTCATTAATACATGCCACAGGATTTATTTTATCACTTTTTAATATTCCCACTCAAGTTGAACCAGGGTTTATTCTCAGGTTTGTCAGGGGAAACGGGGTTCATATCGCAAGGGATTGCGTGGGCTATGGGGTTTACAGCTTTTGGATTGCGTTTGTTGTGGCGAACAAAGGAAAGATTTTTAAGAAGTCTTTATGGATTGTCGGCGGATTATTGGGGCTTTGGTTAATCAATGTAATCAGAATTACGATATACCTTATTTCTATGAACCGGGATTGGGCATCGCCATTTGGAATTGACCACCATACCTGGTTTAATATTTTTGCTTACCTCCTGATATTTTTGCTTATTTTCCTGTACGACCGATCGTTTTCTAAAAAAAGAATTGTCAAAAAATGACAAGGGTAAAGAAGCCTGCTTATATTGAAGCCCGGCTCATTTCTGTTAAATAATTAAAAAAAGTAGGCTGCTTAAAAAAAAATCATATCTTTATTTTTCGCTTAAATAGAAATTGAAATTTTATCACATAACTTCCCTGGCTTACTTATGAAAGTTTCCATTATAACCGTCACAATGAATTCTGAAAAATACCTTTCAGACTGCATTAATTCTGTGAAGGGGCAAAGCTACAAGGATATTGAATACATTGTCATTGATGGCCAATCAACCGATGGGACTTTAAATATTATTAATCAAAATCAAAAGCACATTTCTTATTGGGTTTCCGAAGAAGACCGCGGAATGTATGATGCCATCAATAAGGGTATTATGATGGCTACAGGCGATGTAATTGGAATACTTAACAGCGATGACATGTTTGCTTCGGCAGATTCTGTACGGAGCATTGTAGATTGTTTTGAAACTACAGGCACTGATTCTGTTTATGGAGACCTTGTGTATGTTGAAGCAACCAACACTCAAAAAATTCTCAGGTATTGGAAAGGCAACCCATATAAAAGGTCAAGGTTCCGCTATGGATGGATGCCTGCCCATCCTACATTCTATATGAAGCGCGAACTGATCAGCCAATATGGATGTTATGAAAATCATTACTACACCGCGGCTGATTATGAATTTATGGCCCGTTACCTATATCTTCATAAAGTAAGTTCGAGCTATATTGATACCATGTTGATAAAAATGCGAAGCGGCGGATTGAGTAACGTAACATTGAAAAGCAGGCTCAGGGCTAACCGCCGTGATTTCCTGGCGATGAAAAAAAATAAAATCCCTTTCTCTTTTTTTGTCTCTATTTTAAAGCCTCTTATAAAAATTCCTCAATTTAATAGCTCTTATGCAAAACAATATTTGCTGGAAGATATAGAAGAGCCATTTATTATTTCCCCCGTTACTTATCAGCCTGCCGAAGGATAATTTTCTTAGATTTGTAAAATGCGCCTCTTTCAGCCTAAAAAAAAGATACCATCCTATCGTGGGTTTTCGTGGCTTTCACAGGATATTCATTCCCATTTGCTTCCGGGAATTGATGATGGCTCCCCGGATCTAGATACTTCCCTCGAACTTTTACGCTCTCTTTCTGAAGCCGGAATCCAAAAATTTATTTGCACCCCTCATGTGATAGGGGATATGTACCCTAATACGCCGGAAACCATTAATGATGCTTTATCAAGGCTGCAAAAAGCAGTCCGCCAAAATGGAATGTCAATGGAATTAAGCGCTGCGGCAGAATATATGCTTGACGACCATTTTATGGAATTGTTGCGAAGCAAAAAGCCTTTAATGACGCTTACTAAAAATTACATTCTAACTGAACTTTCCTATTCAACGCCTCCGGAAAAACTGGAAGAAATATCTTTCGAAATTAATATAAATAATTACCAGCCTTTAATGGCGCATCCGGAAAGGTACCCTTACTACCATAAAAATTACGAGGCTTATACACGCCTTAAAGAACTGGGTTTTTTACTCCAGGTCAACCTTCTTTCACTTACCGGCTATTACGGAAAAAGTGTAGCCAAAGCAGCCAAATATATTCTTGATAAAGGCCTGGCCGATTTTGTCGGTACCGACTTGCATCATTTTAAACATCTTAATGTTTTAACGGATACCAATTCAATTGAAATATTTGAACAATACCTGGGCGATAAAGTTTATAATCAGTTTTGATTTGAAAGTTGATGATTAATAAAATAGGAATTCAAGGTAAATGTTTGTTCACTGTATTTTTCAAGATTCATTCTTTGAAAATGTATTCAATTTTATTCTCGAAATTTGCAACCTTATCACATTTGTTGGTTAATTCATGAAACATTTAAAATCACTGAATAAATATTTCTGGCGTTACAAATGGATGCTTATCCTGGGAATGGTATTTATTGTGCTTTCCAATTACTTCAGGATACTAGCGCCGCAGGTTACCAAGTATGTTTTAAATACGATTGAAATTAGCATTAACCAGGGCAGTCCACAAATTTCTCCAAAAACCGTTGCACACTACAACCCGCTTGTTGCGGTATTTGTGAATAAATTAAACAGAAACGATGTTTCTTACAAAACCAAAATCCTTTATTCTGGTATAATACTTTTAGTATTGGCGCTCATCAGCGGATTATTCATGTTCCTGATGAGGCAAACGATTATTGTAATGAGCCGCCACATTGAGTTTGCACAGAAGAATGAAATATTTAAACATTATCAAAAGTTAGATACTCATTTTTATAAAACGCATAATACCGGCGACCTGATGAGCCGTATTTCTGAAGATGTAAGCCGTGTACGCAGTTATGTTGGGCCGGCGGTAATGTACGTTATCAACCTGGCGGCTACGATTGGTTTTTCTGTTACCTACATGTTGAAGGAAAATAAAGAGCTCACCTTGTATGTATTGATTCCATTGCCATTTCTTGCTTTTACCATTTATTATGTAAATACAATCATCAACCGGAAAGCGGATAAAATTCAATCTTTACTTTCTGACCTTACGACCAATGCGCAGGAATCTTATTCAGGAATTAGAGTAATCAAATCATTTGTCCAGGAAAAAGCCATGCTTGGTTTTTTTGATAAGAATAGTGAAGATTACAGGATGCATTCTATTTCCTTGGCTAAAACAGAATCTATTTATTTCCCTTTTATGGGATTGATGATTGGATTGAGCACTTTATTAGCGATCCTGATCGGAGGTATGTATGTAATCAATGGATCCATAAGTATCGGCGTGATTGGAGAATTTATTATGTATGTGCTTTTATTAACTTTCCCTGTAAGTGCTATTGGGTGGACTGCCAGCATGATACAACGCGCAGCAACCTCACAGCGGCGCATAAACGAATTTCTTCACACGGAACCTTCCATACAGAATCCTGCTGCGCCGAAAGAAATTGTATTAAAAGGAAATATTGAATTCAGGAATGTTGATTTTATTTATCCGCACACAGGCATTCATGCCATCAAAGATTTTTCTTTGCATATCCGCAAAGGTGAAAAAGTAGCGATTATCGGAAAAACAGGTTCGGGAAAATCTACCATTGCCCAGCTCATGTTGCGAATGTATGATCCGCAAAAAGGCAATATTTTTTATGACGGCATTTCCATAAAAGAACTGGATTTGCATTCGCTGCGGACGCAAATAAGCTATGTGCCACAGGATGTATTTTTATTCAGCGATTCGGTAAAAAATAATATCGGCTTTTCATTAAGGAACCCCGGGATTGAAAAGGTAAATGAAGCGGCTAAAAATGCAGTAGTTGGCCGTGAAATAGAATCCTTTCCCGGGAAATATGAAACGCTAATAGGTGAAAGAGGCGTTACTTTAAGCGGCGGCCAAAAGCAAAGAATATCAATTGCGCGTGCATTGATAAAGGAACATGAGATTACTGTTTTCGACGACTGCCTCAGTGCAGTAGATGCTAAAACAGAAAATGATATTATTTCTAATTTATATCATTTCCTTCATCAGAAAACGGCAATAATTATTACCCATAGAATTTTTTCATTGTTCAGTTTTGATAAAATTATTTTGCTTGATAATGGCGCGATAGCTGAACAGGGTACTCATCAATCTTTACTTGAAAAAAATGGGCTTTATGCTGAAATGTACCGCAGGCAACAGGAACATGAAAAAATAATGCAGCAATAAAAATACCTGCACCTATTTATTTTGTCAATTAAAAAACAATTTTATCTTTGTTGCAGTTAATATTGTTTTTTAAAAAAATAAAAATTTCAAAAAGTGGCGTACGAAAATAATGACAAAAAGATGGAAAGTGTTTACAGCCAGCGCATCAGGGCGGGCAAGCGCAGGACTTATTTCTTTGATGTAAGGGAGACACGTGGTAATGATTATTATTTAACCATCACCGAGAGTAGAAAAAAATTTAACGAAGATGGGTATGACCGGCATAAAATCTTTTTATACAAAGAGGATTTTAATAAATTTTTAAAAGGGATGACAGAAGCGATTGATTATGTAAAAACAGAGTTAATGCCCGATTTTGATTTCGATGCTTTTAACCATGAGCATTCTGAAAATTATGAAGGAAATAATTATTCAGAAAATAAGGGAACAGAAAATACAGGTACGGCTACAGAAAATACAGGTACTGCTACAGAAAGCGTTTCTGAACAAACTATACCAACTGCAGAATCAGAAACCACTCCTTCAACAGAAAGTGAAATCTCTGAAACTCTGGAAACTAATGATTCTTCTTCTTCAAATTCTTCACCAGGTGATTCAGATGAGCCAAAAAATGATACACAACATGAAGAAGTAGACAAGTGGTAAAAAAAATGTAAGAGGCTTATGTAAAATCTTGCAATCATATAAATTGAAAAATAAAAATCCAGTCCCGGTTTTCTACCGGGATTGTTGTTTTATCTTAATTCGGAAAATTTGCCGGAGAAAATAATAATGAAAAAATTGATCAGAAGGTAATATTGACTCCAAGGAAAATGGAGCCATTGGCTTTTTTTAAATTATTTAAATTAGAAAGCCTTTTATAATAATCAATGGAAAAAACATGAAAAATATTTTCAATTCCAACGCCCGCTTCCATAAAGGGATCGGTGTCCGGAACTTTAAAACCAGCTTCTTTATTATAATTTCTGTTGGCTGCCGACATGCTTCCCTGGTAAGCATTGAATGAAAAACGCGTACGCCATCCAAGCCTTCGCAATAAAGGAATTTTATTAAAAATTACGCCTCCCAGGTATAGCCTGGAATATAGGCTCACATATTCATCAGTTGCAAATTCATAAGGAAGCATCGTATTAAATAAATACCGGCTTGCCACATAATATTCGTTACCGGCAGGAATATTAAGTAAAAGAAAAGGTGCTGTTCCGAAAGTTTTGCCCGCGTGAATATTATAATAAAACAACGATTTGGGCGGCAGGCGCACATCCTGTTCTATTCCAAATGTAATTTTTTGATAATTAAATGAAGTGGACCCGGTTTTTATTCCCTGGGTATAATTCACAGAAAAAATGGGGTAATATGTATCAAAGCGGACCTGGTCATAATTCCACACAACGGTTTTCTCTTCAGCTACAAAACGGGCACCAATAGAAAACTCGGTGGAAGGCAATGTTTTTACAGAAATACTATCAACCGGCAATCCTGTTTGTTTACTTGTAGGGTGGAAAGAAAAATCAAATACAGGGGTATATTCTTTATAAGTAAAAGAACCATTCATGCTGAATTTTTTGGAAACATATTGCTCATGTGTTAATTGAATTTGTTTTACATAAACCCTCGTAGTAGGAATATCTTTTCTCAGGTAAGAATTAATAAGGTTGTCTTCATCAAGCTCCTGGTCTTCTTCTTTCAAATAATCATAATCGCTGCTTGCATACAAAGCAGTCTTGGTCCATTTCGCCTGGTTCCATAAATATTTAAACCCTAAGCCTCCTTTCAAGGCCTGGTCTTTGGTTCCGTAAGCGATATACCCATTCAGGTTTATTTTTTTGTTGAACCCGGGCAAAGTCCAAAACCCTGCATTGAAACGCCAACCTTCAATACTATTGGTGCTCAGCAAAGAATAATAAGGGCCGAGGCGAATCCTGTTATTAAAATCCCAATAGCCTGTTCCTATTAAATTGATGACTTTGGAATCAAAGATAAAACGTGGGCTGCGTTTCAGGGAATCAACCATTACGTAAATGCTCTTTTCATGATGAGAAAGCGAATCTCCGAAACGATGGCTGTCCCAGTAACTTTCAGGTTTTTCAAGTTCTGCCGTGGCTTCATGCTTCATTTTTTTTACAAACTCTTTGCCTAATCCTGAATTAATTTTAATATCACCAATAACAGTAGTATTCACCACTTCCAGCCTTACTTTTTTAGTATTTTCAGGAACGGGTATTCCTAATAATTCGATACCCGTTTCAAACTCCACATTAGAAATTATTTTGTAAGGCATATAAACCATTTTTCCTGATAAGGAATCAAAACTGAGTTTGAATTCTTCACTGTATTTTACATTTTTGATAAAATCGAGGTTAGCGGTTTTATCTAAATTCATTTCGATCTTCTTTACAGAAAAAGTGCTGTCGTTTATCCAAAGGGAGCCTGTAAAAACATTTTCATATTTTCCTTTTGGCTTAAAACGAATGTTGTAAACCTTTTTTCCATCCACAATATTGCTATCGTTAAAATAAAAATTGTAATAATTGAAAGCAGTGTTGCTGAGCGGGCTTGCAAAAGTTTGGTTAAAAATAGTAAACCAATTGCTATAAATATTATAACTGAAATTGAACTTGTCTAACTGCCATAGAAATTTATCTGTTTCAAGTCCGAGTGTTTTTTTTGCAATGATATTTTGCCTTTCTATGAGAGGGGAAACGCTGTGGTATTTATCTGCAATGGTTTCAGAAAAATAAACCGGTAATACTTTGCCACCTGCATTTCCGGTATCAGAAACCCTGTACATTTTAACGAAGAATGATTTTAAACCTTTTGCGCGCATGGAAGAATCAAGGTTTTTAACATCCACTTCATGCCGCAAATATTCTCTATAGCTGTAATTTTTAAACCGGTCAGGATTATTAAAATCTTTATTGGCGATCACTTTTCTCATGTACCGTTTTCCCGGTTCCTTATCTCTTTCGCCTCCCATTATCACTATATTCTCCAAAGCTTTTGCATCAATATTCATTTTCAATACAAGGTTTTTGGAATGGTTTTTTTGCAAATGAAACATGGAATTTTGGTAACCAATACATGTTAACTCCAGCGAATCTTCCCATCTGGAAGTTTCGATCGAAAATGAACCATCATCTTTTGAAAGTGCAGATACCGAAGTATTTAATAAACGAACCGTAACATTCTCAAGCGGTTCGTTCGTGGCCTGGTCAACTATTTTCCCTGAAATAATATAATGTTGAGAGTAAGCATTTTGGCAAAAAACGAATGATAGAATTAGCAGGGTAACCAGCCTGGGCAGTGATTTGAATGTAAATTTGTGGAAGTTAAGAACGCATAAGAATAGTTTATAGATTCTACATACGCTAACCTTTCTCTTAAAGCAAAAGTTGGGTTCTAAGCTATATTTTGATAGTTTGTTTTTCAGTGGGATTGTTGAGTACTGGTTAAAAATGTTATCAAAATTAGTCCAGAATTATTTATTTGGATAATTTATTTGTTTGCTATATTTAAGACGCCTTTTTTTTAAAAATCCTCCTGTTGAAACTTTTATCAATTACCTTTTATTTTATTTCTGTAGGAAATTATATAGTAAACCAACAAATAATCAATATTCCTGTTTTATCTTTTTCTGTAAAATTGCATTTTGCCCTATCAAACTGAAAACATAATTTTGCGGCTCAAAAAACACAAATCGAAATGCCATATTTATTTACATCAGAATCAGTGAGCGAAGGGCATCCTGATAAAGTTGCCGACCAGATAAGCGATGCGTTGATTGATAATTTTTTAGCTTTTGACCCGCAAAGCAAAGTTGCCTGCGAAACACTGGTTACTACCGGGCAGGTGGTATTAGCAGGCGAAGTAAAATCAAAAGCTTACCTGGATGTTCAGGAAATTGCCAGGAGTGTGATCAGGAAAATTGGTTACACCAAAAGTGAATACATGTTTGAAGCCAATTCATGCGGTATTTTTTCTGCTATCCATGAACAATCTGCTGATATCAACCAGGGCGTTGACCGTAAGAAAAAAGAAGAGCAAGGAGCCGGCGACCAGGGAATGATGTTTGGGTATGCTACCAATGAAACCCAAAATTTTATGCCTCTTTCTCTCGATATTGCGCACAGCATTTTAATTGAACTGGCCGCATTAAGAAGGGAAAATAAAGAAATTAAATATTTGCGCCCTGACGCCAAAAGCCAGGTAACGCTTGAATACAGCGACGATAATAAACCTTTGCGGATTGATGCGATTGTGGTTTCTACACAGCATGATGATTTTGATAAAGAAGATAAAATGCTGAAGAAGATATCTGATGATATTAAGAAGATTTTAATCCCGAGGATGAAAAATAAATATCCTAAGTACGCTCATTTTTTTAATGATAAAATAAAATACCATATCAATCCAACCGGCAAATTTGTAATTGGCGGGCCACACGGCGATACGGGCCTTACCGGCAGAAAAATAATTGTAGATACTTACGGAGGCAAGGGAGCTCATGGCGGTGGCGCTTTCAGTGGAAAAGACCCGAGCAAAGTAGACCGGAGCGCGGCATATGCAGCAAGGCACATAGCCAAGAACCTTGTGGCAGCAGGTGTTTGCGACGAAATATTGGTACAGGTTTCTTACGCGATTGGTGTAGCACAACCTACAAGCATAAACGTAAATACTTACGGAACTTCAAAAGTAAAATTAACGGATGGCGAGATTGCCAAAAAAGTAGAATCTATTTTTGATATGCGGCCATACTTTATTGAAAAAAGATTGAAACTCCGCAATCCTATTTACCAGGAAACTGCTTCTTATGGCCACATGGGAAGAAAAAATGAAGTAGTTACGAAAACTTTTAATCTTCCTAATGGTTCTCCAAAAACAGTTAAAGTAGAATTGTTTACCTGGGAGAAATTAGATTATGTTCCGAAGGTGAAAAAAGAATTTGGCATAAAATAAAATTTTTAGAAATAAAATAAAGCCCTCTGGAAAAGAGGGTTTTTTTGTTTCCGTAAATAAACCTGTAAATTTGAAAAGTGAGGCCACAACATAAAACATTTACCCAACAGCACCGCCCTAAAAAAAATCTTTTAATTGGTGGGATTCATTCCGTGATTGACGCCATGAAAAACGGTGTTCAACTGGAACGCATTTATTTGCAAAATACAATTTCCGAAGAAGAGGCTGATGAGTTAAAAAGAGTGGCCTTGGAGTTTGAAGTGCCGGTGAATAAAGTGCCATTTGAAAAAATAAGAAATTTTAATTTAGAAAACCCCAAAGGTTGTATCGCCATAAAATCTAAAATAAAATACCAAAACCTACAGGATGTAATTTCCTTTGTCGTAGAAAATGGAGAGATACCATTGTTCCTCCTGCTTGATGGAATTACTGACATACGCAATATTGGCGCTTTAGCCAGAACGGCTTACTGTTGCGGGGTTCATGCAATTGTAATTCCTGAAAAAGGGGTCGGAGCTTTGAATGAAGATGCGATAAATACTTCTGCAGGAGCTTTGGAAAATATTGCTGTTTGCCGCGTAAAAAGTTTGCACAACGCGATTGATGAATTGCATTTGAATGGGATAAAAGTTTTTGCCAGCGAGATGAAATCAGAAACAAAACTTTCTAGCCTCAATTTTACAGAACCATCTGCCATCATAATGGGAAGCGAAGACAAAGGAATTCAACCGTCAATATATAAACTTTGTGACGAAAATTTTAAAATTCCTATGCAAAAGGATTTTGAATCTTTGAATGTTTCTGTTGCCGCAGGCATGATATTATACGAAGCAATGACGCAGAGAATGGCTGCGCTTTAATACTTTTCCTTTTTTACTTTGCCGAAAACCCAATAAGTAAGTTTGGTAGAAAGAATCCCAAGCCCTGCACCCGCAACCACTTCAGACAAAAAATGATTTTTATTATAGATCCTCATTAATCCAACACCAGTTGCAACCACATAGCCGGCATAGCTAAGCACCGGATGGCTGGCCTTTAATTCCTGGTGTACAATTTCTGCTCCGCGAAATGCATTGGCGGTATGCCCTGATGGGAATTGGGTATTTTTAGATTTATAAGCGTCAATGTGTTCTGAAATTTTTCTCATCCCTAAGCCAAGAGCTCCTGTTACTATAATTGAGCCTGCATCCAGAATTAAATGTTCTTTAAAATTGTGCTGCGTTTTTACATGAAAAGCATCCATTGCATAAACAGAAGCCGAAGGAACCCACATAAGGTAATCAGCAGCATTGGTATGAAAATCCGGGTAATTTTCCTGGACATTGTTCATTATTTTATTATCTAATTCAGGAATGCCATTTATTACTGGTTTTAACCCACCATAAATTAATAAAACTCCCGGAGCGATCAATGCAGAAGGTTTCAGGTAACGATTATTATCAACTTCATGGCCCCTTTGCCCGGCACTATCTTCTGATAAACCTGATTGGGCTTTTGTTGCAATAAACGAATTATCCTGCGCTGATACAGATGGTGAAAAAAATGAAAAAATTATGGATAAAAAAATAAGGTAAAAATGTTTACAATTCATTGGCGGTTTTTATGAATATTGTAAATATAGCAAGGAGTTAATAAAACAGGAATTCCTGTTTTTTATTCGTTTACTGTAATAATTAATGTTATTGTTATTTGCCAATCTTTAGCTTCAAGTATCTTTGTAAAATGGCGTATAAAAACTTGCAGGAGTTTATGAATGTTCTGGAAAATGAGAATGAATTGGTTCGAATAACAGAATATGTAAACCCAAATCTTGAAATTGCTGAAATCACTGACAGGGTTAGTAAAAGTAAGGATGGCGGCAAAGCATTGCTTTTTGAAAATACGGGTTTTGATTTTCCTGTGCTGATGAATGCTTATGGAAGCGAAAAAAGGATGTGCCTTGCCCTGTGTGTGAATAATTTGAATGATACTGCAAAAGAAATAGAAAATTTATTCCGGTTGCTTTCTTCTCCAAAAGAGAATATTTTGGATAAATTAAAATTGCTTCCCAAACTGGGGCAGTTTGCAAGTTGGATGCCCAAAGTAATTAGCGGGAGAGGGGAGTGCCAGCAAGTGATTATGAAAGAGCCTGATATTACCAAACTTCCTGTAATAACCTGCTGGCCGAAAGATGGCGGCCCGTTTGTTACGCTTCCGGTGATTCATACAAAGGACCCCAACAACCTTTCACGAAATGTAGGAATGTACCGTATGCAGGTTTTCGGCTCAAAGCTAACGGGAATGCATTGGCATAAACATAAAGTTTCAGCAAAACATTTTAATGAATATAAAAAATTAAAAAAACGTATGCCCATCGCCGTTGCATTGGGCGGTGACCCGGTGTATGCCTATTCCGCAACAGCACCTTTACCCGAAAACGTTGATGAATACATGCTTGCAGGTTTTTTGAGAAAGAAGAAAGTGGAGTTGGTGAAATGTATTTCTCAGCCTGAGGTTGAAGTACCAGCAGATGCTGATTTCATTATTGAAGGCTATGTTGACCCTGATGATGAACTGATATGGGAAGGGCCATTTGGCGACCATACCGGTTATTATTCCCTGCCGGATTGGTACCCTAAATTTCATATTACTGCAATTACCCACAAAAAAAATGCGGTTTACCCAGCAACGATTGTGGGTATCCCTCCGCAGGAAGATGCATGGCTGGGCAAAGCCACAGAACGTATTTTTTTAGCGCCGATTAAAATGACCTTGGTTCCTGAAATTGTAGATATGGAAATGCCGGTGGAAGGAGTATTTCATAATTTAGTAATTGCAAAAATTCAAAAAGATTATGCAGGGCAGGCCCAAAAAGTAATGAACGCCATGTGGGGCGCAGGCCAGATGATGTTTAATAAAATATTAGTGGTTACTGCCTCCAAATCCGATAAGGGCGAGGCTTTCAGTTTAAGTGATTATGGAAAACTGGCGAAGGATGTATTTAAAAACCTTAACCCTTCAACTGATATTTATTTTTCGCAGGGGCCGATGGATGTTTTGGACCATAGTTGCAGTAAAATGGGTTTCGGAGGAAAAATGTGCATTGATGGAACTTTTAAATTTGATGAAGAAAAAGATGAATATTTTTCGGATATGCTTCCCTGTTATGCTTCCAATTCATCTGACGAATTGAAAGAAATATTTCCTGAAATAAAGGCAATTAATTCTGCTTTACTTGAAATGGAAATTCCTTGTTTAATTATTGCGGTTAAAAAAAATAAAAAAGATCATTTGAGGAAATTGCATGAAGCCATTTGTGAATTGAAAATCATTGAGGGAATAAAAATGATTTTGTATGTAGAACATTCGGTAGATCCTAATGATTTACCGGTGGCACTCTGGCGTTTTTGTAATAATCTCGATCCGCGGAGAGACCATTTTATAGTAAAGAAACAAATAACCGGGATTCCTATTCAGTATATTGCCTGTATTGGTTTTGATGGAACTTTGAAAACTAAAGAATTTGATGGTTTTTACCGTGACTGGCCGAATATTATTATCGCTGATGACAAAACCATTCAATCAGTTAACGAAAAATGGCCAAAGCTTGGGCTGGGCGATTTTATTCCTTCACCTTCGTTGAAATACAAAGGGCAGATGTATGGCGAAGAAGCCGTGGCAAATGTTGAATCGTTCTAATGCTTATTAAAATGAATCCTTAATATCTTTGCATTATGGTTGAAAATTTTAAACCAGTTTTTAATAAGCGTATTTTTTGGGATATAGAATTTGAGAAAATAGACTATGATGCTAAAGCTAATTTTGTGATTGAGCGAGTATTTGAACGTGGAGATGTGGAAGATATCCGGAACTGCCGCCACTATTACGGAGAAGAAAAAATAGCCCAATCTTTGCTCAACGCCAAATTTTTACCAGAAATAACAATGTACCTGGCAAGCGCGGTAATCAATAAACCAATAACCGAATTCAGATGCTACAAATTGAGACAGTTGAACACCACACTTTTTCCATATTAATGCAGTTGATGGAAATACCTGAATTAAAGGGTTTCTCCTTAGTTGGAGGAACGGCTTTGTCTCTTTTATATGGCCATAGAAAATCTATTGATATTGATTTATTTTCTGATAAACCATTTGAAAACTTTGATATTATTAATTCATTTCAAAAAGAATTTAAAGAGTCATTCCATAACAGGTCTACCAATCCCAACTTCGGAATTTTTTGTTTTATTGATGATGTGAAAATTGATATTATTCATCATCCTCATCCCTTCATAAGGCCCGTGCAAAATATTGATACCCTACGTTTGGCTTCAACAGAAGATATTATAGCCATGAAAGTTCAGGCAATATTAGGCCGGGGAAAAAAGAAAGATTTTTGGGACATCGCCGAACTTTTGAATCATTATACAATTGCTGATTTTATACAATTTCACAAAGAAAAATATACAACTCAAAACCTATTGATCACCGTTCCTCAAGCGATCACCTATTTTGCAGACGCTGAAGAAAGTGAAGATCCAATAAGCCTTAAAAATCAGGATTGGAAAGGAATTCAGCGATTTATTAATCAAAAAGTCAGCGAGTATTTATTGTAAAAACTAAAAGAGATAATCGCAAAAACAAGAAATCGAAAATTTATGTTCAACGCCTCCTCCAAATTGTGTACAATCGAAATAACCCAACAATTATCGGAACAACATAGACCCAGCTTTTGGAGTTAAAAGTGTTATTAGAAAAACTATCTTTAAGCAGTAATGAGCAAATAATAATAAGAACCACATACATTACTGTCAACGCAATTTTATTGGTTTTGGAAGACGGTATTATTCGGCTCATTTTCTATTATGGATAAAATAATTGCGTAGCATCAGTATTAAAATAACTGTAGGAAAAATTACAATCAAAAGAAAAAGCCCGTTCCTTCTTACAAGAAATGGATTTTCAGTAAAAAAATTGGTAGCTGCTAAAATTAAAAGGGCCACGCCTATAAACCAGAATGCTGAAAATAAACCCAACTGTTTCTTATTCGGATTGCGTACCCAATCTTCCATAATAGATAATTTTATATTTCTAAAATCCTACATCTCACATTCTAAATCCTAAATATCTGTTGCTTCTCCGTAAGCTACTGCTGTAGCTTCTTTTACGGCTTCGCTAATAGTTGGGTGAGGATGAACAGCGTTTAATATTTCATGGCCGGTAGTTTCTAATTTCCGTGCAACAACCATTTCGGCAATTATCTCTGTAACATTATACCCTATCGCATGGCAACCCAAAAGCTCACCATATTTAGCATCATAAATTACTTTCACAAATCCTTCTGTAGCTCCTGCTGCAGTTGCTTTTCCACTGGCGATAAAAGGGAATTTCCCAATCTTCAATTCATAACCTGCATCCTTAGCCGCTTTTTCTGTATAGCCTACAGAAGAAATTTCGGGTGTGCAATACGTGCAACCAGGAATATTATTATAATCAATAGGCTCAGGTTTTTCGCCTGCAAGGTGTTCGGCGGCGTTGATTCCTTCTTTGGTAGCTTTGTGAGCCAAAGCCTGGTGTGGCGTACAATCACCGATTGCATAAAGCCCGGGAATATTTGTTTGTTGATTGGCATCAACCACAATTTTTCCTTTTTCTGTTTTAATTTTTAATTCTTCCAAACCAATATTCTCAATATTTGCTGCAATACCAACAGCGCTCAAAAGTATATCTGCCTCAATCGTTACTTCTCCATTCTGTGTTTTCACTTTTGCTTTTACACCATCGCCGCTGGTATCTACGCTGGTAACTTCGCTGTTAACCATCACAGTTATACTCTGTTTTTTAAAACTCTTTTCAAGTTCTTTAGAAATTTCCTCGTCTTCTACCGGAACTGTTTTTGGTAAAAATTCAATCACTGTAACTTTAGTGCCAATGCTGTTATAAAAATAAGCAAACTCAGTACCGATAGCGCCGGAACCTACCACAATCATAGACTTCGGTTGTTTTTCCAAGCTCATCGCTTTGCGGTATTCAATTATTTTTTTTCCATCTAATTTGAGTGCTGGCAATTCCCTCGCTCTTGCTCCAGTTGCTATGATGATATTTTTTGCTTCCAACGTTTGCTTTTTCCCATCAGCAGAAGTAACTTCTAATTTGGTGGGGGAGATTAATTTTCCGTTTCCCATTACCACATCAATCTTATTTTTTTTCATCAGGAAAGTGACGCCTTTATTCATTTTGTCTGCGACGCCACGGCTCCGGTTTATGATATTCGTGAAGTTCGGTTTTGCATCGCTTACTTCCACTCCATAATCTGCAGAATGATTTGCGTAGTCCATAACCTGTGCACTTTTTAATAATGCTTTTGTTGGGATACAACCCCAATTGAGGCAAATACCTCCAAGGCTTTCACGTTCTACAATTACTACTTTTTTTCCTAATTGAGAAGCCCTGATTGCAGCAGGGTAACCGCCGGGGCCGCTGCCTAAAACTATTACATCGTATGCCATATTATGTCTGAATTTTTATTTAGAATTTTTAAATATAAACGCTGCAAAATTACTTTAGAATGTGCAAAGCACAAAAATTGTAACATTTAGCAGTGCGTAAGCAAATGGCTAAAACCAGGTAGCGAATGATGTCATTATTTTTATTTTATCAACATGATAAAAACAACCTGGAATTCTTTACCTGTTATTTGAAAGTACTTCTACCAAAGAAAATTCCGGAAATTTATAAATCGGTTAATTGATTAAATGCTGAGGCTTTTTAATCCTTATTATTTTCTTCCAATTGAAATGTAAATTTTAATACCTTCACAAAAACAATTATCATATGTCAACACGCAGAACATTTATCAAACAAACTTCACTCGCTACCTCCGGCTTACTACTGATGAAGCAACGCTGGCTTAAACCAGGGCAGCTCATCGGGTTACAATTATATACCGTTCGTAACGAGATATTTAAGGATGTTGAAGGAACCATCGCCAAGGTTGCGGGGATCGGATATAATTCGGTTGAGTTATTTGGATATGGCAATGGAAAGTTTTTCGGAAAAACTCCTGAGGAATTTTTAGCTATTCTAAAAAAGAACAATCTTAAAACTCCCAGCGGCCATTATTCTATAGATAGTTATTTGACAAAAGGTGATGAGGACGATCTGAAAAAAACTTTAGCAGTTGCTGCTCAAATGGGGCATGAATTTATTGTAATCCCTTACCTGACCGATGATATGCGCACCAGCCTGGATGACTATAAAAAGCTGGCTGTTAAATTTAATAAGGCTGGGGAAATGGCAAAAGGCGCCGGGTTACAACTTGCTTATCATAATCATGATTTCGAATTCAAAGACTGGGGCGGAGGAAAAACAGGTTATGAGGTAATTATGAAAGAAACTGACCCTTCACTTTTAAAATTAGAAATGGATATTTACTGGGTAGTGAGAGCAGGGCAGTACCCGGTTAAAATTATCAAGGAAAATCCGGGAAGGATAAAAATGTGGCACCTAAAAGATATGGCATCCAAAGAGCCACCTTCTTATACCACTGCAGGGCCACAATTTTTTGCACCCGTTGGAACCGGTATTATCAATTTCAAGGAAATATTTAAATATAAAAAAGAATCCGGAATGAAATATTTCTTTGTAGAACAAGACCAGACAAAGCTTCCCGTATATGAAGCCATTGCAAAAAGCTTTGGGGATGTTAAGAAACTGGTTGAATAACGAGGATCATCTTTCAATGATATTTACAAATACGGCAAAGTTCAAAACTTTGCCGTATTTGTTTTAGAATCAAAATTTAATTTAAATTTGATCAAAACCAAAATGCTTTGTATTTACCATCGTTCTGTTGACCCTTACTTCAATATTGCAACAGACGAATATATTTTTAAACACATCAGGGAAGATTGCTTCATGCTATGGCAAAATGATAATGCCATCATTGTAGGAAAACATCAAAACACTTTATCGGAAATCAATGTGGACTATGTAAAAGAACACGGAATCAAAGTGGTGAGGCGCTTGTCGGGCGGCGGCGCGGTTTACCACGATATGGGAAACCTGAATTATTCTTTTACTAAAACCGGCGAAAATTCAGAAATGGTTGATTTCAAAAAATACACATTGCCCATTTTAGAAGTTTTGCAAAGCCTTGGCGTAGATGCAAAATTTGAAGGAAGAAACGACCTGACTATCGAGGGCAAGAAATTCTCGGGAAATGCAGAACATGTTTTCAAAAATAAAGTTCTTCACCACGGCACTTTATTGTTTACTTCAGAAATTAAAAACGTTAGTGGCGCCTTAAAAATAAATCCACTAAAATATTCTGATAAAGCCGTAAAGTCAGTGCCAAAAAGAGTTACGAACATTTCAGATCATCTGAAAAAGCCTATTACCCTTGAAGAATTCACTCAAAAAATAATGAACCATATTATTTCTACTCACGATGATTGTGTGCCTTATGAATTCAGCGAAGCAGACCTTGCGGCAATCCAAAAGATCCGCGATGAAAAATATGCGACGTGGGAATGGAATTATGGAAAATCCCCTGATTATAATTTTAAGAAAGGAATCCGTACTGAAGGCGGAACGCTTGAAATGAACCTTGATGTGGAAAAGGGAATGATCCAAAAAGCAAAAATCTATGGAGATTTTTTTAATGAAAAAGATATTTCTGAAATAGAAAAAGCTTTAGAAAATACGCATCATGAAGAAGATGAAATCAGGAAAATGCTGAGCCAATATCTGATTGGCAAATACTTTCACAATATGGATTTGGATGATTTGTTGAGCGCGATGTTTTAAGCATGGGCGGGGATTTACGAACAGTAAACAAAGAAATAAGGAGGATTTGTTTTCTCCTCCTTTATGCATTTATGCATGATTTGCGCCTGGCGTAAAAGAAACAATGTACTCTTTCTTTTCGCCGCACGCCTCTACTTGTTGTTTGTTACTACACTTTTTGAAATTTTCCAATGCCCGTTCTCATTCACTGATGTATTTGTAAAATTTCCTGTAAGGTCAATTTTTTCTTTTTTAGGAGAAATGCCTGTAGCCTCAAATGTACCTGTAACAGTTACGGAACCATCACTTTCGTTCACGCACTTGTCAACAGTTATTTTAATTTTATTAATGCCTTGCTTAAAATCATTGGCGTGAACTTCCCCGATTGCTTTATTACCATTGGTAGTTGTGCCATCGGAATTAATTCTTACCGCATCCTTAGTATAAAATCCTTCTAATGCCTTTACATCTTTTTTATTGTAAGCATTTTGGAATTGTTTTGCAAGGTTTGCCATTTCCTTTTGGTGATCCTGCGCTTTTACAGGATTAGTAAATGCGGCCAAAACCATAAAGGCGGCGGCTAACATCATTTGGATTGCTTTTTTCATTTTGTTTTTTTTAAAAGAGTAAATAATATTTGGTTGTATCAATCAATAAAGTAATTGACAAATGAATCTAAACTTAATAAACCATAGAAAAATTCATTTGAGGACGAACAGTGCCAAATACTGTCCGAAGAAGGGTTTTTATTTATCGGGGAGAAAAAATGTGCCGCAAATATTTAATAAAAGCAGTAAACAAACAAATAGCAGTAATTTTTATTTTTGTATAACGTCAATGCTTAAACTAAAATAAAGACTGCGGTATTGGCAATATTCCCCTTATTCATCAAAACACTATAAGGTTTTTGCTTTTCCGCAAAAAAACCGGCACACCTTATAGGTTTTCCGATCCATTCCCAAAAAATATTTAGGAATCTAATCGTAGAATCGTAATTTGAATGATAACACTTTACATTCATCAGAAAAATAATTCAAGAACTGAGAAAATGAATAATATCACTGATTTGCATATAGAAGACGAAATACTTCCCTTGTTCGATTACACTTTTAATTTGTATTCAGGTAAAGCGGTGCATCATGGGTTGGTAACAGCGCCGCCGGGAAATATGAAAGATATATTGCTACGCCAGCAAATATTGAAAGGGTACATTGCTAATTATGAAATATGGAAAGAATATTCTTTTTCACGATTCAATTTATCAGAGATATACGATTTCTTTGAAACCTTTGGCGCGGGTAACTTTTTCGCCAACAATATGAAATGGAAACTCCGTTTTTCTGAGAAAGAAAGGAGCCAAAAAAGGGGAAGGCTGATCTTGCTAATACTGCTTTTTAGTAAAATACATTCCAATTATACCAGCAAGCTAGATACCAAACTTTTTCCTTCGGAATATGCATCAGAACTGGAATGGCTCAACCATTTTTTTGAAGATTTTAAACTGGAATATTTCGAAAAGATTTTCCAGGAAAAGAAAACTTTACATGTAAGCCAGATTGTTGAGTTGATGGGAATTGTCACCCAAAAAGTAACTAACGGGCAGGTTGAGGCTTTTTGGAAACGCTGGTTTTTATTTGAAGCCTACCTCTCTGTAAGCAAAGGCATCGTAGAACATGGATTTGTTTTTCCTTCTTTTGACGATTCTGAATTTTCTATACAAGGGCTTTACCATCCCTTGTTGAAAAACCCTGTCAGCAACGATATTACCGCTACGCGCAATGTAATTCTTTTGACCGGGCCTAATATGTCGGGCAAATCAACTTTTTTAAAATCGGTGAGTTTGTGTGTTTATTTGGGCCATGCCGGGCTCGCTGTGCCTGCTAAAAAAGCAGTGATTCCATTTTTTGATAACCTGTCAGTGGCCATCAACCTCACAGATAGTATTGTAAGCGGTTACAGCCATTTTATGACTGAAATAATTACTTTAAAAAATGTGGTTGAAGAAGCGTTGCATGGTGCAAAATGCTTTGCTGTTTTCGATGAATTATTCAGGGGAACCAATATTGAAGATGCCCTGGAAATAAGTACGGCTACTATAAAAGGGCTTACCAAATTCACAAATTCTTACTTTTTTATTTCTACTCACCTGCATCAATTAAAATCAATGGAAGAAATCAATAACGGCAAGGTTGAAACTTGTTTTATTGAGTGCGTATTAAAGGAAGGCATACCCATGTTCACTTATAAATTGAAAGAAGGATGGTCAGATTTAAAAATTGGCCGCATATTATTTGAAAAGGAAGGGCTGGACAATATGTTGAAATAATTTAGCTTTCCAAAACCTGGTCACATCCGGTTTTTATTCAAACTCCATTTCTTAAATAATAATTCGCGAAAACACGAATCACGGTGAAAAAAAATTTATGAACTATCTTTAATTTATAAAAAAATTCCGCATGAAAAGTTTCTTTCTTTTTTTCTTTGCTCTCGGTTTTTCAATAATTGGCTTTAGCCAAACTAATGATTCTACAACCATAATAAAATTACTGGAAAAAGAATCTGCCACATGGCGCTCGGGCGATTCTACAGCTCATGCTGATTGCTGGCAAATACAGCCTTATAGTACTGTTTTAATTATGGCTGCGGATGGAAAATCTTTTTCCATACCGGCAGAAAAAATTGTACACGGTTCATCTTCAATGATGGGCAAAGGCGGTAGCTCTAAAAATACAAATTATCACGTGAGCATTCATGCGAATACTGCTATTGTCACTCACAATGAAGCATCCACTTCTGTAGACGGCACTAGCTATACTTTTGAAGTGCGTGTGTTAGAAAAGATAAATGGCCAATGGAAGATAACTGGCCAAATCATCCAGATACTATAAGCGGTTCTAAAATCCAGTAAACAAAGAAATAACCGATATTCTTATTTTTGATTAGGCCAACCTTATGGGTTTCTTAAAGAATGATTCGATTCAATCACCTCTATTTTTAATGTTGAGCTTACACTTTATTTATCTTTTTTAGGTTTTTATTTCCACCATAACCATCTATTTTTTTCTTCCCCGATAAATAAATCCCTCATTCGGACAATAAAAAGGGGCCTTCGTCCTTAAATCCAAATTTCAATACATATTTGTTTTAGGTTTATAGAAGTAATTCAAATCCTGGTGAAACAAAACTGCAAACCTAAAATACATCCAAAGGGAACTCATTTTTGTAGTGGCATTCTTGATAGTAAAACAGTTTTGGAAAAATGAATAATAGAAGATTTCAAAATCAAGAATCCTAAAAATATATTTTAATAATTTTTCGTGTGTTTTTCAATTCTCATCGCTGTCTCCTGCATTTGGTTCATGCAGGAACAGCTAAATGGGAAAGTGCTTCAATCAAGTTTTTGGATTGCTACGATGATGATATTATAAAGCAATGAAGAATGAATGTTTAGAACGTCTTTTAAAAAATTAAATTCTCTTATTTATCAAATAAAAAAAAACAAAATGAAAAAAGTCAACAGGTTTTTAAAACCCCTATTAGCATTGGGTTTAATTGCAGCCATATCTTCCTGCAATAGCAACTCTTCAACAAAAAATGATGTAACTGCAAACACAGCAGACACAACTACTACATCTGCATCTACGGCACCTACGCCTCCGCCAGCGCCGGAATTTAAACCATTCGATGTAGTTGAAATAACACAGACAGTAAAAGATTATTCCAAATGGCGGCCTTTATTTAATGCAGATTCTGTTAACCGCAAAGCAAGCGGGATGGAAGATATTGTAGTAGGAAGAAATGTTGAAAAAAACAATAATATACTGGTGGCATTAAAGATATCAGACTTACAAAAGGCAAAAGATTTTGCGGCAAGCCCAAAGCTGAAAGAAATAATGGAAAAAGCCGGGGTTATTTCTAAACCTGATATAGAATTTTTTCAGGTTATCAGATTCAACCCCAATTCACATGAAAAGCAGTGGGTAGTAATTACCCATAAGGTAAAAGACTTCGATGCCTGGCTAAAAGTGTTTGATGCAGAAGGTTCGGCAAAAAGGGCCAGCGATGGATTGGTAGATGTAGTATTGGGCCGTGGCGTTGAAGATTCTAATTTGGTACATATCGTTTTTGATATTACCGATATGGCTAAAGCCAAAGCATCCATGAATTCGGCCGATAAGAAAAAATTAATGATGAGTGCCGGGGTAGAAGGTGCTCCCAAAATGGAATTTTATAATACAGCAGAATAAATTAAAAGTGAAGCCTTCTATCATTTAAAAAAAACGAACCTTCCTGCAAAAGTATTTCTTGCAGGGGCGATTCCGAAAAGCCTTACGAGTAGGGGAAAATTAAAATTTTAAACAATGAAAAAAATTATTGTAACAGCCGCTTTATTCCTTTTTGGAATAACCGCTTTTTGCCAACAGGAAGAGAATGGAACTATTTACATCAAGCATCCATACATTGATGTAGTAAATAATTCGACTAAAGCTTACGAAGCACAAGATTGGGCTTCCCTAAAGAACATTTATTCGGATACCGCAAAATGGTGGTCATCAGGTATGGAAAAACCTGTATCTATTGCAGACGCGATGAAAATGTGGCATGGCGATTTTGATAAGTATAATGACATCAAACAAATTGCAAGTGGATACCCAGATTACCTGCACTACAAAAAGGATAATGCAATGTATGTTCAATCATGGTGGACATGGACTGGTAAATCAAAGAAAACCGGCGAAGTATTAAATGTCCCTATGGTGGTATTCGACCAATTTAATACCGATGGCAAAATAGTAATGGAAGGGATATATGGAGACTTCTCAAAAATGGATAAATAATTAAAGGGTCGTTTTGAAAACGCAACTCCAATTTTATTTACCACTTAAATAAATAACAAGCAACTTTTTAAAATCAAACAAACTAAAAATTAAAACAATGAAAAGAACAATCAAATTCAGCCTGCTATTAGCAATCGGTTTTTGTATTGCTTTGGTAAATCCGTTAACGGCACAAAATATCAATAACGATATGAATGCGCTTGCAAAAAAATATGAGAGTGCTTATAACCGCAAAGACGTTAAAGCCTTAAAAAGTATGTACACAAAAGATGCGGTAAGGGTAAATCCGAATGGCAATACAATAACCGGTATTGATGATATCGGTGATTCTTTGACTTTAGATTTTAAAAATAATAAAGTGGTTATGGTGAAAATTATAGCAGATAAAAGTGTAAAAGAAAGTGATGGGAGTGTAACCGCTATCGGCACTTATCATGTTACAGGAACCACTAAAAAGGGAGAAAAGATTGATTTCAAAGGTGCATATACAAATACCGTCGTAAAGGAAGGTGATAAATGGAAAATAGCAAAGATGGTTTTAAAGGCCGTGTAAAATTTCTTCAGCCGTGGTTCGTGTCTCCACGAAACACAAAATAGTGACAAATAGTTCGTGCAGGGCACGAATCATGGCTTAATTTTCTCAGCAGTTCGGACATCAAATCAAAGTTAAAAAACATAGACAAAAACGGAGCAGCCGAAAACCGGTCAGAGTAGGCAATAAAAATTTAAACCAAAAAACCATGCGTACATTATTAAAAGTTACCTGCGAGGTAGCAGCATCCAACAAAGCCATTGTAGATGGCACTTTAGCAAAAGTTATGAAATCAACTATGGAAAAGATTCAGCCAGAGGCAAGCTATTTTGCTACAAATGAAGGCTGCAGATCAGGTTTTATGGTATTTGACCTCAAGGAACCATCTGATATACCATCAATTGCCGAGCCATTTTTTTTGAGTCTGAATGCTAAAGTAGAATTTAGCCCTGTGATGAATGCAGAAGAAATGCAAAAGGGTCTTGAAAAATTTGGAAAGTCGCAGGGGAATTAAAAGCCGATAAAAAATAAATGGCATTCATGTCATTTATGAGGCTGATAAAAAAACAGAGAAGCCGAAAACTGATTAGAGTAGGCAATAAAACAAAAAGATATGAATACAATTGATATGGGTGAACCCCTTTACGAGTACACCCTCAAGATTACGGGGGTGACTGAAACCAATCAGAGTAGGCAATAACAAAATTAAAAAAATAAAAAAATGGCAACAATCGTAGTTCGACACAAAGTAAGGGATATTGATGCATGGCTCAAAGGCCATCAGGAACGGGTTGCATTATTTGCTCCTGCAATATCTGATTTTAAAACGTTTCAGGATTCTGATGATCCAAATTCAGTTGTTTTGGTTTGTGATGTAACAGATATGGAAAAACTGGGAGAGATCATGAATGACCCAAAGAACCAGGCAGCAAAAGACCGCCATACAGTATTGGAACCTATTATCATGTCAATGCCTGTTGAATTATAATGTTCCTTAAAACTGTTTTGGTTCAATACAATCAAGTGTAACAGAGGGAATCAAATATATATAGTGTTAAGGATTGGGGATTCTGATTCATGGCCTTGTTTTGTTCTCAATTTAGAATCACACTGTTTTAAAAAAACTGTGACGATTGCATAAAAAAATAAAATGTAAAGTTTTTTGCAGGTTTCAAATTTTGCTAAACATTTAAAAATTCCATTTTAAATTTCTCTCACATTTAAAAAAATTAAAAACAAAAATTATGAAAAAATTCCTTTTCTCAACAGCAATCGCTGTATCTATTCTATTGTTTTGCAATCAAAACATTTTTGCCCAAACTGACAGGCCTTATACAGAAGGGCCGTTGTGGCAGGTTCAATTTGTGCATACAAAACCGGGCATGACCCAGCTTTATTTAAAAAACCTGGCTGATGGATGGATAAAAGAAATGCGGGCTGCAAAAGATGCCGGTTATATAATGGATTATAAAGTTCTTTCTGCACAACCGGTTTCTGAAAATAGTTGGGATCTGATGCTGATGTACGAAATCAAAAATTATGCGATGCTGGATGGCGCCACTGAAAAAATGGATGCCCTTGCCAAAAAAGTTTTTGGCCAGGACGACAATACGATGCATACACAGGCTGTTTCACGAAATGACTTACGTGTTTTGCAAGGAGGCAGATTAACTCAGCAACTGGATTTTAAATAGCGGAATTTCAGGAATTGCATTTTTATTTTTCAAATAAAATAATCACGTAACCATGGATAATACTATCGTTCAAAAAGAAATTTTTGAAGAAAAGAATCTTGATGGATCTAAAATTCCGCTGAAAAAGACCTGGGATTAACAACAGGCATTTTATTAGTTGCGGGGACCATCATGGGGCCGGGTGTATTTAAAAAAATTGCGCCTATGTTTGCCGCCTCTGCAGCCGTGGTTCGCGTCCGTCACGAAACACAATAAGGTTCAACTAACTAATAAAAACGGATAAGCTGAAAACCAATTAGAGTAGGCAATAAAACAAAAAGATATGAGTACAAATGAATTGGGTGAACCTCTTTATGAGTACACCCTCAGCATTACAGGATTAACCGAATACGGTGTAAGTTTTGAAGATTTGGCATCAGGAAAAATTCCTCCACCACCCGAAGGCGCCAGGTTTGATATAGCATTCGCCGGTGAAGCAACCGGTTCAAATCTGGCTGGTAAAGTTTCGGGAATTGACTACTTACATTTCCGTGCAGACGGACGTTGCCAACTGGATGTTCATCTCTAATAAACCTTCTTGGTTTCACTTAAAAACCCCTTTCAATAATAAAAACAAACATTATGCAAACAGTGGGAATCATTGGTGGCGCCGGATTTATCGGAAGCTACATCACGAAAATATTCCTCGAAGAAAATTATAAAGTAAAAGTTTCTTCTACTGATATCAATAATAAAAGCAAATACGAACATTTGCTTACCCTTGCAAACGCAGAGAACCTTGAAGTTTGCGCACTTGATGTCCGCGATATAAAAATGGTAGAAGATTTTGTGAACGGGTGCGAAATCCTTGTACATGCAGGCACGCCATTTATCCTGGATATAAAAGACCCGCAGAAAGAATTGTTTGAACCCACGGTGCAGGGTACACGTAATTTCCTGGAAGCAATTTCAAAATCAAAAGATGTAAAGAAAGTAGTGTTCATTTCTTCTGTTGCATCATGGAATACTTCTTTCCCTTTAAACCCTGCAACTTATTCTGCGGATCATATTTTTACGGAACAGGATACACCTTATATGAGTGAGCAGGACCATCCTTATGCACAAGCGAAATTTATGACCGACCAGGAAGTAAGAAAATTTATCGCAGAAAACCCGAACCTTCCATTTGAAATCACCACCGTTTCGCCTACGATGGTTATTGGAAACAGCCTTTCTCAACGAGCCGATTCTACTTCAGTTGGCATGCAATATTTAATAAAAAATAAAATAGCTGCTAATCCTTTTGTAGAAATGTTGTTTGCAACCGACGCGATGTTTTCAATGATAGATGTAAGGGATGTGGCAGAGGCTGTTTTCCAGTCAGCAACCACGAAGGGCATTCATGGAAAAAACTATTTAATAGCAAATGAAAGTTATAAAGTTTCTGACATTTCGCTGATGCTAAATAATAAAAATCCTCTGAACGATGCGGCTATAGTGTATGACAGCTCTTTAGCAAAGAAGGATTTGGGAATTGCATTTATTGCCGCAAAGGAAACTTTGAATCATTGTGTATAAAAAAAAGTCATTATTCAATGTATCACGGGTATTGCATTTTATAACATTGATGTGATAGGGGATTTGGCTAAAGCCAATAAGAAGATGACTATTATTTCCCTCCAGCTAAAGCAGGAGGCAATTCAAAAGCAGGAGACAATTCAAAAGCAGGAGACAATTCAAAAGCAGGAGACAATTCAAAAAAAAAGAATAATTAAAAAGAAAGAATAATTAAAAAACTATAGTGAATTGTGAATGGGCACAGTGAATTGCCACTGGCTTCAGCCTGTGGAATAAAAAATAAAATCAGGATTGGCTTTAGCCAAATAATAAATTAAAGAAAAGAAAAGAAATGGTGTATAAGAATTCTTTGTCAAAAAAATGAAACTACTAATGGTTAGTAAAGACAAGAATCACGGCGAAATGCAAAGGAGACATTGAATCATTGTGTATAAAAATGTAAATCAATAAAAATAAAATCATGACAACAAATCAATTATTTGGCCTTAAAGGAAATGTAGCATTAATTACCGGTGGCAATGGTGGCATAGGCCGCGGCATCGCAATAGGCCTTGCTGAAGCGGGTGCGTCAATAGCCATATTTGGACGCAACGAAGAAAAAAATAAAAACACACTTGCCGAATTAAAAGCTATCGGTGTTCCGGCAATGGCTTTGCAGGTTGATGTAACTGAACGTTCTTCATTAGAACCGGCGGTTGAAAAAGTAGAGAAAGAATTGGGAAAGATTACTATCCTGGTAAATAATGCCGGTATTGTATCATTAAGCGGAGGAATTCTTAATGAAAAAGAAGAAGATTGGGATAACGTAATCGAGACGCAGTTGAATGCTGTCTTTTTGTTATCAAAACTGGTGGCAAAATCAATGGTTGAAAGCAAGAGGGGGAAAATTATCAATATTGGAAGTATGTATTCTTTCTTTGGTTCCGGCATTATTCCTTCTTATAGCACAGCAAAAGGAGCTGTAATTCAATTGACCAAATCAATGGCGATAGAGTTGGCAGCCTACAATATTCAAGTGAATGCAATAGCTCCCGGATGGATAGAAACCGATATGACTGCAGTGGTAAAAACAATGTCCGCCATGTATGATGAAATCATTTTAAGGACGCCTGCCGGACGCATGGGGCTTCCTGAAGAGATTGCTGGTACCGCAATATTTTTAGCATCTAAGGCATCTGATTTTGTTACCGGCGAAACGGTAAGGGTGGATGGAGGTTTTGCTATCCGATAGGGTGATGAGAATAACATTTGGATAAAGCTGATAGAATGAAATATTGTGTATAAAAAGAATAAAACTACAAAATGAAAAACAAGGTTATTTGTTGGTTTACTGAGAAAATTATGTGTCACAGTTAGGAACATTAAATAAATAAAAAAATAAAAATGAAAACTATATTAGTTCCATTATGGTGCCTGTTTCTACGAAACGCAATGTTAGTGTTAATCCCGTCCATTATGTTATTCGGTATTGGATGCAGTAATTCTTCTCAAAAAATGAACTCAGAAACTTTACCTACGTCAAAAAATGAAAAGGTTATGGAACAAAAAATCGGAAAAGATTTTGGTGAAAAATATGCGGCTGCCTGGTCGGGGCAAAATGCTGCGGCGCATGCAGAATTCTTTGCGGCTAACGGTTCTCAAATCGTCAATAACGGAACGCCTGCTGTTGGGCGCGATGCCATTGCAAAGGTGGCGCAAGGTTTTATGACGGCCTTTCCTGATATGCTTGTGGTATGCGATAGTTTGCCAACCACTGCGAAAGGTGTCGAATTTCATTGGACACTAACGGGAACGAATACAGGCCCAGGTGGAACAGGTAAAAAAGTGCACATTAACGGCGTTGAAATTTTACAGTTTGACAATGATGGATTGATTACAGAATCTAACGGCAGTTTTGATGAGAAGGAATATAACAGGCAACTGAAGGAAGGAGGTGAGAATTAAATCCCTGAGGTGATTCGTGAAAACACGAACATTTATATTCAAAATACTAACTAAAATAAGTACAATGAAAGAAACAAACTCGCCAACATTTGCAACGAATTTGCAAAATGAAGCCCAGCACCAAATCAATAAGGATTCTGCTTTGCCAAAAATATTCTTAGTACTGGATATTACCGTTCATGATGCGGCAATGTATGAACAGTACCGCATAAAAGCAGAAAATGTAATTACAAAATTTGGGGGAAAATATTTGGTCCGTTCCGGTGCTATGGCATTCGATAAAGATGTGGACAGAAAAGTATCTACTGTAGCAGGAACCTGGAACCCCGACAGGTTTATAATATTGCAATGGGATTCAGCTGAGCAGCTTCAAAATTTTTCGTCATCAGAAGAATATAAATCAGTAGTCAAATTGAGTGAAAATTCCGCTACTACTAAAGCTATTATGGTTAAAGAATTCCCGCAATGAATGTTATAAAATCTAAGCGCATTTGTTTTTGTTCATGTCTTCACAAAACACAAAGGGATGATTTATGAATGATTGGTGAACACACGAACCAGAGCCGTAGTAAACAAACAAATAATAATGATTTCTATTTAAACCAAAATAAACATGTCAACAAAAAAAACAGCCGAAGGCTTAAAAAGAGAAATAGGTTTATGGGGGCTTTCAGCCAATATGATTAATATCATTATTGGCTCCGGAATCTTTGTACTGCCTGCAATCGTTGCAGGAATTTTAGGTCCTGCGTCTATCATTGCTTATGCTTTTTGCGGCGTACTGATGCTGCTGATTATGCTTTGTTTTGCCGAAGTAGGCAGCAAAACAACTAAATCGGGCGGTGCTTATACTTATGTAGAAACGGCTTTTGGCAAGTATCCCGGGTTTTTAATTTTTTTGACAATGTTTATTGCGACTATTTGCGCTGTCGCTGCTGTTGGTAATGCACTGTTCGACACGATAGCTGCTTTTTTCCCGGTATTTCATTCCAATTTTATTAAAATAGTTTTTTTTGCATTGTTGTTTTTTGGTTTGGCTGCTATCAATATTGTGGGTGTAAAACAAGGAGTAGGAATGGTAAAATATCTCACCATTGCCAAATTGCTGCCATTGATCTTGCTAATAGTTGTTGGTATTTTCTATGTGAACATACATAATCTGAAATGGGCTGCTATGCCCGGCTATCAACAAGTGGGAGATGCGTCTTTGATTTTATTTTTTGCCTATCTGGGTGGAGAAACCGGGCTCATGGTTGGTGGAGAAATTAAAAAACCCGAACGTGTTGTTCCCCGTGCAGTCATTATTAGTATTATTTTTCTAATCCTTTTTTATATCGCTATTCAAACCGTTGCGCAAGGCGTTTTGGGTAATAATCTTTCTAAAGAAATAGCTGCTCCTCTTGCTACTACGGCACAAATTGTTTTTGGGTCATTGGGGTTTACTTTAATACTGATAGGAACTGCCATTTCTATGTTTGGCAATATTACTGGCACCATCTTAAATGTTCCAAGAAGTTTGTTTGCCGTAACACGGGACGGAGTTTTGCCCATCAACATTTTGCAAAAAGTACACAAAAAATACGCAACACCTTATATAGCCATTTTATGTTTTTCTACGTTGGGTTTTTTGTTTGCTGCTTTCGGTGGCTTTAGAATACTTGCAGAATTCACAGTTGCCGGGGCACTATTAGCTTACTTATCAGTTTCGCTTGCTGTGCTTAAGTTTAGAAAAATGCCCGAAATGAAACAAAAAGGATTCACCATTCCGGGTGGAAAAATAGTTCCCCTTTTATCTATTGTAATCTGCCTGTTTTTCCTGTATCATTTAAAAGCAAACGAGATGATAAGTGTTGTTGTTTTCCTGTTGGCGGCTACCATTTTGTATTGGGCATTAAATGTCTTTAAAAAGAAGGGGGGTGATGAGCCCGAATTAAATATGGAGATGGTGAATATAGAAAACTGAAAATTAAAACAATAACCCATGCCGTGGTTCTACCGACGTGGTTCGTGTCCACGAAGCACAAGGAAGGATTTCTAATTGGATCGTGAAGGCACGAACCACGGTGAGCCCAACATTAGCGAAGAGGTAAAATCGAATCAGGATTTATATTCAGAATAGCTTATAAAATCAACAGTAAACAAACAAATAATAATGATTTCTATTTAAAGCAAAACAAACAAAAATGTCAACAAAAAAAACAGGCGAAGGCTTAAAAAGAGAAATAGGTATTTGGGGGCTTTCTGCCAACATGATTAATCTCATTATAGGCTCCGGGATTTTTGTATTGCCAGCAATCGTTGCAGGAATATTAGGGCCGGCCTCTGTCATTGCATATATTTTTTGCGGCTTTTTGATGCTATTGATAATGCTCTGTTACGCAGAAGTTGGGAGCAAAACAACAAAATCCGGAGGCGACTATACTTACGTAGAAACTGCCTTTGGTAAATATCCAGGATTTCTGGTGTTCCTTTTTGGTTTTATTGCACGTGTGTGTGCAGTAGCCGCTGTTGCTAATGCGCTGGTGGATACTTTAGCTGTCGTTTTCCCCGTGTTTCATTCCAGTGTTATTAAAATATTATTTTTCGTGTTACTTTTCTTTGGCATGGCCATCATAAATGTTGTTGGCGTAAAACAGGGATTAGGCCTGGTAAAATTTAATACTGTTGCCAAATTACTGCCATTGATTTTGCTCATCGTTGTTGGTTTTTTTTACATAGATACAGGCAATCTGAAGTGGAAAGCTATCCCGAATTATCAACAAGTGGGAGATGCTTCTTTGATTTTGTTTTTTGCATTTACCGGTGGCCCTACCGGTCTGATGGTAGGAGGTGAAATCAAACAACCCGGGCGAACCGTTCCGCGGGCTGTCATTATAAGTATGGCTTTTATAATACTCTTTTACATAGCTATCCAATTCGTTGCGCAAGGCGTTTTGGGTAATAACCTTTCTAAAGAATTAGCCGCTCCTCTTGCTACTACGGCACAAATCATTTTTGGACCATTTGGGTTTACATTAATATTGATAGGAACTGCCATTTCTATGTTTGGCAATATTAGTGGAATGACATTAAATGTTCCGAGAAGTTTATTTGCTGTGTGCCGGGATAATGTTTTGCCTGTAAATTTTTTTCAAAAAATACATAAAAAATACGCAACACCTTACATGTCTATTTTGGGCTTTTCTACTTTGGCCTTTTTGTTTGCTATTTCAGGTGGCTTTCGGGCGCTTGCTGTATTTTCTGTTGCCGGGGCGCTCCTGGCCTACATGTCCGTTTCGCTTGCTGTGCTTAAGTTTAGAAAAATGCCTGAGATGAAACAAAAAGGTTTCACCATTCCGGGAGGAAAAATAGTTCCTTTTTTGTCTATTGGCATCTGCCTGTTTTTCCTGTATCATTTAAAAGCAAACGAGATGATAAGTATTGTTGTTTTCCTGTTGGCGGCTACCATTTTGTATTGGGGATTAAATAGTTTTAAAAAGAAGGAAAGTGATGAACCTGAATTAAATATGGAGATGGTGAATATAGAAAACTGAAAATTAAAACAATAACCCATGCCGTGGTTCTACCGACGTGGTTCGTAGTTGCTAAACACAAGAAAGTGAAAAATAAATGTAATTAACAGACATTAATTATGGTTATAAAAGAAGTAAAAAATCATCAATAATATTTCATCCTTTTAATTTCCTTTACAATGACAAAAAGAAAAATAATCAAAACAACTGCGCTCACGCTGGTTGTATTAATTGTTGTAACCTTAGCAGTAATTTATACCTGGTCAACAATTATCCTGAACAAAACTTATGATGTACCTTTCATCGCGGTTAATATCCCTCATGACACAGCCTCGATAAAAGAAGGTGGAAGGCTCGCACATATTGCACATTGTGGCGATTGCCATGGAGAGCATTTAACCGGTGCTATTTTTTTGGATGTTGATCCAAAAATTGCAACAATGGTTGCTCCTAATTTAACGCATGTAATTCCCACCTATTCCAATGAAGAAATAGAAAGGCTGTTACGTTATGGCGTAAAAAAGAATGGCCATTCGATTTATATCATGCCTGCATTTATGTATCATGAATTAAAGGAAGAATCTGTAAGCAAAATAATCGCTTATCTCCGCACCTTAAAGCCACAGCCTAATTCACCAGGCCTTCCGTCTAAATCTTCTTACACACTTTTAGGCCGCCTTCAATTAATACAGGGTAAGGCAATTCCTATTGCCAGTATGATAAAGCCTAATACAGAAGGAGAATATGTTCATTGTGATACCACCCAGGTTTCTTTTGGAAGATATCTTGCCATGTCAACTTGTACCGCTTGTCATGGCACCGATTTAAAAGGTTTTGAAGGATTTTCCCCAAATCTCATCATTGCCGCGTCTTACAAAAAAGAAGAGTTTTTCAAATTAATAAGAACCGGTGTAGCACTGGGTGATAGAAAAAATATAGGCCTCATGAGTGATGTTACTAAAAATTACCTGAGCTATTTGAACGACCATGAGATAGAATGTATTTATGCATATCTAAAAACCAAACCAACCAATAAATAAAAAGTTTTACAAAATGAAAAAAATCATATTTTCAATCCTCATTGCTTCTTTCATGTATTCATACAATTTGTCTGCACAAAATTTGGCCAACTCAATGCGCGGGACAGTAAACGAACAAAAAGAAGTGATTTCTATGTTGGATTCTTTCAACATAGCTGCCGCCAATGCTGACTATAAAACCTATTTTAATTTCTTTACTGGCTATGCCGTTTTTACCGGAACTGATGCAACGGAAAGATGGGATAAAAACGAATACATGGTTTGGGCAAAACCCTATTTTGATAAAAAGAAAACCTGGAATTTTACTTCGCTAAAGCGCCACATCTACATTGATCCGCCGGGCACTCACGCCTGGTTGATGAGTTGCTGAATACGCAAATGAAAATTTGCAGAGGCTCAGGTGTTTTAGTAAAAGAGGGAAATGGATGGAAGATCATGCAATACATTTTATCAGCAACCATTCCTAACTCGGTTATGGATTCGGTTGTAAAAATTAAAGCACCGATTGAAGATGAGTTGATAAAAAAAATATCCGATAAATAAAATAGGTTTTATAATTTGTTCGTGAAGGCACGAACCATGGACTTGTAAAATAAAAGGAAGCAAATAAAAGTTGCTAATAAATTCTATTTTCAACATTTATTTGAAAAACTGGATGAAATAAAAATAAATTAAAATGAAAAAAACTACAATCCTTTCTATCATTATTTGTTTGTTTACTGTAACGGCATTTGCACAAACAAAATTCAGTGCTGAAACCAATAAGTATATTGATTACAATGACCCGGTTACGGTTTTTAAAGATGCCTTATTAATTGATGGTACAGGCAGTCCTGCCAAACCACATCAAACAATCATAATCAGCAATGGTAAAATTGATTGGATAGGTGATGATGCAAAAGCTACCATTCCAAAAGACGCTAAGACAATTGATTTGAATGGCAAAGCATTGATGCCCGGATTGGTGATGACACATGAGCACATGTACATTTCTGCATTTTCAAGATCGCCACAGAACCTTAATCTAAGACAACTACCTGTAACATTTCCACGCTTGTACCTGGCGTGCGGAGCCACTACGATCCGCACCACAGGCTGCGTTGAACCTTATTCAGATATTCGGATAAAGAAAGATATTGATGAAGGAATAGTTCCGGGCCCTTCGATTGAATTAACTGCGCCTTACCTGCAGGGGCAAGGTTCACAATTTCAGCAAATGAATGAATTAAAGAGCCCGGCAGATGCTGTAACTTTTGTGAACTATTGGGCTGACCAGGGGTTTACTTCTTTCAAAGGATACATGAATATTGATCAGCCCACCTTAAAAGCAGCCATTGAAGCAGCTCATAAAAGAAATTTAAAAGTGACGGCTCATTTATGCGCTGTTACTTACCGTGAAGCAGCGGAAATGGGTATAGATCATTTAGAACACGGATTTATGGAAAGTACAGATTTTATAAAAGATAAAATAGAAAATGCCTGCCCGGTAAATGGCTTACAATCTATTGCCGATCTTAATATTGAAAGCGATGGTGTGAAAAGCCTGATGCAGTTTTTGATAAATAAAAAAGTGGGTATTACTTCTACATTGGCTGTGTTCGAAGTTTTTTCAGCCAAAGAGAATGGGCCTTCTGATGATTTATTGAGCATGTTTTCGCCGGATAACAGAGATTATTATTTAAAACAATTTGCAAGAATAGAATCACTAAAAGCAACAACTTCACAAGTTGCTTCAATGGTTAATAATGCATTTACCAATAATGCAAAGATGGAAAAGATGTTTTATGATATGGGTGGATTATTATCTGTAGGTACTGACCCCACAGGGGATGGTGGCATTATTGCCGGCATGGGAAACTGGCGCGCAATAGAATTATTGGTAGAAGCTGATGGCTTTACTCCACTACAAGCCATAAAAATTGCCACACTAAACGGAGCCATCACTTTGGGTTTTGAAAAAAATATTGGAACAATAGAAGTGGGTAAAAATGCAGACCTGCTGGTCATTGACGGCGACCCTTCGCTAAATATCAGTGATATAAGAAAAGTAGAATGGGTCTTTAAAAATGGAGTTGGATATGATTCAAAAAAAATGTTTGAATCAGTGAAAGGTAAGGTTGGGTTTTATTGATTCCACCGCCGTGGTTCGTGCCTTCACGAAACACAAGGAGGTGATTTGTGATTGGTTCGTGAAAACACAAGTGAAGGTTTTGAATAAAAAATAATTAACCAATAAAACATGCAGCAACAACAACAACAATACGCCAAACCATTTTATATTTTTTTCCTGATGATGCCATCGGGAATCAGCCAGGGTTTTGTGACGGTAGCCCTTCCATTTTTATTAACCAAAAATGGTTTTCCTGTAGCACTAACCGCAGGCATTGTTGCCATTGGCCTTTCAGCAAATCTCTGGCGTTTTTTATGGGGGCCGATTGTGGATATATCACTTAGTTTACGAAAATGGTATGGGATAGGCTTATTGGTAACTACCGCTTCGTTACTTTTAATTTGTTTCATTCCATTTACACAAAAAGGAGCCACATTACTTTCCGTCATCGTATTTATATCACAAGTGGCAGCCACCTTTACTTTATTACCTATTAACGGTTTTATAGCTAAAAGCATTAAAGACAATAAAAAAGGAGAAGCTTCAGGATGGTACCAGGCTGGAGGCCTTGCAGGCATTGGCCTTGGGGGTGGCGCAGGTTTGTGGTTGGCTACTCATTTTAATCTCACATCAGCCGGTATTCTATTATGTGTAACATGCTTTTTGTTTGCATTGGCAATCTTTGTATTTAATGACATACAGCACCTTAAAGAAAAAACGATAACGCAGGAATTAAAAGTAATGGGCAAAGATATTTTAGGCCTTATAAAATTACCCGTGGCCTTGTTTGTAATGATTTTAATTATTATGCCAATTGGTTGCGGCGCTATGGCCAACTTATGGTCGGCTGTTGCCAAAGATTGGAATACAGGTGTAAATACTGTTGTACTCGTTACGGGTTTATTGAGTGGAGGAGTAAGTGCGGTGGGCTGTGTCATTGGAGGTTTAATTGCAGATAAATTGGGTGTTTGGATTGCCTATCTCGGCGGCGGAGTTATTTGCGCATTAGTTACCGTATTGATGGCAGTAATGCCTTACGAGCCTGCAGTCTATATAGCAGGAGTCCTAATTTATGGATTTACCATGGGCATGATGTACGCTGCGTTTACGGCTATCATCTTTTTTGTAATAGGCAAAAAAAATGTGGCTACCAAGTATTCTTTGCTGGCATCTTTGGGTAATTTACCTGTAGTGTATATGACCACTTTTGATGGATGGACACACGATAAATTTGGAAGCCGCTATATGCTCACCGCAGAGGCGCTCGTTGGAATTTTATTTGTCATTATCTTCTTTTTGATTTTGAAACGAATGAAGTATAAAAATTTAATTCCCTTAATTGTTGAATAAAAAAATAATCAATGAATGATTTAGCACTTTCTTCACCAGGAGAAATTTCACACAAACCGGTTCATCCGTTTTTATTTACGATTATAGTAAACCAACAAATAATGGCTTTTTTGATTTTTGATTTTTCCAATATTCGATTTGAATTTACCATCGCCGGGTTCACGAAACGCAACAATAATAACTAGTCAAAGGTTGGCAGTAAACCAATAAATAGTACATTTTTTATTTTTTTTAAAACCTTCTCTCCCAAAACTTTTACACAAAACAAAAATTCTAAAATGAAATTATCAAACGCTTTTATTATTTTACTGGTTACAGCTTGTAACTATTCCTACGCCCAATCTGCAACACCACCCAATATCTCAATGACAGGAACAGTAAACCAACAAAAAGAAGTGATTTCTATGTTGGATTCTTTCAACACTGCCGCCGCTAATGCAGACTATAAAACTTACTTTAATTTTTTTACTGATTATGCCGTTTTCACAGGAACGGATGCAACAGAAAGATGGGATAAAAAAGAATACATGATTTGGGCAAAACCTTATTTTGATAAAAAGAGAACCTGGAATTTTACTTCGCTGGAGCGCCACATTTATATTGACCCGCCCGGCACTCATGCGTGGTTTGATGAATTGCTGAATACGCAAATGAAAATCTGCAGAGGCTCAGGCTTGTTGGTGAAAGAAGCCAATGGCTGGAAGCTGATGCAATACATTTTATCAACTACTGTTCCCAATGAAGTATTAGATTCTGTTATAAAAATTAAAGCACCTATAGAAGATGAAATCATAAAAAAACTAAAATGATTAGGGAAATAATTGAATGAAAATTCCCTGGAATAAAAGTACAGCGTTATCAAATTGCTGTGGCAGTAAACGAACTTATTTGCCAGAATTTTATTTTGATGAAAAGCGTGGCCTTTTAAAGCATTTTTAGAATAAATAGAAACAATTTTGTCATAGCTTTACTTCATCCGTAAAACAAAAAAATACAGGAGATGAAAGCAATATTTTCTGCGTTCTTACTTTTTTCTTTTTTGGGTTTAAAAGCCCAGGAAAATACCAGCGTTCAAAAACCCGCTGGCTCTGAAGTAGTGGATTCCGTATTTGTCGGGAACATACTTATTGACAAAGAAAATACCACCAGGATTTATTTAACCGGATTTAAACAAACCCTTGATTCCACTGGCATTTATTCTACTATCTATACTTTTGGTTCAAAAATTCCAAGGCCCACATTTGATGTAAATATTAAAATGAAATTCCACTCGCCGATTATTTTTGACGGGCCTATTGGTTTTAAATATGGGCCTTTAGGTGCAGGCCGGTATTCTGGTTCCGGGGCATTAAGAAACGATAACACTTTTCTATATTTACAGGGACAGGTTACTGCCGAAACCCGTCATTTTTATATTGAGATAAAAAGTAAACAAAAAGTTCATCCCCTCATAAGTGGAATAGATGGCCAGGCAATTTTTTAAATTAAGGGAATGGCCTGTATTAAACTCTACGTATACATTTTACAGTAAACAAACAAATTTCCACGATTTTTATTTTGATTATTATAATTGAAACATCGTTATAGATTTAATCTATAACGTTATAATTTCTATAGATAAATTACATCGAAAGATTATAGTAAATTTGGTTCTTTAAATCAATCTAAATTTTTATCAGGTATGAAAGAAAATAATACTGATCCGGTATGGGATGTTAATAACAGTGAGGCCAAGTGCCCGTTTGTAGGTGGAGCAATAAACCATGGAGCCGGTGGCGGCCCGACCAACCATGAGTGGTGGCCAAATCTATTAAGCCTTGATATCCTCCGGCAACATGCGAAGTTGTCCAATCCACTGGATGATAATTTTAATTATGCCGAAGAATTTAAAAAACTTGACCTGGATGCTGTAAAAAATGATCTCTATAAACTGATGACGGATTCCCAGGATTGGTGGCCTGCTGATTACGGCCATTATGGCGGCCTTTTTATCCGGATGGCGTGGCACAGTGCGGGCACTTACCGCATTAGTGATGGCCGGGGCGGTGCAGATTCAGGCTCACAGCGTTTTGCGCCACTTAATAGTTGGCCTGATAACGCCAATCTTGATAAGGCACGTTTGCTTCTTTGGCCCATCAAACAAAAATATGGAAAGAAAATATCGTGGGCTGACCTTATGATACTTGCTGGTAATTGCGCGCTGGAATCTATGGGCTTCAAAACGTTTGGATATGCCGGTGGCCGCAAGGACGTGTGGGAAGGTGAAAAAGATATCTACTGGGGTTCCGAGGGAGAATGGTTAGGAAACAAGGAGCGCTACTCAGGGAACCATGAGTTAGAAAATCCTCTGGCTGCATCTCACATGGGCTTGATTTATGTGAACCCAGAAGGCCCTAATGGCCAGCCTGACCCGCTGGGAGCAGCTATTGACACGCGCGAAACATTCGGGCGGATGGCGATGAATGATTATGAAACCGTAGCATTAATTGCCGGTGGCCATACATTTGGTAAAACACATGGCGCTGCGGTTCCTGGAGAATATGTAGGCATGGAGCCTGCCGGTGCTGCAATTGAGGAGCAAGGGCTTGGTTGGAAAAGTAGTTTCGGCAGTGGTAGCGGCGGTGATACTATCACCAGTGGCCTGGAAGGCGCGTGGACCAAAACTCCTACCAAATGGGATAATAACTTTTTTGAAACTTTATTTGGATACGAATGGGAAATAACAAAGAGCCCTGCGGGTGCTTTTCAATGGAAACCAAAAGATAATGCCGGTGCTGATTCTGTTCCGGATGCGCATGACCCTTCAAAGCGCCACGCGCCATTTATGCTAACTACTGATATTGCTTTAAGAATGGACCCGATTTATGAACCAATATCAAGGCATTTCTACGAAAACCCTGATGAATTTGCAGACGCTTTTGCCCGTGCATGGTTCAAATTGACGCACCGCGATATGGGGCCGGTTTCTCGCTATCTAGGCAAGGAAGTGCCCGAGGAAGAATTGATTTGGCAAGACCCGGTACCTGCAGTTACATATGAATTAATTGATGAAAAAGATATCGCAGAATTGAAAGCTAAAATAACAGAATCAGGATTGTCTGTGGCTCAATTAATTTCTACCGCGTGGGCTTCTGCATCAACGTTTAGGGGTTCTGATAAACGCGGAGGCGCTAATGGCACACGTATCAGGCTGGCTCCTCAAAAAAATTGGGAAGTAAATAACCCGCCACAACTGGCAAAAGTTTTATCGAAGTTGGGAGGCATTCAAATTGAATTTAACAATGCTCAAGCCGGAGGCAAACAAGTTTCCCTGGCCGACCTTATAGTTTTAGCTGGGTCAGTAGGAGTAGAGAAAGCAGCAAAGAATGCAGGGCATGACGTAACGGCCTCTTTCACACCGGGGCGCAATGATGCTTCACAGGAGCAAACTGATGTAGAATCTTTCTCTGTTCTTGAACCCGGAGCTGATGGTTTCAGAAACTATTTGAAGCCTACCCATAAAGCGTTGCCGGAAGAAATGCTGGTGGACCGCGCCCAATTGTTGACCCTGTCTCCACCAGAAATGACAGTTCTTATTGGTGGCCTGCGAGTGCTTAATGCCAATTTTTATGAATCCAAAGATGGTGTGTTTACAAAACGCCCGGAAACTTTGACCAACGATTTCTTTGTAAACTTGCTTGATTTGAGTACTAAGTGGCAGCCAGTTGCAGGCTCTAATAATAAATATGAGGGGCGCAACCGAAAGGACGGCAGCCTAAAATGGACTGCAACCCGCGTTGACCTTATTTTTGGATCAAACTCAGAATTACGTGCGCTGGCTGAATTTTATGGATCTTCAGACTCAGAAGGGAAATTTGTAAACGACTTCGTATCTGCATGGGTAAAAGTAATGAACCTTGACCGTTTCGATTTAAAGCGTTAATGGAAGTAAAGAATTTATAATTGCTTGTCAAAGCACGGAGCGTTTTGGCTTAATATACTTTTTTCTGAGAAAAGAAAATTACTTCTTAAGGTAACGATTCCAAAAAAGATATTAAAAATTTAGAAATTAAAAAATCTTTGGAGAGGATTTATTAACGTTAAACCATAGCAAAATAATAAATGAAAATTGAACATCTTGCCATTTGGGTAGATGATTTAGAATTAATGAAATCTTTTTACCTGGCGTATTTTGATACAACTTCAGGAGGTAAATACACTAATGAAAAGAATCAATACACCGCTTATTTTATTTATTTCGGAGAAGGCAAAACCCGTTTAGAACTTATGAACAAGCCTGGTATAGCACCGGTTATTGGACAAAGAGGATTTGCAAAAGGAATCGCACATTTTACAATTTCAGTTGGGAAAAAAGAAAAGGTAAATACCCTTACGGAACGGTTAAGAAAAGAAGGTTATAAAATATACAGCGAACCGAGAACAACAGGGGATGGCTATTATGAAAGTATAGTATTAGACCCGGAAGGTAATTTATTAGAAATCTCAGCCTGATATTTTATAAAAGTAGAAAATATCATTTTGGCTTTGGGGTGTATTGGTTGATTGGAATCTAAGCATAAACAACATCACTGAATGACACTAACAGATTGGGCAGGTTTTATTGGTGTGGCTATTTTATTAGTAGCCTATTTTCTCAACATCCGGGACGTTATTACCAAAGATAGTTTCACCTATTTGTTATTAAATGTAATTGGAGCAGCAATAGCTTGCATTGCATCTATTCTTATAAAATACTTGCCTTTTATAATTCTTGAAGGATGTTGGACGATTGTTTCAACTGTTGGGCTCATAAATTATTTTAAACAGCACAACTAATTTTATGGCGAGGCAACATTCTTTTATTTAAAATTAATAGGATGAAAAATAATTAAAATAAGTACAACGGGCCTTGAAACTAACACCATTAAAATATATAACAAGGCCCATCAGAAATGTAAGTTTTTCCATTTACTAAATCAAGCCGCGCTGAGATACAGGAGTTATCTCTATTTATATATTGCCCGTAAGCCTCTAGTTGCAAATGCCCTGAATCGCCTAATGACACACTTGTTGTGCATAGCGTATTTACTTTGGCAGCTTTAATCAAATAATTCAAAGCAGTATCATAAGTTGAAAACTGCAATCTATTTATCGGAGCCACTTCATTTAGATGGGAAGAGAATCCCTGGTTATCAATTATCGTTTGAATTTGTTCAGTTGAAAGATAATTATCGCGGGGAAATAGACCATATTGTTGAACTGAACTATCAATTTTAATCATGAACTGATCACAAGAATAAGCAATCGCCCAACCAACATGCACTTCATAACAAATGCTAAAAGAAATTCCATCATTCCAACTGCCGGTATCAGATTGAATCAACGTTATATGATTGGCAAAAAAAGAATCTGGCATCTGGTTCTTTTCTATAAAAAAATCTTTCCAAATTGCCTGGTATTTTTGTACAAGGCTGTCCTTATTGATGCTTCCAAAAGTGTAATTTTTAAGATAATCATAAGGCCCGGAAGGCGTGCACGACACCACATCATTTTCGGTAACCGGCATTTTGTTTTCTTTGTGGCAAGCGGTGAAAAGCGATAAAAATAAAATAAAAAGAAATGGTTGTTTCATCATAAATGTTTTGTCAGCGATATTGACAACCAATTTATTAATAACGTTGCATTAGTTTTTTTTAAAGATTTTAATTAGATAACAATATTAGTGGTCATAAGCTTTAGGAAAAATAAGAATCTTCCTTATTTCTTTGTTTACTGTTTAAAGTAATGCAGCTAAATATTGGTTGCAGAGAGATCCGCAAAAAAACATTATTAAGACTTTGCCAATTCTTTGATATCAGGAACTTCCAATACATTTTTAGAGTTGCCAATAGTTACCGCATTTATCATAGCGTTGCCTACTTCTTTTAAAGTCAAGACGCTTTTGGGTGAAAGAAACTTTACAACCCTGACGAGAAATTTTACTACAGGTTTCCAGTTTTTTTGTTCGGGAAAAGGCTGCATTATTCCGGGCCGAAAATTATATTCTGCTTTAAATCCCAAGTTTGCCAAATCGTTTTCTGTTTTTCCTTTAACCCGCGCCCACATCATTTTACTTTTTTCGCTGCTGTCCGTTTTAGCACCCGAAACATATGTGAAAACCATACTGGCGTTTACTTTCAGCAGGGATTTTGCAAATGCCAATGTGGTATCGTAAGTGAGGTGGGTAAATTGTTCTTCATTTTTTCCTACGGAACTTACACCTGCACAAAAAAAACAGCCGTCATATCCTTTTACTTTTTCTGCATATTCATCCAGTTTAAAAAAATCGGTGAGGAGGAGTTCTTTTAATTTCGGATGCTGCAAATCGTAATGCCTACGCGAAATGATGAGCACTTCTGACACTTTTTCATTTTGCAAACACTCAAATAAAACGCCTTCGCCTACCATGCCTGTTGCGCCTGTGATAATAACTTTTATTGTTGACATTTTGGATTATTTTGGATGTGAAGTTCGGGAGAAAAATGGGAAAAAATTATTGCTATAGTAAAGCAATAAATACTGCAGATTTTTATTTCAGTTTTTAAGATATTCTTATTCAACAGTAAACCTACAAATAATGAAGATTTTTATTTAAAATTCGCGCTTATTTCCTCGTTTACTAAAACCCATTTTTTTCTTCTTTCAAAATTTCTTTTACTCCTTCTTTATAACTGGTAGGGGTAAACGAAAAACGCTTGTCGAATTTGCTGCTGTCAAAAAAATAATCCTGGTCGTTCTGGTATTGCATTTCTTTTAGTTCCTGTACTAAAGGGGCGAAAAGCCCTATAAGCGCAATCATACTTTTTGAAAGTATAAAATACTTGGGGGTTTTATTCATTTCTTCAGCAATGGTATTGACAAAATCAACGCCTGTCCATTTTTCTGAAGAAGTAGGCAAATGCCAGGTTTGGTTATAAGCATCCAGCGTGTTTCCCAGCAATGCTATGGCTTTGGCTGCATCAGGCGTATAAGTAAAAGAATGAATCTTAGAAGCATCAGATTGCCAATATGCCTTTTGATTTTTTTTAAATTTATCAATAACAGAAATATTTAGAAAACCTGTTTTTACATTCGGCCCATAAAAATCAGCGCTGCGTGCAACTAATGCCGTAAGCCCGTTTTTTTTAATAGAATCAAAGATCATCCCCAACATTTGTTCGCGCAACTTCCCCTTTTTTGTCTCTCCTGCAATGCGTGAGCCTTCTGTCATGTGGGGGATTTCATTCTTCGCATAAGCATATACGTTATCTACGAAAACCAATTTAGCATGATATTTAAGGCAGGCATTAAGGGTGTTCATTATAATGAAGGGCCACTCGTTTTCCCAAACTTTGATATTGTATTTTAGCCCCACGGTTAGATAAACAATATCTGATCCTTCAACTGCTTTGTACACTTGCTCTGCGTTAGTAAGGTCAGCAGCAAAAAGTTCGTCACTTTCGTTAACCTTTTTGGGATGCCGGGCTACAAGCCTTATTTTATCCGTAAACTTTTTTAATTCTTTTGCAAGAGGGTTGGCAATTGCACCACCTGAACCTAAAATAGTTTGCATAATTATTTTTTTTGAGTGAATTTTTTTTTAAAACTTACAAATCTTTCAACATCCATACATCACAACCATTGTGGCCACTGTTTCCCAAAGAATGATCAATAAAATAAAAACCGTTTTTCTCATACAGGCTGATAGCATTTGACAACTCCGGCAATGATTCAATATACATTTTTTTAAAACCTTCTCTCTTTGCCTCCTGAATGCATTTTTCCAAAAGCGTTTGCCCATAACCGTTACCTCTGAATTTTTTATCAACATAAAGTTTTACCAGTTCACAAACATTTTCGGGTAAACCATTTGTGGGAAAATACCCTGCACCACCACAGATTTCACCATTTATATCAATAACAAAATAAGCCGACCGTGGTGTAACAAAAATATCAGTTAAACAATCAGTTGTCGGATCAAAATAAACAGTCCCTGGCTTTGCTGCATTGAATTCTTCCAACGAGCTGCGGATGATTTTTGCCATTGTTTTATTATCCTTAAAAAGAATATTCCTTAACTGCATTTTTTTAAAATAAATTTTATAATTTTTATTAACTTACTGTATGTTCAAAAATACTTAATAAAAAATCAACTGAAGAGGGAACAGGGTTGAAGCATTTAATTTACAAAACCCCATTTAACGCCAAACCTGATAACCATGCCAGGCAAAGGATACTGAGGCGCAGCAAAACTATTATTCGTAAATCCGAAGTCGGGTTGGATATTAATGGAGTTGAGGTTATCGGCCCTTATAAAAGCATTAAAAGATTTTATCCTGAAATTAAAAAAGAGGCTTACCTGGGGAAGGTTGCTGATGGTAACGCTATCCTGTGGAAAAAATTTTCCCATCACCGGTGAATAATTATACGGCATGTAAGGCGTATTGTAATTTACCTCAATACCCGTACTAAGGTTTAGGTTTTTGTAAAAAACACCTTCAAAAGCAAGCCTTTCCCTTGTATAAAAAAGAGGCACTCTTACCGGGTTTTTGCCTGCTGTTTGTTGTACGATAAAATCGCTGTATAAATTTAAATGGCCTACCACTTTTAGATGTGTAGAAGCGGTAACCTGTGTAATATTTAGCAGGCCGCTAAACTGTTCAGCCTGAAAAAAACTTTTGAAATAAGTATAATTGGCGATAGAAATATTTCGGGCCATGAGGGTAAAATGAGGATTGACAGCCGTGGCAGTTAATGCGGTTATATTTTCTTTTTTTGTCAACGAATTATTAGCAAAATTAAAAGAAGAACTACCATTATAAATATACGAAGGGGAACGGTTTACATTTTGAAAAGTTATTTGTACATCGCCCAGTTTTTTATTCAACATCCGGGCTAGCGAGGCAGACACATCGAAGTCTGCAGCGTTAAGGCCTGTGGCATAAAACTCGCCGTGCAGGTTAGCATCCCATTTTTGATTCCTGGTTTTGTTTCTGTATTCGCCATGCAGAACAAGATTATAAAAATTCTTTTTTCCAGAAGAAAAATATCCGGAAAAGTTCTCGACGCGTAAACCAGCTTCAATATATTGGCCTAAATTTTTGGTATCAGGAAACTGGCGGATGACAAAATCGTTGGAAACAAATTTCCACTTGTCCTTCACCTGGAAATTTAATCCATACCTAGGGTTTAAAGTGGTGTCGTAATGATTTTGTAAAAAGGCGGAATCAGATTTTGCAAAAGTTGGGTCAGATAGAGTGTCTTTAAAAAGGTAAGAGGATGAAGTAAACGTAAGGGTATGTTCAAAACGAAGTTTCGGATAAAATAAATAATCTTTAGTGCTATCATTTATAATTATTGAATCCCTCTTTCCAAGATCATAACTCTGCCTGAAAAACGCGGTGAAATTTTTATAAAGGTTGCCTGTGTTTATTTGGGTTGAAAAAACATTCGGATTTTCATTATCCCCTCCGAGGTTTACAGGTATAGTAAGCCTTTGCTTCAGGCTTGGGTCCTGCAAGGATGAATCAGATTGTATCCCGCCATTTTCTGAAGAATTGATTTTGTTTCCCATCAACACAAAATAAGCTCCGTACCTTTTTCTTTTTCCCCTATAGTTTGAAAAAAAACGGTAACTGTTATGATTGCTGTTTTGCGTTTGAAAATAACCTGGAGTAGAAATCAATTGGTAATCTATTCCAAAATTCCAGTTTGGTTTTATATTTTGTGTTTGAAGGACTTTAACTACCTGCTCTTTTCCTGAAGCTAAATAGTACCCCAGTTGCGTATAAGGTTTTGTCGTTTGAAAAAAACGTGTGTTGTCTATATTAAACTGGTAAACATCAAAGGCATGGAAACCTGCATCCCAACCAGCTTTCAGCATAGGAGTAAATAGAATAGGGTAGGCAGCATTCCCATTATTTCCAAGTGTAACATATTCCGGAGGGATAGTATACACTTTCCCATAATCATTGAGGGAAGAATCTAAAAACTCTTTTTTTAAAGAGTTAAGGTGAAAATAATAAATAGTGATTGAATCTTTAAGGTCATCGCGGTGCTGAAAAGCTATTGTGTCTGAACCGGAACTCCCTCTCATTCCTTTGAAGCTGCCAAGAGGGTTATCTGACTTCAAATTAGGCAATTGTGCAAAGCCAAATTCTGCAAATAATACCAACCCAAATAAAACAACAATTTTTTTGAGGATGGAAACTTTACTAAATATTTTTTGTAGAATAGACATGTATAAAAATGCTTACAACTGTGCTATCAGTTGTTTAAAAATCAATGTCAGCTTAGGTTCTGCGTCTTGTGCTGCATGAAGCACTTCTGCATGTGTGATCGTATTTTCTTCTTCCCTTATTCCTACATCGGTGATTACGCTCAATGCAAAAACAGGCAGCCCGAGATGCACTGCGGCAATTACTTCCTGCACCGTACTCATACCTACTGCGTCTGCGCCAAGTATCTTAAGCATTTTATATTCAGCCCGTGTTTCAAAAGTAGGGCCGGTAACTCCCGCGTAAACACCTTCTTTCAAATCAATATTATTTTCGGCGGCAATATTTTTAGCCGCCCTGATCAAATAATTTTTATAAGGTTCGCTCATATCCGGAAAACGCGCTCCCAATTCATTTTCGTTTTTCCCCAGTAAAGGATTAATGGTAAGCATGCTGATGTGGTCGCAAATGATCATAAGGGTGCCCACTTTAAAAGAAGGGTTTAACCCCCCTGCAGCATTGCTTAATAATAAAGTTTTTATTCCTAAAAATTTAAAAACACGAATTGGAAAAACAACTTCCCTTGTAGAATACCCTTCATAATAATGAAAACGGCCAGCCATTGCTACCACTTTTTTACCGCTAAGGTTTCCAAAAATTAATTTGCCCGAATGGCCTTCTACTGTGCTTACCGGAAAATGTGGAATGTCGGCATAAGCGATTTCAAATTCAGTTTCGATCTCATTTGCAAAACTCCCCAGCCCGCTTCCCAAAACGATTCCTACTTCGGGGGAAGCAGCGTATTTTGATTGAATAAATTGAACAGCTTCATTAATTTCTTTCAGCATACTCTTTCTTTAAGAAAATAGTGTTCAAAGATAAGTGAAGAAAACTTTAGATTACTGAAAGAGGTTTTGGCTTTTTCGTTATTCATTCCTTAAATATGCACGTGTGATTAAAAGCCATGCCAGCGCTTCTTAGGAAGGGTATTCCAATTTGATTAAGCAGTAAACAGACAAATAACAGTCTTTTTTATTTTCTTGCTAATAGCAGTAAGGTGAAATGATTAATTCTTTTTTACAGCTTTTTTAGTAGCCGTTTTTTTCGCAGCCTGTTTTTTTGGCGCAGCCTTCTTTTTGGTAGCTTTTTTATCAAAAGCATTTGGGTCCTGTTGCAAAATCATTTTCTTTACTTCTTCCAAATCAATATCGGCTACTTCTTCCGGGGTATATTTTCCGCCACCTTGTTTGGCTGTAATTTTCAACATTTTTTTTCCAACCCTTATAAAAGGCCCCCAACGGCCATTTTCAATTGCAATATTTTCTTCAGGCCATTGTTTGATAAAACGGTTGGCTTCTTTTTCAATCTTTTTTTCGATTAGCTCATTGCAATCTTTCTGGGTTAAGTTGTCAAAATTATAAGCGCGCGGAACGTTGATAAATAAATCGTTCCATTTGATAAAAGGCCCAAACCGGCCTTTTCCTTTAGTGATTGGCTTTTCATTGAAATAGCCTATTGGCGCTTCTTCTTTTTGTTTTGCTTTAATAATTTCTATCGCTCTTTCCATTTCAACTTCTGTCGGCTCTTCCCCTTTTGGAATAGAAATAAATTGTTCGCCCCATTTGATGTAAGGCCCGAACCTGCCAATATTTACTAATAATTCTTTCCCTTCGTATTCTCCCAAAGAAAGTGGGAGCTTAAAAAGGTCCATGGCTTCAGGTAAGGAAATGGTTTCTATGCTTTGCGTAGCCTTTAATTTGGCGAACCGTGGTTTTTCTTCATCTTCCACATTGCCTATTTGTACCATTGGCCCATATCTTCCCATGCGCGCTATCACTGGTTTTCCGCTTTCAGAATCCGTTCCTAATTCGCGCTCTCCTTTTGCCCGTTCTGCATTTTCAAGGGTATGTTCTACCGATTCATGAAAAGGTTTATAAAACTGGGCCACCATTTTATTCCACTGTAAATTGCCATCTGCGATTTTATCAAATTCCTCTTCAATATTGGCGGTAAAAGAATAATCCATTACATTTTTAAAATGCTGGCTTAAAAAATCAGTAACCACCAATCCCAGGTCTGTAGGAAAAAGTTTTCCTTTTTCAGCGCCGGTTATTTCAGAAGTTTTCAATTTAATAATTTCATTTTCTTTTGAAAGCTTTACAATCCGTATGTCGCGATGAGTACCTTCCTTATCTCTTTTCTCAACGTAACTTCTTTTGATGATGGTGCTAATCGTTGGCGCGTAAGTGCTTGGGCGCCCAATCCCTAATTCTTCCAGCTTTTTTACCAATGAAGCTTCTGTATACCTTGGTGCGTGGCGTGTAAATTTTTCCGTTGCGGTCATTTGTTCAAAATCCAGTTGTTGGTTAACAGCTAATGGTGGCAGCCTGCTTTCGCTTCCAAATGTTGCGTTATCCGCATCATCGTCATCATTTCCTTCATTATAAATTTTTAAGAAACCATCAAATTTCAGCACTTCGCCTGAAGCGGTTAATTCATCTTGGACAGTACTTATTTTTATTTTAGCAGTGGTTCTTTCTAAAATTGCATCGCTCATCTGGCTGGCGATCGTACGTTTCCATATTAACTCATAAAGCCTGCTCATCTCCGGGTCGCTGATTCTGCTTTCACTCATTTCCGTTGGGCGAATCGCTTCGTGGGCTTCCTGCGCGCTTTCATTTTTTGTTTTATAATCGCGCATCTGCAAATACCTTTCGCCATAATTTTTAAGAATTTCACTTTTGATTTGCCCTTTTGCGGTGCCACTCAGGTTTACGCTGTCCGTTCTCATGTAAGTAATTTTTCCACTTTCATAGAGCTTTTGAGCGATGATCATCGTTTTACTTACACCATATCCTAATTTCCGGCTGGCTTCCTGTTGTAGAGTTGAGGTGGTGAAAGGAGCTGCGGATGTCCGCCTTCCTGGTTTTACAATAATATCTTTTACTGAATAAGTAGCGTTTTTGCATTTTCCCAGGAACTCTTCTGCGGCTTCAATGGTTCTTGTTCCTCCATCTTCTGCTTTAAAAGAAATTCGTTTACCCGAATCAGTAGCTGCCAAAGTAGCTTCAATTTTAAAGCTGTTAGAAACTACAAATTGATTGATTTCCCTTTCCCTTTCTGCAATTAATTTTACGGCTACACTTTGCACTCTTCCTGCGCTGAGGCCTCCTTTCATTCCTATTTTTCTCCATAATACCGGAGAAAGCTCAAAGCCAACTAACCTGTCTAATACCCGGCGCGCCTGCTGCGAGTTCACCAAATTCATATCTATAATGCGTGGATTCTGTACCGCTGCATTGATAGCCTGCGGAGTTATTTCATGAAAAACAATTCGTTTTGTAGTGGCAACATCAAGCCCTAAAACTTCGGCCAGGTGCCAGCTAATGCTTTCCCCTTCACGGTCCTCATCCGATGCAAGCCATACGGTATCTGCTTTTTTTGCATATTGTTTTAATTCCTTTACCACTTTTACTTTTTCATCCGGTACTTTGTACCTTGGAGTAAAATTGTTGTTGACATCAATACCCATATCGTCTTTTTCAAGATCGCGGATATGCCCATAACAGCTTTTCACTTCAAAGCCATTTCCTAATATTTTTTCAATTGTTTTTGCTTTAGCAGGAGACTCAACAATTAATAAATTTTTTGCCATAATCATCTTTATTTTTCCAATCTAAACCATACTTTAAACGTAATACTTTCACATATCTGAATAATTTATGTGGTTGCAATATTAGCGTAAAAATTAAAAATCAAATTTTAATAGGAGAAAATTTGTCTTGTTCCCCAGCTTTTTTATCTTCGCACCCCCCACAGAGAGTGATTTAAAAGATAGATATATTAACGTGAAAGTATAGAAGCATATTTAAAAAATAGTATAAATTAGTCATCTAAATGTATTTTTTATAAAAAAAACACGTTATATAGTAATTAAAAATTAAAAAATATTTAGTTTATAAAAAATATTAAATGAGAGTTGTAATGCTTGGCTCGGGGAACACTGGTACTGTTTTATCGAAGGTAATAACTAAAGCCGGCCATGAAATTGTACAAATTGTAAGCCGAAATGAAGGTAATGCAAAGACATTGGCTTCCCTTTATAATACTTCTACAGCGCCATTAAATGCTACAACATTTTCTGATGCTGACATTTATATTGTTGCCCTGAATGATGCCGCATTAGACCATATTGAAAATATTCCTGCGCTTCGAGATAAATTGGTAGTTCATACCGCCGGCGCTGTTTCTATCAATTCACTTAAAGATATTACATCCACTTATGGTGTTTTGTACCCTTTGCAATCCCTTTCAAAATTTACAGATTCTATTCCTGAAATTCCATTTTTAGTTGACGGGAATAACCAGGAAATAATGCACAAAGTATTAGGATTTGCCAAAACTCTTTCTGGAAGCGTAATTGAAGCCAATGACACAGAAAGGCTAAATTATCATGTGGCAGCAGTTTTTGTGAGCAACTTTACCAATCACCTTTACGCACTTGCGGAATTATTTTGCAATAAAGAAAGATTAAATTTTAAAAATTTAATTCCATTAATTGATGAAACTACAGAAAGGGCAAAAGCACTTTCTCCTTTTCTTACACAAACCGGGCCGGCAATCAGGGATGATATCTATACACTTAACCGCCATTTACAAGCCCTTGCATCTAGCCCGGACCTCAAATATGTTTACTTAAAGCTTTCTGAAAGTATTATAAAACAACACGGTAAACGCTAATTTCTTTTGAAAGTTACCTATTGTAAAGCTGAATAATTTATTATTCAATGCCGTATAACTATATTTGAAAAAAATCTTCCTTTTTTAAAAATTACCTTTGATTTTTTTTATTTCTAATACTAATTGATTTCAAATAATGCAAATACTTTCCCGCTTTAAGCTCATAAAAACTTTTGCGTTTGATATGGATGGCGTTCTTACTGATGGAAGTATTTTAGTGGATAATGAAAATAACTGGCTAAGGAAAATGTATATCAGGGATGGTTATGCGCTGCAACTTGCTGTTAAGTGGGGGTTTAATGTAATAGTGGTTTCGGGGAGCAGTTCTGCGCCTGTTCATAACCGTTTGAACAGGCTTGGCATCAGCGAAGTTTTTATGGATGTAAAAGACAAAGAAAGTTTTTTAAAAAATTATTTAGAAGGAAAAGATTTGCGCTGGGAGGAATTGCTTTTTATGGGTGATGATATTCCAGATTATTATTGTATGGAAATGGCGGGTATTGCAGCTTGCCCTTCAGATGCTGCTTTCGAGATAAAGGAGATAGCTTCCTATATTTCACCCTTCAAAGGTGGCAATGGCTGCGTAAGGGATGTGATTGAAAAAGTTTTGAAATTGAACGATAAGTGGCCATTAAAAAATGATATTACTTCAACCTGATCATTATATTTTTAAGATTTTTAGATGAAAGCTTTTTCAGCATTTTTTAGATTGATCAGATGGCCCAATCTTTTTTTTATTGTGCTTACGCAAATGCTATTCAGGTATTTTATTCTGCCATTTGTTTACCGCGAATCTCATCCGGGTTATGAAGGAATAAAGCTTTCTGAAATATTATTTTATTTGCTCGTTTTCGCTTCTGTTCTTATTGCAGCTGCCGGATATATCATCAATGATTATTTTGATGAAAATATCGACCAGGTAAATAAATCATCCAAAGTAATTATCGGGAAATTTATTAAAAGGAGAAGCGCCATTTTGCTTCATGCGGTATTTTCTTTTGTTGGGCTGCTTTTAAGTATTTATGTGGGATACAGGCTTGGCAATGTTTTCATTCCATTTTTTAATTTGTTTGCTATCATACTTCTTTTAGTGTATTCCAGCACATTTAAAAAGAAAATCCTTATTGGAAATATTATTATTTCACTTTTAACGGCATGGACAATTTTGGTTCTTACTTTGGCTGAATACCGTTTCAGGATTTCCCCCCAAGATATTGTTTGGCAGCGGTTGTTGAAAATGTCTTTTATTTATGCAGGTTTTGCTTTCATCATTTCTTTGATTCGCGAAGTAGTAAAAGATATGGAAGATATAGAAGGCGATGTAAGGTATGGATGCAAAACGATGCCCATCGTTTGGGGATTACCGGTTTCAAAAGTATTTACGGCGGTTTGGATTGTGGTGTTAGCGGGGATGTTAGCCGCTATACAGATCTATGTTATTCAACTGGGCTGGTGGTTTTCCGCTTTATATTCTTTTGTGCTAATTGTCATTCCCCTAGTTTGGTCTTTAAAAAAATTATACGTGGCTAACACACCTGGGGATTTTCACCAGTTGAGTTCCATGATAAAATTAATAATGCTCGCTGGAATAGTTTCAATGATTTTCTTTTAGAATTTGAACAACAATGAAAAAAATAATTTTAGCATCCGGCTCGCCTCGCAGGAAACAATTACTTGAACTGGCAGAAATTCCTTTTGAGGTGATGGTTTCAAATGTGGAGGAAACTTTCCCTTCCGGATTATTGCCTGCTCAAACTGCCTTGTATATCGCAGAAAATAAGGCCGAAGCTGTAAAAAAAAACTTAGGTAACAGTAATGCACAAACGATAATTGCAGCAGATACTATTGTGGTAATTGATGGAGAAATATTAGGCAAGCCGGCTGATAGCGAAGATGCTTTCAAAATGCTCAGAAAACTTTCGGGTAAAATACATAAAGTAATTACCGGAGTTTGTATTTTATCATGCCAAAATAAAATACTTTTTACCGAAGAAACGGAAGTGGAATTCCGCGAACTTTCAGATGTGCAGATAAAATATTACGTCAATAATTTTAAACCTTATGACAAGGCAGGCGCTTATGCTATACAGGAGTGGATTGGTGCGATTGGAATTAAATCAATAAAAGGGGATTTTTATAACGTAATGGGGTTGCCCGTTAGCAGGGTAGTAGAGGAGTTAGGCATGGTTAATACTTAGTTCACAGTTCTATATTCTAGTGAACGAACAAATTTCACTGATTCTTATTTTTTTATCTTCATCATAGAATAATGCAATAAAACTCATGAAAAAAATTGTACTTCCTTTTTTATTATTTTTTCTTTTTAAAATCTCCTATTCACAGTTTAGTGTTAGCGCCAATCACCGTTACCTTTTAAAAGATGGTAAGCCATTTTACTGGCTCGGCGATACGGGCTGGGAATTGTTTCAAAGGCTTACTAAAGAGGAAGTGAATGAATATTTGAAACGAAGGGCAGAGCAGGGTTTTACTGTAATACAGGCAGTAGTGCTTGCCGAACTTGATGGGCTCCATACTCCCAATGCTTATGGCGATAAGCCTTTGATTAATGACGATCCCACGAAGCCAAACGAAGCCTATTTTAAACAAGTAGATTATGTCGTTGATAAAGCAAAAGAGTACGGGCTTAACATTGCAATGCTACCTACGTGGGGCGATAAGGTGTATAAAGATGCCTGGGGCGCAGGGCCGGTTATTTTTAATGCCACCAATGCAAAAATTTATGGAGAATGGATCGGCAACCGTTATAAAAATAAAACCAATATTATCTGGATATTGGGCGGTGACAGGAACCCGCGAAATGCAGATGATGTTGCAATTTGGAATGCTATCGGCGAGGGTATTATGGAAGCGACTAATAGAAAGGCTGTCATGAGTTTTCATCCTCAGCCATGCGATTCAGGATCTGCTACCTGGTTTCATCAACAGGCATGGCTGGGTTTTAATATGTTTCAAAACGGGCATTGCAGGGACCTTGCGGTCTATGATGATATTCAACGTGATTATAATCTTGATCCAATAAAACCCGTAATAGATGGTGAAAGCCTTTATGAAGACCATCCCGTTTGTTTTGATGTAAAAGGCCTTGGCACCAGCAGCGCTTATGACGTAAGGAAATATGCATATCTCGATGTGTTTGCAGGGGCCTTTGGCAATACGTATGGCTGCCATGATATCTGGCAATTTTATTCTCAAAAGCATGAAGCAGTAAATGGGCCTCATTTCCTTTGGCAGGATGCCATGAATTTGCGTGGTGCGAATCAGATGAAATATGTGCGAAGGTTGATGGAATCTCATCCCATGCTGGAAAGAGTTCCTGACCAAACTTTAATTGTGGAAAATAATTATGCACCCTCAGAAAGGATTCAAGCAACACGAGGTAGTGATTACGCATTTATTTATACTTCAGAGGGAAAGCCATTCACAGTTAATTTGCAAAAAATAAATGGCGGCACTTTAGGGGCATATTGGTACAACCCCCGCGATGGTAAAACAATTGATTTAGATAAAGTAGTTAATAAAGGGCCCCAAAAATTTATGCCGCCGTCATCAGGGTATGGACAGGACTGGGTTTTGGTTTTAGATGACGTAACAAAAAATTATGCGAAGCCATAATATTCCTTTCATACCTTTTGCTTCCCAAAAATAAATTTCCTGAAAAATAGAAAGCAAACAGCTTTTCATTAATTGGAAAAAATATGGTTTAGCCGATTAGTTTAAAGTCGAAGACTTCCGGGATTTCAATCATCCGGCAATTCTGAAAATTCCTTTTTAAAAAATTGTAAAGAGAAAGAATAGAAAATAAAAATCTTACCTTTTTGTTGGTTTACTGTAATTTTAGCTTCATATTCCAATGAAAATTCTTTTTATAAACTGCCTTTTATTATTTGTTTCTCATTCCTATGCGCAAAACTTTGTGCAGCCGGATGGCGAATACATGGATACCACCACAAACGATAATGAAAAATGCAAGGATTATAGTGTCTATTACTACCAGGGGCACGGCAGAGGTAAATACCCCGAAGCTTCAACCACCATTTTAAAAGAAGCACAATCTTTTTTAAAAATAAAAAACAATTCTTATTCAGGCAGTGGTTATATCACTTTTCAATTCATGATTGATTGTGATGGCAAAAAGATGAACAAAACCAGGGTTTTGCAAACGGATGAAAAGTATAATAATTATCTTTTCGATAAAGAGTTTGTTGAAGAACTCTATACTTTTTTAAACACGATGGATAAATGGAAAATTTTCAAAATTAAATCTGGTGAAAGTTTATCCTATCACGCATTTATTACTTTCAAAATAAAAAATGGTAAAGCCGTTAATATTATTCCTTAGTTTTTTGCTATCCGCATTTTTATGCAGTTGCCAACAGCCATTACAGAAAACTTCCACCTGCGATTGCTCAAATTCACGGGTACGTGACAGCCTTGTAGAAAAATACCTTGATAATCTGGTAGAAAGAGTTTCGTATAACACTCCAAATTGGCAAACGGTTTGTGATAGCGTAATTGCAATTTGCCCCAATGTTGCAGCGGCATACCAACTTAAAGCAATTCCATTTATTAAATACGGAGATTTTGCAAAAGCATTCCCTCTTGAAGACAAAGCGGTTGAATTAGATCCCAATCAATTTACCTCTTACCGTGGGTTTCTGAAATGTATTTTTACAAAAGATTACGAAGGGGCTATTATTGATTTTCAAAATGCAGAAAAACTGGTTCCCAACGGTTACGAAATGGACCACACTTTCTTTTTTTATGAAGGATTGTGCAACTTGGAATTAACTCATTATGCAGATGCGGAGAAAAATTTTAAAAAAGATATTTATATCCAAACTGGCGGAGATACCACAAAAACTATTCATTACAATTCACTCTTTTACCTTGGCGTATTGTATTATGAAATGAAAAATTATTCATTGGCAAAAGAATACCTTTTAAAATGCCTGGCAATTTATGAACAGCATCCTGACGCCAACTATTACCTGGCAATGGTTTATAAAAAGATGAAAGATTTTAACCTTGAAAAAAAATATTTAGCCGTTTCAAAAAAAGCTTTTGAAGATAAATATGATTTAGTGGAAGACAATATTGTTTATGCAAATTATCCACACCAGGTAACGCTTTACGAAGTGGAGCAAGCAATGAAAGAACCAAAATAAAATCTGATTTTCGCTTACTTTCTCACGCCACTTTATCCAATTTAAAATCAAAGAAAACGCTTGTTCCGTTTTTTATTTCTTCATACATTTTACCACTCAACTGCCGCGTAAGAAGAGAAATTAATTGGTCGCCAAAACCTGTACCATGCACAACTCCTGATTTGCCCACACCGTTATCAGAGACTTCAAGATGCAGGATACCATTGGGTTTCTTTTCAAGCCTGATTAATACATTTCCTTTTCTTCCTTTAGGAAAAGCATATTTAAGTGTGTTGGTTAGCAGTTCATTTACAATTAATCCAAGTGGCACAGCCGTATCAATATCCACATCTAATTTCTCCATTGCCAACTCTATTTTCACTCTTTCTTCAGCTCCAAAAGAATCCAAAATACTTTCGCTGAGGTTGAGAAAATAATCTTTCATTTCTATGGCTCCAAGGTTAGTTCCCTGGTATAATTTCTGATGCACAATTCCGATAGAATGAACACGGTTTTGTCCTTCAAGCATCGCTTCTTTTGTATTTGGGTCGTCAATTTGCGCTGATTGTAGAGCAAGTAAACTACTTACTACTTCTAAATTATTTTTTACACGGTGATGGATCTCTTTTAAGAGTAGTTCATTCTCCGCATTTTTAGCCGCCAATAATCGGCTTCTTTTAGCCCGTGTACGATAAGTAATAATTCCAAAAATGATAAAAGCTGCCATCAAAAAAACCACACCAGCTCCCAACCATTGGATTTTATTTTGTTCTGAAATTTCTTTTTGTTGTGATAAGATGGTGGCCTCTTTCTTCTGTGTTTGATATTTTGTAAGCATGTCAGTCATAGCTTCATCACTTTTTACAGAAGCGATACTGTCTCTTATCAACAACGCTTTTTTGTGATAGGCTAATGCTAATTTATAATCTCCCAGGTGTTCGTAAATATTACTTACATGTAAATAATTTTCTGTAAGATTAGATAGGTCACTGTCTTGTTCCTGCAGGCGAACTGTTTCCAATTGATAAGCCAATGCTCCTTTGTAATTTCCCATCAATAAGCTCACTTCACCAAGGTTTGCTATGGTAGCAGATATAGCGTTGGAGTAATTCGATTTTTTTGCGATTGCTGATGCGGCCTCATAATCTTTAATTGCTTCAGGATAGCGGCCCAGGCGCTTTAGCGCGTTGCCATGGTTATTGAGAAAATCAGATAGGGATATTTGATTAAAATTTTGCTTCCTGGCCAATTTTAAAGCACGGTCAAAATAATCAAACGCCTCTTGATTTTTCTTGCCTGCAATGGTTACATAGCCTCCCATGGTGAGTGCAAAGGCCATTTCATCATCCAGGTGATTTTCCTTGCAGACATCAATTGCCTTTTGCGCATAATCCATTGCTTCGTCAAGCCTTCCCTGGCTTGTAAGATCTTCACATATCCGTTCGTAAGCGGCTGCCATTCCTTTTTTCTCATCTAATTTTTCCATCAAACCAGACGCCTTTATATCCGAAGCCAGTGCTTTTTCAAATTCTCCTTTCTTTTTGTAAACCCAGCCTATTTTGAATGCAGTAGTTGCCTGCCCTCTTTTATTATCAACCGCAATATAACCTGCCATTGCTTTATTAAAGAATGCGGTAGCAGAATCCAGCTCAAGAAGGTTGGCGAGCATTCTTCCTTCCATTTCATAAAACTTTGGCTGCCAGTTTTTATCTCCAGTCTTATCAGCCAATTGAACACCCTGCCGGGAAAATACCAATGCTTTTTGAATGTCTGATATAAAGGCAATGTCCACCAGTTGTTTAATCAGTTCCAGTTTTTGTGTATCTGACGTTGCAACATCCAGTTTGAGTTGCAAGCTGTCATAAGGGTTTTTCTGGCCATATGCCACCTGTGCAGAAAATAGTAACAGTAAACAAACTTTTTTCATAAAATCTTATTTTCATGTGCACATTACTGTTATATTATTGTATTCTTAAAGAGTTTGAATTTTTTCAAGCAAATGCTCTTTCAAACCGGCGCTAAGTGGAATTGATTTATCACCAATAAATACATGGCTTTCACCCACTTCTTCTATCTGTGTAATATTGATAATATAAGAGCGGTGTACCCTTACAAAAAGGTCAACAGAAAGTTTATCTTCAATGGTTTTGAGGGTGACTGACAAAAGGAATTCTTTACCTGCTGCAAATATCCGGCTATAGTTTCGGTCGGCTTCAATATATAAAATATCGGCCACCATTATTTTTATCATTTTATCCTTGTACCTGACAAAGATGCGGTCGCTCAAAATGAAATGTTGTTTACCTGAATTTTCCAAATGAGGGGGCAGTGCAGCTCCATTTTCTGCCATTCTGCAAATGGCAAGTTCGATAGCCCTTTGCAGGTCAAGTTGTTTAAATGGTTTTGAAATAAAAGCAGCAGGCCTGGTAGATTTAGCCCTGTTGAAAGTGGCTTCATCTGCATTGGCTGTGAGATAAATTATGGGAACAGTGGAATACTTTTGAATTTGTTTAGCGGTTTCAATGCCATCTATTTTTCCCTTAAGGTTAATGTCGAGAAGTATTATATCTACATTATTTTCCTGAACATGCATTATAGCCTCCTCGCCACGCGGTAAAATACCATCCACATCATAACCCAGGCCAACCAAATGCATAGATATTTTTGCACCAATGATCATTTCATCCTCAACAACTAATATTTTTATTGAATTTTCCATTAGCAGATTTGAAAATAAAATTAAAAAAGATTAAGATAGTAAAATAAATACAATAGTAACCTGATACTTTCATTTTTTTATTTTTATTTTCTAATAAAGCGCAAAAAGGGTTCATTACAATTCAATTGATGAACCTTATTAATATTCCCTAATCTTTTATATCAAAATAGTTTTGTTTCAGGCAGGCAATTGAATTATAAATATACTTCCAGTGCCATCGCCGCCTGAATGATCAGGCGCGCCGGATTCCCCTTTCTTACTTTCCACTCTTATTTCCCCACCATGGGCTTTCACAATATCATAGCTCAAACTCAAACCTAATCCTGTTCCCTGCCCGGTTGGCTTAGTGGTAAAGAAGGGTTGAAAGATTTTATCAACGATGTTTTTCGAAATGCCATTTCCGTTATCTCTAACAGTTATGAGTACATGATTATCAGATTTCTTTGTAGTAACTGAAATTGTTGGTTCATACGAAATAGAATTCCTGCTTTTTTGTTCGTTTACTGCATAAAATGCATTATTAAAAAGATTGAGAAAAACCCTTCCTATATCCTGCGGGATGATATTTATTTTTCCAATGCTGTTATCAAAATCAGTTATCATTTCTGCATTGAAATTTTTATCCTTTGCCCGTAAGCCATGATAGCTTAATCGTAAATATTCATCCGCCAACGCATTAATATCTGTTGGTTCTTTTACACCTGTGCTTGACCGTGAGTGTTCCAACATTGCTTTTACAATATCTCCGGCACGTTTGCCATGGTGATTTATTTTCCCAAGGTTTTGGGAAATATCATTTAATATTTCATTTTCTAATTGTTCATCTCTTTCTGCCTTTGGCTTTAAGCGTTCAACATTTAGCTCTTCCAGCATTTCTTTACTTACTTCTGAAAAATTATTGACAAAGTTGAGTGGGTTTTGAATTTCATGCGCAATGCCGGCAGTGAGCTCACCAAGCGAAGCCATTTTTTCGGATTGAATGAGTAGGGCTTGTGCTGCTTTTAAATCTTCCAGTGAGTGCTTCAGCTCTTTCGTGCGATGAATTACTTTTTCCTCCAGCTTTACATTTTGCTTTCTCAAATTACGCGAACGATATTGAATGACTGCATAAAAAACAGCGACAACAAAAACAACTCCTATAATTCTAAACCACCACGTATCCCAGAATGGAGGTGTTATTTGAATAACCAGTATTTTTTCAGGACCGTTAAACTCGTTTGATGCGTTGGATGCCTGCATTACCAAATGGTAATCTCCCGGTTGCAAACCTTCGTAACGGATAGTATAATAATACGGCGCATATTGCCAGCCTTCATGCAAACTATTGCTTTCAAGCTTATAGCGAATACGGCTTTTCCCTTTGGAATAAAAATCTATAATCCCCACATCTACGGCAATTTTTGTTTGATTATATTTCAGCGATAATGTATCAGTGTAATTTATACTTTCTTTTAAAGGAAAAGGATTTTGATTTATGGTTAATGCTTTTAAATAAATGCTGGAAACGGTGGGAATAAAATTGTTTGGACTTATCTGGGTAATCCCTTTACCAAATACACCACCACCATAATAAATATTACCGCTTTTATCTTTATCTGCAAAGGGCAACAATTCAAAATCCTGTTTTTCAAAACCATCTTTTTCAGACATTGTTGTAATCTGCCCGGTTGCAACATTCAGTTCTTGTATAGACCTGTCTGTATGAAACCAGATATTTCCGTTATTATCAGGTATTATACCAACAATAGGAATGTCAGGCATACCATTTTCTGAATTGTATGTTTTAATAATATGAAAACTTTTATCGAAATGAAAAAGCTGGGTTTCGCCTGCTATCCAATACGTAAAATCTTTTTTATTGTAAGTGATGTATGTCCATCTAATACTATCTATAGGTGTATGAACAATTAGCCATTTCCTGTTTTTATTTTCATAAGTCCGGTTGTCTTTTTCATCTGTATTGCCTTGTAAAAACAAAAAATTATTTGTCGGCACTGTATAATATATATTAAAAGGTTGACCAATAAAAGAAAGTATTTGGTGGGCAGTATCATTATATAAATTCATTACGAAAACACTTTGGGTTTTATCATCAGCAGTTATATAAAATATTTTCTTGCCATCAAATTTTGGTATGATTTGGGGGGACGCTATTATTTTATTATCCAGGTTTTTAAATATAACCGGTATACATTTTTTCGTAAGCATATCCGTCTTAAAAACGCCGTTATCAGTAAGCAGCCATGCCATTTGTGCAAGTGTATCAATGCATATTACGCCTATAAGCCCTTTTGCTTTTATACCCGGTAAATCTTTTTGTTGCAGTGCCTGAAACTTGCCGGTTTTTATATCTAAAATATTTATTCCACCTCCTGTACCTACCCAAACTTTGCCTTTGCCTGCATCAATGGCTCCAACAACAAAGTTGTTATTCAATGAATCTTTTTTTGGGCTTTCCGTGTAATGCTTAACAACAGGGTTAAAAGGAAGTATTTCATCAATTCCTTTTCTTAGCCAGAACCCGGACCATATAATACCATCCCTGTCGCAATAAAGGCAGGCATTTGCATCCCCGGTTTCCTTTTGTAATACAGAATCTGTAGAGAAAGGAAAATTCACCGATTCATCATCGGGGTTATAGATGATAATTCCCTTTGGATTTGTAGCAAACCAAACACGCCCTTGTTTATCGAGCGTAATTCCAACAAAGCGTCCGAAATCCTTTAATTGCTCATATTTCTTTAAAGCGTTGATGTGATGAAATTGTTTGTTGCTAAGTGTAAATTGAAGTAAGCCTTCATTGCCATTAACCCAAATACAATTTCTTTTAACATCATAAGACATAGCCTCTGCATCGAGATATGCAGATTTAGAATAATGAGGAAGCGGAAAAAGATTTATTTTATTATCAGGAATAGTTACCTGCAGCAACATTTCATTGCCTTTTGGATTCGGAGCTAAACACCACACTGTATTTGCTTGGCCATCAAAAAAAGAGCTGATGATATCATACCCTTTCAGATTTGCAAGTATTTTTTTTTGAGATGAATAAATATTATAAGCAGTAATATAGTCGCGTTCTACACATAATACTTCATTTTTTGTAGCCCAAAACGGGGCGATTCCTGCATTAACATTGTTATTTGTAGAATCCGGAAAAAAATTCGTGAAGTCTTCTGTTTTAATGTTATAACGCGAAATGCCTTTGTCCTCAGAACCTATCCATATATTGTGTAAACTATCTTCAACCAATCCGTTTATTACATGGTCACTGATAAGCGATTTACTGTTATGAGACTCATGTGTGTAAATCTTAAAAGTATTGCCATCAAAACGATTTGCGCCACCGCGCGTACCAATCCATATAAAACCCTTTACATCTTTTATCATGTGATAGGTTTCACCCTGCGATAAACCGTCGTCCAAACCCCAGTGAACAACACGGTATTGATTTGATGTTTGATTTTGAGCGATTAAATTATCGCTGGATAAACAAAGTACTGCCAGGCAGCAGAAAAGTTTAATAGATGGTTGCATGCAATTTAGTAACAAGGATTTTGTTTCATTAAAGGTATGCCATCTGTGCCTGCACTCAAATCAATTTGTGATTGTGGTATTGCAAAATAATTATTACAAGTTTTAAAGCTTATACCATTCAGGTAGGTTCTTAAATTTTTTTCTTTTTGAATGTATGCATTGATTTCAGTATCAGCAATGCCCCATCGCACCAAATCAAAAAAACGATGGCCTTCCATTGCAAGCTCAAGCATTCTTTCATAATACACCGCTTTGCGGGCAAACGCCTGACCATGTAATTGAAAATATCCATCAGGATAAGGATTGATGAAATAATTAGCAGCTGGTGTATTGCTAAAACCTTTTGACAGATCATTCGGATCAATGTAAGAATGTACCCAGCCGCTTGGGTCACCGGCACGATTTCTTATCATGTTTACATACTCTTCAGCTTTTTCCAAACTGCCAATCTCAACTTCTGCTTCTGCTGCCCATAACAACACGTCGGCATATCGAATGAGATTAACATTTATTGCATTTGCATTGTCTGACCAAAATCCAACATCCGTAAAACGCCCTACCTGGCTCTGATAAAAAATATTTTTTTTGGGGAGGTATGGCCCGCCATTATCCTGGTCTCTAATCCAGTCTGCGCCAGGAGCATTACCCCAATCCAAATAGGGAATCCCTCTTCTTCCGACTGTCCAGTCCAATCGTGGATCAAGTGTTCCTGAATATGGCTTGAAAGAAGCATCTGAAGATTGAATACCTTGATCATTTTTAACATCAACATCATTATAATGATCAAGATCTGGTAAGCCGGTTACAGCATCGGTTTTAAAATGATTAACGAGATATTGTGAGGGCTGAAAAAATCCGCAGCATCCGCCAGGCCCCTGGCCGGTACCCGGATAATTATACAAATCACCATAATTTCCATTCAATCCTTCGGAATGATCATTCACTGAAGACTGCGCACTAAAAACGGATTCGGCATTATTTTTTGTCTCGGCATTAAAGTTATCCTGGTAATTTACTAAGTGATAATGGTTACTTGTAATAATAGAATCCAGTAATGGCTTCGCTTCGGTAAATTTGTTTTGAAACATGAATGCTTTAGCAAGAAAGGCCATCGCCGGATATTTACTTGCTCTGCCCGGTGCATTCTGGTAAGGTGTAACCGATAAATTATCTGCAGCATAACGAAAATCATTTTCAATATCTAGCCATACATCTTTATCATTTGCTACATGGTAATTGTTGCTGGTATAGGTAACAGTTTCATCAATATATGGAACATTATTCCACATTTTCTTTGCTTCAAAGTGGTAAAAGCCACGAAGAAAGCGTGCCTCTGCTGTGGTGTGTTTTTGATCATCTGGTGAAATATCAGTTGCCAGTTTCATTACCCTTAATACTTCGTTTGCTCTTTGCACACCATCATACACTGTTGCCCATTTGCTTTCCAATTCACCATCAGTGGCAGTTGACTGAAACCTTTCAATTGAAACATCGCCGTCATCTTTTATCGAGCCAGTGTAAGCTTCACTTCCGCAAATACTTCCATACTCCCAGTTTGAAGCGGCCGACCCTACATCACTTTTAGTGCTGCCTTCCCCATCTAGTAATGAGTAAGCGCCGATTAATAACCCTTCCACTCCCGCTTTGTTTGCTATTTCCTGCCCGGTTAAACCGTCCTGTGGTAGCTGGTTCAGTTTTTTATTGCAGGCATAAACAATAACAATAATGGCAGCAATCAGTATTAATAAGGACCCGAAAGATTTCATTGGAATTTTTATTAGTGATTTAAAGTTTATTCATATAAAGTCAATTAAAAATTTACATTCAAACCAATTAAATATTGCTTCTGATTATTGGGGTAATTTCCAAAATCAAATCCAAAAGCATCACTGCCACCGGATAACTCAGGGTCAAGCCCAGTATATTTTGTTATGGTAAATAAATTAACTGCCTGCAGGTAAATTCTCAGATCGTTGATTTTTATTTTTTGCAGCGTTCTTTTAGAAAAAGTGTAGCCCAGCGTGAGTACTTTATTTCTGAAGTATGAACCATTTTCAAGAAAATACGAATTTGGAGCGCCGACATTACTGAAGTTGAAACTGGTTTCTTCAATAGGAACTTTGGCATTTTGGTGTTGAGGTGTCCATGAATCATATAAAGCGGCCTTGCTTTTAGCTGTCAAAAAAGCCCCAATCGGGCCGCCAAAAAAATCTCTTTGAAATTTTTCAATATTCATTACATCATTGCCAAATGAGCCATAAAAGAAAGCCGACAAGTCGAAGGTTTTAAAAGTAAATCCAATATTAATACCAGCAGTAAATTTTGGATTGGGGTTGCCAAAGAAAACACGGTCATTATCATTAATGACACCGTTACCGTCTGCGTCTAAATATTTAAATCTTCCGGGTGCTGCATCCTGTTGCACTGGAGATTTACTTACGTCAGCCGCGTCATTAAAAAAGCCTATCACCTTATAACCATAAAAAGCTCCTAAAGGATGCCCAACTTCATTTCGTGCAATAAAAATACCTGCTTCGCTGTAGGGTGCATCAAAATAGGCGAGGTTGTTTATTTTTATAATTTTACTTTTATATGATGTGATAGTAATTGTAGTGTTCCAGCGCCAGTCTTTTGAAAATTTTCCTTCAGAGCCTAATAAAATATCAAGGCCTTTATTCAGTACATTACCAACATTAACATTGGGAGGTGTTGCTCCGCCTAAAATATCCGGTAACGTTACAGGAAATAATAAACCTTTCGATTGTTTTTTATAAACATCTATAGTAGCTCTTAATTTTCCTTTCCATAAAACACTTTCTATTCCTGCATTCATTATTACATCTTCCTGCCAGCCGGTTTTAGGTTCGCCAATACGCGTAACTCTAAAGCCTTGTTGAATAGAACCGCTACTGATGCCGTAAATATCATAATAAGAATCTGCTGCAGTACCGCCGTATAACGTGTACTGATTTTTCGGGTCGGTGTTACCATAAAAACCGCTCTTACCCCAACTGCCTCTTAGCTTTAAATCGGTCAGCCAACTTTGTTGCTGTAAAAAATTTTCCTGCGTTAACCTCCAGGCTGCACTTACAGAAGGGAACCATCCATACCTGTTTTCCGGTCCAAAAACAGAAGAGCCATCATTGCGTAAAGTTGCAGAGAAATAATATTTGTCTTTAAACTGGTAATTAGCACTGCTGATAAAAGAAGATAACACAGAAATACCAGCAAAACTGTAATTGGTTTCAGTTGCCGGATTGCCGTTAGTTAGGAAAAGATAGTTAACATCGTTAGTAAAATAACCTGTTCTTTTGCCGCCGAGTTCCCTGTTATAGTTGCTGATGTATTCAGTACCTGCAAGAAGTTTAAGTGTATGAACTTTATTAAATGTTTTTGAAAAGTTTACTGTATTTGTCCAGGTATAAGATCTTTGGTAACCTGATGATTCTGTAAAAGAATTGTTCGGCAAATTATTGACAGGTATATAACCAAAAAAACTGTAATCGTAGAAATAATGGTAAGTCATAGAACCGCCAAATTGTGATCTGAAAGTAAAATTTTTCAGAAAATATATTTCTGTCCACGCATCGCCAAATACATCCCAATAATTTGCTTTATTGTCTTTTGCAAAATATCTTTCTGCTACCGGGTTGCCTCCAAGGCTATTAACGTCAAGGCTTGCCCAGTTGCCTTTAATATCGTATACAGGAAGAATAGGCTCAGTTGATATTGCCCCATCAATTTCATTACCATTGGGCCCTTGCTGCGTTGCGATTTGTGGATTGTCGCGATAAGATAACTGCAGGTTTTCACCAAAGCTGATCTTATCATTCATTGCAAAAGTTGTGTTGATTCTTGCCGTAAATCTTTTTAAATAAGTATAGAGCAAAGTGCCTTGCTGATCTAAATATCCTAAAGAAAAAAGATATTTATTTTTATCGTTGCCACCTGAACCTGTTATTGTGTGATTTTGACTATATGCGGGTTTGAATAATTCATGAAACCAATCAGTTCCACTTTTGTTTGCAGGTATGATCTGGTAAATATTTCCCACGGTGAAATCAATATTGTATAAATCAGGATTTACTCTTGGGTCACCTTCAAACAGTCCGGTGTATGGGCCAGCAACAAGATAATCCGGCAATACCGGTGTTGCCCCATTACCATAGTATGGATCATTTGGATTTCCATTTGCATCTACTTCGCCTGAATTTTTTGAAGCCAGCCATGTAAGGTTTGCCTGCTCCTGGGGATTTAGCACTTCAGGGCCTTTTAAAGGGCTTGTTCTTTCAACATAAAAATCATAGCTGATTTTTGTTTTTCCTTCTTTACCCGATTTTGTTGTTACAACTATTACACCGTTAGCACCCCGTACACCGTAAATAGAATAAGCACCTGCATCTTTCAATACCTGTAATGATTCTATATCTTCAGGATTAAGATTATTAATATCGCCCTGCACACCATCTATAATGTATAATGGTGTTACATCACCAAAATTTCCAATGCCATGTATGCGCACATTACTTTTTCCTCCAGGCATACCCGACGTAATTACGTTTAAACCGGCAACCCTGCCCTGCAACATTTGTTCAACCTGCCCGGCAGGAACAGCGGTTAAATCTTTTGGTTTTACAATAGCAACGGAACCAGTTATTTCTTTTACTTTTTGCCTTGAATATCCCAGCATCACTACTTCCTCCAACGAAGAAATCGATTCTGCCAGAGTCATGTTTATCACCAGTTTATCACCTACGGTTAATTGCTGCGAGGTATATCCGACAAATGAGAACACAATAACATTACCTTTCATTGCTGTAATTGAAAAAGAGCCGTCTGCATTGGAAATAGTTTGGATGTTTAAAGTTGTGTTTGTGATAGTAGCACCTTCAAGTGGCAAATTATCCTGAGATTTTATTTCACCGGTTATTTTTTGTTGAGCAGACACATTGGTAAACAAGCTAACTAATACGCTTATAAGAACTACTGTCAGTTTGTTACATAATAAAGATTTTTTGGGAAATGATCTCATAAAAAGTATTGCCTTATATGCAAATCAAATATAATCTTTTAATTATTTTAAAAAAAAATATTTAACAATTGTCTATCTACGATGCTATGCGCAACAGCTTTTTATCGTGGTAACGCAATAATGAAAGTAGCACTTGCGCCGTCCTTACTTTCCACTTTTATTTCCCCGCCATGCGCCTTCACTATATCATAACTCAAACTCAATCCCAGTCCTGTTCCACTTCCTGTTGGTTTTGTGGTAAAGAATGGCTGAAATATTTTATCTAAAATATTTTGCGGAATACCGTTACCATTATCACTAACGGTTATCAACACACTGTTTTCGGATTTCTTTGTAGATACTGAAACGGCTGGTTGATACGAAATAAGATTCCTGTTTTTTTGTTCGTTTACTGAATAGAAAGCATTGTTATATAAATTCAACATCACCCTTCCAATATCCTGTGGAATGATATTTATTTTACCAATGCTGTTATCAAAATCAGTTTTCATTTCAGCATTAAAATTTTTATCCTTTGCACGCAAACCATGATAACTCAATCGCAAATATTCATCTGCCAATGCATTAATATCAGTAGGTTCTTTTACCCCGGTGCTGGTTCGAGAATGCTGTAGCATACCTTTTACAATATCACCGGCACGTTTGCCATGATGATTAATTTTTTCAGAATTTTCTATTACATCATTTGCAATTGCTTTTGCATCTTCTGTATTTCCTTTATCCATTTCGTCTTTCATTTCAACGAGCAATTCCTTATTGACTTCAGAAAAATTATTCACAAAGTTTAAAGGGTTCTGTATCTCATGCGCAATGCCTGCCGTTAGTTCTCCAAGCGCGGCCATTTTTTCGGATTGGATAAGTTGAGCCTGTGTAGTTTTTAAATCGTTATATGCTTTTTCAATTTCTTTTGCCTGTGCCAGTTCCTTTTCCCTGCTTTTCATTCTTTCCTTTTCTATTATTCTGTTTTTAATGATACGGTTGGCAAAAAAGCTGATGGTAAGAAACCAAATAATATAAATCGCATAAACCACATTTGTTTTCCACCACGGTTTGTTAACAGTGATTTGAATTGCTTTTTCAGCTGTTACTCCATCCATGTTAATTGCCTTTATGCGGAACACATAATTTCCCGGTGGTACGTTAATATAATTAGCACTTTTATCTCCACCAGCATCCCTCCAAACACTATCAAAATTTTCCAGTAAAGTATAATACTTGTTTGCTTCAGGTTCCCTGTAATCAATAGCCGCAAAATTGAAAGAAAAATTATCCTCATTGTAATTGAGAAATATCTTATTCGTTTCTTCAATTGGATTGGCAAGAGCACTCCCTCTTCCTGATGATACCACTTTGTTGTTGATAAAAAATCCGGTAATATTAAGTTTTAGTGGTTTACTGAACTCAGTCATAACATTCGGAGAAAAGACATAAAATCCATTATTATTTCCCACAATGATATCCCCTGTCTTAGTCTTACAAATTCCTGCTAATCGTAAAGTGTTGGACCGGATCCCATATTTTTTTCCATAAATAAAATAACTTTTTCTGTCCGGGCTCAACTTCACTATGGAAGATTTTGTTATGATCCACAAATTCTTTATATTATCATCTATGATATTAATGATAGTTTCTTTAGCCATTTCGGACTGTGGTTCGAAATAAGCATCAAAACGATCAGTTTTTTTATTGAAGTGGTAAAGGCCTTTTCTGGCCGAGCCAGCCCAAATATTCCCTTCGAAATCTTTATATAAACATAAGATGTTTATGCCATTTAAGTAATGGCTGAATCTGCCAGTAGTTTTATTCAGGCGATTAACTCCTGGTACTTCTTTAAAATTAGTTCTCACAATAGGTTCTTGATTTTCCTGATCTCCCGTACTTGCCCAAATATCTCCTGAGGGGTCTTCAAGGACAGAGGTTATTTTGTTCGCACTGATCGTTGTTGTATCTTTTACATCATGCAAATATTTCTTTATGGATTGTTCTTTAGGATTATACTGTAGCAATCCATTAGATGTTGAAATCCACATCAAACTATCCTTGCCTTCTATTATTTTATTGACACCCTCACCAACAAACTTTTTGTATGGTGAATCTGGGCCCGGCTTATATTGGAGCCTGGTGAAATGCTTAGTTTTTTTATTGAATAATATAATCTCAATATTTGCGCTTAACCAAAGGGTATCGGACTGATTTTGAAATATTGAGCTTATGCCGGTTTGAACCAAATCTATTGAATCAGTTGCATCATATTTATATTCGTGAACAAGGTGTTTCTTTTTATCAAATTGAAGTAATCCGGTGCCATATCCGGACGCCCACAAAATCCCTTCTGCATCTTCGTATAAACCAGAAATAAGAGCTCCTGCTGAAATATTTTTTATTTTATTTATTTCAGGATTTACCCTGAAGAGAAATCCACCCTGATCAGTTGAGCTCAACCATAAAACTCCATCCCGTGATTCATAAGCCGCCCAGCAACTTTTATCCGGATATCCATTACTGGATTCATAGTGGGTAATCTTTTTTGTTACTGGATCGTACCTGTTGATTCCTGAAATATAAGTTCCTATCCAGATCGCCCCGGTAGCATCTTCTATTATAAACGTAATCGGATCAGCCAATTCGCGGCCTTTTAAAGGAGGCCTGCTTAATTGATCTGGTTTGGCTGGATTATATGTATGTCTTTCAAAAGTTCCTTTTTCCCGATCCATTATATGTAATCCATCACCGGATGTCCCTACCCAAAAGACTCCCCTGCTGTCTTCGAAAATTGCTCTTACTTTATTGTTGATAAGGCTTTGGGAATTATTGGGATCATGCAGGAACCGGGTAAACTTCCCGTCTGGATTCATTCGGTTAAGCCCACCATCTTCGGCACTTTTATAATTACCAAAAGGAAATTCAAAACCTGTTCCCACCCACAGTACACCTTTGTGGTCTTCATATATTGCCCTGACAACATTACTGCTCAGGGTTGTGGAATCTTTGGGATCATTTCTATAATGTTTGAAATTTCCGGTTTTCTCATCAAGCCAGTCAAGGCCATTTGCGGTTCCTACCCATAATCTTCCAAGATGATCCCGTAAAATTGCACTTACCATTCCTGCACTGAGACTTCCGGGATCTGTAGAATCATGTTTAAAATGTTTAAAAACACCGGTTAAGGGATTAAACTGTTCCATTCCTCCCTCGAAAAAACCCTCCCAAATGATTCCATCTTTATCAGCATAAATAGTTTCCTCGAGAGCTCCGAATTGAGAATTCGGATTCATGTTGTCAGGTTTATATGCGATCATTCGAACGCCATCATAACGATATAAAAGATTATTTTCCTGTCCGTTGAACCACATATAGCCATTGGGATCTTGCGTAATAGCATTTATCTGGCCTAAAGGTTCGCCATTATTACCTTCAACAAGGTTGAATTTAATCTTATCATTTTGAGCTGTAGAAAAGAAAGGTAAATGTAAAAGAAGAAGGAGCTGAAGCAACTTTTTTATTACGATCATTGTATTATCATGCTATTAAAGGTAATTTAATAACCAACCCGGTCAACTTTCAATCTGTTGCTGTTTTTATTTTACAACACCAATTATTTTGAAATCAAACAATAATATATTCACTTTCTACTGTCACTTTCGTTTCTAATTCAAATTCTTACCGTGATCTATTACGATATCATAAATGTAAGAACTATGATTTACCAAATTAATTGAGTTACTTCATTTGATTAAAAGTTATTTTCAGGCAATGGGTAGTTGAATAATAAATTCACTCCCTTCTTCTTCTTTACTTTCCACTCTTATTTCTCCTCTATGTGCTTTCACAATATCATAACTTAAAGATAAACCCAATCCAGTTCCTTCACCTGTGGGCTTTGTGGTAAAAAAAGGGTGAAAGATTTTATCTAAATTTTTTTCTGGAATGCCCTTGCCGTTATCCTTTATCCTGATCTCAACTAAATCACCCGATTTTTTTGTTTGCACCGAAACTATAGGCTCATAGTTTCCCGCTGTTGTTTTTCTTTTTTCGTTCACCTCATAAAACGCATTATTATAAATATTCAAAAACATTCTACCAATATCCTGAGGAACGATATTTATATTACCAATTGATCCATCAAAAACAGTCTGTATGGTTGCATTAAACTCTTTATCTTTTGCCCTTAATCCCTGGTAACTCAATCGTAAATATTCGGAGGCTAATACATTTATATTCGTATTTTGATTTTGGCCGGTACTCTGCCTTGAGTGTTGCAGCATGTTTTTTACAATAGCATCTGCACGCTTGCCATGGTGATTTATTTTTGTTTCATTATCAATAATTTCATTTGCAATAATTTTTGCTTCCTCATAATTCCCACTCTCAATTTCCATTTTCATTTCGGCCATTAATTCAGTATTTACTTCTGAAAAATTATTTACAAAATTTAATGGGTTTTGTATCTCGTGCGCAATGCCGGAAGTAAGTTCTCCAAGGCTTGCCATTTTTTCTGACTGGACGAGTTGTAAATGTGTGTTTTTTAATTCAACCAATGTATGGTTCAACTGGCTGATTGTAGAAGAAAGCTGCAGGTTCTTTTCTTTAAGTTCTTTTCTTGTTTTCGAGAGGTCTTCAACCATCTTATTGAATGCTTTCCCCAATTCGCCAATTTCATCGTTGGGCATGTGTTTTACTTTCTGGTCAAAATCGCCTTCGCCAACACGGTTTGCTGCATCCCTTAATGCTAAAACGGGAACTGAAATATTTCTAGCAAGGACAAACCCAATAAAAATCCCAATAAAAAAGATTATGCCACTTACAATAATTGAAGCAATTTTTATTTTTTCTTTACTTTCTACGATCTCTTTTGTATTGAAACCAAGCATTATTGAACCTGTCATCATTTCAGTCTTGAATGGAGCTTCTTTTACAATTATTGAATCATTGGAAGTGGTTTCGGGGCTTGGATGTTGATTCTCTGGAAATGTTTTAAAGATTGTTTTCTTTATTTTGTAATTACTATGGCCGCTTTCCCATGCAGTATCATATTGAACCATACTTACAAATTGCAGCCGTGGGTCACCTTTTACGAATTCAATTGCAGTTTGCACCCCTTCAAAATTTTGTTCGGTGATAGCAATTTTTACACCTAAAGCAACTGTATTGGCCAGATTTTGAACTTCTGTATTATAATCGTTTATTAAAAGTTTCCCCTGTTGGTTGGGGAAATAAAAGAGGGTGAAAAAAGAAAACATGAGCACAATAAAACATATCGTGAACCAAATCTTTGTTTTAAGGTTTATCCGCATTTAGGATTTTTAAAATAAATTGAGAAGCCTTGTAATTACATCACACCAATTACCATTCTGTTATTAGAAGGATTGTTTCCCGTCAATCGTAATAAACTTTATTTCAGGATCAGAAACAGGTTTATCTAATATTCCTATTGCACCACGGTTTTGAGAAACAAAATCTTTTAATTCTTCTGTTGAACTGAAAAATTTAGGAGCCTGTGCTTTCCCCTGAAACACCAATGCCAGCCAGAATTTATTTACCTCATCACCGGTCATGTCATATATTTTAGAAGAGGTTGTTTTTCCAATCGGTGTATTTGTTTTCATCAGGGCAATAAGAATTCTATCTCCATCTTTCCACCGTTGTTTTTCACCCATAAGAATAGATTTCAATTCAGATAAAGCCAAATCGTTTGGTGCATCAGAACTATTACCAATCGCAACTAAAGTTGACTGTTGAGATTTAGATGCCATACTCAAGAAAAGCATACATACAACCATTAAAAATACCTTGCCTGAAAGCAGCACCGGAATTTTGTATTTATGTGTTTGCTTTTTCATATTAAAATCCTATTGCAAATTGTGCTGTTACTTTATTGGTGTTATTATAGAGTTCAGAATGCTGATATTGATATTCAATTTTTAAAACTGCTAAATAATTGATTTCATACCTGACGCCGGCAACTATTGAAGTAGTGTTGTTTTTGTTATAAAATATCTCTCCATTTTGGTAATGCAGGTCATCAAAACGTATGTAAGGAATTATTTTGTCTTTCACCTTATAACCTGCGTAAATATAGGAAGCAAAAGTTGTCCTGGAGCCTGTAGTATCTGTATGGTTTATCCCGGCTGTGCTTTCTGCCAATACTTCAAATTTTTTTCCAAATTGTGAAACTGAAGCAGTGAATAAATTCTGATTCACTTTCCAATTAATAATTTTGCCCTCTACTTTAGAGCCTTTGGAAACAACATCATTGTACCAGGAAATTCCCAACCTTAATTTACCAACAGGTATTATGTGAACAGCTGCGGTTATAGATTTGTATTTGTCATTATCCAGAACTTCAGTAGAGCCAAGCCCATTGCCAATAAATAGGTCGTATCCAAATTTAGTATTCCCTAAATCATTTCCCTTAAAACCTACGCCTACAGTATGAAGTGGAATTATATCAGCGGCAAATAATAATGGCCTTTCAATTGTTGGATAAAAAACCCTGCCATGATGGTAGGTGTCGTTCCAGTAATTTATGGGTGTGTGTACTTTTCCAAAAACTAAATTATTATTTCCTTTTAGGTTGTAATAAATAATTACTCTTTCAACACTTACAGAAAAATCAGTAGAGGAAGCAGGATTAAATTTAAAAACGCTTTCTCCAAGAAAGGAAATTTTATTACTAAGTACAGAAGTTATAAAAAGATCCTGCTCATCAAATCCAAAAGATACTTTATTATTAGCGTAAGTAGTAAGAAAGTCAATAAACCCTTTTATTTGCGTATCCTGTCCAACAGATATCTTTGGGCTTGCAGCAAATATTACCAGGCAAATAATAAAAGATAGCTTTTTCATTGTCTTGGAAAATTCTTTTAATTAAGTAGGTATAACAAATATCGATTTTTTTTGATAACAAAGTGGAAATTATATTTATTATTTTATATTTAGAGTTGAAATTATTTAAAGAAATTACCTAATGCTTTTTTAATGATAATTTATAATGAATTACGTCAACGCCTCTTCTTTATTGGAATAAGATTCTCCGCCGCAAAAAGAGCTTCTACTTTTATACAATCCGATGTTTGTCTGAACTCCCGAAAAATCGGGACAGGCATTTTTTTTAGGATTAATTTTAATTGTGTGATTTAAAATAATGTCATATTGGTAATTGAATAATAAACTCACTTCCTTTCCCCTCCGTACTTTCCACTTTTATTTCCCCGCCATGCGCTTTAATAATATCATAGCTTAAGCTCAAACCCAATCCTGTTCCACTTCCGGTGGGTTTTGTGGTAAAAAATGGCTGAAAGATTTTATCAACAATATTTTGTGGAATGCCGTTTCCATTATCACTAACGGTAATGATGACATGATTATCCGATTTCTTTGTAGTTACTGAAACAGTTGGATCATACGAAATATGATTTTCACTTTTTTGTTGGTTTACTGTACTTCGGCTTCGCTCAGTACAAGCATAGAAAGCATTGTTGTATAAATTCAACAACACCCTTCCAATATCCTGGGGAATAATATTTATTTTTCCAATGCTTTCATCAAAATCGGTTTTCATGGTTGCATTGAATTCTTTGTCTTTTGCCCTTAATCCGTGATAACTTAATCTTAAATACTCATCTGCCAATGCATTAATATTGGTGGGTTCTTTTACGCCAGTGCTGGTTCGTGAATGTTGTAACATTCCTTTTACAATATCGCCTGCACGTTTGCCATGGTGATTTATTTTTTGTTCGTTTTCTATTACATCATTAGCAATTGCCTTTGCATCTTCAGTATTTCCTTTATCCATTTCATCTTTCATTTCCGCAAGCAATTCAGTATTCACTTCAGAAAAATTATTCACGAAGTTTAAAGGGTTTTGTATTTCATGTGCAATGCCTGCGGTGAGTTCACCAAGCGAGGCCATTTTTTCGGATTGGATGAGTTGTGATTGCGTGGATTTGAGTTCTGACAAGGTATTTTCTACCATTTTTTTCTGATGCTGAAGCAAATTATTCGCTTTCTTTTTATGTTGATTATTTTGCCAAAGAAGAAATGCTAACAGAAATAAAATAATCAGTCCTGATAGCAAGGCTTCATATTTTATTTTGTTTCTGAACTGTTCCTGTTGCCTCAATACTTTTTCCTGATTCTGTTGTTCCTTTAGCATCAAAACCTGTAGCTGTTGAAACTTTTCGGGGCCATATATACTATCTCTCATCGCTACAGCTATTTTAAGATAGAAAAATGCACTATCAATTTTTTTACTTTCCTGAAACAAACTGGCTAATAAATCACTGTTGTAAAGCATATATCGTTTTGAAGGTATGCTTTGTGCACTGTGAAGTCCGCTGTGAGCATAATAAAATGAAGAATCGTTCTGTTGAAGTGATTTATATAGGCTGGCAATCCTTAACTCAGCCATGGCCATGTTCAGCTTATCATTTTTAATTCGTGAATTTGCAATCGCATCACGATAAAACATTAATGCGGAGTCATTTTTACCTAAATGTGCATATATGTCCCCGGTATGATTCAGGATATAAGATTTCAAATGCCCGGATGAGCCGTTTGAATTTGAAAATGTTTCAAACGCCAGATGTTGATAATACAGTGCCGAATCCTGTTTATTCAGAAAATAATATGCGTCTCCGATATTTGAAAGTGTAAAACTGCCTATATCCCTACTTTGCAATTTCAGAACGATATTATAAGCCGGTAGCAGATATTGCAATGCCTGCCTGTATTGCCCAAGCTCATTATACACTATCCCGATAAAACTAAGGGAATTCACCTCACCGGTTAAATCATTCATGTCCCTGTTGATCTGGAGTGCATCAAACTGCATTTTTAAAGCATTGGCATAATAACCGAGAAAATGATAGTCTTCACCGCAGGAATTTAACGCATCCGTTTCAACTTTAGAGTAGTGGTATTTTTTAGCAATATAAAGAGTCTTTTGGTCAAGTTGCAACGCACCACTGGGATTTGAAAAAGAGATGTTGTTTGAAAAAACCAGCATCCTGTTCAAGGCAACTGTATCTTTGGCAGAAGATTCCATAAGTTTTATCAGGCTATCAATATTCGCGGCCTGGCCATTTACAATTGGCATAAAGCCCACAATAAGAAATAGTAAAAAGCAGCTAAGTTTCATAAATAAAAGTATTTATTCGAATGAATTATGAACCACATTACGTTATCTTTTTACCATAGTATGTTTAAAAAGCACTTTTTTTTCACCGGCATTTTATTTTCTTTTCTGATTATTAGCCTTTTAAAACTATATCCCTCTTGTCGAATCTATCAAATACTTTGCAAAATCCATTCAGAACCTGGAATGCAAAATAATATATTTACTGCCTTCGCAATATTCCTCTTGTTCTAAATTTTATCCCAACAGGCATCGATTTTATGGAGGAAGCACCCCATTCGCTTTGTAAACTATTAAATTGTTTGAACATTTATAGAAATAATTAATCAAAATGATTTTAAATTTTTCACGCAAGAGGTAATTGAATAATAAAATCACTTCCCTCACCTTCCTTACTTTCCACTTTTATCTCCCCGCCATGCGCTTTTACAATATCATAACTCAAGCTCAAACCCAATCCCGTTCCCTGTCCAGTTGGCTTTGTAGTAAAAAACGGTTGAAAGATTTTATCTACAATATTTTGTGGAATACCATTTCCATTGTCACTAACGGTAATGAGTACACCATTTTCAGATTTCTTTGTAGTTACTGAAACTGTGGGCTCATACGAAATAGGATTCTTGCTTTTTTGTTGGTTTACTGCGTAAAAAGCATTGTTATATAAATTCAACAATACCCTTCCAATATCCTGCGGAATAATATTTATTTTTCTAATAGTCTCATCAAAATCGGTTTTCATTTCAGCATTGAAAAATTTGTCTTTTGCCCGCAAGCCCTGGTAAGTGAGGCGTAAGTATTCATCAGCTAAAGCATTGATATTAGTTGGCACTTTTTGACCGGTACTTTTTTGCGAATGTTGTAACATTCCTTTTACAATATCGCCGGCTCGTTTGCCATGGTGATTTATTTTTTCAAGGTTTTGTTTTAAATCATCCGCAATTGCATTGGCATCTTCATAATTGGATTTTGATAATTCATCTTTCATTTCATCAATAAGTTCTACGCTTACTTCAGAGAAATTGTTTACAAAGTTTAATGGGTTCTGTATTTCATGCGCTATGCCTGCAGTGAGTTCGCCGAGCGATGCCATTTTTTCTGATTGAATGAGTTGTGCCTGCGTTGATTTTAGTTCCTTCAATGTTTTTTCCAAAACCATTTTGGCTTTCTTTTCCTTTTTGTTGTTGTGATACAGAATTAAGCCTATAAGAGCAAGAATCACAAGCCCTGAAATCAAACTATATGTTCTGATTTTACTTTTTGTTTCGATTTTTTCTGTCTCCAGTTTTTCCAGCTTTACCTGCTCATCTACAACTACGTCCATAAACGCGAGAAGATTTTTTCGCTCTTCTGCGCTAAGGCTATCACTTAAAGATTTAGACAATTTTAAATACACGATGGCACTATCGTTTTTGCCCAGCTCATCAAAACAAGCAGTAAGCAAATTATAAGCGTCTCTTTTCCAGGCCCGGTCGTTGCGCTTTTCAAAAATTTTCAAGCTTTCTTTGGCATAATACAAAGCGGAGTCATTCTTTTTAAAATCCTTATATACACGGCTTAGTGACATATATCCCAAGCCCAGGTGTAGTTGATTATTGGTCACTTTTAAAACCGCTATCGCTTGTAATATAGTATTGGCGGCTAAATCGAAATTCCCCATCTTTTCATAGGTATCGCCCAGGTATTTCATTGCACGGCCTAATCCCGTTTGATCTTTCAAATCTGAAAACGTTGATATGGCCTTATTAATGAGCATGAGTGCAGAATCTAATTTTTCTTCACTCATATAAGCAATCCCCATGTGAAAGTTTATATACGCAATTTGTCCTCTGTCTCCCGCAGCTTTTGCATATTTTTCGGCTTCCCGATAATTTTTTAATTGGTTTTTTGTGTTAACAACCCAGTTTCCGATATAGGCATTTAGCAATCCGATTAAATCGTAGGTGTTACTTAGCAGAAGCATTCGTTCACTCTTTGGGTTTTGTTCCGGAGGTAAATGCCAAATAGTTTTTTCAATACCTGGATCCTTGGCAATATTTAATGCTTTTAAATAGAATTCCAATGATTTTGAAAACTTTTCCTGCTGCATCTGGATAATCCCCATTTCGTTAAATATTGAGGCTTCGTCAAATTTTAGATTTAAACTGGACGCAAGAGACAAGGCTTTTTCAAGGTAAAAATTTGAACTGTCACCATCCACCTGACTGTAATAGGATCCGAGGTTACTACAGGCTTCCATTCGGGCAGTATCGCTTGTTGCATCGGAAAGAGATCTGTACAAACTACTCAAATTTGGGGTTTTCACCTGACCGGCAACTAATGTTGGTAAAAAGAGTAGTGAAATTACTTTTAAAAAGATTTTCATTTTTTTTAATTAGTTGGCAATTGAATAATAAACGCACTTCCTTCTCCTTCCTTCGTTTCTACTTTTATTTCCCCACCGTGCGCTTTTACAATATCGTAACTCAAACTCAAACCCAGTCCTGTCCCGCTTCCTGTGGGTTTTGTAGTAAAGAATGGCTGAAAGATTTTATCAACTATATTTTTCGGAATACCATTTCCGTTGTCGCTAACAGTTATGAGTACATGATTATCAGATCTCTTTGTAGTAACTGAAACTGTTGGTTCGTACGAAATAAGATTCTGGCTTATTTGTTCGTTTACTGTACTTCGGCTTCGCTCAGTACAAGCGTAAAAAGCATTATTAAAAAGATTCAACAACACCCTTCCAATATCCTGCGGAATAATATTTATTTTTCCAATCGTTTCATCAAAATCAGTCACCATTTCTGCATTGAAGGATTTGTCTTTTGCCCGCAAGCCCTGGTAAGTGAGGCGCAAGTATTCATCTGCTAAAGCATTAACATCGGTTGGTTCTTTTACACCTGTGCTTGCCCGTGAATGTTGCAACATGCCTTTTACAATATCGCCGGCACGTTTACCATGATGATTTATTTTTTGTTCGTTTTCTATCACATTATTTGCAATTGAATCTGCTTCTTCTAAATTTCCCTTCTTCATTTCATCTTTCATCTCAACAAGCAATTCCTGGTTTACATCAGAAAAGTTGTTGACAAAGTTTAAAGGGTTTTGAATCTCATGTGCGATACCTGCGGTGAGTTCTCCAAGTGATGCCATTTTTTCTGATTGGATCAGTTGTTTTTGCGCAGATTTCAGTGTTACAAATGATGTTGCATTTTCCAAAGCAATGGCAGTATAAATCGCAATATTGCGTAGCATAAAAAGATGATAATCAGAATAAGCATTCGTCCGAAAGCTTTGCACAGTAACCACTCCGAGGATTTTTTCTTTTACAATCAGGGGAAGATAAATAAAAGAAGCCGCCTGTTTGCCTTCATGCGGCGTTACTACTTCCTGTACATAAGATTTGTAATCTTTATCAAGATTGCCCATTATAATTTCTTTGCCTTCTTTAAAACATTTTACAGCAAAACGGTTTTCATCATCAATAGAATTAGCATAAAATGGAAGCGGTTGCCCTTCTTCATACGTTGCAGGAAATTCGATTCTTTTTTCTGCATCATTATAAATTCCGATGCCAAATACAGAAGCATCCATTAATGAGTTTACATTATCGTAAACCGTTCCGATAATTTTTTCTACCGAAAGCGATGAAGTTATTTTACGCCCGATCTCACTCAGTTGCTCTACATTATTATAGGATTGCTGAAGGTGTTCTTTTTGCACAGAAAGCTCCTGCGCTTTGCCATCAATTTCTTCTTTTTGTTTTTGCAATAAAGTATTCGCTTTTCTTTTTTGGCTGTTGTTGCGAAATAAAATAAAGGCAACAACCAAAAGCGCCAAAAGGCCGCCAAATAAAATATAAAATTTCATTTGAGTCCGTGCTTCTTCTTTTGCATCCTGGATATCCTGCTGTCGTTGCATTTCGGCAAGACTAAGATTTTGAAATTGTCGTTGTTTTTCCTCGCTGAACAAACTGTCTTTGGCAGCGATCATTGCTGTTTGATAAATATAGGCGCTGTCTATATTATGAACAGAAGCATAGTAGCCGTTTAAGAATTTACTGGCATCCATTACAAAATTAGTAAAACCATCCTTTTGTGCTATTGAAAAAGAAAGTTTTGCATAATAAAGGCATGAATCTGCATCACCGGCTTTTTGAAATAATTTAGCCATACCGAGGTATGTTTCGCATAAACCATTGTCGTCTCCTTCTCCTGTGTAATAAGGATTAGCTGACTTGTAATTACGCATTGCCACAGTATCGTTTCCCATTTTGGAATAGATATTACCCAGGTTATTTAAAACGACACCAATTAAGTCGTTATCCTTTAACCGCATTGCCAGGTTATAAGCGCTATTGGTATAATATTTTGCAGAATCGAGCATATTTAACTTTTCATAGCTATCTCCCAAATTGCCTGTTCCCACTAAAACGGCCCTTTGACTATTGATACTGTTAGCAATAGCAAGGGCTTTAAATATATAATTAATACTCTTCCGGTAATCTCCCTGGGTACTGTAAACATCACCAATGTCTAAAAGCACTTTTGCCATCCCTTCCTTATTTTGCATAGCCTCAAACTTTTTTAGCGCTTGTAACAAGATTTCCAATGCTTTTGGATAATTGCCTGTAGTCATCAATACGTTTCCAATCGTATTCAGGCTTCCGGCTTCACCTTTTGTAAAACCTGTTTTTTTTGAAAGCGAAAGCGCTTGTTGAGCTAATAGAAGTGTTGTATCTGGCTTTGAAGAATAATAAGTGAAGGCCAATTTAAGAAGCAAGTTTGCCCGGCTGGTATCGCTTGTTTCCGTTTTCAATAATTGTTTTAAACTGTTCGCTGGATTTGTTTGTGCATTAGAAAAAACAGGAATAAGCAGCAGTAAAAATAATTTGATAATCGTTCTCATGATTTATTAGTTGTCAAAAAGTAAAAATCAGAAAGTTATTTGTACATAGATTTTATAAAATTATAATTTTTATTTTGTCTGAACCATGATTTATAGGATTAATGGGATGATTGGGATTAAAATCATTTTCTCATAATTCCTGCGAATCCCATAAATCCCAGTTCAGACAATTGGTAATTGAATAATAAACTCACTTCCTTCTCCTTCCTTCGTTTCCACTCTCAATTCCCCGCCATGTGCTTTCACAATATCATATGCCAAACTCAATCCCAATCCTGTTCCTTGCCCTGTTGGCTTAGTCGTAAAAAATGGCTGGAATATTTTATCAACTATTTTTTGAGGAATACCATTTCCGTTGTCACTAACGGTAATGGTCACGTGATTATCAGATTTCTTTGTAGTAACTGAAACAGTTGGATTATACGAAATAGAATTCCCACTTATTTGTTGGTTTACTGTACTTCGGCTTCGCTCAGTACATGCATAGAAAGCATTGTTGTATAAATTCAACAATACTCTTCCAATATCCTGCGGAATGATATTTATTTTCTCGATTGTCGCATCAAAATCAGTTATCATTTCAGCATTAAAATCCTTGTCTTTTGCCCGCAAACCCTGGTAGGTGAGGCGTAAATATTCATCACACAATGCATTAATATCCGTGGGTTCTTTTACACCTGTACTTACCCGTGAATGTTGCAACATTCCCTTTACAATATCTCCGGCTCGTTTTCCATGATGATTTATTTTTTCTGAATTTTCTTTGATATCATTTGCAATTTCAATTGCCTGTTGATTATGCCAATTGCCAATTCGTTTTTCATTTCATCAACTAATTCAGTGTTCACTTCCGAAAAATTATTGACAAAATTTAAAGGATTTTGTATCTCATGGGCAATGCCTGCAGTGAGTTCGCCGAGTGATGCCATCTTTTCTGATTGGATAAGTTGTGATTGGGTGGATTTTAGATTGCTAAGTGTTTTTTCTAAAACTTTGTTTGCTTTTTGCTTCTGCATGTTATTTCTATAAAGAATAATAGCAACCAGAAGAAGTATTCCGATCCCGGCAAATAAAGCATATTGTTTTAGATGATTTTGGTAATTAATTTTTGCTGCTGCAATTTCTTGTTGATGCTCCTCCTGTTGGGTAACCAAAACCTGTATGGCTTGTATATCACCAGTTCCAAACAAACTGTCTTTATTTGCATCCGCTATTTTCAAATATCTGAATGCTTCCTGAGGTTTTTTTTGTTCATACAGGCCGGATAAAAGTTGTGCAGCTTCAAGGATTGTTTTCTTTTGCGAAATTGATTCAGATACTTCCAATCCTTTTTTTGCATAATAAATTGCAGAATCAGGCTGGTTTAAAGTTTTATAAAACAATGCAATTTTATTATATGCAGAAGCCGAGGATCTTCTTTCATTATTTGCGAGAGCAACCTGAAGCCCTTTTTGATAGAACTTCAATGCGTCATCATAGTTCCCCGATTTAATCTTAACATCTCCCAATGTTTCATAAATCAAGGGATCCTGCCAGTTAATTTTGCGAAAAGCATCAATGGCTTTTGACTCACAAAAGACAGCCGAATCCAACTGATTCATTTCAGTATATACAATCCCCCTATCTCTCCATGAATAAGCCAATCCTTCCAGATTATTAGTTCCTATACAAACTGATTTTGCTTTTTCCAGATAACTAAGGGCCTGTGGATAATCTTTTAATACTGTATAAACTTCCGAGATGGCGTTTAATGCTGGTGTCGTTAAATACTCCTGCTTGTTTGCTTGTGCAATCTGTAATGCTTTGAAAGCCATTTCGAAGGCTTTTGGGAAATTACCTAGTTGCCCCATTGTAATACTCATGAATCCTAATGAAAGTATTTCGCCTTTGGAATAATTAATTTTCTTCGCTGATTTCAAAGCTTGCTCACCGTAAAATACAGATGAATCAGCATTTCCGAGACGATAAGAATAGCATAGCTGTATTTGAAGCTGGATGCGGCTTGTATCATCTTTAGCGGCTGCCAGTTGATTGTGTAAACTATCAATTACTTCCTTGGTTTGAGAAAAACTAATGTTGCATGCAAATGCAAAAAGAAAAGTAAGTATGAATGTTTTTATCATTGTTTAAGATTAAACCGGTGATTGAATAATAAATTCAGTAAATTCTTCTACTAATTTAAATACAAATCCTTATTTTTTGGTTTGTTTACTGCTATTGTCTGAACCATGATTTATAGGATTAATGGGATGATTGGGATTAAAATCCATTTTCACATTTATCCTATCAATCACACAAATCCCAATTCAGCCAATTGGTAAATGAATAATAAACTCACTTCCTTCTCCTTCTTTGCCCTCCACTTTTATCTCTCCTCCATGCGCTTTCACAATATCATAACTTAAACTCAAACCCAACCCTGTTCCACTTCCTGTGGGTTTTGTGGTGAAGAATGGTTGAAATATTTTATCTACAATGTTTTTAGGAATGCCGTTTCCGTTGTCACTAACAGTTATCAACACACTGTTTTCAGACTTCTTTGTAGTCACAGAAACTGTTGGATTATACGAAATAGAATTTTCACTTATTTGTTGGTTTACTGCACTTCGGCTTCGCTCGATACAGGCATAGAAAGCATTGTTGTATAAATTCAACAATACTCTTCCAATATCTTGCGGAATGATATTTATATTCCCAATTGTTGCATCCAAATCTGTTATCATTTCAGCATTAAAACTTTTATCTTTTGCCCGTAAACCATGATAACTCAATCGTAAATATTCATCAGCTAAGGCATTGATGTTAGTTGGTTCTTTTTGCCCGGTACTTTTTTGCGAGTGTTGCAACATGCCTTTTACAATATCACCCGCACGTTTGCCATGGTGATTTATTTTTTCTGAATTATCTTCAACGTCTTTTGCAAGGGCATTCACTTCATCATAATTTCCTTTTGCAATTTCTTCTCTCATCTCCGTAATCAATTCCCTATTCACTTCAGAAAAATTATTTACAAAGTTTAACGGGTTTTGAATTTCATGAGCAATACCGGCAGTGAGCTCACCCAAAGAAGCCATTTTTTCTGATTGGATCAGTTGTGTTTGGGTAGATTTTAAATCAGTCAAAGTTTTTTCTAATACTTTATTGGCTTTTTGTTTCTGATAGTTATTCCGGTAAAAGACAAATGCGAGCACTGATAATAAAATTATGCCGCCGAATAAAGCGATCGTGGTGATTTTCGTTTTGGTGTCCTTATTTTGTTGCGCTTCTTTTTCCAGTCTTTGCTGTTCATCAAAATTAATATTTTGATACTGGATAAGTTTTTCCTGGTAATCTTTACTAAGACTGTCTGATAATTTTTTTGAAATACTGAGATATGCATAAGCACTGTCTGTATTTCCCAGCATTTTATATGCATCTGAAATTGCAAGGGTTGAAGTCGCAACCGATCCTGCAGCATTTAAACTATTATTGAGGTTAAATGCTGCCCTTGCATAATATAAACTGGAGTCAGGATGCCTTGTTGTCTTATACAAATTAGCTAAGGCAATATAGTCCCGGCCTAAATCAGACAAATTGTTTTGTTGCTTGTTTACTTCAATTGAATAACGGAAGTAATACCTCGCAGAGTCAATTTGTTTGCGCTGTAAATAATTATTGCCAATATCTCTTAATATATACCCCTCATAAGATTTATACCCGGTTTTTTCGGCGTAATACAACCCCCGCAAAGAATAGATTAAGGCAGAATCTAATTTACCCTGTTCTTGGAAAATATGGCCGATATTCATATTGCTGTTAACCAGGCGGGTATCGGCGCCAATTTCATTTGAAATACTGATTTCATCTTCATAATAGTTGATAGCCTTTTCTTGATCAATCATTTCATTACCCAATATGTGATATGCGCCAGCTAAAATATTTAACCGGTATTCATGTGGCTTGCCGGCAAACCTGTCTGTACCAGGTATAAAAGCATTTTTTTCGTTTGCCTCATCCTGTACAATAGACAGTGCTTCGTTTGCCAGTTTAAATGCCAGGGGAAGATTTCCCTTGCGCGATAAAGCATACGACTTACCAAGCAATGAATTTGCCAGCCAAAATGGTTGATTTAATTTTTTTGCTATAGACATTGCCTGGCCTATAAAAAACAAGGAGCTGTCTACAATGCTTTCCATATAATAACCTGACAAATTAGCCAGAGTTGCCTCCTTTATAGTGTCATTTGTTGTTTGGCTTAATACCAACCTTAAACTATCTGCATACTTGTGGGCATTATTTGTTTGCGAAAAAACAAAAGTGCTTACTAAACTCAGCAGCAATATTTGTATTATTTTTTTCATAATTATTTTAACTAACGGTTAATTGAATAATAAACTCACTTCCATTCCCCTCTTTACTTTCTACTCTTATTTCTCCACCATGCGCTTTCACTATATCATAACTTAAACTCAAACCCAATCCAGTTCCACTTCCTGTTGGTTTTGTGGTGAAGAATGGTTGAAATATTTTATCTACAATGTTTTGAGGAATGCCGTTTCCGTTGTCGCTAACAGTTATCAACACACTGTTTTCAGACTTCTTTGTAGTCACAGAAACTGTTGGATTATACGAAATAGAATTTCCACTTATTTGTCCGTTTACTGTACTTCGGCTTCGCTCAGTACAGGCATAGAAAGCATTGTTGTATAAATTCAACAATACTCTACCAATATCTTGCGGGATGATATTTATATTCCCAATTGTTGCATCCAAATCAGTTATCATTTCAGCATTAAAACTTTTGTCTTTTGCCCGCAAACCATGGTAACTTAATCGCAAATATTCATCAGCTAACGCATTGATGTTTGTTGGTTCTTTTTGCCCGGTACTTTTTTGTGAGTGTTGCAACATGCCTTTTACAATATCACCCGCACGTTTGCCGTGGTGATTTATTTTTTCTGAATTATCTATTACATCATTTATTAGTTCATCCTCCAATATATTATCTCTTTCTGCGTTCGGCTTTAAGCGTTCAGCCTTCAACTCTTCCAGCATTTCTTTATTTACGTCAGAAAAATTATTGACAAAATTTAATGGGTTTTGAATTTCATGTGCAATCCCTGCTGTAAGTTCTCCTAGGCTTGCCATCTTTTCCGATTGGATCAATTGCTTTTGTGCGGCTTGTAATTCTGAAAAAGCGTCTTCTGCTTTTTTCCTGGCTTCTTTTATTTCTATCAAATCCTTTTCAGCCTGTATAGCATGTGCTTCCGCAACTTTTAAATCATTAAAACGGGTAAAGGTGAGGTTGAATACTGCTGCAAAGCGTTCCAATAAACGTAAAGTTTCTTCGGGTTGTTCATCCGGCGAAGCCATACCAATAAAGCCCTTGGCAAAATAACTGAGGTATTGTATCCTTCGTTTTTGTGCAAGCCCGCCTTGAAAAGGAACACGCAATTCCTCGCCGAGATAATGAAAGTATTCATCCAATTCGTTTCCGTGCATATCAATTACGATGGATGTTTTTTTCTGCTTCCATCCATCATACATTTTCCTTATCGAACTATTTTTATTGGCATCACCATAAAACATGGTACTTACTTTTGAACCGTCTTCATCGGTAATCCAAAATTCAATATCCGTGTTATTATCGTTTGTGATGCCGATGTACAGCCGATTTGGAGCAATACCCAAATGAATTAACTGCTTGAAAAGAATAGCAGATGTTTCTGCCAGTTCATCACTGGATTGCATAGCCATAGTTCTTGACCGGACTCTTTCTAATGCAGCTTCAATCTTCGACTCCCTTGCCTGTGCTTCTGCTTTTTGCAGATCAAGGTAGCGCCTGTATGTTTGTCCGAAAACGGCGGCAAACCTTTTGATCACCCTGGACGCTTCATCGGGAATGGCTTCTGCAGTAAATGCAAAAACCGAACCGTCAGAAAAATAAAAATCGCTGTGAAATTCTTTTAAAGGCAATGTCCCCATGTCAAACTTTGTAGGATAATATTCCAGATCATTGAGCGCCTGGTAATAATTTATTAGATCATTGCCTTCCATTGTATAAGTGTAAATGGCCTCTTTATTTTTCCATGATTTAAGTATTCCATACAACAATCCATGAGCGGTCATATCCAGTTTGCCAATAATTAAATTGGCTTTTCCATCAGGATTTGATTTGGCTGTCCACACTTCTGCAGCTGGATCATCGCTAAAAATTAAAATGCCGCACCGATTGGTTTGTATTCCCAGTTTTACAAATTCATTAAACATAGTGGCCACAGTATCTCCAACATCATTACTGCTATGCATGGCCATTGTTTTACTTCGCACTCTTTCCAGGGATGCTTCAATCTGTGCTTCCTTTGCCTGTGCTTCTGCTTTTTGCAGATCAAGAAAGCGGGTATAGGTTTGTTCAAAAACTTTTGCGAAGCGCTGCGTTATGTCTTTTTCATCCTGGCTGTAGGTTCCTTCGGTATATCTCATAAGAAACAGAGCTGTAAGCTTCTGGTACGAACCAAAAAAATCAATTAACTCAACGGACTGGGTGGCAACTTTTCGTTCTTTGGGCACTTTTTCAAGTTTGAAGTATTCCTCAAAAAACTGTTTGGCCTCAGGTTTTAAATGGGTTGTCTCCAGCTTTCCGGATGACCAGGCGTTATGGATTTCATGGAATATCCGCAAGTCCACGAATGGCCAATGGATAATATCGTCGTACATACCGTCTGCCGTACTCAGCCAGAGATATAAGTCTTCGGATTTATCCATTCTTAGCTGAATAGCAATAACATTAAATGTTACGTTCAAATTTTGAAATTCGCCATAAAGCATATTAATAACATCCCGAAGCTCTTCACTTTTGTGCATAGCCAGCGAACGGGACCTTACTCTTTCTAATGATACTTCTATTTGTGCTTCCCTTGCCTGTGCTTCTGCTTTTTCCAAATCGAGAAAACGGGTATAGGTTTGCTGAAAGACTTTTCCCAAACGCATCAGCGTATCATTCTCTTCATTAGTAAAAGGAATGCCCTCAAAATTCTCAATATACAGGCTAATATTATCCAACAATACCGTTGATCCGGCAAGGCCAGGGCAACTAAAATAATACTCCTTTGCTTCGTCCGGCACAGGGAATAATTTAAAAAGATCTTTATAAAATTTATTTTTTTCTTCAAATGAAAGAAGGGTAGGAAAGAAATTTTTTCCAGTTGCTTTTGCATCAATAAAACTATTCCAATGCGAAGAATCGAAATAAGGAATGGTTACTTGTGAGGGAACTTCGTGCTTATCTGCAAGCCAGATAAACATATCATCCCTTTCTTTATAATCTAAAATAAACCCTGTATGTTCTACTTTAATATTTAAGTGAACGAATTGATCATAAACAACCTGGATCACTTCTTTGAGTTCTTCACTTTTTTGCATCGCCATTGTTCTGGCACGGACTCTTTCCAATGCCAGTTCAATTTGTGATTCTTTTGTCTGTGCTTCTGCTTTTTGAAGATCGAGGAAACGGGTATAGGTGCCATCAAATACAACCGCAAATCTTTCTAATAATTGAATGGTTTCTTTTGGATGCGGTTCTGTTGTAGAAAATGTGAGCACGCCTTTTGAAAAGAATGCAACCTGAATTACCCAGCGCTTTTCTTTGTAGGTAAGATTGGATACTTTTTTCCGATAGGTGTTATACTTTTTGAGTTGATCACCTTCAAGGTCTATTACCAACGAATGCTTTTTCTTCTTCCACGCGGCATGAATTTTTTTCATCACTACCGGTTCGCTCAGGTCCACCTTTGCCGCTTCTTTCCATTGCGATCCGTGTAAGGTGGAATACAGTTCCATTACATTTTCATCTTCTTTAAAAATGCCAATGGAAATTTGATCACTGGTTTTTCCTAACTCTTTAAACTGCTGAAAAAGTACTAATGAAGTTTCTGCGAGTTCATCGCTGTGTTGCATCGCCATGGTTCTTGCACGCACTTTTTCCAAAGCCGTTTCAATTTCTAATTCACGGTTTTTAGCTGCCAACTCTTTACTGAGGCTGGCATTTCTTTTTTTGAGTATTTGCTCCGTTTTGTTTGTCATGTTATTTAAAATAAGTTTTGAATGGTTGTTATAAATGCTGAAGCTTCACTTTCTCTTTTTCATAAAAAGCAATGCGGGACAGTAAAACAACAAATAATGCAAAAAATGATTTCATAATTTTTTTTAGGGAAGTGATCGAAAGATTTTGTTTTCGCTTTTCATACAATTAATTTTTTTATTCATCATCGTCTTCTTCGCTTTGCAGGCTACTATTAATCAGGTTTATTAAATCGTTTTTATCAGGCAAATACAATTGATACTGGCTCACAAATAACTGGCTATTCATTCCATAGGTTGCATATTCAACAAGCAGTTCGTCTTTATTTTTTGTAAGTATAATGCCAATGGGCGGATTATCACTTTCTGTGTTTTCCTCGTTGGCAAAGTAACCGAGGTACATATTCATTTGTCCAATATCATCATGCTGCACATCGTTTATCTTTAAATCAATTAATACAAAGCAGCGAAGTATGCGATGGTAAAACACGAGGTCAACGTGATAATGTTTGTTATTGATCGTCATGCGATATTGCCTGCCCACATAAGTAAATCCTTTGCCCAGCTCCAGTAAAAACTGCTGCAGGTTATTGCACAAATGATTTTCTAATTCCTGCTCTGAAGGCAGTTGCTCTTCAGGAATTTTTAAGAATTCAAAAATATAGGGGTCTTTTAAAATATCTTTTGGAATTGTTATCTCTTGCCCTGTTACAGACAGTCTTAATATTTCTTCTTTGTTTTTGCTGAGTGCAAGCCTTTGAAACAGGGCTGTATTTTTTTGCCTTTTCAGCTGGGGTACCGACCATCGTTCTGATATGGCTTGGTTTTCATAAAATTTCCGTTCTAAGTCATTTCCAATTTTCAGCAACTCTACAAAATGTGACCAACTCAATTGGTGAGAAGGCTTCTGACTTATTGGGTAGCAGAGATATAAAAGCCTCATATACACAATATTACTTCGGCTAAACCCCTTACCATGCACTAAGGAAAGGTCTTTAGCCAAAGTACTTATCAAAGCCTTTCCATATTCAGCCTTTACATTTCCACCTTGTTCAAACTCTACAACATGCTGCCCTATTTCCCAATAGGTTTCAAGCAACTGGACGTTTACCGCACTTGTTGCTTTGATTTGTCCCTGGGTGTAAGTAGCGGAAATTTTACTCAGTAAATTATGATATAAATGATTTATTTCCTGGTTGCTGCCTGAATGTATTTTTGCCATAGTTTTTAATTATTTATTTGGAAGCATAATAATAAACTCCGTCCCCGCCTGTTCGCCGGGCAGGCTTTCAACTTTTATTTCCCCGCCGTGCGCTTTCAAAATATCATAGCTCATCTGAATCACGGATTTAAATAGATTTATGGATTTCACTGATTTTTTCATTTTGTTAATAATATCGTTCATCTGTGGAATCTTTTAATCCCATTAATCCGTGATTCAGACAAAAGGTAATTGAATAATAAACTCACTTCCTACTCCCTCTTTCGTTTCCACTTTTATCTCCCCGCCGTGTGCCTTCACAATATCATAACTCAAACTCAAACCTAAGCCCGTTCCACTTCCCGTAGGTTTTGTAGTGAAAAATGGTTGAAATATTTTATCAACAATGTTTTGAGGAATACCATTTCCATTATCACTAACGGTAATGATTACATGATTATCCATTTTCTTTGTAGTAACTGAAACAGTTGGATTATACGAAATAGGATTCTGGCTTTTTTGTTCGTTTACTGTACTTCGGCTGCGCTCATTACAGGCGTAAAAAGCATTGTTGTATAAATTCAAAAGCACCCTTCCAATATCCTGAGGAATGATATTTATTTTGCCAATTGAATTGTCAAAATCAGTTATCATTTCTGCATTAAAGTCTTTATCTTTTGCACGCAAGCCCTGGTAGGTGAGGCGTAAGTATTCATCAGCCAAAGCATTAATATCTGTGGGTTCTTTTACGCCTGTGCTTGACCGTGAATGTTGCAACATTCCTTTTACAATATTCCCGGCTCGTTTTCCATGATGATTTATTTTTTCTGAATTTTCTTTGATATCATTTGCAATTTCAATTGCCTGTTGATTATTGCCAATTGCCAATTCGTTTTTCATTTCATCAACTAATTCAGTATTCACTTCAGAAAAATTATTTACAAAATTTAGCGGGTTTTGTATTTCATGAGCTATACCCGCAGTGAGTTCTCCGAGCGAAGCCATTTTTTCTGATTGGATGAGTTGAGATTGAGTTTGTTTGAGCTTCTCCAATGTATTGACTACTTCCGTATTTGTTGTAGTTAGGCGGGCGTTTGATCTTTGCTTGTTCACAATAGCTATACCTAAAGTAACTGCAAATAGTCCCAGCAGGGCTGTAATACCATACAAGTAATATTTTGTTTTTTTAGCGGCTTCATCCTGCGCCTTCAGCAGGGCAATATTATTTTCATTATCCTGCATCTTTTTTTCAATGGCGTAGTTTAATGTTTTTGCTTGCTCAGCTTCGCGGGCCAGTTTTTCTTTTATTCCTAATAATTCCGTTTGGGTATTAAAACCATCTTTATACATTCCTGCAGCAGCATAGGCTTTCGACAGTAGTTTCAGTTCGCTGATAATGGAAACATTTGCTGTAATCGCTCTCAGTTCCTGTATCTCAGGTAGTAATAATTGAATAGCCTTTTGCGGCTTGTTTTGTTGCAGCGCTAAAGTAGCCGCGTAATAATTAGGTATTAATTCACCTTCAAAACTGGTAATCCCCAGGTGCTGATCATCTTTCAAAAACTTAGCTTTGGAAAAATAATACGCGGCGGAATCTGTTTCGTTTTTACTTAAAAGGTCTTTGCCTTTCTCTATATAATACCAAGCGTACAAAAGCGGGGTTGCCTTGTATAAACTTAATAGATTAAATGCTTTGTTGTAATAATAGCCGCTGCTGTCGCTTTTCAAGAGCGTTTTTACTCTTGCCATTTGTAAAAAAAGCCCAGGTGCATCCTTGTATAATAATGGCGAATCCAATTTATTGAATTGATTTATTGCGAGCCTCAGGTATTTTTCAGCTGATTCAGGACTGTTCTCATCAACCATGACATTTCCTAAAATTAAATACCTGTTGGACTTTCCGGAAGTGCCCAGTAATCCATAAAGTGTGTCATTTGCCGGGTTATCATCAAGAAAGCTTAGAGATTTGAACAGGTAATATTCAGCTTTTGCAAAAAGGCCGAGACGATAATAAAATCCAGCTAAAACACTATAGGCAATAGTGGCGGCGTTCCGGTCATTTTTTTCAACGAAATAGTTACAAAGGTTTGTATAATATTCTATGCCTTCATATATATGGCTGCTGTTGCGGTAGGGTATCCTTGTCTCCCTGAGTATTTGAAGAAATACCTTTTCGCACTCAGGTGAACAACCCGCTTTATTTTTTTCAATAAAATCACTGCCAAATTTTATCAAAGCATCATTTGGGATACTGTCTAATGAAAAGTGGCTATTATAAAAGTCCCAAAGCAGTGTATAGTATTTTTTCCCATCCAATATAGCTTTCAGAGGATCCATCTCCTCGATAATGGAACTGTTTTGAAGTAGCACTTCTTTTTTATTCCGGCCCATCAGTTCTATCGCCTGCTGGTAGTAAATACTGTCTTTGCCATCTGTTGTTTTTATCAGCTTAAGCTGATTCAGTATAGAATCTGCGTAACTGTTTAGTTGGGCAAATACCGCGCCCGGAATCATAAACAGGAAACATACAAATGCTAACTTTTTTAAACTGCCCATTATCATAAATTTAATTTGCAATAATTTATATAATACTTATACCAGTAATTGAATAATAAACTCACTTTCTTCACCCTCTTTACTTTCCACCTTAATCTCCCCGCCATGCGCTTTTACAATATCATAGCTTAAACTCAATCCCAATCCTGTTCCACTTCCTGTAGGTTTGGTAGTAAAAAATGGTTGAAAGATTTTATCAACAATGTTTTGTGGAATGCCGTTTCCATTGTCACTAACGGTAATGATTACGTGATTATCAGATTTCTTTGTGCTCACTGAAACAGTTGGTTGATACGAAATAGAATTCCCACTTATTTGTTCGTTTACTGTACTTCGGCTTCGCTCAGTACAGGCATAGAAAGCATTGTTGTATAAATTCAATAACACTCTTCCAATATCCTGCGGAATGATATTTATTTTGCCAATAGAATTATCAAAATCGGTTATCATCCCGATAGCTATCGGGACTGCATTAAAGTCTTTGTCTTTTGCCCGCAAGCCCTGGTAGGTGAGGCGCAAGTATTCATCTGCCAAAGCATTGATATCTGTGGGTTCTTTTACTCCTGTACTGGTTCGTGAGTGTTGCAACATGCCTTTTACAATATCGCCTGCACGTTTGCCATGGTGATTTATTTTTTCTGAATTTTCTTTGATATCATTAGCAATTTCAATTGCCTGTTGAATATTGCCAATAGCCAATTCGTTTTTCATTTCATCAATCAATTCAGTATTCACTTCTGAAAAATTATTTACAAAGTTTAACGGGTTTTGTATTTCATGAGCTATACCCGCAGTGAGTTCTCCTAGCGAAGCCATTTTTTCTGATTGGATGAGTTGGGATTGGGTGGATTTTAAGTTGCTTAGGGTTGACTCTAAAACTTTATTGGCTTTTTGTTTTTGCCGGTTGTTGCGATACAACAATAAACCAATAGCAAGAAACACCAACAAACCTATCAGCATTGCATACGTTCTGATTTTGGTTTGCGTTTGAATTTTTTCTTCTTCCAGTTTTTGGAGCCGTATTTGTTCATCAAATCCAACATTCTGATAGGCAAGCAGGTTTTTCTTTTCTGCGTTATTCAGGCTGTCATTTAATTCAGTGTATAATAGCAGGTATTTTAAAGTACTGTCGCTATTTTTTGAACTGCTATAAGCGTGTGACAGCAACCAATAGGCGTCTACCATATACTGAGGCTGCCCCACACTTTGAGCCGTTTCCAGATCTTTCTTGGCATAAAACATGCTGGAGTCTGGTTTTTTTAAAGTTCCGTACAAGGACGATAATCCACCATAGCTATGTGCAAGATCGGTAAGATTATTGTGTTCTTTATTGGCATTTACCGCTTTCAGGTAAGCATTCAGAGCCTCTTTAAAATTTCCTTTTTGCTGGTAAACGTCTCCAATGGAGGCTAAATTCGAGCCTTCGTATTTTCTTTGTTCAAATGGCAAATATGCATCAAAGCGCAATCCTCTTTGAAAAAAAAGAAGCGCAGAATCCAATTTATTAAGCCCTAAGTAAACACCTCCAAGGTTACCATATCCTAGTGAAGTCAAAACTGTATCCTGAACAGATTCAGCAAGGCTTATTGCGGTAAAGTAATTTGAAATTTGTTTATCAGTATTACCGGTAGCACCATACAAATTCCCCATATCAAAATGATTAAAGCCTAATGCATCAAGCCGCGCTTTTCGTGGGGTTCCGCCTTTTGGAAGGTTCCATGTATATTTTTCACTGGCAGGGTCTTCTTCAATTTTTAATGCCTGCAAAAATGATTCAAGCGACTTGGGGTAATTGCCTAAATGCATTAACATATATCCCTTAACACCTAATGCATTTGCTTCATTTATTTTTAATTTTAATTTTTGAGCAATTGGTATACTTTGATCCAGGTAAAAAAGAGAACTGTCGCGATTTATTTCATTATAAAATAATCCCAGTTGATAATAAACGTCCATACGGATGGTATCATTAGCGGCATTCTTCAACGCAACCTGCAGGCTGTCGAATTGTTTTTGTTCCGACTGTGCTGATACAAAAACCGGCAGCAACAAAAGCAGCGCTATTTTTATAAATTGTTTCATGAAATTTATTTATGTAAACTTTAATTGTGAATAAACTTAAAATTCATTTTCGTCGTACTCATATTCTTTTAAGTTGCAGCAAGCAACTCCATTAACCTATAATTAATATAATAAGTGGTTCTGCCCATTTTCTGTGTTTTTAAAATTTTCGCATCCACTAATTTTTTCAGCCATACTGCCGCAGTCTGCCGGTGTGCAATTTCTCTTTTCGTAAGCAATTCTATTTTTAAATAAGGTAAGGTGAACATCAGTTTCAGTAAATCATAACTGAAAGATGCTCCCAATACTTTTTTCATTTGTTTTTCATATTCATCACGAAGCGACAGCATTTCCTTTATTTTTTTTGTTGTCAGCTTTGCGGTTTCGCTTAAGGCAGTGAGCAGGTACATGATCCAATCGTGCCAGTTGCTTTTTTCTGTAATGCCCCGTAGCAATTGGTAATACTCCGTTTTATGTTTTATGATATAAGAGCTTAGATATAAAACGGGTTGTGTAAGCAACCCCTGTTGCACTAAATAAAGCGCATTGATAATTCTTCCTGCCCTTCCGTTACCATCAGCAAAAGGGTGTATCGCTTCAAACTGGTAATGGATCAAAGTCATTTTTATCAGCGGGTCCAATGAGGAAACTGCATCATCATTTATAAATTTTTCGAGGGCCGCTAATTTTTCCTGTATCACATCCCTGCAACAGGGCGGAGTATAGATCACTTCGCCATTGATGGCGTTCTTCAGCGCTGTGCCGGGTACATTTCTTATGCCTGCTTTATTTTGTTTAATAGCCTGAACAATCTCTACCATCGTCTTCACCATCAGCAAATTTTTTTGAGCCTTCATTTTCTTCAACCCTGCATATAATGCCTGCCGGTAACTCAGCACTTCTCTTGCTGCTGCACTTGCCGCAGCATCTTCTGAGGCAGCTTTGTACAGTTCATCCTGTGTGGTAACAATATTTTCAATAGCAGAACTGTTTTTACTTTCCTGCAGTACAATCGTGTTGATTAACAGTTGCGGGTCCGGCAGCGACGCACATAAGCCATTCAGTTCCCCTATATGACGGGAAGCTTTTGCCAACTGCCTTAGTATGTCAGGAGTTTCTAAATTAACCCGGGCAGGCGGCAATGGAGGAAGTTCATTAAAAGGATTATTTTTTTTGTAAGCCATAAAAGTTATTTAAAAATATTGAAGCACCTGTTTTTATGATGTTGAATGATTCGACATGATTCATTTCTTATGTTGAAAATATATCAAATTTTCGACATGAAAGTTTTTATATGCCGCAATGGGCTACAATTGGTTTTTAAAGATTTAAACACCTAAGCAAAGGGTAATTTAATAATGAATTCAATCCATTCGCCTTCTTTCGTCTCCACTCTAATTTCCCCACCGCGCGCTTTTACAATATCATACACTTTTGTCTGAACCATGATTTATAGGATTAATTTGATTTATGTGATTTAAAATACCGGTCATACTGGTAGTTGAATAATAAATGTTGTTCCTTCACCCTCTTTACTTTCCACTCTTATCTCTCCTCCATGCGCCTTCACAATATCATAACTCAAACTCAAACCCAATCCTGTTCCACTTCCTGTTGGTTTTGTGGTGAAAAAGGGTTGAAATATTTTATCAACAATGTTTTTCGGAATACCGTTTCCGTTGTCACTAACGGTAATGATTACGTGATTATCAGATCTCTTTGTAGTAACCGAAGCTATTGGCTGATAGCTATTAGCTAATAGCTTTGCTTTTTCATTTACTGCATAAAAAGCATTATTAAAAAGATTCAGCAAAACTCTTCCAATATCCTGCGGAATGATATTTATTTTGCCAATAGAATTATCAAAATCGGTTATCATTTCGGCGTTGAATTCTTTATCCTTTGCTCTTAATCCATGATAACTTAATCGTAAATATTCATCTGCAAGTTTATTAATATCTGTGGGTTCTTTTACACCTGTGCTTGACCGTGAATGTTGCAACATTCCTTTTACAATATCTCCGGCACGTTTACCATGATGGCTTATTTTTTCAGAATTTTCTATCACATCATTTGCAATTGCGTTTGCATCATCAATATTTCCTTTACTCATTTCATCCTTCATTTCAATAAGCAATTCTTTATTTACTTCTGAAAAATTGTTTACGAAGTTTAACGGGTTCTGAATTTCATGCGCAATACCTGCAGTTAGTTCACCGAGCGACGCCATTTTTTCGCTTTGTATCAATTGGGCTTGCGTTGATTTTAATTCTACCAGTGTTTGTTCTACATTTTCTTTCTGTTCAGCAATTTCTTCTTTTTGCTTTTGCAATAGCTCATTTGCTTTTTTGCGATGGCGGTTATTCCTGTACAATAGAAAAGCAATCGCCATAAAAACTGCGATGCCTGCAAGCATTGCGTAAATCCTGATTTTAATTCGTGTTTGAATTTTTTCATCCTCCAGTTTTTTAACACGCAGCTGCTCGTCAAAATTTGCATTTTGATAGGCAAGCAGGTTTTTCCTCTCCACATTATTCAGGCTGTCATGTAATGCTGTAGCTAACTTTAGAAATGCAAAAGCACTATCCGTTCTTTTTTGTTGGTCATACGTAGATGAAAGTGAAGAATAAGCATTCGCAATTCCATTTCTATCTTTAAAAATTTTATAGGTTTCAAGCCCTCTATACGCATACAACAGACTGGAATCTGGTTTATCGATTTTATTATAAAAGCCGCTTAGGGAAAGGGAAAGCCCTCCAACTCCGGCAAGGTTATTTTGTTCCTGCATTGATTGCAAACCTTTTTGAAAAGCATTTCTTGATAAATCGAAATTTCCTTTTTCAAGATAAATGGCTCCAATGCCGCCGAAAAGCCAACCAATATCAGATTTATCACCATTTGATTCTGAAAAAAAACTTAATGCCCTTTGCTCAAAATAAAGGGCCGAATCCAACTTTTTAAATTTATCAAGATATACACCTGCCAGATTCATAGTTGCCAACATATTCAATACTGAATCCCTTAGAGATTGTGCAATAGTTATTGCTTTAAGTAAACTTACCATTTGCTTTTCAGTATTTCCGGTATTGCCATACAGTTGTGCGATATTAAAATATGTCCAGCCTAAGGTACTCAACCTTTCAACATGCGGTGTATGCCCGGCAGCCAGGTTCCAGGTATTTTTCTCACTTGCAGGGTCTTCTGCAATTTTCAATGCCTGTAGTGATAATTCCAGCGCCTTTGGGTAATTGGTCCATGATAAATGATAAGCCTGAGATGACAATATCCCGGCCTCATATAACTTCAAATTTAATTTTCGGGCGATAGATGAACTCCGCTCCAGGTATAATTCTGAACTGTCATGATTGTTATCATAATAATAAAATCCTACTTGACTCAATGCATCCATTCGAATGGTGTCATTAGCTGCGTTTTTTAAATACAATTGCAGGCTGTCTAAATTATTTTGCTGTTGTTGTGCTTCAACAAACGTTGGCAGCAGTATAAGCAGGAGTATTATTATTTGTTTCATGAAAATTTATTTAAAATCTGGTATTTGAATAAGTGCCTTCTACATTTTTACTTTCTATCTTTATTTCATCGCTTTGTGCTTTTACAATATCATACTCTTTTGTCTGAACTCCCGAAAAATCGGGACAGGCATGATTTATAGGATTAATTTGATTTGTGTGATTTAAAATACAAGTCATACTGGTAGTTGAATTATAAATGTTGTTCCTTCTCCTTCTTTACTCTCTACTTTTATCTCTCCTCCATGAGCTTTCACAATATCATAACTCAAACTCAAACCCAATCCAGTTCCACTTCCTGTAGGTTTTGTTGTAAAGAATGGTTGAAAGATTTTATCTACAATGTTGTGAGGAATGCCATTTCCATTGTCACTAACAGTAATGATTACATGATTATCAGACCTCTTTGTAGTAACCGAAGCTATTGGCTGATAGCTATTAGCTAATAGCTTTGCTTTCTCATTCACTGCGTAAAATGCATTGTTATATAAATTCAATAATACTCTTCCAATATCCTGCGGAATGATATTTATATTCCCAATGCTGTTATCAAAATCAGTTATCATTTCTGCATTAAAATCTTTGTCTTTTGCCCGCAAGCCCTGGTAAGTGAGGCGTAAATATTCATCTGCAAGTTTATTGATATCCGTTGGTTCTTTTACACCTGTACTTGACCGTGAGTGTTGCAACATTCCTTTTACTATGTCAGCTGCGCGCTTGCCATGATGATTTATTTTTTCTGAATTATCTATAACATCATTTATTAGTTCATCCTCCAACGTATTATCTCTTTCTGCGTTCGGCTTTAAGCGTTCAACTTTCAGCTCTTCAAGCATCTCTTTATTCACCTCTGAAAAATTGTTGACGAAATTCAATGGGTTTTGTATTTCATGCGCAATGCCTGCGGTGAGTTCGCCAAGCGAAGCCATCTTTTCGCTTTGTATTAATTGAGCTTGCGTTGCTTGTAATTCATGATATGCTTTCTCAATTTGTTTTGCATGAAACAGCTCCTGCTCTTTTGCTTTTGCTTTTTCTTTTTCCAGTATCCTTTTCCGGATCATCCTGTTGGCTGTATAGGCTGCGGCAAGGAACATCAATACATAAAAACAATAAGCCCACCACGATCTATACCACGGTGGTAATACTTTAAAAGTATAATCTGCTTCGGCCCACACGTTAAAAGGGTTTACTGCTTTTACTTTAAAAGTGTAAGTGCCTTCGCTGATGTTTCCAAAGCTCGCGCTGCTTCTGTTGCTTAGCGGGCTCCAGGTTTTATCATACCCTTCAAGTACGTATTGATATTTCATGCGGTTATCAAAACCAGGTTCGATAGCAGCAAAATCTATCCTGATATTATTCAATTTGTGCGGAAGAATGAGATCTTGTGGAATAGGATAAAATGGAGCGACACTTTTAAATTTCAGGCCGTGAAATTCCTGCACCATTTGCATTGATTCCTGTTCAGACAACACTTTCCCGAATGTGGTAACCATCTCGTTAAGAATGGACAGGCTGTCTGCTGTATTGTTTATTTTTTTACTTTTATCCAATAAGCTCCAACAAATATTTTCATTGTTGATGGCAATGTTTTGCAATTGAACCTGGTAAGGTTTATTAACCGGTTTTATTTTGTCATAGTCGAACCGAAAGAGTTTACCATCTCCTGTGCCTCCCCAGACAACTCCTTTGTTATCTACAAACAAAGAAAAATTGAATGAAAAATCTTTTATATCATAACCGTTTGTGTGGTTGAAGTTTTCGAAGTGGACTGCCTCTCCGTTATTTTTCAACAAATCATTTTCATCCAGCATAGAAAGGCCTGAGTTAGTTCCAAACCAAAGGCGGTGATTCTTTTTATCTTCCCGTATCGAAAAAATCGTATTGTCTCCGAGGCCCTGGGTAGTGGTATAAACAGTGAGTGAATCATTATATATTCTGCAAAGCCCTTTACCATACGTTCCTATCCAGATATTGCCCATTTGATCTGCACTTAATCCCGGCATTTCGGGGCTGGGCATTCCGGTTTCAAAAGAATAATTCATCACTGTTTTTTCGTTCCACCTATCCAACCCAAAACCGCTGAACCACATGTTTCCTTTTTTATCCTGGATGACTGATAAAGTTTGATTGCTAAATAATCCTTGTTTGCTGGTATAGTTAGTAAAACTTTTACCATCATATTTGAAAAGGCCGCCCCAGGAACTAAACCATAAATTTCCTTCCTTGTCTTCTATGCTATTCCATATTTGAGAATAGGAAGGCAAGCCCTGCGCAGAAGAGAAATTGGTAAAAGTTTTGCCATCATACTTGCTGATGGCACCGACACAACCAAACCATATATTACCTGTTTTATCCTGCAGGATACTGTAAACATCATTTTCAGCAAGCCCCTGTTTTGTAGTGTAATTCATAAAATTTTTTCCATCGTATTCGCATACTCCGCCACCCTGGGTTCCGAACCAAAAATTTCCTTTGTTGTCCTGGGTAATTGCATTTACACGGATGCCTGTAAGGCCGAGTGATGCACCGTATTTGGTTAAAAAATTGGGATTG
>Ga0207933_1000043_pt1 | contig 122196 bp, 123 predicted proteins | sample NGESurdeep092012_4_FD_184488 | JGI IMG/M metagenome (GOLD analysis project Ga0207933, IMG submission 184488) | Arctic peat soil microbial communities from Barrow, Alaska - NGEE Surface sample F53-3 deep-092012 (SPAdes) | ecosystem: Environmental > Terrestrial > Soil > Wetlands > Peat ... | reverse complement strand
GAGGGTTCGCTCGGTACCTACGCCGACACGGCGTACCTCGATCGTCAAGACCTCGTCATGGTCATGACCCGTGAACATCTCCGCGACGTGCAACTCCGACTGAGCAACGCCGACACCGAGGTCGTTCTCTGGCGCGGCCTCGGGGAACCAGGACACGACCTTGAGGTCGCCGATCCCTACTACGGTGACGACGACGAGTTCGACGAGTGCCTCTCGATCTTGAGCGCCGGGGGTCGGCACCTGACGTCGGTCCTGCGCGCGCGACTCGAACGGCGCGCTCGCGACGTGTGAAGGTCGACGTGCTCGTCACCATCGCGGCGTCAGCGAACTGGGGGCCGTCTCGCTCCGACGCGAACGTACCTGACTAGCCTCTCGGTATGGCGGGACCCGTAGCTTCGCGCGTCTCGTGGGTCCTCGATCACGAGTACAGCGCGGCGATCGGCCTCGCCGCTGGCGTCGCGGCGGCACTGACGTGGTCGGCGACGTCGACGTCGTACTTCACGTTGTCCACGTCGCGATCGAGTTGGTACCTCTTGCGCGTGCTTGAGGTGAACACCGTGCACGATGGCGTCGTGAACGGCCTCATGGCGGTGTTCTTCTTTGCCATGGGACTCGAACTCTCCCGGGAACTCTCGACGGGAGTATTGGCCCACCCGAAGCATGCCGTGCCGCCGATACTTGGCGCGGTTGGTGGCATGCTTGCCACCGCGCTCGGATCGGTGCTCCTCGGTCACCTCGCGCACTCTGGCGCGTTACGACGTGGGTGGGGCGTCCCGATGGCGACGGACGTCGCCTTCACCTTGGGCGTCCTCGCTATCGCGGGCCGACGATTGCCCCCGTTACTCCGGGTTTTTCTCCTCACGCTCGCCATCACCGACGACGTCCTGAGCGTCGTGGTACTGAGCGTGAGCGGGACCACGCACGTGCGACTCGACGGTCTCGTGACACTGATGGTTGTTGCCGTGTTGGGCGCCTTCGTAGCGCGACGAGCCACGGGCAGCGTCGCCAATGTGACGCTCCTCGTCCTGCTTTGGCTCTGTTTCGCGTGGGCCAACGTCGAGCCCGCCCTCGCCGGCGTGCTCGCGGGCGTACTGGTCTCGACGCACGCGCCGTCACGTGAACGCCTCGAGCGCGGTGCCGCGCGCGTGTCGGTCGGCGTCGTGTTGCCGCTCTTCGCGCTCGTTGCGTGTGGACTGCACTGGGACAAGGTGCGACTGAGCGGGGCCGTGGGCACCGTCATCATCGCGACGATCGCGTTGCGGCTGGTGGGTAAGACCCTCGGGATCACCGCCGGCGTCGCGGTGGCTCGACTCCTGCGCTTTCGACTCGACCCTTCCTTGACCTGGCCACTCGTCGTGACCACGGCCCTGCTCTGCGCAATCGGCTTCACGGTTCCGCTGCTCTTCGCGACGAAGCTCTTCGGCGCGCAGAGTGCCCTCTACGCGGGCTACGCGCTCGGCCTCTTGATCAGTTCGGCGATCGCCGCGTTGGTGGGCGGCGCGTTACTTCGTGCACGGCGTGGTCCTGAGTAGGTTGAAACTAACGCTATGAAGACGCGACTAACCGAACTACTGAAGATTGAGCATCCGGTGATGTTGGCCGGCATGGGTGGAGTCTCCTACAGCGCTCTCGTGGCGGCGGTCTCGAACGCCGGGGGCTACGGATGCCTGGGCGCGTCGACGATGTCGAGCCAACAGCTCACTCACGAAATCGCCCTGACCAAGGGCCTCACCGACCGGCCCTTTGGCGTGGACTTGCTCACAGCGTTCCCGGACACACTCGTCGCCAACGTCGAACTCCTCATCGACGGCGGCGCCAGCACTTTCGTCGCGGGCCTCGGCGTTCCGCGTCACGTCATCGACCTCTGTCACGAGCACGACGTGCTGGTCATTTCGATGTGCGGCAAAGTCGATCACGCGAAACGCGCGCTCGACGCGGGCTGCGACGTCGTCGTCGCGCAAGGTACCGAAGCGGGAGGACACACCGGCACGGTCGCGACGCTGCCCCTAGTCCCGCTCATCGTCGACGCGGTGAACGGCGCGATCCCTGTCGTCGCCGCCGGTGGCATCTTCGACGGTCGCGGCCTCGCAGCCTCGCTCGCGCTCGGTGCCGACGGCGTCTGGATCGGAACGCGCTTCATCGCGACACCCGAGGCTCGCGCAGTCCCGGGCTTTCGCGAGAGCATCATCCGTGCCCGCGAAGACGGCACCGTCATCTCGAGAGCCTTCAGCGGCAAGACCATGCGCGTCATCAAGAACGACACGACGGAACTTTACGAAGCGGATCCCTCCCTCTTAAAGAAGTTCCCCGATCAACTCTTCGTCTCGCACGACGAGGGCACGTTCCACCTCGGTGGTGACGAGACAACGTCGGGCGTGGATCCCCGTCGTGAGGGCTACCCGGCCGGTCAGTCGGTCGGCGCGATCAATGGGCTCCGGCCGGCTGGCGACCTGGTTCGCCAGATCGTTCGCGACGCGGACGCCATTCTCCAACGACTTTCGACGCTCTAATTCGTCACGAGAGCCGTTTTCGTTCCCAAGGACGAAGGCGCGCTTCCAACGGTTCTCGGTCCTTCTTTCGCCGGACCTAGTGTTGGTCTATGGCCAGCGCCAGCGCCGACGAGGATGCCATCGCCTCGATCATTCGAGGCGCCGCGAAGCGAGTCACGGTAGCCAAACGTACCGTCGCCGCGGTGCTGGTGGCGGCGTCAGACCACCTGACCGCGGACGAGATCACGCTCGCAGTACAGCGACGTCAACCCGACGTCAGCCCTTCGACGGTGTACCGGATCCTCGAAGAGTTCGAGGAACTCAACATCGTGGTCCACGCCCACCTGGGCCAACACGCCGCGGTCTATCACCTCGCCGGCGCGGTGCACGGTCACCTGACGTGTGACGTCTGTCACGCCACCTTTGAGATCCCGGCCGCTCACTTTGACGCGTTGAGCAAGAACCTACTCACGAAATTTGGCTTTCGTCTCGATCGTCATCACGTCGCACTGTCGGGCACCTGCGAGTTCTGTCGGGCTACTTGAGTGTGACGTGCGTGTGACGAGGACTAAACCGGCGCGTCAACGAGCGCTCGCGCCTACGCCGCTACGCACACACCGCGACCACACCCACTCACTCACTAGATTCTGAGGAAGGTTTCATGATCAAGGTAGAACATCTCACGAAGCGATACGGCGACACGCTCGCCGTGGACGACCTCGACTTTGAAGTCCACCCCGGCGTGGTCACGGGGTTCCTTGGTCCCAATGGTTCGGGTAAATCAACGACCATGCGCATCATCCTCGGTCTCGATCACCCCACCAAGGGTCGAGCCACCGTCAAGGGCAAGCGCTACGGCGAACTGCGTGACCCCCTTCACGAGGTCGGGGCGTTGCTCGACGCCAAGGCCATCCACCCGGGACGCAGCGCCCGACACCATCTTCGCGCGCTCGCGACGTCGAATCAAATTCCCTTCTCGCGCGTGGAAGAAGTACTCGGCTTCGCCGGCATCGACTCGGTGGCCGATAAGAAGGTGGGTAACTTCTCCCTGGGCATGAGTCAACGCTTGGGCATTGCGGGAGCCCTCCTCGGCGACCCGGAGATCCTGCTCTTCGACGAACCCGTCAATGGTCTCGACCCCGAAGGGATCCGATGGATACGCGAGTTCTTCCGCTCATTGGCCAACGAGGGGCGCACCGTGTTCGTCTCGTCGCACCTCATGAGCGAGATGGCGGTCAGCGCCGACCAGATCATAGTCATCGGGCGCGGCAAATTCATCACGCAGGGCTCCATCGACTCGCTCACCGCCACGGCTAAAGGCTCGGTCTTCGTGCGCGCGGCGGACCATCCAAAACTGCTCGACACGCTGCGGTCGCACGGTGCCGTCGTGAGCGAGTTGAACGATGAAGGACTCAGCGTCAGCGAACTCACGTCCGACCAGATCGGTCGAATGGCCTTTGATGCGGGCGTCGTCCTCTACGAACTCACACCACAACGTGCTTCGTTGGAAGAAGTGTTCATGCACCTCACGGCGGACGCCGTCGAATATGGCTCGTCGGGAGTCCGGCATGAGCAATGACGTGACCATGAGCTCGATCGTGAAGTCGGAGTGGATCAAGTTTCGCACCGTGCGATCCTCGATCATGGGTGTCGCCGTCACCTTCATCTTGACCATTGGCATTGGGGTGCTCGTGACGTCACTTATTCGAGCTCATTGGGCCACGACGAGCTCCATCGACAAACTCACGTTCGATCCCGTGTCGACGAGTCTCTTTGGCATCGTCTTTGCGCAGTTCGCCGTTGGTGTCCTCGGCGTGCTGTTCATCTCCAGTGAATATTCGTCCGGTGCTATTCGAACGACGTTGGCCGCCGTCCCCCATCGCGTCGAACTCATTCTCGGTAAGTTCATCGTGCTCATCGTGTCAATCCTCGTGATCAGCGAGATCGCGTGTTTCGCGGCCTTCTTCATTGGCCAGTCGATCTTTTCCGGGGTCGTACCCACGGCCTCGCTGAGTAACGGTGGCGTGCTCCGGGCCGTCGCCCTCGCCGGTGTGTACCTGACGCTTCTCTCGGCCGTGGGCTTCACGTTGGGGCTCTTGTTTCGCCATAGTGCGGCGGCTATAAGTACCTTGGCGTCACTCATCCTCATTGTGCCGATCATCCTCGTGGCCCTGCCACAAAGCTGGCGCAACGACGCCGACAGGTTCTTGCCGTCGGAACTGGGTCACGCGATGACGTCGCTCACGGCTGTGTCGCATGACTTTGGCGCCTGGGGCGCGTTGGCGGTGTTGGCCATCTACGTCGCGGTGCTGTTGGCCGTGAGTACGACGCTTTTCCAACGTCGCGACGCCTAGCGCACGGCTGTTCCCCGTTCCCTCTGGTTCCCTTCGGCACGGACGAGGCGCCGACGACGCTAGAGAACCTTGGACAGAAAGCTCCTGAGTCTCACGGATTGCGGTGCGGTCAACACTTCTCGCGGATTGCCCGACTCTTCGATGACCCCGCCGTCGAGGAAGTACACCGTGTTGGACACTTCCTTCGCAAAGTTCATCTCGTGGGTCACCACGATCATCGTCATACCGCTGCCGGCCAAGTCCTTCATGACGTCGAGCACTTCGCCGACGAGTTCGGGGTCGAGGGCTGAGGTGGGTTCGTCAAAGAGCATCAACTTGGGATCCATCGCGAGGGCCCGTGCGATCGCCACGCGCTGTTGTTGGCCACCGGAGATCTGACTCGGATAGTGCTGTTCCTTATTGTCGAGACCTACTCGGGCGAGTAGCTCGCGCGCCTTGGTCCGTGCCGCCTCAGGCGCGATGCCCTTCACCTTTATCTGACCGATCGTGATGTTCTCCAACACCGTCAGGTGTTGAAAGAGATTGAAGCGCTGAAACACCATCCCAATGCGAGCGCGTTCGCCACAGATCTGCTTGTCGTTTCGTTCGTACAGCTTGCCGTCACGTACCTCGTAGCCGACGAGTTCGCCGTCGACGCGAAGTTCACCCGCGTCGTGCTTCTCGAGGTGATTAATGCAGCGAAGAAGCGTGCTCTTGCCCGAGCCCGATGGACCGATCAGGCACGTGACCTCCCCTCGCGCCACGGTGAGATCGACGCCCTTAAGAACCTCGACGCCCCCGTACGACTTGTGCACGCCACGTGCCTCGACCATCGCCTCGCTCATCGGACCGCCTCGACGGCGCCGCGCTGGGTCCGGAACTTCGAAAGAATGCCAACAACGTCACGTCGTAGACGCTGTAACGGCGTAGGTGGGGGCGACCGCAAGGCACCCTTGGCAAAGTGGCGCTCCAGGTAGAACTGGCCGATGGAGAGCACCGTCGTCACGATCAAGTACCAAAGACTGGCCATGATGAGCAGCGGCATGATCTCGTAGTTCGCAGAGTAGATATTGGACGCCGCGCCTAGCAAGTCCACCACACCGACCGTGCTCACGAGCGACGTCGTCTTCAGCATCGAGATCACCTCGTTACCGGTCGGCGGGATGATGACCCTCATCGCCTGGGGCAAGACGACGTAACGAAGTGACTGTCGACGGGTCATGCCGAGCGAACTCGCCGCTTCGGTCTGCCCCTCGTCGACCGCGAGCAGTCCGGCGCGAGCGATCTCTGACATGTAGGCCGCTTCGTTGAGTCCCAGGCCGACCGTCGCCGCGACGAACGCCGTCAAGAGGGTGCTGGTGTGGAAATGGACGATCGTCAGATTCGTGAAGGGAATGCCAATACTCAACTTGGGGTAGAGAATCGCAATGTAGTACCAGACCGTCAATTGCACCAACACCGGCGTCCCTCGAAAGAACCACGTGTACGTCCACGCGCCCATTGACAAGAGGCGATTGTGAGACAGACGCATGACCGCGACCGTCACGCCCAGTACCACTCCGACGACCATCGCCAGGACCGTCAGTTCGAGCGTCGTCAGGAGTCCTTGAAGGATCTCTGACGTCGTGAAATAGTGGAAGACGATATTCCAGCTAAAGCGCCACTCACTAATCCGGTGACACGACCTCACCGCATTCGCTACGTGGCACGCAAAGTGCACGGTGGGGAGTTTCGAGAACAGCGTGTGGACCAACATGGCCACGAGCAACGCGACGAACGCCGCGGCGACCCATTGGCCAACGTGACGAACGGGGACGACCTTTAGGGGCGCGTCCTCGTTCGTGCTCATTGTTGTACTCGGACCGCTGAGCTCTTAGGAGGTAGCTCCGTTGAGAACGATCTTTCTCGACGGAAGAGCGCCCGCGGTCACTCCGTACTGGGCCAGGATCGCGTGGTACGTCCCGTTCGCGACGAGCGTCTTGATGGCCGCCTGGATCGCCTTGGCGAGTCCGGCACCGGCGGGCGTCTTCGGGGTTGCGACGCCGTAGGGCGCGACGTTCACCGCGCTGCCCAGCAGTTTGAACTGGCCCTTCGACGTCGAAGCGATGTAGCCAGCGATCTGGCTGTCCACGAAGCCGACACTGGCTTGCCCGGACAACACGGCCAAGTTGGCCTGCGTCTGGTTCGGGAACGCGATGACCGTCAACTTCTTCGACTTCGAGCACGCCTTCGCGGCGTTCTGTGCGTCCTTCTGCTCCACTGTCCCCTTTTCCACGGCGACCTTCCAGCCGCAGAAACTCTTGAATCCTTTGAACTTGAGCGTGGAGCTCGACTTCGCGTACACGCCCTCGCCGGCCTGAAAATAATCAACGAAGTTAACCGACTTCTCGCGCGACTTGTTGTCAGTGAAGGACGAATTGCCGACCTGGTATCGACCGCCAGTGATGCCAGCGATGATGCCGTCGAAGGTTACGTTGTTCTCGTTGATCTTGATCTTGAGGGTCGTCGCGACGGCCTTCATCAGGTCGACGTCGAAGCCCACCATGGTCGTGCCCTGCATCGACTCGTCGGGCGCGTAGGTCGCGTCGGTGGCGACTTGGAGCGTGACGTTCTTGTATGACGCCGGTACGAGCTTGGCGTCAGCGGCGTTGTACGTACCGGTCGTCGACGCGGCGCCAGCGACCACGCTGGAAGCCATCAGCAACGAGCCAATACCTGCCGCGACGAGCACTTGACGGACTCGAGAATTGCGATGCATGAAATCTCCCTCAAAAATTTCTGTCCCGCCGCGGACGACGTCAGGCCTCCATTGCTATCAGAAAACGGCTTCGGGCGAGATTCACCCGTCTCCGACACTGCTGCGCGTGTACCAGGACCTCGCGCTCTGCCGCCGGATACTTCTTGGGCAGTCGCGAGACGACGACGATCACCGCCATCAGCGTCGCGCCTGCGGCGACGAGACGTTTCGGTACCGAACCTACGAGACGGATTCCGCTCAGGAACCACAGCGGAGTTCGCTTGGCACGTGGCCGAGTCGCTCCGCTAGGCGTCACCGCGAGACTTGTCGAGCGTGATGAACAGAACGTTCACGTCGACGCGTCGTCCACCAAACGTTGCAGGTGCTCCGCGAAATCGTCAACGATGGCCAACGCTTCAGGAATGACGCCGCCCATCTCCAAGAAGCCGTGCACCATGCCTTTCGCCTCGAGCAGTTCCACCTCGACCCCAAAGTGCACGAGGAGACCGGCGTACGCCACACCCTCGTCACGCAGTGGATCACACTCCGCCACGACGACGATCGCTGGCGCCACCCGCGCGAGATCGTCACAGAGCAGGGGCGTCACGCGGGGATCGGTGTGGTCGCCGAACTCGCCGAGGTACTGCCCGTAGTCGTAGCGCAAGTCCTCCAGGTCGAGGAGAAAGCCCGATCCATAACGATGGGCGGAGTCGGTGACGAGTTCGGGTCCGAGAGTCGGGTAGATGAGAACCTGCGCCACGATGCCGAGGTTCTCGTCTCGCAACTGCGTGGCGGCGACGGTCGCGAGGTTGGCGCCGGCGGAGTCGCCCATGACGATGAGTTTCGCGTTGTCGCCGCCGAACTCGCTCCGGTGCGCTGCCACGTAACGGATCACGTCGAAGGCGTCGTTGAGACCGGCGGGAAAGGGATGTTCGGGCGCGAGTCGGTAGTCAACGGCCAAAAAACGCACCTTGGTGTCGAACGCCAAGCGACGACAGAGCCACTCGTGGGTCGACAGGTCACCGATCACGAAACTTCCGCCGTGGAAGTAGATCACCAGTGCTGGCGCTATCTCGTCGACGGGAACGTACAGTCGAGCCTTCAACGTTCGGTCCTCGAAGACCAGTTCTCGATCCTCGAGCGAGGCCATCGGCGCCATCTCACCTTGCATCGCGCGCGCCTCATCGCGAAAGGCCTGACGGCGATCGTCGACCGACACGCTCGACGAAGGCGCCTCGGGGTTCGCGCGCGCCTGGCGAAGTAACGCATCGAATGCTGGATGGATCACGGCCACCTCCCATCATCAACACTAGGCACCAGGTCGATTACCGCGCCGAAGCGACCCGAGGACCCTCTTCACGACCTCGACCGACGAGCATCCACGCGGAGAATCGTGCCTCACGCGAACCGTGTCGAGTTCGCCGAGTACGCGGCGTCGACGACGCGCGCATCCTCCGACGCGTTCGACATCATGTGCTTCGCGCGACTCATGGTAAATTCGTGCCCGAATCGATGAAAACGTCCGACTGAAGCCGTCAACGAAGCACCGACCGGGCAGCGACTCGACGAAGAGACGAGGAAGCGACCGTGAGTCAAGACGCGACGAACCCGAGTGCGCCCGCGCAACCGGTGGCCGACGACACGAGTGCGCAAGAGGTGGGGATCCTCGGAACCTACGACGAGGTGCCTCGGTGGTTGAAACTCGGCGTCGCGCTCCTCATCATCATCGTGCTCGCCGTGCTCATCGCGATCTGGCACGACGCGTACTTCCACTGGTTTGAGGTCCGTACGGGCATGGTCAACGAATCCGGACCCATCTACGCCTTTTGGAGCGGTTTTGGTTCGGACATCGGCGAAGCAACTTTGGTCGTGGGCGCCGCCGCCGTGTGGCGTCACCACAACTGTCACGTCAAGGGTTGCGCCAGAATCGGGCGTCTCGTGCCCGGCACGCCGTACCTCGCCTGCCCTAAGCACCACCCGGCGCACGAGGGCACCAAGCGCGCGGTTTCGCTCGAAACGATTTTGAAGGCCCACGAAGAGGCGAAGAAAGAACGCCAGTCGCCGTAGTTCGAGGCGTGCGTGACGTGCAGGTCGTACGCCCGCGATTCAACTAGAGGGGGCACGCAAAGTGTCCAAAGGTGACGACGCTGCGGCGGCCGGGCTTGACGGTCACCCAGCGAGCACGACCTTGGTACGTCGAGAGGACATCGTAGCGCCCCGCGGGGACGCGGAAGAGAAACGATCCGGACCAGGGCAACTTCTTGGGAAACGTGACGACATCACTTCGGTACGAGCGGCCGTCGCGCATCAACAGAACGGACGTGGGCTTGGGCGACGGTGACGGCTGGCCCGGCGTCGCGACGATTGGACCCGGTGGACACTCAACGACAGTGCCAGTGATGACGCCATTCCGGACCGAGGTCGCACTGGCGATCGACGAGAGACCGAGGGCGACGCTGAGGGCGACGCCAAGACAACGGACGAATGGTCCGACTGACCTTGCCACAGTCCTCCCCCTTTACGACGTCGAGAACCACCCTCCAACTCTACGACGCGCGGTACGTCGTTCGACGTCGAGTTCCGTTCGCGAACGCCCGTATGGAAAGAGTGACGGTCCCTTGGACTAGTGGGGCATCCACGAAGCCGTGGCGGGATCTCGCAATGCCGTTCGCGCGAGGTCCTCGACGTCGTGAAAATCGACGTCGTCGGCACCATCGTCGGTGTCGGCGCCGGGGTCGAAGTTCGGCTGTGCGCACAACAAAATGAGACGCCGGTCCGCGAAGACCGCGGCCTGCTCGTCGGTGGTGGCTGCGTCGGCGAGATCGTCGATGTCGGCGTCATCGAGAAGTTCCGCGACGAACACGCTAAAGGATCCGCTGCCGCCCACCCCATCGGCCACGAAACTCAAGCAACCCGCGGTGGGTAAGTAGGAGCCGGCGATGATGAGCGAGAACGACGTCGCCGCCAACTGGTCTTGACCAATGGGTCCCGTGACGACCTTGCCCGAGGCGTCAAGTGCGTCGGCCAGGCTGGCCGCAAGCTGGGCCAGATTTGTCGTCGGGCGGTACTCAATCTCGTTGACCCCCAAACTCGTGGGCGCGCCGAAGAGGCCAATGGTGGGCGTGTTGCGAAAGACGAGAATCTCGACGAAGCCCGTGCCGTAGCTCGTCGTGACTTCGACGAGTTGGCACTGCGACAGTGTGTCGACCCGGTTCATCGAGTCAACGGCGACCTCGCAGCGTCGTGCCGACGCGTCGTTGGCCACTTCAGCGAAGCGAGACTCCATCATGTCGAGGTCTCCGCCGAGCGAACGACCCACGAAGAGCGCCCCCTTCAACCATGACTCCCAGGGGACTTCAACGATCCGCGGCAGCAGGGCAAAGCCGTCCATCGCTTCGCTGACGAGACCCAATGACGCCTGTCGTCGCCCTTGGAGCGTGCGACGCATCGCGAAGAGTCGAAGGGTGTCCGTCTCGGCCACCCCCAGACCGCGGCGAAATTCATCGGCGCTCTCTGCTCCCGCGACGCTCACGCCACGGACGACGCTCGAAATGACGTCGTCGTTTGACTCGACGCGAAACCTAACAAACTCTGAAGCATTGATCTCGTACGGGTGAGATGTCAATTGCTCGCGCCATTGGCTCGCGCGTGGGTCGACGCTCATGTTGATCGGCACACTAGGTACTGTACGACGCCGTCACTAACGATCCGGAAGCGGACTTTGTGACAACAGATGAACACCGAACGCCCGCACAGCGATTCGACGATGGTGTCGAGACCGAAACACTGGTACTCGACGTTGCACCGTCGGCGATCCCCGTATCGACTTATGTCGCACGCGCGCGAACGCGAGGCGAATCTCCTTAGGTACGAAGGTGGCGACTCGTGCCTTTCTGCGCTCGATCCACGCGAAGCCAATCTTGTGACGTCAGCGCGTAACGCGACACCGTAACGTTGCGAGCAGGAGTCACGTGAGCAGAGAGCGAGTACGAGGAGTGGCAGTAGGAGAGTTCTGGGACGGCGAAGCCAAGGCGTTCGACGAGAGGCCGGACCACGGCCTAAGAGACCCGGCCGTGCGGGCCGCGTGGGGCGAGTTGCTCCTCGAACTGCTCCCCGTGGCGCCCGCCCGCGTGGCCGACTTGGGCTGCGGCACCGGCTCATTGAGCTTGCTCATGGCAGAAGCGGGACACCAGGTCACCGGGCTGGACATTTCACCGGCGATGGTGGCGCTGGCGCGCGAAAAGGTCACGGACGCCGGCTACGTGGCGGAGTTCTCAGTAGGGGACGCTGCGGCCCCGCTCTTGGCACGCGGATCGTACGACGTGGTTCTCACCCGGCACGTCCTTTGGGCCATGGCCGACCCCGACGTGACGCTGTCTCGTTGGCTTGGCCTACTCACTCCCAACGGTCGCTTGGTATTGATCGAGGAACGATGGTGGACGGAGGCAGGTATGACCGCCTCTGATGTCTCCAAGCTCGTGCTACGACACCGAAGGGAGGCTGAGGTAACGGTTTTGAGTGACGCCACACTTTGGGGTGGGTCCATCAGCGACGAACGATTCGTCGTCGTCAGCCGACGATAGATAGTTTTCGCTCGAGAAGCACAGTTCCCGGCTCTCATTCGAGAAGCCGGGAACTACGTACAAACCTCTTGGAGCGGACGACCGGGCTCGAACCGGCGACCTCGACCTTGGCAAGGTCGCGCTCTACCAACTGAGCTACGTCCGCGTGGTACACAAATTGTAGCCGACCGGCACCGTCATTCCAACCGCGCGTTTAGGGCGACGTGGCTGAAATGAACGCCGTCGCTTCGTCATGCAGGTAGGCGCACAGCGTCGAGAGGTCGTCCATTCGATCAGCGCAGCCGAGCAGTCCGAACTCAAGGTTCTCTTCGAAACCGAGCACGGTGATGTTCAGTGAGAACGAGCCCAGGAGCGGACCGAAGGGCGCGGCCGACGTCACACGGTACCCACTGAGCCACAGTGGAATGGGTGGCCCGGCCACCGAAGAGATCATCAAGTTCGCCATCGGCAGGCGATCGAAGAGTCCGAACGCGGAGAGGACTTTTCCGCCGAAGGACAGCAACGTCGGTCCGAGCACGCGAGGCACGTCTTGAAAGATCCTTGCGCGATGTCGTCGTTGCTCACCGCGTGTCTTCATCGAGTCACTCGAGATGGCGCGCAGTCGTTCTTCGGGGTCCACGACGTCCGTGTGCAACGCGAGGAGCATCCCCGAGATCTGATTCCCAAGGTCGGCGGTGTCACCTTCGCCTCGCACGTTGATCGGCACGAACGCGATCAGATCCCTCTTCAAGACGTCGCCGCGGTCGTCGAGTAGTCGTTTGAGTGCCCCGCTCGTTGTGGCCATCACGAAATCGGTGACCGAGACTCCTCGCGCCTTCGCGGCGCGCTTGACATCCGCCAAGGGCACGCGAGTTCGGTGAAATGATTTCTCGATGCCGGCGGCGCCCGTCAACGATGTTCGCCGTGCTTCAAAGATCGACGGTTGGTCGGGCGTCGCGTTCCTTCGACCGTGCACCGAGATGACGGTGATGACGGCGCGAACGATCTCGTAGAGTCGACTCCCCCACGCCACGACGTTCTCCACCAGGCGTTGCGGTCGGCGACGAAGTCGTCGGAACGCTTGACGAAGGAGTCCGAGCGACGTCGTCACCGTCGGCTCTTCGTCGTCGGACTGAACGCGCGGACCGGGAGCTCGAATCTCGGGCGAAATGTCAAAGAGGTTCGCGAACGTCTCAGCGAAGGAGACGCCGTCGGCCAGGGCGTGGTGCACCTTCATCACGAGGGCCGCGCGCCCGTCCTCGAGCCCTTCGATGACGAGGAGCTGCCACAGTGGGCGCTGGGGCGAGAGTGCGCGCGACAAGAACTCGGATACGTACGCGTCGAACTGCGCCGGGGAGCCCGGCGTCGGCAGTGCCGCGCGCACGACGTGACGATGGATATCGAACTTCTCGTCCTCCACGAGGATGGGCCAGGTCATGTCGAAGGGGGCGCGAACGACTCGTTGGGTCAAGACCGGTATCTCGTGGATCCTCGCGGCGATGCTGGCTTCGATGAGTTCGAATCGCTCCTTCGGATCCGTGACGTTGTCGACCTCGAGTTCGATGACGGCGCCGATGTTCATCGACGTGCCCGGAGTCTCGAGCAAGATGAAGGCACTGTCCAGGGGATCGAGGAACTTCGTCATCGACCGCTACTGCCAAAGCCGCCCGCACCGCGCGCGGCACTCGGGAGCTCGTCGACCACGAGAAAGTCTGCCGCTGTCACCGGTAGCACGACCAGTTGGGCGATGCGATCACCCTTCTCGACGTGGTAGTCGAGCTCCGGATCGAGGTTCACGAGCGCGACCTTGAGCTCGCCGCGGTACCCGGGATCGATCAGACCAGGCGCGTTGGCGCACGTCACGCCGTGTTTGGACGCCAGTCCACTCCTAGGAAGGACGAAACCTCCGTGCCCCGAGGGAATGGCGACCGCGAGACCAGTGGCGACCATCGCGCGACCGCCGCCCGCGCGAAGCGTGCACGACTCCACGGCCACGAGGTCACAGCCCGCGTCGCCCTCGTTGGCGTAACGCGGAAGTACGGCATCGGGGTGAAGGACCTTGGCGAAGATTTCCATAGCGGGAAGGCTACTCACGGCCAGCAGTGACATTAAGTAGTGTCGCACTGTGCTGGTGTGGATGGATTTGGAGATGACGGGCCTCGAGCCCGATCGCCACGTCATCGTCGAGATCGCCACACTCATCACCGACGACAACCTCAACGTGCTCGCCGAAGGTCCCGATCTCGTGGTGCACGCCACGACCGAACAACTCGGCGAGATGGGCCCCTTCGTCACTGAGATGCACACCAAGTCCGGCCTCTTGCCGGCGATCATCGCGTCCACCATCACGGCCGAAGAGGCCGAGACGAAAACCCTCGACTTCTTGAAAGCTCACATCGCCGAGGCGCGCTCGGTGCCGCTCTGTGGCAACTCGATCGGCACCGACCGTCGATTCCTCCAGGAGTACATGCCCGCGCTCGAGGCCTTCTTCCACTACCGCAACGTGGACGTCTCCACGATCAAGGAACTCGCCCGACGGTGGAACCCCGAGGTGCTCGCGACCGTGCCCGAGAAGGAGTCGTCGCACCGAGCACTCGACGACATCCGCGAGTCCATCGACGAGCTCGCGCACTACCGAGCGACTCTCTTTCGGCCCGTCGACGGAGCCAACTAATCTCGCCGTCCATGGGTGACGCGCCACTCTCGATCACGGAAGCCACCGCCCGCCTGACCGCACCGGGCCAGATGTTCGAGACCGAGCGCGCGATCGTGCACGGCAGCGAAGTGACGGTATGGAAGAACGCGCCCGCCACGTTGCGCCACGTGCTCGACCTCTCGCTCAACTACGCCCCGCGAGACTTCCTCGTCTACGAGGACCGGCGCCACACCTTCGACGAGCACTATCGCAGCGCGGCCACCCTCGCCACGTGGTTGACGGAGCTCGGGGTCGCGAAGGGCGACCGCGTCGCGATCGCGTCGAGAAACCTCCCCGAGTGGGTCATGGCCTTTTGGGGATCGATCGTCACCGGCGCGGTGGTGGTGCCGCTCAACGCCTGGTGGACCACCGATGAACTCCTCTACGGACTGAGTGATTCGGGATCGTCGGTGCTCTTCGTCGACGAAGAACGTCTCGAGCGCGTGCGTCCGAGACTCGACGAACTCTCCCAACTCTCCACCATCGTCGTGCTGAGCGACGACGCGTCGCGACCCACGCACGTCGGCGAAGGGCACGACCGAATTCGCGTCGTCGCCTTCAACGACCTCGTGCGCACGCTCGACCCCCGCGCGACGCCGCCTGACGTCAATCTCGAACCCGACGACGACGCGACGATTCTCTACACCTCGGGCACCACTGGTCACCCCAAGGGGGCCGTGGGCTCGCATCGCAACGTCATCACGAACCTCATGAACCTCTTCTTCGCCGGACAACGATCCGCGTTGCGTCTGGGGGCCGACACCAGCACGGCGCCCACCGTGCAGACGTCGGGTCTGTTGAACATCCCTTTCTTTCACGCGACGGGCTGTCACGCGTTCATGATCCCCGCCACCGCGGCGGGTAACAGGATCGTGATGATGCACCACTTCGACGCGAAGCAAGCGCTGCAACTCATCGAGGCCGAGCGAATCACCGGCATCGGCGGCGTGCCCACTATCGCCATGCAGATCCTGGAGCACCCCGACTTTTCCAAGTACGACACCTCGAGCGTGAAGAGCATCTCCTACGGCGGCGCGCCGGCCCCACCCGACCTCGTGCAGCGACTTCGAACTGCCTTTCCGGGCGGTCAGGCCAGTAACGGGTACGGCTTGACCGAGACGTCCGCCGGCGTGTGCGGCAACTCCGGTCCCGACTATGTCGCCAAACCCGACAGTTGCGGTCCGGCGTACCCCGTCAACGAACTGGCCGTAGTGCCTGAGGGTTTCGAAGGTGACGAACCGACGAGCGACCTGCCTCGGGGTCCCGAGGTCGTGGGCGAACTCTGGATCAAGGGCCCGAACGTCGTGCGGGGTTACTGGAACAAGCCCGACGCCACCGCCGAGACGTTCACGCGCGGTTGGCTGCACACCGGGGACATCGCGCGCATCGACGATGAGGGCTTCGTGTACATCGTCGACCGGGCGAAGGACATGATCATTCGCGGTGGTGAGAACGTTTACTCGGTAATCGTCGAAGGCGCGATCTTCGAGCACCCCGACGTCGCGGACTGCGCTGTGGTGGGCGTGCCGCACGCGACACTCGGTGAAGAGGTCGCCGCGGTCATCGTCCTTCGTCCCGGTCGCGTCATCGAGGCCGAGGAGATTTCGCGCCACGTCGCGGCACGCTTGGCCACGTTCGAAGTGCCTACCCGACTGGTCTTTCGCTCGAGGGCGCTACCGCGAAACCCTCAGGGCAAGGTCCTCAAGCGAGAGCTCCGCGCGTCGTTGATCGAAACCTCGATCGACGCGAACTAATTCGTCAGTTCACTCAGTGCACGGAACGTGTCATCATCGAGTTCGACGTCCCTCGCCGCGTAGTTCTCTTCGAGGTGCGCGACGTTGGTCGTACCAGGGATCGGAATGATCACCGGTGAGCGTCGCAAGAGCCACGCGAGCGAGAGTTGCGCCACGCTGACGCCCGTTTCGTTCGCTAGTCCGTCGAGCCGCCCGTCCGGGCGCGCCAACGCGCCCGAGGCCACCGGAAACCACGGAATGAATCCGATGCCCTGCTCTTCGCAGTAGGTCAGCACGTCCTCACTCTTTCGATTCGTGACGTTGTAAAGGTTCTGCACGGAGACGACGGGAAAGACCTTCTGCGCCGCCTTGATCTGTTCCACGGAGACCTCCGAGAGACCGAGCGCTCGCACCTTTCCTTCGTCCAGCAGGGCCCGCAACAGACCGAACTGCTCGTCGGCTGGAACATTCGGGTCGATGCGGTGAAGTTGAAAGAGGTCGAGTGAGTCTTGGCCGAGTCGACGGAGCGAGAGCTCGCACGCTTGGCGTAAGTAGTCGGGAATGCCGCAGGGCACCCAGACGTCCGGCCCTGTTCGCAAGAGACCTGCCTTCGTGGCGATTTTCACGGCTCCGTAGGGGTGCAGCGCCTCGAAGATCAACTCCTCGGACACGAAGGGTCCGTAGGAGTCCGCGGTGTCGACGAAGTCGATGCCGAGTTCTCTCGCGCGGCGAAGGACCTTCAGTGCTCCGTCTCGATCGGCGGGGTAATCCCAGATACCCGGTCCGGTGATGCGCATCGCGCCAAAACCCAGGCGATTGATCTCTTCGTTGGCCAATTGAAACGTGCGGTGGTCGGCCACGGGGTCTCCTCTGTTGTCCTGTGAAACGGTCGACGCGGCCACTCGAGGGTGGCCGCGTCGACATCGACTCAGGGTCGATAGGTTATTTGTTCGGCTGCGGCGTGAAGCGCAGGTAATCCTTCACTTTGCGAAAGCCCTTGGGGAACTTCTCCTTGGCGTCCTCGTCACTGACGGCCGGCGCGATGATGACGTCGTCGCCGTCCTTCCAGTCGACGGGCGTGGAGACGGGGAACTTGGCCGAGAGTTGCAGCGAATCCAGCACGCGCACGATCTCGTCGACGTTACGTCCGACCGACGCCGGGTAGGTCAAGGTCAACTTCACCTTCTTGTCCGGCGCGACGATGAAGACGCTGCGCACGGTCAACGTGTCGTTGGCGTTGGGGTGGATCATGTCGTAGAGGTCAGCCACCTTGTGGTCTTCGTCTCCGATGATGGGAAAGTTCAACGCGGTGCCCTGCACCTCGTCGATGTCGCTCTTCCAGCGATTGTGCGACTCGACGCTATCCACGGACACGGCGATCAACTTGGTGTTGCGCTTGTCGAACTCGGCCTTGCGCGCGGCGAAACCACCGAGTTCCGTCGTGCACACCGGCGTGAAGTCCTTGGGGTGCGAAAAGAGGATGCCCCAACCGTCTCCCAGGTACTCGTAAAAGTTCAAGGTTCCTTCGGTGGTCTCCGCGGAAAAGTCGGGGGCCTCATCGCCCAAACGAATTGCCATGATTGCTCCTTGTGTGCGAGGTGCCAGTCGGGCGACGGCACATCGACACCTTAGCGGTCAATTTTTAATTCACGCAAAATGCCATTAACTTTGTAGAGTATTCGACATCCCCTCGGGCGCGCCTGTGAAACTAGAGCGGTGACCACTCTCCCCGCGCCCACCGTGGCGGCGTTCGACCTCGACGGCACGCTGAGCGAGGGCGGCAGCGTCTTCAAGTGGCTGCGCTTTCTGCGCGGTCGACGCGCGACGTACTTCGCCGCGCTCGGTCTTGCCCGCCCCCTCGTCGTCGGGGCGCTACGAAGCGGTCCCTGGGCCGATCACGCGAAGGAGCGACTCTTTCGCGGACTCCTGCTCGGCCTCGACGCCGACGAGGTGAAGGCCCAGTCGCGCACCTTCGCGCTCAACCATTTCAACGATCACGGACGAGTGCACGTACTCGAGCGCCTGAACTGGCATCTTCGTGAGGGCCACGACGTCGTCCTCGTGTCGGCCTCACCTCAGATCTACGTCGACGTCGTGGCCGAGCAGCTCGGCGTCGCCGGTGGCCTCGGCACGCGTCTCGCCGTCGACGCCCGAGGCAAGCTCAGCGGCAGCTACCTCGGCAAGAACTGCCGCGGGAGCGAGAAACTCCGTCGCCTCACCGCGTGGATCGAGGAACACCACCCCGGCGTCGAGACGGTCATCTACGCCTACGGCAACTCGCGCGGGGACCGGCGGATGCTCCGCGCGGCCACGCACCCCTTCGACGTCGGCAAACTGGGACCGTTTGGTGCTCTTCGACACTTTCCCCGACTGAAGCGTGCAGCGCTCGACGCCGTGGTCGAACCCACGTCGGACGCCGGTACTACTGCTGGCGAATAGAGGCGCCGAGTTCGACGATCCCGGCTCCTCGACCGTCGTAGGTGACCTGAATGGTCGCGGCCTGTTCGCTCCAGGCGATCACCGTGTGACCGCGGTGGTCGACGATGCCCACGTTGAGGTCGTAGAGACCGTCCAACAGTGGCAGCTGCGCGAAGTCAATGGCGATGACGTTGTGACCCGGTACCAGGTTCACGGGCGAACCTTGCGCGTCACTGCGACTCATGAGGAGCCCTCCCCTCGTGAAGAGCTCCATGACGAAGTTCCCGCTGTAGGCGGAGTTCGCGTGGACGTTCACGTCCAGGTGCAACGCTGAGCCGCTGCGGACCTCAAACGAACCCGTGGGCGACGTGACGGTGTCGATGCGTATGGACTCGGAGAGTCGGGCGTTGTCGTGCTCGACCGCGTCTTCGAGCAGGTGTTCGCGGAAGATCCGCAGCGACTCCTGCGTCGGACCGTCCGCGACCATGTCGCCGGAGTCGAGCACGATGGCGCGGTCGCACAGCGCACGCACCTGGTCGGCGTTGTGGGTGACGAGCAGGATCGTTCGACCTTCTTGCTGAAAGCGCTGGATACGGTCAACGCACTTGGCCTGGAAGCGTTCGTCGCCGACGGAGAGGACCTCGTCGACCACGAGGATGTCCGGGTCGACGTTGACCGCTACGGCGAAGGCGAGTCGAACGTACATGCCGCTCGAGTAAAACTTGACCTGTGTGTCGATGAACTGCTCGATCTCGCTGAAGGCCACGACCTCGTCGAAGATCCCGTCGACCATCTTTTTGGAGAAGCCCAGCATCGCGCCGTAGAGGTAGACGTTGTCGCGGCCCGAGAGTTCGGTCTGGAATCCGGCCCCGAGTTCGAGCAGCGCCGCGAGGCTGCCCCGGAGTCGAATCTCGCCCAACGTCGGCTTCAGCACACCGCAGATGCACTTCAACAGCGTGGACTTGCCCGACCCGTTGTGGCCAACGATTCCGACGGTTTCTCCCTCGTCCACGGTGAAGTTGACGTTCGAGAGTGCGTTGAAGACCTCCGTCGTGCCCGACCGCGGGTGCAAGAGACGTTCCTTCAGCGACTGGTGTCGCTCGTGATGAATCTTGAACTTCTTCGACACTCCCTGGACGTCGATGACGGTCGTCATTACAGTTCCGACTCGAAGTTTCCCTCGAGGCGCCCGAAAATTGCCTCGGCAATGATAAACGACACGACCGCAACCGCGAGCAGGAACAGATTCAATATGAGGAACTTGTCGAATGACCAGGTCGGCAGCACGCTGATGAGCGGGTGCGGGGCGACCGTCGAGGGCACCACCGTGTTGACGTAGAACACCCGCTGGAACGTCACGACGATCAACGTGATCGGATTCAGGAAGTACAAAAACGTGATGCCGTGGCGTTGCAGGTGCAGGGCGATGGAGTTCTCATAGGAGTAGACGATTGGCGTCATCCAGAACCACAACTGCAACAGCACCTCGATGAGGTGCTTCATGTCGCGCAAGTACACGTTCACGGCCGACATCACGACGGCCAGCGCGGACGTGAGGAAATACAACGAGAGGAACGAGAGTGGCAGGATCAAGAAGAACCTCCACGCGGGCGCGTGGCCGACCGCGGCGACGAAGATGACAAGGACCACCAGTTGCACCACGAAGTACACGACCGACGCGCCCACGTTCGACAGGGCCAAGATCTCGCGAGGGAACGACACCTTCTTCACCAGCGCCGCGCGGTCGACAATGACGCCCGTCGCGGTGTTGATCGAGTTCTGGAACATGTTCCAGACGATGAGACCCGAAAAGAGGTAGATCACGAAGTTCGGAATACCGTTCTTCAAAAATATGGAGAAGACCAGGTAGTACACACCAAGGGTGAACGCCGGCGAGATCATGGACCAAAAGAGTCCGAGGGACGAGTTCTTGTACTTGATGCGAATGTCGGACGAGATCAGCCCGAGTAGCAGTTCGCGACGCGAAAAGAGGTTCTTGAGGCGGGTCGGCAGCGTCGCGCGTGCGCTGACGACACGTACCGAGGTGTTCTCGAGCGAACGGCGCCGTGGGTCCGCCGGAGCGGCGTCACTCACTAGGCCTCTTGACGAATGGCCGAACGCTCAATAACGGCGTCGATGAAGCCGTACTCCTTCGCCTCTTGGGCGGTGAACCAACGGTCGCGGTCCGAGTCGGCCTCGATGCGCTCGAGCGGCTGACCGGTGTGAAACGCGATGCGCTCGGCGAGCGTCTTCTTCATGTAGATGATCTGCTCAGCTTGGATCGCGATGTCCGACGCCTGTCCCTGCATGCCGCCAATCGCGGGTTGGTGCATCAGGATGCGGCTGTAGGGCAGGGCGAATCGCTTGCCCGGCGCGCCCGCGCACAGCAGGAACTGGCCCATCGACGCGGCCATGCCGATGCAGATCGTGCGAACGTCGCAGTTTACGTACTGCATCGTGTCGTAGATGGCCAGTCCGTCGGTCACCGAACCACCGGGTGAGTTGATGTAGAGGCTGATGTCCTTGTCGCGGTCCTCCGCCTCAAGCAGCAGCAGTTCGGCGCAGATCCGATTGGCCGTCGTCTGGACGACTTCGGAACCTAAGAAGACAATGCGCTCGCGTAAGAGACGCTGGTTGAGATCGTTGACGCCAAAGCCGTCATCGAGGCGGGAGTTAATCATGCGTCTAATCTACCCTGCGAGACTCGAAACATCCGCCCTCAACGCCTAGAGTGGAGACTCTCGCGGGCGTGGCGGAATTGGCAGACGCGCTGGTTTTAGGTACCAGTTCTTCGGAGTGTGGGTTCGAGTCCCTCCGCCCGCACCAGCACCGACCGCGTCACGGTCGCGCGCTCACCTGCTAACATTGAAAACGCTGTTTCATCGCATCTCGCGATAGAGACCGATTCGACGTAATTCTGCGAGTTGGGCTCATCTCAACTCGTAGGAGTTCTATGTCCATGTCCTTTGCCGACCTCGGCGTCCCCTCACGCCTCGTGGAGCGCTTGAGCGCCCGCGGCATCACCGAGGCCTTCCCGATCCAAGAGGCGGCGATACCTGACGCCCTCGAAGGACGTGACGTCGTGGGTAAAGCCATCACCGGCTCGGGAAAGACGCTCGCCTTCGCGCTGCCCTTGATGGCGCGACTGACCAAGGCTCGCGCGCGCAAGCCCGTGGCCCTCGTCCTCGTACCGACACGCGAACTCGCCGCACAAGTTCAAAAAGAGATCGCCCAGCTCAGCGACGACCACGGTCGTCGTGTGATCTGCATCTACGGCGGCACGTCCTATAACGTCGCGCGCAAGGCACTGAACTTCGGTGTTGACGTCGTCGTGGCCTGTCCCGGACGACTCGAGGACATGCTCGAACAGCGAGCCCTCGACCTCGGTGACGTCATGACCGTCGTCGTCGACGAAGCCGACCGCATGGCCGACATGGGCTTCTTGCCCGCGGTGCGACGCATCGTCGCCGCGACGTCGCCCGATCGTCACGTCATGTTGTTCTCCGCCACAATGGGTCCCGACGTCTCGTCGTTGGTCCGCGAGTTCACGAACGACGCCGCCATCCACGACGTGGTCGGTGACGAAGCGCCGAGCGACGTCGACCACTACTTTTGGAAGGTTCCGCGCGACCGTCGCCCCGACATCACGGCCGACATCATCGAAACCTACGAGCGCGCCATCATCTTCACCCGTACCAAGCACGGCGCCGACCGCCTCGCGCGCCAACTCGGCGAGCGCGGCATCTCCGCCGTCCCCCTCCACGGGGACCGCACCCAAGCCCAGCGCGAACGCGCACTGCGCAGCGTGAAGAGTGGTCAGATCCAGGTGCTGGTCGCCACCGACGTCGCCGCCCGAGGCATTCACATCGACCTCTTGCCGGTCGTGGTGCACTACGACCCGCCGGCCCAGGCCACCGACTACTTGCACCGTTCGGGTCGCACCGGACGCGCCGGCGCCACCGGCGCCGTCATCTCCCTCGTCGGCGAGGACGTCATGGGCCAGGTGAAGCGCCTCCAGCGTGCGCTCGGTATCAGTCCGTCCATTGAAGCTCGCGAAACCGCACCCGCGATTCGTCTCGGCGCCGTCGACGACGCCGCCGCGGCCGAGCGCCTCGACGAGCGCGGCCCCAAGCGTCGCGTTGAGACATCATCGCGTGGCGATCGTGATCGTGGACCGCGCAACTTCGAGCGTCGCGAACCTCGCGAGCGCGTGACGGCCGCACGGCGCGAACGTCATTCCAGTGAAGTTGAGACCCGACCAGTACGCACCTTCGAGCGTCGCGAGTCACAGCCCGCGCGTGCCCAGAGCGCCGGACGATCACACGGCAAGGAGGGCGTCGTGAGCTTCTTCAACGACTCCAAGGGCTTCGGTTTCGCCAGTGACGACCAGGGCGACGACCTCTTCATCCACTTCTCGAGCATCGTGGGCGACGGTTTCAAGTCACTGAGCCAGGGCCAGAAGATCACCTTCGAAGAGGCCCAGGGGCCCAAGGGACGTGAAGCGAAGAACGTGCGCGTCGTTGGCGCCGGACGAGCCCGACGCCACTAGAGTCGTCGGCTATGTCAGAGAAGCCACTCGTCGAACCCCACCTCGGACCCGCGCCCGACGATCTCCTCATTGAAGAGATCGTCGTCGGCGAGGGCGAAGAGGCCAAAGTTGGTCAGAACGCCGTCGTACACTACGTCGGCGTCGGCGTCACGAGCGGCGAAGAGTTCGACGCCTCGTGGAATCGTGGCGAACCCTTCGACTTTCCCCTGGGGGCCGGTCACGTCATCAAAGGCTGGGACCAAGGGGTCGTCGGTATGCGAGTGGGCGGACGTCGCCGTCTCGTCATTCCTGCGCACCTCGGGTACGGCGAACGCGGCGCGGGCGGGGTCATCGCGCCCAACGAGACGTTGATCTTCGTCGTCGACCTGCTCGAACTGCGTTAAGTCAGCGGCGCGCGCTGCTCGTCCACCGCGAGCATTCGCTGGTAGTCGCCGTAGCGTTCACAACAGATCTCCGCGACCAGACGCAGTCGATCATTGGGATTACTGAGACTCAACACCTTGAACTGGTCGAGAATCGACATGGGCGTCAGCGCACAGAGCTGCCAACTTCGAATCTTCGGGTCCTCGTCCATGGCGCAGTTACGTTGCAGACACTGATCAGCGAAGACCTCACTTTGCAGGTTCCGCAGCGCTCGCACGGCCGACTCCGTCGACTGCAACAACGAGGGCTCGATCGCGACGTCGTCACAGCACCGTTCGCCAACGCGAGCACGGGGATAGGGGTCGTCGACCAACCACTCCCCGACCTCGAAACACTCCATTCCTTCGACGACGATTAACGTTTGGCCGTTCGTGAGATGGTGCGATCCAAGGATCTCGACGATCGTCCCGACGAAGGTGCGTTGGTCCTGACCGCCGACGTCCGAGCCTCGTTCGATGAGACACGTTCCAAAACGTCGCTCGACGTCCACGTCGGCGAGTAGCCGGTGGTAGCGAGGTTCGAAGACGCAGAGCCCCACCGTCTGATACGGGAAGACGACCATCCCCAAGGGGAACATCGCGAGCTCTTGGTTCGTCACCTCGCCAGCCTACGGGTGAACACTTCGCGAACGACCTATGAACGAGAGAGTTTTTCGGCGAAGGCGCGCAGCGCTCTCCCCCGGTGCGAGAGTGCGTCCTTCTCGTCGGGCGTCAACTCCGCCAACGACCTGGCGCCAGCCGCCGGGGCGAAGACGGGGTCGTAGCCAAAGCCGCCGTCGCCCTTCGCCTCCGTGAGGATGGTCCCCTCCAAGACGCCCTCCACCCACCACGACCCACCGTCAGGAAACGTTACGGCGATCACCGAGCGAAAGTTCGCGCCACGGCGCGCGTCGTCGACCCCGTCGAGCTCGACAAGAAGCTTCGCCACGTTGTCCGCGTACGAGGCGTTCTCGCCGGCGTAGCGCGCACTGTAGACACCGGGACGACCGTCGAGCGCGTCGACGAAGAGTCCCGTGTCATCGGCAATCGCGGCTTCGCCGGTCGCCGTCGTAAGGGCGCGCGCCTTCAAGAGCGCGTTACCCTCGAGTGTCATTTCGGTCTCGTCGACGTCGGGGACGTCCCCGGGTCGATCCAAGAGCTCGACGTCGTAGTCGCCAAGGACGCGGCGGATCTCTCCGGCCTTGTGTTCGTTGGCCGTCGCGAGAACGAACCGGGTCACTTCGTTCGTGGCGTGGGCGGCGTCTGCAGCAGGGCCGCTTGCGCGTCCTTGATCTGGCCGATACCCAGGGCGGCGAGGTCCAGGAGCTGGTTGAGTTCGTCGCGATCGAAGGCCTCGTGTTCGGCCGTTCCCTGGACCTCGACGAAGCGCCCCGATCCGGTCATCACGACGTTCATATCGGTGTCGGCGCGCACGTCCTCCTCGTAGGGCAGGTCGAGCATGGCGACGCCACCGACGATCCCCACGGACACGGCCGCGACGGAGTCGTTGAGCGCGTGCTCGGCGATGACGCCCTCAACAACGAGACGCGAAATTGCGTCGTGCAACGCCACGTAACCCCCGCAGATCGAGGCCGTCCTGGTGCCGCCGTCGGCCTGCAGGACGTCGCAGTCCACCAGGATCTGCACGTCGGGAAGGAGTTCGAGACGGGTCACGCTGCGAAGGGAACGACCGATCAGCCGCTGGATCTCCTGCGTGCGACCCGACTGCTTGCCCTTGGCCGCTTCACGGTTCGCCCGCTCTGGCGTCGAACCGGGCAGCATCGAGTACTCGGCGCTCACCCAACCGCGACCCTTGCCCTTGAGCCAGCGCGGAACGTCGTAGTCGATCGACGCGGTGCACAGCACTCGCGTGCGACCGAAACTCACGAGGACCGACCCCGCGGCCATCTCAGTGAAGTCGCGCTGAAAGGACAGGGGTCGGGCTTCGTCGAACGCTCGACCGTCGGCGCGAAGTACAGACATATCTCTCCTTTGGTCGCACGATGAGTGCGAGACAACGGTAGTAGAGATTTGCCCTGTTGCGGCCGCTCAGAAGTAGATGGTGGCGTTGGCGCGCTCGACCACGTCGTTGAGATCGTCACTCCATGCTCCGGTCGACAGGTACTTCCACCCGTCGTCGGCGATGATCGTGACGATTGTCGCGGAGGCAGCGTCGTCAATGGTCGCGGCGCACTTGACCGCGCCAGCCATCGCCGCGCCCGAGGAGAGTCCGACGAAGAGACCGACGTCGGTCAGGCGGCGCGTCCACTCAATGGACTCACGAGGGCGCACGATGACCTTCCGGTCGAGGAGATGTTCGCCGTCGTTGTCGATGAAGATGGGTGGGACGTATCCGTCGTCCAAACTGCGCAGTCCGTCCACCATCTCGCCGCTCGGCGGCTCCACGGCCCAGATCTGTACCCCGGGCCGATGCTCCTTGAGGTACCGCCCCACGCCCATCAACGTGCCAGACGTGCCGAGGCCCGCGACGAAGTGCGTAATCTCGGGCACGTCCGCCAAGATCTCGGGACCGGTCGTCGTGTAGTGGACGTGAGGATTCGCCGGGTTGGCGTACTGGTAGAGGAAGACCCAGTTCGGGTTCGCATCACTCAGCGACTGCGCGAGGCGCACGGCCCCGTTCGAGCCCTCGCTCCCGGGTGAGTCGATGATCTCGGCGCCAAAGGCGAGCAACAGCTGTCGTCGCTCGGGTGAGACATTGGTGGGAAGAACCACCTTCAAGTGATACCCCCGTAGCCGACACACCATCGCGAGGGCGATGCCGGTGTTGCCCGAGGAGGGCTCGATGAGGGTCTGATTTGATTGGCCCGGAACCAGCCGTCCGTCCTTCTCAGCCGCTTCGATCAGCGACAACGCGACGCGGTCCTTGACCGACCCGGCGGGATTGCGGCCCTCGAGTTTGGCCAAGATGGTGACGTTCGGTTTTGGTGAAAGCGAACTGACGTCCACGACCGGCGTGTTACCGATCAGCTCGAGTACGGATTCGTAGCGCGGCACTACCAAACGCCGCCCGCGACCGCGGGCAGAAGGGTGATCTCGTCGTCGTTGGTGATCGAGGCTTCGACACCGCCGAGGTAGCGAACGTCGTCGTCGTTCACGTAGACGTTGAGGAACCGGTGCAGCGTGCCGTCATCGTTCAAGAGCTGACCCTTGATGGCCGGATACGTCGTGGTGAGCTTGAGCAGTACTTCGCCGACGGTGGAACCTTCGACGGCGATCACGCTCTCGCCGCCCATGGCAGGACGAAGCACGGTGGGAATTCGCAGTACAGCCGCCATAACGCCTCTTTCGACTCACCAGGTCAATACCTGACCTGCTAAGTCAACTTTATCGGCTGCGCGCGACGCCGTGCCCACAAATCGCCTTCCTCGACCTCAATTGAGGAACTCCACAGCTTCCGGCGAAACGATTCCATCGACGATGCGGTAACTCAGAAGTTCCGCCGGCGTGTCGCGCAAAGAAACAATGACGTAGTGCCAGGAGGGGTCGGGCGCTTGACGGACGTCGGTGGGGCTCGGATACGCCTCACTGTGGGTGTGCGAATGGAAGACGCCCAGTACGTCAACGCCCTCATCATCGGCCCGGCGGAAGGCACGAAGGAGAACTCCGGGATCAATCTCGTAGACCTTGGCCGAATCGGCCACGTTCCTGCTGGCGACAACGTCGCGCACGACACCGTCGGCGCTGCCCAAGAGCAAGCCGCAACCCTCGTTCGGAAGCGCGCGAATGCACGTCGCCAAAATGGCGTCTCGCTGGGCGGAACTAAGAGTGAGCACGTGGTCACCCTAGTGAATCGCAAGCGATCCACCGTCCACTTATCACTACGCTTGCTACGTGGCACGAGCCAAACAGATCCAAGAACGACGCGCGAAGAAGCGCGAAGAAACGGGTGGTGACCGTGTGGTCGCCACTAATCGTCGCGCCCGACACGACTTTGAGATTCTCGGCACCCTCGAATGTGGTCTGGTGTTGACCGGTTCCGAAGTGAAGTCCCTTCGCGAAGGAACAGCGCAGATTGCCGAAAGCTACGCCCGCGTCGACAACGATGAACTTTGGATATATCAGATGCACATTCCTCCATGGCGGTTCGCCGTCGGATTTGGCAGTCACGACCCCGACCGCAGGCGAAAGCTCCTGGCCCACCGCAAAGAGATCACCAAATGGGAGCACGAGGTGAACACCCAATCACTCACCATCGTGCCCTTGAAGCTTTACTTCAAAGACGGTCGAGCAAAGGTCGAGATCGCGCTCGCGAAGGGCCGCAAACAGCAAGATCGCCGTCAGGCTCTCGCCAAACGCGACGCCGAACGTGATATGGCAAGAGCCGCTCGTCATATGGAGAAATTCGGTTGAAGATCCTCTACACCGGCAAAAGACCGGACGACGCACGGAGCGCGGGCGGTACACTTCTGGAGCAACCAATTCGGTTGCGGTATGACGAGGGGGTGAATGGCTTCGACTACAGACGTCGAGGTGAAAGAAGCGAGCCGTGGTCTCCGGAGCCACGTTAAAGAGCCGGAAAAAATAAACAAACGCCAAGCCTCAGCTTGCGCTTGCTGCTTAGGTAGCAACGTCCGTCTAGACCCAGTCCTACGGTTTAGTAAACGGGCGTCATAAAGTAGGGCTTACCAACAAGGTTCGTTAGTGATCTCGTTGGGACAATTCAGCTAACTAAGGAACGCCACCGGCGCTGACAACAGTGACGCTCCCGACAACCTCCTGCCAGCTGCGCTCGGAGAATGTTCACTAAGAAGCTGTAGCACCAGGGTTCGACACCCTGCACCTCCAAGGATGCTCAAGGTTCGCCGTGAGTGTTGTTGGAGGTGAAGTCACTCCCGGTATTTTCATAGCGGTCGATCAAGGCGTGAGCCCACTGGAGCGCGTCGCTGACTCGGATTCCCGCCGGCTGGGGCTTCGTCCAAAGTTCAAGGTTTTCAGGTCTGTTGTCGTCTCGGACACCATTGAGATGATGAACGGTTTCACCGGCCACAAGGTATCGACCGATCACCGACTCAATCACCAAAATGTGTTCAAACACGTAGGGATTACTTCCCGCCCTCGGATGGCCCGGCGAACGACGCATAACGTAGCCTCGCTTATGGAGGGTTTTTCCGCCCTTCCAGTTTCCATTTTGATTTAGTGCATCGTTTCGACACGGATAGCACGATGCGGATGTCGGCTGTTTGAGCGCTCCGCATTTGCACTTGACCTTCTCCGGACTTCGACAGATCGGACAACGTAGATGTCCGCTCGACGGTTGGAAACTACGGCTACATTCCTCACAGATCCGCATGAACAGGAGAATCTAGTAGCGAGGTGTTACGTGCTTCACGGGGTCAGACCTTCCGTTGATTCGTCGTCACTCATCCAGACGATGACCTGCGGCCGTCCCTGACCTTGCGACGACCGTCAACGCGGAAAGGCCCGCGTCAAAGAGAGGTGCGTGTCGCGACAAAGACCGGAATCGACCGGCTCGTTTTCGTTTGATACTCGGCGTAGGGCGGATAAGCGGCCACCGCTCGTTCCCACCACTTGGCGCGTTCATCGCCTTCGACCACACGGGCCGTGAAATCAAACGGCGTCGCACCGTCTTGGATGGCGAGCGCCGAAGGGTCATCAATCAGGTTGAAGTACCACGAGGGATTCGTCGGGGCGCCGCCTTGTGACGCGACCAACGCGTACTCGCCGTCGTGCTCCACGCGCATCAGCGCGAATTTGCGGATCTTCTGACTCCTGTTCCCGCGCGTCGTGACGATGATGACGGGCAGTCCCGAGTCCTGCAGTGTGTTCGCACGCTCGCCACCGCTCGCCTCGTACTCGGCGACCTGCTCTCTCACCCACTGCCACGCGCTCGGTTCGTACTCACCTTCAAGTGTCATGGGGACACTGTACCGTTCAGTCAACTCAAACGCGCCGGTGAAATCGCTCGCCACGGAGGTCGAGATCACTCAGGTTGAGGGAAGTCTTAACGCTGTCACGAAGTCGGCGGGCTGATCAACCGTCACGATGAACCGCCGCCATGAGGCAATTGTACGTGCACACTCGCGACGCCCCCTGCGCGTGGCTGCTCTCACTGAGGCGCGGAGACGTACACGTCGCTCCCGTGCCGGCGCACGCACCAACCCCGCCACCGGACCGATTCGATCGCGTCTAGGCCGTCGGTGAGGACGTGTCGAGCGAGGACGCCCTTGATGGCCTTCGCGTCGTGACCGACCGCGCGTTTCTCGTCGTTCGCGACGAAGTGAACGTTGACCACCACATGGCTCCCTTCGAGTGAGCGAAAGTCAATACTCGCGGCGTGTTCCTGCGGTAGGAAGTTGACGATGGTCGTATTCTTCGCTCGATCGTGGAGCAGCGGCGTCACGATCGGTCGCCAAAACTGGGCAAGCGAAGGCAACGGCTGCAGGCGAACGTTCATTCTGAGTCGGTAGTCAGCAATAGGGTCCTCGCTGCATAGGAGTCCGTAGAGTCCAGAAGGAACGAGCACCCGTCGGCGCAGCGCCGACGTGAGCGACGAGGGATCGAGATGGCCCCAGACGATGCCTTCGTAGCGTCGCCACGCCGGCGCGAGGGCCGAACGCCCGAGGACGACCTCGTTGGTAGCGTGAAGCGCGCGCTCGAGCAATGCGCCTCGCGCGTTGAAGGCCCCCTCGAGTTCCCGAGGCGTCGCTCGAACGACGAAGTCAGCAAGCGCCGAGAGCACGCGGCCACGTGGTTCGTCGAGAACCTCGTCAAAGACGCCCGCTCTACTACGGTGGCGACCGCCCAACGACTTACTCTGCGACGGCGGGATCAACACCAGGAGTCGCTTCGTCACGACTCCTAACCGTACTGGTCAGAAAGTTAGGCGGCGGTCAACTTTTCTTTCGTGAGACCGAAGGATCGCAGAAAGTTTCGAACCCGCACCACTTGGTCCTCGGTCAACTCGCGCGTGCGCGTCGAACCGAAGGAGACAGTTTCGCCTTCTACCGTCACGGCCCAATTGCCACGGTGCGTCTCATGGACCTCACCGAAACGTGCGAGCAATGAACACACGTCGTGCCACTGAATATTGTGATTCAGAGGGTGGCAAAACAGCTTTTGGGCGGTAACGCGGTGGTGGTGATCTAACTTGAACGACATTCTCAACCCCCTCAGCGGGCAACGAGATTTTCGGCCTCGCTTTTACTATCCACCCTTTGCGCGGGGCTGTCAAGGAGCGCGACGAGTTCGGCGTGTTCCGTCATTGGGAAGAGGTCGAAGATTCTCAACTGTGCCAGGGAAAATCCGTTACCTAAGAAAATCTTAAGGTCACGCGCGAAGGTGGCCGCGTCGCACGAGACGTAGACGAGTCGGCGGGGTCGGCGACGAACGAGGCTCTCGGCGACACCCTTGGCAAGGCCCTGTCGGGGCGGGTCCAGCACGACGATCGAACCTTCGCGCACCGTGTCGTTCACCGAGCGAGGCGTGACTGACCATTCGCGAACTTTCAGCTGCTTCAGACCCGTGGCGTTCGTGCGCCCGTCGCGAACAGCAAACGACGACGACTCAACCGCCGCGACATGGCCACTCGGGCCCACCAACTTCGCCAGGGGTACCGCGAAGAGCCCCACACCGCTGAAGAGATCGACCACGTCGTCGCCCGCGGCCACGTTCGCGAGGTCCAGCACCGCGTCAAGCAACACGTTCGGCGCGTCGCGATGTGACTGCCAGAACGACAACGGGCCCACTGAGAAGACGTGGTCACGCACCGCGACGCGAGAGTGCGTCGCCGGATCGAGTGGCGCGCCCGTGAGAGAACGCAACTCGTAGTTCGTTCCGCGTTCACTCTCGCGGCGAGCGACGACGAAGGGCTCGCCAGTGCCAATGGCGCGTAGTTCCACTTCGCTGATCCCGCGCCACGTTGCGCGCAACGCCGACTCGAAGGCGTCGTGGGCGATCCAACAGGCGTCGATGGCAACGAGGTCGTGCGAGCGCGCTTTTCGAAGGCTCAAGCGACCGTCCTCGTCGACGGCACAACGAAGCCTCGTACGTGAACCCTTCACCTCGCCGGGCGGCGGGGTAACGTCCGCCTCGAACTGCACACCCGCGATCCGTTTCAGATGTTCGGCGACCAGTGTCGACTTCCACGAACGCTGCGCGTTCGCCGAGGCGTGCTGCAGGTCACAGCCGCCGCAGCCACCCGGGTGCGCGTAGGGACACGGCGCCGTCACGCGATCGGGACTCGGATCGAGCACGTCGACGGCGTCGCCGCGGTAGAAGCTTGAGGTCGATTCCTTCACGGCCACGCGCACCAGTTCGCCGGGCAACGAATGGCGCACGAAGATCACGCGACCGTCGTTCGCTCGGCCAACGCCGCCACCGGTCGCCGGGCGATCGATTCGCACTGTCATGAGCTCGTCCGTCGAGCTCTCGCCCACGACGGTCACCTAGCCCACACGGCGCAAGAACAGGTCGACGAGTTCTTGGCAACGTGCTCGCGCGGCCGGGGTCTCTCTCGCCGTTTCGTTCAACAGCGATTCGAGGTCGAGTCCGAGGTCCCTCGTGTCCTCCTCGTCGGCCGCCAACCACTCCTTTAGTTGCGCCTCGTCGATCTCGGGATGAAACTGCACACCGACGTTGTTGCCGATCGAAAAGGCTTGTATCGCACGCGGCGACGTCGCCCACAACTCGGCGGAGGCTGGCAAGGTGCAGTGATCGAAGTGGAACTCAAACCACGGCCCGCGCGGAAGTTCGACATTGGCGACGACGTCGATCTCGAACCACCCAATCTCGCCGTCCGGCGCACGACGAACGTCACCACCGTAGAAACGACAGAGTGCTTGGGCGCCGAAACAGATACCCAGAATGGGAAGCGACCGTTGCTCGGCCTCGCCTATGAGGGTCAGCTCCCTGTGAAACCACGCCGCTTCGACTTCGTGGTCGTACACCGCGCACTTCGACCCGAGAATCACCATCGCGTCGTAACCGTCGAGTGACGGCGTCGAACTGGTCTCGTCCATCATGACGAGGTCGACCTCGTAACCGCGGGCTTCAAAAGCCTCACCAACGAGCCCGGGACGGTCTTCGAGATGGTGACGGAGGGCGAGCGCGCGTGGCATGGTGCCTTCGACTCTAGTGAGAGAGCCCGAGCACTCCCCCGTTCACGCGTCCGGCACTGACCAACCGAGTGACTCGGCGATCTCCTTGCACGTCGGACAGAGTGGATACTTTTTCGGGTCGCGACCGGGAACCCAGACCTTGCCGCACAGGGCGCGTACGGGCGTCGCGTTCACCATGCCCGCGACGACAGAGTTCTCCAACGCCACGAACTCACCGTTCTTTGGGGTGTAGCCCTCGAGCACCAAGTGCGTGAAACGCTCGTGATTGCCGTCGTCGAGCCGCGTCGTCGACTCGACGACAACGTCGGCCTCGTACTGAACACTCACGTCGAACAATTTAGCCAGACGGCGTAGTGTTTGTAGGCCATGAAGCGCCGCCGCCGACCGTTACCCTCCACTCGACCACTGGGTCGCGTCGCGTCGCACTTCACCCGCGACGGCACGCCGAAGAACCCGTACCGCACCGAACGTGAAGCTCAGAGCGCTGCGCAGTTAGCGTGGACACTCGACGGCGCCGAGCTGAACGCGTACCGATGCGACTTCTGCCACCAGTGGCACGTCGGCAAGCGCTCGCGCGACGATTAGCGAAACTTGTGGAAACCGGGCAATATAGAAGGACTCGAAATGAAAGGTCACCCATGTCGGTTCAGGCGTACATCTTGATTCAGTCCGAAATTGGCTCAAGCGAGAAGGTGGTGATGGCCACCCGTGCCGTAGCGGGTGTCCTCGAGTCCTTCGAAGTGACGGGACCCTACGACGTGATCGTTCGATGCGAAGCCGAAAGCGTGGACGACCTCGGCAAATTCATCGTGGGCGCCATTCAAAAGGTGCCGGGCATCACGCGCACCTTGACGTGCCCCGTCGTCAACATCTAGCCGAAGGCACCCGCGGCGCGCAGGGTCACGAGACGCTCCTCGCTCACACCCCACTGCAGGAGACCGTCGCGCGTGCCCGATCCCGGCTCCCGCGGTGGTGAGCTCACGCTGGCCGGAGTCTTGGAGAAACGCGGTGCCGGACTCGGTTGTGTCGCGCCCTCGCTCATAAAGACCTGTCGAGCCGTGTTGTACGGGTGACGCGGGGCCTCGGCGGGTGAGAGAACGGGCGTCACGCAGGCGTCGCCACTCGCGAAGATCTCGGTCCACTCGTCACGCGTCTTCGAACGAAAGACGGAAGCGAAACGCTCTTTCATCGCGGGCCACTGCGCGCGGTCCATCTGCGCGGCGAGGTCGTCATCGATCAGGCCGAGCCCCTGGAGCAGTTCGTCGTAGAACTTTGGTTCAATCGCTCCGACCGCGACGAAGCGATCGTCCTTGGTCTCGTAGACCTCGTAGAAGTGCGCGCCAGTGTCGATTATGTTGACGCCACGCTCTTCTGTCCAGTACCCCGCGTTCATGAAGGCGTGCGTCATGGCCATCATCGACGCGCTGCCGTCGACCATCGAAGCGTCGACGACCTGCCCCTCGCCGCTGCGCTGCGCCGCGAAGACTGCCGCGAGCACCCCGAACACCAAGAACAGCGCACCACCACCGAAATCGCCCACGAGATTGAGGGCGGGCACGGGACGCTCGCCCACTCGTCCGAGGGGCCACAACGCGCCCGAGATCGAGACGTAGTTGATGTCGTGGCCTGCGCGCTGCGATAACGCACCGTCTTGTCCGTAGCCGGTCATGCGCCCGTAGACGAGACGTTGGTTGCGGCGCCACACGTCGTCGGGACCGAGTCCCAGTCGTTCGGTCACGCCCGGGCGAAAGCCCTCAATCAGGACGTCGGCCTGCTCGCAGAGTTCAAGAACCAGATCACGACCCGCGTCACTCTTTAGGTCGAGCGCCACCGAGTGACGCGAACGGTTGAGTACGTCCCACGTCGTCGTCGCGTCCGCGTCAGGGTCACCGCGTTCGAGACGCAGTACGTCGGCGCCTACGTCAGCGAGCAGCATGCAGGCGTAGGGACTGGCCCCAACACCGGCTAGCTCCAGGACCTTCAGTCCCGTCAGGGGTCCACTCACAGCGTCAGTGTAGGTGAGCTCGACCTCGAGTTTTCGACTAGTCCCACCACAGATCGCGACCGAGCACGCCGCGCGCGATGAGACCGAGCTGGATCTGGCTTGTCCCTTCTACGATGGTGAGTTGTCGAGCGTCGCGGTAGTACTGCTCCGTGGGGTGATCCTCCATGTACCCGGCGGCACCGAGCAGTTGCACCGCGAGTCCCGACGCCTTGACCGCGACTTCGCTGGCGTAGTACTTGGCCATCGAGAGCATCGGCACGTACTCCTTGGTGTACTTGCCTTGGTCCGCCAGCCACGCCGCGCGATACGTGAGGTATCGAGCGGCTTCGATCTCGGTGGCGCACTTGGCTATCTCCCACTGAATTCCTTGGAACTCGGCGATGGTCTTTCCGAAGGCTTCGCGCTCCTTTACGTAATTCGTCGCGTACATCAACGCTCCTTCGGCGAGACCAAGGCCGCGCGCCGCCACGATGGGTCGCATCGCGTTGAGCGACTCCATCACGACCGCAAAACCGCCGCCAATCACTTGTCGAGGGCCCACGCGCACGTTGTCGAAGACGATCTCGGCGGTGTCGATACCCTTCACGCCCATCTTCTTGTCAACGCGCGGTCTCGAGACCCCGGGTGTGTCGGCGTCGACGATGAAGCCCCAAATGTTCGTGTGGTGGCGCAGCGCGGGGTCGCCGATCTTTGCGAAGACGACGAACCAGTCGGCTTGCATCCCGCCCGAGATCCAACACTTGGTGCCATTGAGGACGAAACCGCCATCGACGTCGGGGTCCTCCGTCGCTCGTGTCTTCATCCCCGCGACGTCGGAACCGGCCCCGGGTTCGCTGAGACAGAACGCCGAACGACGAGATCCATCGGCGATCCCCGGTAGGTAGCGTTGCTTTTGCTCTTCGTTACCGGCGATCATGATGGGGCCGGTGGGTAGACGCGTGAGTAACAGCATGAGACCAAGCACGTTCGAGTACTTCGTCACTTCCTCTATCGCCAGCGTGAGCCCCATGATGCCCGCGCCCGAGCCTCCGTACTCCTCGGGAATACAGAGTCCGAGGAGGTCGGCCTTCTGGAACTCGTCGAAGATGTCCTGGGGGTAGTCACCCGACGAGTCGATCGCTCGCGCCCGGGGGCGAATCTTCTTTTGCGCGAGTCGTCGCACGCTGAGTTGAAGTTCTCGAAGTTCGCTTGAAAGCTCGAAGTCCATATCCAGCAAGTTAGTCCCTGAGATCGAACGTCCCCGAGCCCACGCGGCGTGGCGAAGACGAATGCCCCCACGCAACGGGCGCCAACGCTACGACGCGCGCCGCCGCGCGCACGTGCTCGCGCCGCAATGGTCAATTCCCGCCTTGTGTCAACATGGCCTGATGACGTGGCGACGATCCGACGAGGTAGACGCGCTCGACTCGACCGCTTACGACGTCGTGGTGATCGGTGCGGGAATGACCGGCGCGGGCGTGGCCCTCGACGCCGCGTCGCGGGGCCTTCGCGTCGCCCTCATCGACAGCGGCGACGTCGCGTCGGGCACGAGTTCAAAGTCCTCGAAAATGGTGCACGGTGGCCTTCGCTACCTGCAACAAAAAGAGTTCCGACTCGTCTACGAAAATCTTCGAGAGCGCCAACGGCTCCTCGCAAACGCTCCGTACCTCGTGCAGCCACTGCCTTTTCTCATCCCGCTCTTTGGCTCGAACGGTGTGACCTCGAAGGCACTCGTGCGAGGCTACGCCACGGCGCTCCGTCTCTACGACCTCAGTGGCGGATGGCGAATCGGCCATCGATACCGGCGCGTCTCTCGAGATGAGACGCTCGCGCACTTGCCGACGCTGCGCGCCGATCGACTCATCGCAGGTTTTCTCTACTACGACGCGCGGGGCGACGACGCCCGTGTGGCGCTCACGCTGGCCAAGACCGCGTCGCTCACCTTTCGCGCCAACGTGGCGAACTACGTGCGCGCCATTGACGTCATGAAGGACGCCGGAGGACGCGTCACGGGCGTCGTGTGTCGAGACGAGCTGAACAATCGCGAGTTCACAGTCAAGACGCGCGCCCTCGTGAACGCGACGGGCGTGTGGGCCGACAGTATCTTTACGCTCACCGAAAAGAGGCCGTCGCACCGCATCACACCGGCGAAAGGCGTGCACCTGAGCGTGCCGCGCGATCGTTTGCCCGCGGACGTCGCGGCCGTCTTGAACGTCCCGAACGATCGACGAAGTATCTTCGTCGTCCCCTTCGACGACGCGCCCTATACCTACGTCGGCACCACCGACACGGCATTCGGCGGAGCGCTTGATGATCCGACGTGTACGCCGGAGGATATCTCGTACCTACTGGCGACGGTGAACGCGGCGACGTCGTCCAACCTCACCGCGAGTGACGTCACCGCGGTGTGGGCGGGCCTTCGCCCCCTTCTCGCCCCCGACAAGGACAGATCGATCAATGAGCGCACCGCCGACCTCTCGCGACGTCACCGCGTCACTGATTCCGGTGACGGCGTGGTGCACGTGACGGGCGGCAAATGGACGACGTACCGCCAGATGGCCGAGGACGCGGTGAACGCCTTGAAACCCTACGTCGACAGCCTCGCCCACGTCCGCACGAAGGCGCTGGCCCTCTACGGAGTCAGTACGTGGCGGCCCTCGAGCGAACTCGAAACGCACCTCTACCACCGCTTCGGCGACCAGGCTCGCACCGTGCTCGACCTGATAAAGGACGATGCCTCACTCGGCGAGTTCGCCATCGCGGGACAGCGCTACGTCAACGCGGAGTTCATCTTCAGCGTCCGCGAAGAGATGGCCACGTCGCTCGAAGACCTACTCACCCGGCGAACCCGCGCGCACCTGCATGACGCGCGTGCCACGCTCGACGCCGCGCCAGCGATCGCGGAGCTCGTCGCTAAGGAGTTCGATTGGAGCGACGAGGACGTCGCGACGCAGGTGGCGGCCTACCGCTCGCTCGTCGAGCACGAATTCTCCGCCGCGGGACTCGCGCTCTAGGGCGTCAACGTGAGCGAACCCACGATGCCCAATCACTATCCGCCCGACGGGCTCGTGGCGCCCGACGCCGCGCCGAGCACGTTGCTCGATGAACTGGCGAAGATCGGCGTCGCGTACGACGTGAGCACGAGCGAGCGAGCCGATCACGCGCGCGACTGGTGGCCCCGCTTGATACCCGAGGTAGCACGGGCTCACGTCGAGAGCTGGCCGGGCGTCGTGGTGCGCGCGCACTCAACGAGCGACGTCAGCGCGACGTTGCGGCTCGCACACGAATACCGCGTCGCCGTCACCGCGCAGGGCGGAAGGTCGGGCGTCGTGGGCGGTGCCGTGCCGAGCCCCGGTGCCATCGCGCTCGATCTCACCGGACTCGATGAGGTCATCGCGCTCGACACGGTGTCCGCCACCGTGCGCGTCCAAGCCGGCGTCTTTGGCCCCGACCTCGAACGCTTCGTCCAAGGTCTCGGCTACACGGTCGGTCACTTTCCCCAGTCCTTCGACCTCTCGACTGTCGGCGGATGGATCGCGTGTCGCGGCGCCGGCCAGTATTCGAACCGTTACGGCACGATCGAGGACATCGTGCGCGCCTTGACCGTGGTGCTCGCGAGCGGCGAGGTCGTGACGCTCGGTGGGCACGGTCCCCGTCAAGCCGTGGGGCCAGACCTGTTGCAGCTCTTCATTGGTTCGGAGGGGACGCTCGGGATCATCACCGAAGCGACGTTGCTCGTGCACCCGAAGGCCCCGCACGAACAGCGCGGTGCGTTCTCCTTCGCTACGTTCCAGGAGGGAATGGAGGCGTGCCGGCGAATCGTCCAGCGTGACGCACACCCCGCCGTACTTCGCCTCTACGACGAGATCGAAACGCGACGACACTTCGACGTCGACGGCTGCGCCCTCATCGTGCTCGACGAGGGCGACTCGCTCTTCGTCGAGGCGACGATGACGATCGTGCGCGACGAGTGCGCGGACGCGACGTTGCTCGCGCCCTCCTACGTCGGACGCTGGCTCGATCGCCGCAATGACGTGAGCGGCTTGGCGCCCCTCTGGGAGCGCGGGTACGTTGTCGACACCATCGAGGTGTCGGGGCCCTGGGCGATACTCGAATCGTTGCGCGGACGCGTGGGTGACGCCCTGGGGGCGCTGGAGGGCATGGTCAACGTCTCGGTGCACCAGTCGCACGCCTACCTCGACGGCGCGTGCCTCTACTTCACCTTCGCCGGTCAACCCGACGGCGACCCCACGTCCTTCTACCGCCGAGCGTGGGACGACGCCATGAACGAAGTGCTGCGGGCCGGCGGTGCGATCAGTCATCACCACGGCATCGGGCGCGCCCGGGCGCGCTTCGTCGCCAGCGCACTCGGTGGCGGTTTCACCCTTCTCGAAGGCGTCAAGGCGCTGCTCGATCCCCACCACCTCTTGAATCCCGGCGTCCTGGGCCTCGGCGGACCTTCGTGGTGAGGGCCCTCGCGATCGACGTCGGCTCGTCGTCACTTCGAACCGCCCTCGTCGACGATCACGGCCGGGTGGGCGCCGCGCACCGGCAGCGATTGACGGTTCGCACCCCCAGCCCCGGCGAAGTCGAACTTGATCCCACCGAGATCGCTGAACTCTCACTCGAACTCGCCACGCGCACCCTCAACGAAGAGGGACCGTGCGACGTGGTGGGCATCACGAATCAGCGGGCCACGACGATTGTCTTCGACCCGGTCAACGGCCGCGCCGTGGGTCCCGCGCTCAGCTGGCAAGACCTGCGCACGGTGCTGGACTGTCTCGTTCTGCAGGGCGAGGGCCTGCGACTCGCGCCGAATCAGTCCGCGACGAAGATCAAGTGGCTCATCGACCACTGCGACGGCGCGGCGAACGGCCTTCGATTCGCGACGATCGAGACCTGGATCGCGTGGCACCTGTCGAAGGGGTCCACGTTCGCGACCGACCGGTCCAACGCCGCCATCACGGGCCTCGTGAATCCGACGGTCACCACCTGGGACGAGCGAGTGCTGTCACTGCTCGCTCTCGACGACGTGACGCTCCCACGGATCACGGACACCATGGGCTCGTTCGGCGTCGCGAGCGCGCTGCCCGGGTCGCCGCCGATCACCGCAATGATTGGCGATCAGCCGGCTTCGCTCTTTGGACAGTCGTGCGTGCGAGGCGGAGCGAAAATCACCTTCGGCACGGGCGCGATGCTCGACATGATCCACGGCAACGAAGCACCCGCGACGCTCACTCGCTTCGCGTCGGGCTGCTATCCGACCATTGTTCGCAGTCACGACGGCGCGCCCACGTGGGGTATCGAGGGCATCATCTTGAGCGCGGGATCGAACGTGGCGTGGCTGCGCGAACTGGGACTACTCAGCGAACTGCGTGACAGCGACGCCCTTGCACGTTCGGTGCCGTCGAGCGAGGGTGTCTCGTTCGTACCAGCCTTCGCGGGTCTGGGCACGCCCCAGTGGGACTTCGGTGCCCGCGGGGCGTTCTTCGGCCTCACGCGAGGCTCGTCCGCCGCGCATCTCGTGCGCGCCGTGTTAGAGGGCGTGGCCCAGCGCGGCGCCGATCTCCTCGACGCCGCGGAAGAAGAGATCGGCGAGCGACTTCCCGAACTACGCGTCGACGGAGGCATGAGCGCGAATCGTTTCTTCGTGCAACGTCTGGCCGACTACTCCGGCCGTGCCGTCGCGGTCTCGTCGGAGCGCGAAGCCACGACGCGCGGCGTCGGTCTCATGGCGCTCGTCGCCGCGGGCCATCTCTCGCTCGACGACGTCGAAGGACTCTGGACGCCGAGCTACGTCGCGGCCCCGTCGCTCAGTGACGACGAACGGGCGTCCACGCGCCTCGCCTGGGGCGCGGTCGTGCAACGCGCGCGACGAACAGTCCCCGAGCTCTCCGCCATTTCGTTCTAGGCGGACCAGGGCGCGCTCGCCATCGCGGCTTTCAGCGTCGTGGGCTCTTCCAGCAGCTTCTTGGTCAGCGCGAGACCGCGCGGTTGACTGAGGGACACCGCTCCCGTGAGGTACCCGTCGCGTGCGTAGAGCGCCAGCCATTTGCCGCTCGCGCGACCACCCTCGACCATGACGACGTCGTCACTCGGGCGCGGGTGGCCCAACATCTGGATCTTCTTGCCGTACTGATCGGACCAGAAGTAGGGAATCGCGACGGCCGTCGAGCGTTCGCCGCTCGTCCAGTACCGGGCCAACTGGGCAGCGTGCTCGGTGGCGACCTCCCAGTGTTCGATCCTCGCGACCTCCTCGCCCATCGCGCTCGCGACGACGAAGCGCGCAACGTCGCCAATCGCCGCCACGTTCGGCGCCGCCTGGAGGTCACGGTCGACGACGACGCCGTGGTCGAGGGTGAGTCCGGAGCCTTCGAGCCACGCGAGGTCGATCGACGAACCCACTGCAGCCAAGATCGCGCTCGTCGCCAACGACGAGCCGTCGTCAAAGTCAACGGCGAAGCCGCCCTTGTCGGTCCGCACGTCACGCAAGTGCTGGTTCGTGCGAACCTCGACGTCGAAGTCCGAGCCAAGATCCTCGAGCCACGCCGATACCTCTTCACCGAGCACACCGATCAGAGGACGCGGAGCGGCCTCGAGCACGAGGGGTGTGAGACCCCGGGTCTTGATCGACGTCGCCGCCTCCGCGCCCACGAAGCCGCCCCCGATGATGACAACGACGCTCTCTGGCGCGAGCGGCGCGAGCGCCGCGTCGAGGCGCGTGACGTCGTCGTAGTTGCGCAGCGTCGCGAGGGTTCCCGACGAGGGAAACGACAGCGGTCGCGCTAGAGAACCAGTGGCCAGCACGACGTGCGTGCCCTCGACGGTGGATCCGTCGGCGAGAACGATCGCCGTGTTCGAAGCGTCAAGTCGCGTCGCGCGCACGCCGAGTCGCAGCGTGACGCGTGACGCCTCCAGTTTCTCGGGCGTCGCGAGCGTGATCTTCTCGAGGTCCCACTTTCGCGACAGAATCTGCTTGGACAGAGGCGGTCGGTCGTACGGAACGTGGTCTTCCTCGCCCACCAGGGTGAGCGCGCCCTCGTAGCCCTCACGACGAAGTGACTCCACGAAGCGCCAACCAGCGACGCCCGCGCCGACGACGACGACGTGGTCCGACCAGCGAAGTTGGCTCACGAGGCGAACATCGCGAGTCACTCGGACTGGCTCTGGGGCGCCAAGACGAAGTTGCGCGCTCGAACATCGCCCATCGCCATCGACGAGTCCGCGGAGTACAGGTGCCCCGGGAACAGCACGGTCTCGTCGCTCACGGGGCGCAACCGTGCGCTCAGGGTTCGGTACATCTCAGCCGCGTCGCCACCGGGAAGGTCCGTGCGACCACAACCGTCGATGAAGAGCGTGTCACCACTGAGGAGTCGACCGTCCACGAGCACGCACTGGCTACCGGGCGTGTGACCGGGCGTGTGCAGGAGCGTCAGCACGACGGCGCCCACGTCCAGGTGGTCTCCGTCGCGATGCTGGATGAGCGCGTCGTCACTCACGCCGGCGCGCGCCGTGATCCACTCGGCTTCTTCGCTCTGGACGTGCACCGGCACGTTCACGAGCGCGAGCAGTTCCGCGACGCCCGCGACGTGGTGGTCACCCATGAGCGCACCGCCCACGTGATCGGCGTGATAGTGCGTGGCGATGACGCCGACCAACTGCATCTCGTCCGCGACGAGGAGATCGACGAGCTCCGACGGGCAGTACGCGGGATCGACCAGCACGGCGTCGCCGGTCTCACGGTCGCCCAGCGCGTACGTGAAGTTGCGCATGGACGTGGCGAGCGCGTCACCCACGGCGAAGTCACGCCCGGCGAGGAGCTGTCGAAAGTAGAACCGCTCGCTCATTCGCTTTCGGTGACCTTGGCGATCCTCGGCGTCAACTCCTCGACCTTGGCCTTCGTCTGCGCCAATCGGGCTTCGAGAGCTTCGATGATCGACGTGGCGCGCTCGAGCTTGACGAAGAGGTCGTCGACCGAGACCTCGCCTTCGTCAAAGGACGCGACGATGGCGTTGAGTTCGTTCGACGCCTCATTCCAATCACTGACGTTGCTCATGTTGATGACCCTTTCGTTTGGGTGATGTTCGACGTGAACGATCCGTCACTCACGAGGACGCGTACCTCGTCGCCGACCTTGACGTCCTCGAGTGATTTCACCGTGACGCCCTTTTCGTCGGTCACGATAGACCAACCCTGGGCGAGACGACGCGTGGGATCGTACGCCGAGAGGAGTTGTCGGTTACTCGCGAGCATCCGCGTCGCGGACTCGACGACGTGACGGGTCTGGATGATCAGTCGCTCGCGAGTGCCGCGAAGATGACGCTCTTCCGCGCGAAGGCGGTCGCGTACCGCGAAGATCACCGTGCGGCGGCGCTCGCCCAGGTAGAACGAGGCCTCGTCGAGCACGTCGGCGCTCGCCTCCAACACGCGTCGCGCCGGGCGTTGGACGTTGAGGTCGTACCACTGCGCCACGAGCGCGACGATCTCCTCGCCGAGCTTCGTGGGCGTGATCGCTCGAGTGTGCGCGACGAGGTCGGCCACGGATTCGTCGCCGGTGTGGCCAATGCCGGTGAAGATCGGCGTCGACGACGTGGCGATGGCGCGCGCGACGCGCTCGTCGTCGAAGCACACGAGGTCACCCTTGGAGCCGCCGCCGCGAACGACGCAGATGACGTCGACGCCTTCCCCGTCGAGGGCCCGCAGGGCGTTCACGATCTGTGGGGGCGCGGCTTCACCCTGGACCAAGGTTTTGACGAGCACGATCTCGAAACTGAAACGCGAGTGCAAGAGTTGGCCCGTGAAGTCCTGATATCCCTCGGTGCCCGGGCTCGCCACGAGGCCCACGCGAAGGGGAACCGGCGCGAGGACCGTCTCCTTGTTGCGCTCAAGCAGCCCCTCGCCACAAAGTTTCGCGATGAGTTCTTGGCGACGTCGCGCGACGTCGCCCAAAAGTCCCTCCACGTCGATCTCAGTGATAGAGAAGCCGATCTTGCCCTGGGGCGCGTAGACGTCGACGTACCCGTAGAAACTGACGACCATCCCGACCTTGAGCGACATCCCCTCGTCCGCCAGGCGTCGCTTTAACGGCGCCCAGGGCGTCGCCCAGCAGTGGGCGTTCAGGACCGGGCGTTTCGTGTCCGACGACGCCGATCCCGCGTCCACGAGGTCGACGTAGACGTGACCTTTCTCGTAGACCTTGGCGACCTCACCGCGTACCCAGTGCGGCCGTCGGCGACCGAAGCTCGACTCCAAATGCGCGGTCAGCAGTTGGTAGAACTCGCCGACTTCGAGGACCGGCTGCTCGTTCAACGTGTCACTCGCCACGTGGTGAGGCTACCGCTCGGACGTAACGTCACTTCGCGCTTGATGGACCACAAAAGTTGTGTCAGACTAGAAGCGGATGATGAGTCGACTGGGTGGCCGCGCCGCTTGGCAACAGGCGGTGAGGAAAGTCGGGGCTCCAAAGGGCAGGGTGCTCACGAAACGTGAGTCGCGGTGACGTGCAGGATAGTGCCACAGAGAACAGACCGCCGATGGCTTGGGCAACCAAGTACAGGTAAGGGTGAAACGGTGCGGTAAGAGCGTACCAGCATCTTGGGTAATCAAGGTGGCTCGGTAAACCCCACCCGGAGCAAGATCAAACATGGGAGGCAGCCCGCGCGCCTTGTAACAGAGGCACTCCCGAGGTAGATCGCTGAGATGGATGGCCGCCCATCCTTCGTTACGAAGGTGGACAGAACCCCGCTTACAGGTCGACTCATCATCCCTCTGTCGAGCCCACCATCTACTTGAAAGGATGAACCGTGCTGCACCTGCCCTACCGCGAGCTGCCCGTCGGCGACCCCGGCGCACCCGACACGGGTTCACCCCTTCGCTACCTGGCGTGGCTCGCGCGACACCAGCGCTGGCTCCTCTCCCTGAACGCCCTCTTCGGCATCGGGTGGATGGTCTCGCAGGCCCTCGTCTGGGCAGCGGTCGGTGCCGCCATCGACCACGGAATCCAACCCCATAACGACGCTGAACTCTTTAAGTGGGTGGCGGTCGTCGTGGCGCTCGGACTCTTTCAGGCGTTCTGTGGGGCACTGCGCCACCAACTCGCCGTAACCAACTGGATGAGTGCCACGTATCGCACGATCCAGCTCATCGGGCGCCACATCGCCACGACGGGGCCCGCTCTCACCGACGAGATCCCCGCGGGCGACGTCGTCAACACCGTCGCCGCCGACGCGATGCGCATCGGTGGCTCCTACGACAGTTTCGCCCGTTTCTCGGGCGCCGTCGTCGCGTGGATCGTCGTATCCTTCATCCTGCTCTCGACGTCGGTGCAACTCGGTCTCATCGTGTTGCTCGGCGTACCCATCCTCGGGTCGCTGACGGTGCCGTTGATGAAGCCACTGCACGCCACCCAGGCCGCCCAACGCGAGGCGGCGGGGCGTCTCGCCGCCCTCGGATCGGACACGGTGGCGGGACTGCGGATCCTTCGCGGCGTGGGCGGTGAGGAGGTCTTCCTCGAGAACTATCGTCACCAGAGCCAAAAGGTGCGCGTCGCGGGCACGCGTATCGCCGCGCCTCAGGCCGGTCTCGAGTCCGGTCAAGTCCTGTTGCCCGCGATTCTGACCGGCGTGGTGACGTTCCTCGGTGCGCGCGACGTGATGAATGGCTCACTCCAGCCGGGCCAGCTCGTGGCCTTCTTCGGATACTCGTCGTTTCTCACGACGCCGCTTCGCACCGCCATTGACTACGTGATCATGTCGACGCGCGCCTACGTGGGCGCCGGCAAGGTGCTGCGGATCTTGAGGATCCAACCCATCGTCACCGATCCCGAGAACCCCGTGGCGTGGCCGGCACGCCTCTCGCGGCTCGAAGACCAACGCAGTGGGGTCGTCGTCGAGCGGGGCCAACTGGTCGCCCTCGTCACTGACACGCCCGACCACGCGGCAATCCTCGTCGATCGCCTGGGCCGTTTTGTCCCCGACACCGACGACGTCCTCGTGAACGGCGTCGCCATCTCGTCCTTCGCCCTGGCCGACGTTCGCTCGCACGTCATCGTCAGCGAGATCGAGCCGCGCCTCTTCTCGGGCGAACTGCGCTACGAACTCATGCCCCACGGTCTCGTCGACGACGAGCGCATCTTGGAGGTACTCCAAGCCACCAGTTCGCTCGACGTGCTCGACGCCCTCGAAGACGGACTCTCCACCACGGTTGAAGAGCGTGGCCGGGGCTTCTCGGGGGGCCAGCGTCAGCGACTCAGTCTCGCGCGCGCCATCCTCACCAACGCCGACGTCTTGATCCTGGTCGACCCGACGTCCGCCGTCGACACCCACACCGAGGGTCGTATCGCGGCGCGACTTCGCGAGGTCCGTGGCGAACACACGACGCTGGTCGCCACGTCGAGTCCGTTGCTGCTCGAGAAGATGGACGTCGTCTTCGTCGTGCTCGACGGTCAGGTCACCGAGCACGGAACGCACCGCGAGCTCGTGGCGCGGTCCTCGACGTACCGCCAGATCGTCCTGCGAGAGGACGCCTAGTGCAACTCCCCGTCGCCAACTCCCCGGTCGTCCTCGCGTACGCGCGCGTCCTGACGCGCCAGCACCGCCGCCCCTTGGCGCGCATGCTCGCGCTCTACGCGTTGGCTGCGGTCATGGCGCTCATCCCCGCGTGGGCCATTGGCCAGATCACGGACTTCGCCTCCACCCACCAACTCACCTCTTCGAAGATCGCGCTCTACGTCGGGACGCTCTTCGTGTCGTCACTGGCCTGCGCCGTGCTCACCTTCTTCGCGCGCCGGCGCAGCTACGTCCTCGGCGAGACGGTCTTCGCCCAGCTCCGTGAGGAGTTCCTCGAGAGCGTGCTCGCACTGCCCCTCATCGAGGTGGAGCGCGCCGGCACGGGCGATCTCCTCAGCCGCACCACCAACGACATGGAGTCACTCGCACGAACGGTACGCTTCGCGGTGCCGGAGTGGCTCGTCGCGATCCTCCAGGCCGTCCTCACGTTGATCGCGATGATGTTGGTGAGTCCGCTCGCGACCGTGGCGAGCCTGGTGTCACTGCCCGTCCTCTTCTTCTCGACGCGCTACTACCTGCGCTACGCCACGCCCGGGTACCGACGCGAGCGCATCAGTTACGCGACCATGTCCGGTTCCGTCGCCGAAACGGCTGAGGGCGCGCGCACCATCGACGCCCACCGCTTGGGTCCACGTCAGGCCACGCGGATCGAGGACAACGTCCGAGAGTCGTTCTACTCCGAGATGTACACGTTGCTCTTACGCATGGTGTGGTTCCCCACCGTCGAGGGCGCCTTCGCCGTCGCCGTCGCGGCGACCTTGGCGTGGAGTGGCTGGCTTGTCATCCACGGACACCTGTCGATCGGCGCGGCCACGACGGTCACGCTCTACGTCGTGCAGATCAACGATCCTCTCGACCGCATCGTCTCGTGGCTCGACGAGCTCCAAATCGGCCAGACGGCGCTCGCGCGACTGGTGGGCGTGTCGGTCGTCAAGGACGATCGACCGCGCAGCGGCCCCGAACCGTCCAACGAGACGATCACGATGGAGAACGTCCGGTACGCCTACCGCGAGGGTCACGACGTCTTGAACGGCATCACCCTCAGCGTGAAGCCTGGCGAGCGCCTCGCCATCGTCGGTCCCTCGGGCGCCGGCAAGTCCACCATCGGACGACTCCTCGCGGGCATCGACGCCCCGCGCAGTGGCTCGGTGCGCGTCGGCGAGGTGGAACTGGCCCAGATGCCGCTCGCGTCGCTTCGTCGTCACGTGGCGCTCGTGACCCAAGAGCACCACATCTTCATCGGTTCGGTGCACGACAACCTGGCGCTCGCCCACCCCGAAGCGAGCGCGCGCGAGATCGAAGACGCCCTCGACGCCGTCGACGCGCTCGACTGGGTGCGCCAGCTGCCCCGGGGTCTCGACACCGAACTCGGTACGACGGGGTATCAGATCACGCCGGCTCAAGCCCAACAGTTGGCGCTGGCCCGCCTCGTCCTGAGCAATCCCCACACGCTGGTGCTCGACGAAGCAACGGCCCTGCTCGACCCGAGGGCCGCTCGACACCTCGAGCGCTCTCTCAGTGCGGTGTTGCACGGTCGCACGGTCATCGCCATCGCGCATCGCCTCCACACCGCGCACGACGCCGACCGCGTGTGCGTGGTCATCGAGGGGGTGGTGGCCGAGCTCGGCACGCACGATGAACTTGTCGCGCTGAACGGTGAGTACGCCGCGCTGTGGAGCAGCTGGCGCAATGAGAAGCCGACCGCCTCGTAGGCTTCGATCGTGGCGGAGTACCTACGCGGTGACGAGATACTCGCGTGCGTGCACCGCGTCGCGCTGAGTCGCGGCGCCCCCTTTGATTTCATCGAGCCCCCCGTCACGCCCGAGATGGAGCGTCGACGTCGCAGCGCGCGCGATCATCGTCGCGCGGTCCTCGAACGTCTGCGCGAACTCCATCCCGAGGCGCCAACCCCGTCGAGCCAACGCGAGACGACCGAACTCTTGCTCGAGGGCCGCGACCTCATCTTGCAACCGCGTCTGGCCCGCGACGACGAAGGTCGGCGCAGCGCGTCGGTCGGCGCACTCGTGCGGGTCGGACGAGTGGATGAGCGCTTCACGTACGCACCGCTCGTGATCAAGAATCACGAGGTCGTCGAAGTCGCGAGCACGCGGCGCACGCTCGAAGGCACGCTCGAACGTCTCCGACCGAGCGAGGCGAGTTACCACGACGGGGTGGGAACGCGCGCGGCGCTGCCGATGACCCGCAGCGGACTCTCCCTGGCGCAGGCGACGCGCGTCCTCGCCGCGCTGGGCCACGCCGACCCGAACGCGCGCGTCGGCGTCATCGACCGGCAGCGTCGACTCTGGTGGCTCGACCTCGCGGGCACGAGTTATCCGCGCTTCAATCTTTCGACGTACGACCGCCTCTACGACGAACGACTGAACGTGCTCGTGGCGCACGACGAGTGGGCGTCGTCGGCTGGTCCCTTTCCCACGGCGCCCTACTGGCACCGCGATTGTCCGGAGTGCCCCTTCAACAGCCACTGCGAGGAGCAACTCGAATCGCGCGACGATGTCTCGCTGGTGCGCTTCACGTCCTTCGATCAGCAACTCCTCCTGCGCGAGCACGGCGTGGACACGCGCGCGCGTCTCGCGCGACTCAATCCCGACCTCGCGCGGCGTACCCGTCACAAAGTGATCAATCCCCTCGAACCCCACGTGACCGAAGAGCTCTTGGGGCGCGCCATCGACAAGCTCGACGACCTGATCTACCGGGCACGCGCGCACGAGCGCGGAACGTCGCTTCGCGTGATCGCCGCCGAGCGCATGGGCTGCGTGACGGCGGACGTCGAGGTCGACGTCGATATGGAGAGTTACGAGGACGCGACGTACCTCTGGGGCGTGTACGTCACGCTCAACCAACCAACGCCGGGCCTCACGGCGGGCTATCGCTCGTTCGTCGAGTGGGGGGTACTCACCCACGAGACCGAGGCCGCCAACTTCGCGTCGTTCTGGGCCTGGCTCGAGGGTGTGCGCGACGCGTGTCGCGAGCAGGGTCGCACGTTCGCCGCGTACTGTTTCTGGGCGCAAGCCGAAGACGGCGCCATGAATCGCGCCGTCACTCCCCCCCTCGAGGGAGGTCCGACGTCAGCGGACCTCGCCGCCTTTCGCCGCGAGGATCCCGCGCAGTGGATCGACCTGCACGACGTGGCCAAACGCCAGATCCAGACCGAGGGTCCCCTCGGGCTGAAGTTGCTCGCGGTCGGCGCCGGTTTCACCTGGCGAGATCCCAACCCGAGTGGAGAAGCGTCCATCCAGTGGTACGAGGAGGCGACGCGGCCCGACTCACCCGACGCACTCGCCTCTCGGACGCGCATCCTCGAGTACAACGAGGACGACTGTCGCGCGACGAAAGCGTTACGGGACTGGCTGAACGGTCCTGCTCGCGCCCTCGCCCATCGCGACGACCCCCTGTAGCTCGCGAAGGGCTCATTAGCATTGAACGGTGACCCTCGCAACGTCTGAACCGTCAACGAGTGCCACGTACCTCACCAGCGCTCGCGTGCTCGGCGTGTTCGCGAGCCTCTTCGCGATCTCGCTCGCCGCGCTCAGTGCCGTCGCCCTCAACGACGTGGCGCACGACGACGTCGTCGCGGGCGTATGGCTCCTCGTCTCGGTGGTGGCGCTGCGATGGACACTCGCGAGCGCGCTCGACGAGTGGGGCGATGCCACGACCGCGCGTCTTCGTTCGAGATGGCGCCGCGCGCTCGTGCGCCACTTCGCGCTACCGCGCCGAGAAGGTGAGCGAGCCCGAGGTGACCTGGCCCTCGCGATCGATCAGGCCTCGCGCGCTCCGTCGCTCGAACGGTTGAAGGCCAGCGCGGGCGCGTCGCTCGTAGGCGTCGCCGTGATCTTCCTGGCCGCCGGATGGCTTCCCCTCGTCATCACCGTGGCGCTGCTCGCCCTCGCGGTTCCCTTCTATCAGCGAGCCGGCCGACGCAGTGAGGCAATGGCGACGCAGTACCACGAGCGCCGCGCGTTACTCGAAGGCCGCCAACTTGAAGTACTGCAGCACGCCCCCGAACTACGCGCGCTCGGCGCGGTCACGTACGGGGCCAACGAGATTGCCGCCATCTCCGAGAGTGAACACGCGCTCGCCCTTCGAGCGGTCCGCGTGGCCCTCGAGTCGTCGTTGGTCACGGAGTTTCTGAGCGGCGTCAGCATTGGCCTGGTTGCGATGGTCGTGGGTTTCGCGTTGCTCGACGGTCGACTGAGTCTCGTTCGTGCGCTCGTCGCCGTGTTGGTGACCAGTGAGCTCTTCGCGCAGGTGCGTCGCTTCGGCGTCGAGTTTCACCGCCGTGACGACGCCGAACGCGCGCTCGCGACGCTGAGCGCACCCGCCGCCTCGAACGCGCTCACCACGGGCGAGGAGCTGCTCGTGGCGAAGGACCTGGTCACCGATGCCAACGCCGGTGTCGTCGACCTGATCGTTCGTCGCGGCGATCGCGTCGTCATCACGGGACCCTCGGGTGTCGGCAAGACCACGCTGCTGCACACGTTGCTCGGCTGGCGACCACTGGTCCAGGGCGTCGCGGCGCGCGCGCCGGCGACGATTGGCTACGTCAGCGTCGAGAGCGCGTTGCTCTCGGGGTCGCTGCGCGACAATCTCACGCTGGGCGTGGCGCTACGTGACGACGACGTGACGTGGCGACTCCAGTCGCTCGGTCTCGTGGGTGAACGTTTCGCCGACCTCGACGTTGAACTGCTGAGCGACGGACGCGGTCTTAGTTCGGGCGAACGGGTCCGACTCGTCCTCGCGCGCGCTCTTCTCAGCGGACCTTCACTCGTGGTACTCGACGACGTCGCCGGGGTCCTCGACACCGACGCGCGCGCGTCGGTGCGCCAGGCGCTCGCGGCACTTCCCGAGCTCGCCGTACTCGAAGCCACCGTCGACACGCCTCTCCTCGACGACGCGACGAAACGCGTCGAGGTGCGAGCGTGAACAGCGACGCGTCACGACTTCGTCGTTGGCTCCAACGGGCCCAGCCACCCCGCGGGGCCCTGGCGCGGGCACTGCTCGCTGGCTTCGTCGCCACGGCGACCAACGTCGCGCTGTTGGTGGGCGCGGTCGCGCTGTTGGTCGAGAGCGCCACGCGGCCCGGCCTGCGCGCGGTGGCGGCGGTGCTGGTGGTCATCGAACTCTTCGCCTTTCTTCGCTCACCCCTACGCTTCCAAGAGCGGCTCAGCGCGCACCGATTGGGCTACGCCGCCGTCACGCACTGGCGCCGCTGGCTCGTCGAAACGGTCGGTCAACTCGATTTCTCCCAGTGGCGTCGTCACGCGTCCGGTGATCTCCTCGAGCGCGCACTCGCGGACACCGACGAACTCCAGGATCTCTGGCTCCGTTTCGTCGTGCCCTTCGTCAACGTCGTCGCCGTCATGGTGCTCGGGGACGTGATCGTGGCCGTGTTAGCCCCGCACGGTCACTGGTGGGCGTACGCTTCGATCCTTCTCGCCCTGCAGCTTCTCACCGTCGTAGGTCTCGCGGCGCTCGCACGTAGTGAACTCCCGCTGGACCGCGAACGTCGCGCGGCGCGAGGCCACTTCCGCGCCCAACTCGTCGAGTTGAGTTCGGCGACGCCCGAACTGGTGCTGCTCGGACGCGAGGAACTGGTCACGCAGCGCTCGAGCGCCGCGGTCGCGCGCCTCGAGCGCGCGGAGGCCGAGTTTCGTCGACGCCAACGCTCGTCGAGCGCCCTCGTCGTCGTGGCGAGTCTGCTGGCCCTCGTCGCTGTCGCGACGCACCCGCGAACGTCGAGCGTGTGGCTCGTCGTCGCGACGGTCATCGGGCTGTCGACCTACGAAGCGCTGAGCGCTGTTCGTCTGTCCCTGCAGGCTGCCGTCGACGTGAGCGGCGGCGGGGAACGCCTCGAAGCGCTCGGGACCGCGCCTCGAGGCGGAGACGCGCCGTGGCCCGCGTCGTGCACGGTGCGACTCAACGACGTGACACTGGTCGAAGACGGACGCGTGCTCCTTCGTCACGCCAACCTCTCGATCGAACCCGGCGAGCGCGTGGCCGTCGTCGGTGAGTCCGGCGTTGGTAAGTCGACCCTACTGCGCGCCCTCGCCGCACTCGACGAGGTGACGAGTGGCACGGTCAGTGTCGGTGGCGTGCCCCTCGGTAGCGTGCGCGAAGACGCGCTGCGCGCGCACCTCGCCTACGTGCCGAGCGAACCGGGTCTCACCCGCGGGTTTGCCCTCGACGTCGTGACGCTCGGTCGATCGAGCGTGCGCGATCCCCACGACGACCTCGCCGCGCTCGGTCTCGCGACGGAGCGTTCGACGCGCTTCGACGAACTCTCGCGCGGCGAGCGCGTGCGCGTCGCCGTCGTGCGGGCGCTCGTCACGAGCCCCGACGTCTACGTGCTCGACGAACTCACCGCCGGACTCGGTCGTGACGAGACCAGCGACGTCCTCGTCCTTCTCGCGTCGACGAACGCCACGGTCATTATCGCCACGCACGACGAGGACGTCGTGCGGTGGTGCAACCGGGTGGTGGTGTTACGAAATGGCGAACTCTCGCCGCTCAGCCGTTGAGGTTGGTCATCCCCGCCGGTTGGTAACGATCGCCCACGACGGCACCGCGCGGAACGGCCCCCTCGAGCGCCGTGACGTCGGCCGCACTCAGGACGATGTCCGTGGCCGCGATATTTTCGTGCAGCCAGCGACGACGCTTGGTGCCGGGAATGGGGACGACGTCGTCACCGCGTGAGAGCACCCAGGCCAGCGACAACTGAGCCACCGTGACGTTCTTCGACGTGGCGATCGCTTCGAGGTTCTTCACGAGGGCCAAGTTCTGCTCGTACGCATCGCCCGAGAATCGTGGGTGACGGCTGCGAAAGTCCCCTTCGGTGTTCTGCCGGGTGCCGGCCTCGTTCGTCAAGAAGCCTCGTCCGAGCGGACTGTAGGCGACGAAGCCCACGCCCAAACGTCGACACGTGTCGAGCACGCCGTCTTCGGGATCACGCGACCACAGGGAGTACTCACTCTGCAGAGCGGTCACCGGGTGCACGGCGTTCGCGCGCTCGATCGTCGCCGACGAGGCCTCCGAGATGCCGAGGTGACGGACCTTGCCCGCGTCGACGAGCGACTTCATCGCCCCCCAGGTCTCCTCGATCGGTACGGTCCGGTCAACGCGGTGCTGGTAGTAGAGGTCGATCACGTCGACACCGAGACGCTCGAGCGACGCGTCACACGCCGCCACTACGTACTCGGGCTTACCGTTGATTCCGAGGAACGAACCGTCCTCAGCTCGCTGGTTGCCGAACTTCGTCGCGAGCACCACTTCGTCGCGACGGTCCTTGATGGCGCGCGCGACGAGGCGTTCGTTCGTGAAGGGACCGTACATGTCGGCCGTGTCCAAAAAGTTGACGCCCCGTTCGAGCGCCTCATGAATAGTGGCGAGCGACTCGGTGTCGTCGCCCTTGCCATAGAACTCGCTCATCCCCATACAACCGAGTCCCTCAGCGGAAACTTCCAGTCCCTGACCCAACGTGCGACGTTTCATAGTGGCTCCTCCATGTGAAATTGCTCACGAAACCCTGTTTAAAGGCCTTGACGCTCACAGTAGTACCTGTGAACGAACTAATTTCTTGGCTATTGGCTGGGGGGGCCAAACATCGAGCGCCCGTCTGTTCTGTCTACAGAACAGACGGGCTCCGTTGTCTCTAGCCGGTGGTGACGCCACCCGTAGGGTGAAGTCGTGTCCACAACTCTTCCGAGCGAGTCGCCCAGCGTCATTGTTCGCCCGCTGCTTCGCGGATGGCTCCACGTCGCGGGGGCGATCATCCTCGCCGGCTGCTCGCCCATCTTGCTCGTGGAGGCGCGTACCTGGGCGCAGGTCGCCTGGGTGCTGTGTTTCTTGGTCGGCGTCGAATCCATGCTCATCACGAGCGCCCTCTTTCACCGCGTCCGCTGGTCGCCGCCTCATCGACGAGCCTTTAAGCGCGCGGACCACTCCGCCATCTTTCTCGCGATCACCGGTAGCTACCTGGCCCTCGCGGGCCTCACCATGCACGGGACGATCCGCCTCGTGCTGCTACTCGTCGTCGCCGGCGGAGCCGTGGTTGGCATCGCGATCCGCCAACTCGCGCTCGACACGCCCAAGTGGGTGAACACCATCCCCTACCTGGTCGTGGGCTGGGCGGCCGTCGCGGTGATGCCCCAGATCTATCGCGGCGGCGGCCCCTTGTGTTTCGCCCTCGTGGTCGGGGGCGGTCTGGCCTACACCCTGGGCGCGCTCGCCTACGCCTTCAAACGCCCAAAGCTCTCGCCGAGGGTCTTTGGCTACCACGAACTCTTTCACGCGGGCACGCTGGTGGGTGCGGGCCTCAACTTCTGGGCCCTCAGCGTGGCGTTGCGCTGACTAGCCGAGGGACGGCACCGCGTTGAAGCGCACGAGTTGGGGCGTGCGGCCACGGAGTCCGATCGTGGTGATCGAACCGTTGTCGAGACGCGTGCGCCACGACGTCGACCCCGTGACGCCGAGCGCCCAGACGGTCGCGGACTTGATCGGCGACACGTGACTCACGATCGCCAGATGACGATCGTTCGCGTGCAGCAGGCTCGACCCGTCGGCCAAGAGCGCGTCAAGTTCTGCGTGCACGCGCTGGTCGACGACGGCGAGTGACTCGCCTCCCCCGAAGGCCGCGTCGTGGTCGTGTTCGAACGCTCGCCACCCCTCGGGCGAGATCACGCTGAGCGGTTGCCCGTCGAGTTCGCCGTAGTCGACCTCGACGAAGGACTCCTTCACTCGCGCTTCGAAGCCGGGCAGCGCGAGGGCCGCCGTCTGGCGAGCACGGGTCAACGGTGAGACCCACACCTCCTCGACGCCTCGCAAGTAGGGCACGAGCGCGACGGCTTGTCGCTCACCGAGCTCCGTCAGGTGCGGATCACTGCGCCCCACCAAGAGACCTTGCGCGTTGGTCGTCGTTTGACCGTGGCGAATGAGGATGATCACGGCAACAAGAGGCGTCCGCACTCGGGACAGTCCATGAAGGTGTCGAGTGCTTGAGACTTAAAGCGGTCGTAGTCGAGCGGGGCAAGGGCGAGACGACAGCCGTCACAGCGACCTTCGACGACCTGCGCCGCGCCCGAGGACCCCGCACGGGCCATCGCGACGTCGTATCGTGTGCGCAGCGGCGCCGAGAGCGCAGCGTGACGCGCCTCTCGATCGTCGCGCAGCGACACCAGCTCCTCGTCGAGCGTGGCCCGTAACTGCGCGATGACGTCGATGAGTTCGCCGCGGCGCGTGACGCCGGGCTGGGCCCGTCGCTTGATGGTCTCGATCTCGCCTTCTCGGGGTTCGAGCTCGAGCAGCAACTCGAGCTCGCGGTCCTCGCTGGCTGAGAGCAGAGCGCGGACGTGACCGAGTTCGCTTTCGAGGGCGGTCAGCTCTCGGGCGTGGGCGGTGGACGTCGCCAAGGTCGTGTCGAGGTCGCTCGCACGACCCTTGAGGCGTGAGGACTCGCGCGACACGTGCTCGTACTCACTCTTCACCGGCGCGAGGGCGTCCTCGGCTTCGTGCAGGTCCTTCAAAAGATCCCGGAGTTCGCTTTCGAGGGCGGTCAACTCGGCGATCTCGGGCAGGTGGGTCCTTTGGTTGTTGACCCGATCGATCCAGCGATCGGCCTCCATGAGTGCACGAAGGGCGTCGGTCTCACTCACTCGCGTAGTCTGTCACGCCAAAACCGCCGCACGACGCTGACAGTTTCTTCAGCGCCGCGCCGAGCGTCGGTTCCGCGCGAGCCACGGCCGCGTCGAAGTCGAACCAGAAGACGTCCGGACTCTCGTTCGCGGGTGGGTGAGGATCGAGGGGCTCGCCGGCGAGCACGTAGCGAAGGTCGAAGTGCGTGTGTCCTCGAGGGCCTGGGTGCACGTCCACGTGAAAGAGCTCGACGGGATCGAGGTGGTGCACCGCGAGGCCCGTCTCTTCGACGGTCTCACGCACGCAGGCGTCTTCGGGCGACTCACCCGCGTCGACGTGGCCCCCCGGCTGCACCCAGATGCCAAGGCGACGGTGGCGATGCAGGATCACGCCGCACGACGAGATAACGAAGGACGAGGCCGTCACGTGATGGACGTTCTCGTTCTCAGAGAAGGGATCGCCCGGCCACGTGAGTCGGTCAAGCGTCATCTCGATCGAGACTTCTTCACGCGCGTCGACCGGCGTGATGCGCTGGATCTGTTGGCGCAGACCGTCCAGCGTCACCGCTGTTCCCGGAGTCTCTGCACCGACGCCGGTAGCTCGACGTCACCGTTCGCCATGGCGCCGTTGGTGTCGGGCACCGGCTCGCCAAAGACGACGCGCGCCGGCACGGTGCCCGACCAGATACGGAGCGCTTGGTCGTCGACGTCGTCCTCGGTCGGACCATCGGACACCTTCGCCGACGCTTCGTCGATCGATACCGCGACCAACATGGTGAGACGAAGCTCTTGCTCCGTGGACGGACGCACTTCGCCGGCCCTGCCGGGCAACACGCGATCGACGAAGAGATCGAGCAGCCGCTTCTTCTCGCGCTCGTCGACGACTTCGTGCGCGGAGCCGACGACCGCGACCGATCGATAGGCGATCGACGACTCGAAACCGCTGCGCGCGAGGCGAAGTCCTTCGTAGAGCGTCACCGTGACGAACGCCTCGCCGGCGCGAACGAGTGACTTCAGCACCTCATTCGAAGGACTGCCGTGGAGGTAGATCGTTCGGTGCTCTCGCGCGTGCAGCGTCGGCAACGCCACGGGCTTACCGTGCACCGTCGCCGCCACGTGACAGAGCCGCGCCTCGTCCAAGATCGAAAAGATGGTGGCTTCGTCGTACGCCGCCTTGTTGGGCAGACGTCGTACGCGCGTGCGCGGTCCGGGACCGAGCACGTCGTCACTCATAGACGGATTTCGCCGCTCAAGAACGTCCTCGCCAGCCCCGCGACCTCGACGTTCCTCTCGAAGAGCCGCGCGTACATGACGCCGCCGCGCGTACTGGCTTGGCGAACCGTGACGGTGGGCGATCCGACTTTTTCGACCCACCAGGGCGCGACGGCGCACATAGCGCTGCCGGTGACGTGATCCTCGGCGAGACCGAGACGCGGCGCGAAGACGCGAATCGACACGTCGACGTCAGGTCCCCCGGCGCACGCGGCAATCACGATCGAACTCGGGATGAGAAAGAGACTCATGGGGTCGACGATCAACCCACAGAGCGTGTCGTAGTCCTCGACGACCGCGAGCACGCTCGAAGGGCCGGCCTGGTAGATCTCGTGCACCGCGCCCAGGGTGTCGTTGAGGACCGTCGGATCGAGTGGTTCGAGGTAGGACCGGGGCAAGTCGACGCCTAAGAGTCCATCGCCGAGGCGTCGTCCCGAGAGGACGCCCGCGCGCGTGGCGAAGTAGAGCTCGCCGCCGGGGGCGCCGAGCTCGTTGAGCAGCACGTGCAAGGTGGCGAGCGTCGCGTGGCCGCACAGATCCACTTCGACGGTCGGCGTGAACCATCGCAGTGACCACTGGTCACCCACTCGTCGAACGAAGGCCGTCTCCGAGACGCCCAGCTCGAAGGCGATCCGTTGCAGTTCGTCGTTGTCGAGGGGATGTTCCAAAAGGACCACCGCCGCGGGGTTCCCTCGTTCGGTCTCACCAATGAAGGCGTCCACCCACCACAGACGATGTCCGAACGTCACGTCGACGGATTCCACCTTTAGAGACTGCCACATCGCACCACGCGCCTGGGTAGTGTTGAACGGTGCGTGTCGTGACGTTTAATCTGCACGCCGGTGTCGACGGTTGGGGTCGGCCGACTCGCGTGCTCGAGGTCATCAAGGATCTCGACGCCGACGTACTCATCCTCCCTGAACTCTGGCGAGCCGACGACGGACCCGACCTCTACGAGGACCTCAAGAACTCGCTGCAGCTCGAGGGCGAGTTCGCGCCGTTGGCGCAGGCTGAACGCGTGACGTCGGGCGAGGGCGGCGCCACGTGGCAGCCCCGCTTGGCGCACTTCTTCGGTGAACGGGGTCTGCACTTCACTGAACACCGCGCGCTCACCAGGGTCCAACTCGCGCGTCGAGCCGAACTGGAACACGTCGAACAAGGTACGTGGGGGCTGGGCCTTCTCACCCGCCTCGACGTCGAGGAGGTTCGCGTCATCTCGCTCGGGCGCCTCCCCCGCGAGCGTGTGAAGCGGGCGCTCGTGGTGGCGCGACTGCGCGACCACGACCGCTCGTTCTACGTCCTCGCAATCCACGGCGCGCACCTCAGCCACGGCTCACACCGTCAGTACCGACGCGTGAGTGAGTTCGTCGAGACGCTCGACCCAAAACTCCCGATGCTCATCGGTGGTGACTTCAACGCGTGGCGTCCCCTCCTACGCTTTCTTCTGCCGGGCTGGCACTCCCTGGCGAGCGGGCGCACCTGGCCCGCGTCGCGCCCACACTCACAGATCGACCACATCCTCGGGCGCGGTCCCTGGACGTCGACGCGCAGCTTCACCGCCGACGGCGGCAGCGATCACCTGGCTCTCGTCGCTGATATCGAGCTGCGTTAGTTCAGGTCCAAGGTCGAACTCTCGGGCAGTCGCGTCAACAAGAACATCGACGGCAGTAACGGCAGGAACGTCAGGAGCGCCGGCAGGCGCAATGATCCGGCCCCGGTGACGTGCACGCTGTCGCCGATCAGCCCAAAGATCAACAGTCCGGTCATGGCCCCGACGACGCCAGCCACGACGTTCCAACCCGCCGCGGTAGCGCGAAACGAGTGCGAGAACAACTCGGTACTCAGCGCCACCATCGCGGGAGCCAGGAGACCAGCAGCCGCGACGCCGCACATGTAGCCCACGATGAAGGTGGTCTTGCCTCCCCCGTACGCGCTCGACGCCGTCACGGCAGTAGCGACGGTGCCGAGCACGATAGTCCAGCGGCGACCGAACACGCGCGAGCAGTAACGACTGAGGAGCAACCCGACCAGTCCCGTGACGGCACTCAAGGCCACCACGGCCGCGACCACCCCCGGACTGATCTTGAGCACGCCCTCGCCGTAGACGAACGTGAAGCCACTGGCCGGGCCCGAGATAACCCCGACGACAAAGACCATGACCCCGACGATGACGAGGCGACCGCGCACGTCGCGCGGTACGACGCCGAGTCGTGCGAAGGACGTGTCGCCGCGACGAGACGTCGGCTCGGGGATGTGGTGCAACAGCGGGCGCAGGAAGAAGACGGGCACCACCGCCAGCGCGAAGAGCCAACGAAACGACGCGGACCCCCGAATAATCCCGTGCAACACCGCCGCCATGCCAGCGCCGAGACCCGCGCCCGCGGAGATGATCACCAGGCGATCGATGCGACCCTTCGTGCTCGAGAGCTCGACGGTGATGACCTGGATCAGTACTGACGTCGTCGAGAGCAACGGTCGAGCGAGCGCGAAACAGAGCACGAAGAACCAGTACGTGGGACTGAGTGACGAACAGGCCGTGATCACGAGTCCCACCAACAGCGTTCGCCGCAGCACGTTGGTGCGCCCCCATCGATCGGCGAGCGACGCGAGCGGGAGCGCGCCAAGTGAGGCGAAGCGCAGTATCGCGAGACCGATCCCGAGCTCCGAACCCGAAAGTCCCACGATACTCTGCAGCGACTGGTTCGACGCGTGGTGACCGAAGTGGCGCGCGACGTCGTCGAGCGACGCGACCGCGCCAAACTGCGCGAAGCCGGCGACCAACGCGACGAGGAACAACGCGGCGGTGACGCGGAACCAGGTGCGATGCGCGACAGCGTCCAGTGGCGCGTCAGCCAAACTGCACGCTCTCGTCCACCACGACGAGCGTCTTGCCGTGGTTGCCGCCGCTGAAGAGGAGATTGAGGGCTTCCGGGGCGTTCTCCAAACCCTGCACGAGGTGCTCTTGATGCTGTAGCGCGCCCGACAGCACCATGGCGGCGAGTTCGCCCTGCGCCTCAACGAAACGGTGCGCGTAGTCGAGGATGATGAAGCCCTCCATTCGAGCTCGGCGCGTGATCAACGCGGAAGAGTTCGTGATGCCCTGACGCTCACCGGTGGCGTTGTACTGCGAGATCGCCCCACAGAGCACCACGCGCGCGCGCATCGCGAGATTGGCCAGCACGGCGTCGAGGATCTCACCGCCCACGTTGTCGAAGTAGAGATCGACGCCCGTCGGGCACGCCTCGTGCAGGCGCCGAGCGAGGTGACCCGCGCGGTAGTCCAGGCATTCGTCGAAGCCGTAGCGCTCGACGACGTCGACGCACTTCTCGGGTCCGCCCGCGATACCCACCACACGGAGCGCCCCGCGGGCTTTGGCGATCTGACCCACGACCGATCCCGTCGCACCGGCCGCCCCGGAGACGACCACGACGTCGCCGGGTTTCATCTGGCCGACGTCCGTGAGACCGAAGTACGCGGTGATGCCCGTAACGCCGAGCACGTTCATCATCGTCGCGAGGTCGAGACCGAGGCCCTGCGGCACGACGGAGAAACGGTGCTCGTCGGTCGCGAGGGCCCACTCTTGCCAGTTGGTCATGCCGAAGACGACGTCGCCCACGTTGTAGTGAGGGCTGCGCGACTCGACGACGACCCCAGTCCCGCTTCCGCGAATCACGTCACCCAACTGAATGGGAGGGAGGTAGCCTGGCGCGTCGTTCATCCACGTTCGAATCGTGGGATCGATGCTGAGCATGGCGACTTTGATCAGTGCCTCGCCCTCCCCGCACGGGGGTACGACACCGGAGACCAACGTCGTCGTCGTCGCACCCACGAGTCCGGCGGGACGCTCGGCGAGCACTATCTGTCGATTGTCCACGGATTCTCCTCGGTCGCGGCGTAGCCCCGATTCTCTCACCACCGAGCGACGACGACTGATTTGCTAGAAAGAGGTGAACCCGAGGAGTGAGCGTGGCCCGTCGTCGCAGTCTTCGATCCGAGTTGTACCACGACGCGCGTCTGCTCGGCAACGTCCAAGCGGCCGCCCAGGGTCCGGGCGCGTACGCGAAGCGCTACGCGCGACGAAAGGTCTACGCGCGGACCAACTCCTTCACCCACTCGATCCTTCGATCGATCAATCTCAGCAAGTAGCGGCGCCGGGCGAAGGAACTAGCCGCGGCGCCCCCGCACGCGGCGGATAACTTCGTCCACCACCTCGCTCGTGGACGCGTCGCCGCCGAGATCGAACGTTCGAATGCCGTCCGCCGCAGCGGAGAGCGTGGCGTCGCGAAGGGCCGACGAAGCCTGCGCGCAACCGGCGTCGCCGCGATACCCGGCGTGCTCCAGCACTGCCGCGCAGGCCAACAGCATGGCCATGGGGTTGGCGACGTTCTTGCCCTCGAGCGACGGCGCCGTGCCGTGGGGGGCTTCGGCCATGGCGACGTTGGTTTCGAGGTTCTCGTCCAGCGACAGCAGCACCGACTCCGCCCCGGCGATGGAGCCGAACATCGCCAACACCAAGTCGCTCAGACAGTCCCCGTCACGATTGAGCGCCGGAATGACGACGGGCAGATCCCACCCTTCGGTCATCAGTCCCGCGTACGCGGCGTCGATGAGCATGGGTCGGTAGGTGACGCTCGGATGGCGTTGCGCCGCCGCGTCCATCTCCTCTTTCAACATGCCTTCGTACGTTGCCGACACCGTCCACTTCGGTCCTCCGTACACCAGTCCGCGTAGTGAGTCGGCCGCACGAAAGGAGAACTCGGCTACCGAGCGACAGATGGAACGGTCGATCCGCTCGGTGCGCCACGCTGACTCGGCCAGCGAATCGGGCATACCGTCACGTCCTTCGGCCGCACCGTAGGCGTCGCCGACCGCCATGCGCACCACGACGACCGGGTGCGTGAGCGCCACGATGGGCGTCACGCCCGGAATGCGGCGGCCAGTTCGAACGATGACCTTGCCGTTGATGCCTTCACGCAGAATTCGATTGGGCGACCCGACACTGCCGATCTCCGTCGGCGTGACGGTGGCGGCCTTCAGGCCCAGTCCGGTCTCTCGCATCTTCGCCGCCGCCTCGTGGATGACGCCGTTGTTGGTTTTCTCGCGACTACCTAACGAAAGGTCGTACCGGAGGAACTCCAGTTCGAAGCCGAGTACGTCGGGTTCCAATGCTCGTAGCGCCTCTTCGAGCAACTCTTGACCGGTCTGATCGCCTTCGCAAACCACGATGGTGGGACGAGTAGGCATGATGAGGACTCCTCTAGAAATGAGCGGAAGGACACGAACACCTTACGTTGGCGAGGAGTGGTGCACGCTCGACACGCCGCGAACGGCGCCATGCGCCGACGCGCGTGATCTCCACCCGTGCGTCGTCGAGACGCACGAAATTGGTCGTCAGCAAGTACATTGAGATTCCATCAACATGAGCGGGAGAACTTCGACGTGGACTACGTCTCACTAGGAACAACGGGACTCCAGGTCTCTCAGATTTGCCTCGGCTGCATGAGCTACGGGGATCCCGATCGAGGCAACCAGAACTGGTCGCTGGGCAAGGATGAGGCCGAGCCCTTCTTCCGTCAGGCGCTCGACGCCGGCATCAACTTCTTCGACACCGCGAACGTCTACTCCGCGGGCAGTAGCGAAGAGATCACGGGTTCGACGCTGTTGTCAATGGCGTCGCGCGAAGAGTTGGTCATCGCCACCAAAGTGAACGGGCGGATGCGACCTGGACCCAACGGACAAGGTCTCTCGCGTAACGCCATCCTCACCGAGATCGACAACAGCCTTCGACGTCTGGGCACGGACTACGTTGACCTGTATCAAATCCACCGTTGGGACTACAACACACCCATCGAAGAGACACTCGAAGCGCTACACGACGTCGTCAAGGCCGGCAAGGCTCGCTACATCGGCGCGTCGTCGATGTACGCCTGGCAGTTCGCCCAAGCGCAGTACAGCGCCGACCTCAACGGGTGGACTCGATTTGTCAGCATGCAGAACTACTACAACTTGCTCTACCGCGAAGAGGAGCGCGAGATGCTGCCCTTCTGCCTCGACCAGGGCGTCGGGTCCATTCCGTGGAGCCCACTCGCGCGCGGCCGCCTGACCCGATCATGGGAACAGCAGACGAAGCGTTCCGAGAGCGACCAGTTCGGTCGCGACCTTTCGTTCGAGATCGACCGACCGATCGTCGACACCGTGATCGACATCGCCGGTCGACGTGGCGTGGCGCCCGCTCAAGTCGCGCTGGCGTGGGTCTTGTCGAAGCCGGCTGTCGTGAGCCCCATCGTCGGCGCGACGAAGGCTCACCATCTCGCGGACGCCATCGCCGCCGTGGACCTTCGTCTCGACGACGCCGAGATCTCGTCACTCGAAAAGGACTACCAGCCCCACGGCGTGGTGGGCTTCACCTGATCGTCCAGGCACCTCGTGTGCCGCCGCCAGAGCCGCCGTCCTAACCAACGAACGACTTGACCTCAGCGATCAGTTTGTCCTCGATCTCGAGATTCCACAACGAGTCGGCAACGTCCACCACCAAGAAGAGCTCCGAGAGCAGCAGCGTCTCGAACGCGGTGACGCCAAGGTGTTCGAGCCATTTGCCGATACCGAAGCGGACGGTGAAGTCATTGGGGCTGCCGGTGATCGTGACCGTGAACGCTCGGTCCGCGGCGACGATTTCGCGGAGAAAGCCAGCCTTCTTCGCCTGAATGACGGTGCCCTGGTCGCTGGCGGCCGAGGTCTGGACCGTGAAGCCATCGTTCTTCAGGTACTGCTCAATATGTGATTGAAGGGCGCTGATCTCAGTTCCCTTACCTTGAAAGTGTTCTTCCTTGTCACCGAGCATGGTGACCTCCTTTTTTGAGGGCTAGTCGCACCCTAGTGGCGTTCCTTCATTACACCTGAGAGTTCCCTAGGACTCGCTCACGCTCGCCGGCGACGCGGCCCTCGTTCGACGCCGGTGGTGATCGGCCCCCGACTGAGATGTGACAATTGACGCATGAACGATGCTCACCGCGACGAACCTCGTCGCACAGTTGTCTTTGATCACTTCGGCGAAGAGGGGTCGCGTCGACTCCTCACCACGCCAGCGCTCGTGTGCGACCACGACCTGCTCATCGAGAACGTCGCTCGAATGGCGACGATTACCGCGCTCGCCAGCGTCGCACTTCGCCCCCACGTCAAGTCGCACAAGTCGGCCTACATCGCGCGCCTCCAACTCGAGGCTGGCGCGACCGGCTTGGCGTTCGCGAAGCTCTCCGAGGCCGAGGCCGTCATCGCGCGCCTCGGCGATGACGGTTTCCCGACTCGTGTCTCGGCACTTCTCACGTCACCTCTCGTGGGAGACGCCCTCGCGCGACGAGCGGTCCGCCTCAGCCACCACTGCGATCTGACGGTGGTCGTCGACCACCTGGACGGCGTCGATGAGCTGACGAGCGCGGCGCAGGAAGCGAACGCCACGCTCTCGGTGCTCTGTGACGTCGACGTCGGGCTCGCGCGCACCGGCGTCACCGGAGCGAGCGAGGCACTTCGCGTCGTCGAACGAATCAAAGCGAGTGGCCGCCTTCGCTTCGACGGCGTCCAGGGCTACGGTGGGCATCTCCAACACGTGCCCGGACGCGAAGAGCGACGTCACGCGACGAAGGCGTCAACGGATCGATTGCGATCCGTGGTACAGGTACTCGAGTCCGAGGGGCATCCCGTCACCCTATGTACCGGAGGCGGCACGGGCACGTCGCAGATCGACATCGAACTTGGTCTACTCAGTGAGTTGCAGTGTGGGAGCTACGTCTTCATGGATCGCGAGTACCGCGACGCCCTCGGTGATGACGTTGAAGGGCGTTTCGCCCAGAGCCTCCTGATCGAGACCACCGTGATCTCCGACCTCCGCGAGACGTTCGTGACCGCCGACGCCGGCCTGAAGGCCATGGCCACTGACGCGGACACTCCACTCGTGCTCGGCCACGACGAGGTCAACTACCGGTTCTTCGGCGACGAGCACGGACTCGTCACGCGCGGATTCCAGAACTCTTTTCGACGAGGCGATCGACTGCTACTCGTACCCCCCCACTGTGATCCAACGGTGGACAAGTACGACCTCATCTGGCTGGTGCGGGGCGACGTCGTCGTCGGCGTGGCGGACGTCGTCGCGCGTGGATGTTCACAGTAGACGGCGACGACACCGAACGAATAATCTCCGTGTCCGCGACGACGCGTAGCCCCGTCGTTACTCTGGCGTCTCCGTCAGGGTCGGTTCGACGACGGCGTTTCGGTACTTACGCACCATCGAGATCGAGCGGGCGAACGACTCACCGATGGGCAACGACAAGAGGGTCGCAAAGAGGAGCGTGACGGACGTCGTGTGATTCTGACGGATCGAACTCTCGGAAGAGCGCAGGATAACGAGCACCACGATGAGGGCGTACTCGGCTCGAGACCTCGTCAACACCACGCTCTTCGAACTCTTGATCGCTCGAACGTACTGCACTTTCGAGCGAAGGAGCCCGATGGGAATACCCGCCGCGAGACCCACGGCACCGGCGAGCACGTGCCACGCGTCGACGTTCAACTCGTGGGCCAACACCGGTCCCACGACGACGATCGCGAGCAGCGGGTCCAGCATCTCCAAAAGCACGGGACGAATTCGTTGGCGGGCCGGCAACGACGCAGTGAGGGGATCCGAGCGACCCTTTCGCACGAGCGACGACGCCACGACGAGGAACACGAGGATGAGCACGGTCTGGACGCTGTTCTCGGCTTGCATGAGAGTTCCATTCAGTCGGCGGCGCCCAGACGTGAATGCTAGTGAGTTCGTCCTCATCAGAAGCACCCGTCGAGTGCAGCGTCCTCGCTTGCTACATTCACTAGGTGCGCCTTGTCTCCTGGAACGTCAACGGCATTCGGGCCGTCTCCAAGAAAGGTCTGTTCACGCCCTTCGTCGAGGAGCTCGAACCCGACGTCATCTGCCTTCAAGAGACCAAGGCGCAGCAGTCTCAGTCGGATCTACAGCTACCCGACTACAACGAACATTGGAACTCCGCGGAGAAGAAGGGCTATTCAGGTACGGCCAACTTCTCGAAGGTGGCGCCGATCAGCGTGGCGCACGGACTTCCACAGACGTCGATAGATGCGTTCGGTGTCATCGGCGACACCTTCGGCAATCCCAACACCGAGGGGCGAGTGCTCACTTCAGAGTTCGCCGACTTCTTTGTCGTGAACGTCTACGCGCCGAACGCCAAGGATGACCTTGGACGATTGAAGCTGCGTCATAGTCAGTGGGATCCGGCATTCCTCCATCACCTGCAGCAGCTCGAGACCTTAAAGCCCGTTATCTTCTGCGGTGACCTCAACGTCGCGCACACCGCCGATGACCTCGCCAACCCCAAGTCCAACGTGGGTAAACGAGGGTTTACGAGCGAAGAACGTGAGGGTTTCCAGAACTTCATCGACGCGGGTTTCGTCGACACCTTTCGCCTCTTTCACGAGGGCAATGGTCACTACTCGTGGTGGTCACATTTTTCGAATGCTCGCGCGCGAAACGTGGGGTGGCGCATTGACTACTTCCTCGTCTCGAAGAGTCTGGTCGAGCGCGTCACGGCCGCCGAAATTCACGCGAGCATCATGGGGAGCGATCACTGTCCGATCAGTCTCACCCTGCGATCGTAGATCTCACCTGCATCCCACTGCGGCACAACGTCACCCAGGTGCAACAACAGTGCTCCGCAACGCAAGATGTTCAGCGTGCCGCCACTTGGCGACGCCCTAGGTCAACGGCGTCAGTGAAGGCCCGAGCGCCGGTAGGCGCGAGACCTACGTGCCACGAAGTGCGCGATGCTCCGACGTAAATCACTGTCGGGCGCGAAACTTGTCAAGCGAAGTTCACTGGTGTCCGCCTCGATTCGTCCGGCGATCACGTCGAGGATCTGACGATTACCCGTCGTCGCGACCTCTGACCACGACGCGATCGAGGTACCGAGTTGCAGAGCGTGGGCTCGTAACTGTTCTCGGCCCACGATGTCGGTAAGAAGTCCCATCGCAAGTGCGGCGTCGGCAGTGATATCGCGCCCACCGAGGAAGAGGGCCCGCGCGACGCTCTCGCCCACCGCGTCGACGACCAATCGAATGCCGGCTTCTGAGTACACCAGTCCCAACTTCGACGCCGGGAGCGAGAGTCTCGTTTCGGGTGACGCCACCCGAACGTCCGCCGACAGAGCCAACTCCAAGCCCCCGCCAATCACGTTGCCCTGAAGCGCAACAATGATAGGAATCTTCGATCGACGCAGGCTCAAGAAGTTCCCCTCGTGCGCGATGAGGTCCTCGGCTCCGCCGCGCGCCGCCTCGACAAGGTCGTAACCCGCACAAAAGTCAGGCGGCGCCGCGGTGATCACGATCGCCTTGGTACCCTCGGGAGGACTTGCCACCAACTCCTCGAGCCGATCAATGGTCGAGCGTCCGAGCACGTTTCGCCGATCGCCGCCGACGAGTCGCAGTTCGAAGACGCCGTGCTTCAGCGTCTCGGCCTCGACGGCGGTCGCGGGCGGGACTGCGAGGCGCTGTCGACGTCGGTCGTAGATCCACCGTGTCGAGCGGCGCCAGCGCTTGCTCGTCTGGGACTGCATCCGCGACATCGAACGACTCAGCCGGGACATCGACGGCACGATGGCCTCCTTGACATAGGGTCGTACGCTCGACTGGACGCATCGTCACGCGACGTAGCTTTCATGGCTTCTCTTCCCTCAGCTCGTCACGAACTTCGAGCGAATGTTCACCGAGCGTCGGCGGCGCTCGCCGGAGCGCAACGTCACTGCGACTGTAACGAAGTGGACTGCCGGGCAACTCAATGGGCCCCAGGGTGGCGTGCTCCGCGGTCCACACGAGGTTCTGCTGGCGAACTTGCGCGCTGGCGTACACCGCGTCGAGTTTCTTCACCTCACCTGCGGGGACACCCGCTTGGTCAAAGAGGACCAACCACTCGCCGACGTTGCGAGCGGACAGGGCCTGGCTCATCAACGCGTTGAGCTCTTCAATGTTCCTCAGCCGACGGTCGTTCGTCGCGAATCGGACGTCGTCCGCGTCGATGCTCAACAGCGGCGCGAACCGAGCCCAGATGGCATCGTTGCCGACCGCGATGACGACGGGGCCGTCGCTCGCGTCAAAGACACCGTAAGGACAGACGGTCGGGTGTTGATTCCCCGACAGTGGTGGAACTTCGCCGGCCACTAAGTACCGAGTGCCTTGAAACGTGTGCAACCCGATCTGGCCGGCCAACAGCGACGTCGACACCCGTTGCCCGCGGCCGCTCGCGGCGCGCTCGATGAGACCGGCGAGCACGCCGATGACGCCGAAGAGCCCGGCCGTGACGTCCGCAATCGGAACGCCAGCCTTGACCATGGGACCATCGAGCGGACCCGTCAACGACATCACGCCGCCCTCGGCCTGCAGAATGTGGTCGTAGCCGACCCGTCGAGCGTCGGGCCCGTCGTTGCCAAAGCCGCTGATCGACAGACGCACCAGACCAGGATTCAGTGCTTCCAATTGGTCATCACCCAAGTTCAAGCGTTCCATCACCCCGGGACGGAAGTTCTCCACCACGACGTCGGCCCACCGAACTAAGCGTTCGATGAACGGACGTTCACCGGGGTCTTTCATATCTATCGTCACGCTGCGCTTGTTTCGATTCACCGAGAGGAAGTACGTGCTCTCTCGCTCGACGTCGCTCGCCATGAACGGCGGTCCCCACATCCGCGTGTCGTCGCCCGTGCCGGGCTGTTCGATCTTGATGACGTCGGCACCCAAGTCACCGAGGACCATCGTGGCGTAGGGTCCAGCGAGGACCCGAGAGAAGTCGAGCACGTGCAAGCCACTGAGTGGGCCGCGCTCTTGATCTGTGCGCTCATTCTTGGGATCACTACTCAAGTGGGTCTGTCCATTCACGTGCGAGTAACACTGTAGGTCGATGTTGTTCGCGAACGTCGCGGGGGGTCCCTCGAGGAGGAGCGTGGCTCCTTCCCCGACGGACCCCCCGCGACGCATCGTTACTTCACTCCGTCAGCCTTCAATACTGCGAGGCACGAAGCGGTGGTTGTGCAGTTCGTCACGTCGCCAAGGATCTTGGCGGAGAGCGGCGTACCTTGAACCTCGTTGCCAGTCGACGCGTTGGCCACAAAGGGCGCGTACGGACCGAACGTGTTGTGATACTTGTTGAAGTCAATGCTGCCACTCGCGCCTTCATAGTTAACCTTCTTGTGGGCCTTGATGAGCGCTACACAAGACTTGTACGAGTAGCACTTCGTGCCCGGTGGGTTGGTCACCTTGGTCATGTCCTTCGACACCACTGAGCCCTTCAACGTCTTGGCGTAGGTGTCGGCGAGCGCCAACGAGATCACGGCGTCGTAGGCGTAGTTCGAGCCCGACAATGGACCGGCCGCGGCTTGACTCGGGAACATCTTCTTGAATCCGGACATGAAGAAGTTATCGGCCTGGCCCGTCACGGACGTTCCCATCACCGACGTCAGCTGCGCGTGCGCGTTCGCGGTGCCGAACGCCTTGATGTAGTCGCTGCTCGTCGTGACGTCGGTACCAATCCACGGAGTGGTCGAGCCGAGCTGCTTGAACTCGGTCTCGAGCACGGCCACGGTTGGCGCGTCAGTCTGGGAGAAAATGACGTCGGGCTTGTCGGCGATGACTTGCGCCACGGTATTGGTGTAGGAGGATTGGTCGGCCTGAACGTTGTAGATGTTGATGACCTTTCCTCCCAACTTCATCCACGTCTTCTTCACCGGAGCGACAATGGTCTGCGCCGCGGCGTCGGAGTAGAAGAGCAAGTCGGCTGTCTTGTAACCCTTGATGTGTGCGTACGTGGCCATCGCGACACCTAGTTGGCTGTCCGACGGGCTGTCGCGGAAGAGGTACGGATCCGTCTGCGTGTCGCGCGTCGTGTCACCTCCTTGGAACTCATCGATGATCTTGTTCGCTTTCAACACTGGCTCCACCGCGTTGATCTCCTGTGTGGTGGGACCGATGATGCCGGCTATGCCACCACCCGAAAGCAACTTCAAGAGTGCCGTCTTGCCTTCCACCGGGTCACAGCCCGTGTCGCCCTGCGGGATGAGGAGCTTCTTGCCCAGCACCCCTCCGGCGGCGTTGACCTGCGCCTGAGCGATCTGGGCGCCTTGATAGATACCCTCACCCAAACTCGCCAACGGACCGGTGAAGCACGACAGAACGCCGTACGACAAGGTGCCCGACGTCGCGCCCGCGGTGCCGTCGACACTGAAGGCCACGCCGCTTCCGAGCACCGTCGCAAACGCCACGGCGCTCGTCACTGACCGGATGGTCATTAAATTCCTAATGTTTCTCAATGCATACCCCCCTCGTTTTCTTCTTCTCTCTTACGAGACTTCGTGACCTCTCTACGACATTCTTCCGACGTACAAGTCAATGACCTCTTCATCGTGCAACAATTTCTCGGCCGGACCGTCGAGACGGTTCTTGCCGAGCACCATGACGTAGCCCCACTGCGCGTGGCGCAACGAACGCCGGGTGTTCTGTTCCACGACACAGATGCCCACCCCCGTCGTGGCCACCTTCTCGATCTGTTCCCACAGTGCGCTCTGCAAGATCGGCGACAGACCTGCACTCGGTTCATCGAGCAGCATGACCGCGGGATCGAGCATGAGGCCCCGGGCCATCGCGAGCATGCTGCGTTGGCCACCGCTGAGCGCCCCGGCCTTTCGCCGAAGCGACGTGCGCAGGTCCGGAAAGAGTTCACCGAGTTCGTCGATGCGCTGGGCGACGCCGTGCTTGCGGGTGTAGCCACCCATCTCCAGGTTCTCTCGCACCGTGAGATCCGGGAACGTGTTCGCCACCTGCGGCACGTACGCCAACTTTCGACGCACCAGTTTCTCGGGCGCCAAGTTGGTGGTCTCTTGATTGAGTACGAAGACGTGACCACTCGTGACTTTGATGACGCCGCTGATGGCCTTTAACAGCGTCGACTTTCCGGCGCCGTTCGGACCCACGATAGCGGTGATCTTGCCCTCATGGACGTCGAGCGATACGTCTTCGATGATGGGCGAACCGCCGTAACCGGCGGTGACGTTCTCCACGTGAAGAACGACGGGGGCGTCCAGGTAGACGTCACTCATACGTCGTCATTTCCCAGATAGGCGTCGACGACGCGCTTGTTGTCGCGCAACTCATCGAAGCGCCCCTGCGCGATGACCGCGCCGAGGTCCATGACCACGACCTCGTCACAGGTCTTCTCAATAAAGGGCAAGTTGTGCTCCACTACGACCACCGTGCTACCCGCGTTCTTCAACTCTCGTATGGCCTCGCCGATTCGTTCACCCAAGACCGGGTTAACGCCACCCATGGGTTCGTCCAAGATGGTGAGGCGCGGTTTGGCCGCGGCGATGCGGGCGAACTCCAGGAGTCGCTTCTGGCCACCACTGAGACCCACGGCCCGACTGTTGCGAATGTCGTCCAATCGGTAGTGCTCCATGAGTTCGCGGAGTTCTTCGGTGTCGGCAGCCTCTTGACGACGGAGGCGTCGAGCAGAGATGAGCGAACGCCACAGTGACTCACGCTCCAATTCGCTGCGACCCACTCGGACGTTGTCGATCACGGAAAGGTCACGCCATTCGCGTGGGGTCTGAAACGTACGGATCAGGCCCATGCGCGAAATCTGATCTGGCCGCTTACCCACGATCTCAACCCCACCAAAGCGCACGCTCCCCGACGCGGGTTGCTCAAAGCCCGACACTAGGTCGATCACACTGCTCTTGCCCGCGCCGTTGGGGCCAATGAGTCCTACGACACTGCCTTCGTGAATCGTCAGGGAGCAGTCGTCAACGGCCACCACCCCGCCGAAGGACTTGGTGAGCCCCTCAATCTCGAGCAGGGCGCCGCTCACGACGGCGCCCCACTGGCGCTGTCAGCCACGGCGTCGTCTTCACGAGGGTCAGGAAGGAGCTTCGAACGCGACAGCAATGTTCGCCACGATCGTCGTGCCGCCGTGCCGTCCGTGCCGAGGCGCTCGGGCAGAAGTCCACTAGGTCGAAACTTCAGCATGAGGATGATCAAAAGGCCGATAAGAATTTGGCGAAGTGCCGGTCCGAGTTCGGGCCGCGCCGCCGGCGAAGGGATGTAGCGGGTCATCTCAACGAAACCGACGTACACGATGAACGAACCGAGCACGACCCCGCGAGGGTTACCGCGTCCCCCCACCAGGATTGCCGCGTAGAGCACGAAGATCTCGGTGGGCCGCCAATCAAGGGGGTTGAAGGCGCCGATGTAGGCGGCGAAGAGACCACCGGAGAGACCCGCAAGACCAGCGCCGCAGAGGTACGTGCGGTACTTCGCCCAAAAGACGTTGCGTCCGTACACCGACGCCGCGCGCTCGTCGTCGCGGACGGCGCGCACCATCCGCCCGAACGGACTCCTCGAGAGACGCTGCACCAAAAGGTAGACCAGGAACAAGACGAGCAGACAAAAGGCGAAGAACAGATAGTGATAGGCGTTATAGGAGAGTTTCTCGCCCATGGGATCGAAGAGACCAAAGACCCCGTTGTAGCCGTTGAACAGCGGCGTGAAGTTCTCCACCATGTAGTAGATCGCCCAGACCGCTCCGAGTGTCGTGATGGAGAAGTACACGTCGCGGAGGTTGCGCAGCGCCACGGCACCAATGATCGAGGCGAAGGCCACCACCACCACGACTGCGATCACCACCGCCAGGAGATACGGTAGGCGCCATCCGAGCACGTACTCCACCGGTGCCTTCGCCTTGCCCACGGTCATGATGATGGTCATGTACACGCCGAGAGCGAAATAGGCGTACGCCGACAGGTCAAAGTCGCCGGCCCAGCCCCAGATCATGTCGATCCCGAGGGCCAAGACGCCAAAGATGGTCGCCTCGGTGAGGATCGCAGTCCAGTACTGGAGCATCAGGCACGCACCGTCACGGTGCTACTACGCACGAAGAGCCCGTTGGGCTTGATGAGCAGCATCACGACCAAGAACCCGAAGGCGATCACCAGTTGGTACGCCGACGAGGTGTACGTGCCGGCGATCGACATGATGAGGCCGAGGACGATGGCACCACCGAGTGTCGCGTAGGGCCGACCGAGTCCGCCACCCACGGCTGCCGTGATCGAAAGTAGCAAGAAACCATTGCCGATGGTTGGCGTGATCGTGCCGATGGTCTCGCCGTAAAGAAAGCCGGCGAAGCCCGACACGGCACCGGCGACGGCCCAGGTTTGCATCACGACGCCGCGCGCCGGAATTCCGCTCACTTGCGCCAATTCGCGATTTTGAGAGACCGCTCGAAGGGCCTTGCCGAGGCGCGTGCGTTGCAACAGTACGTAAATCAGTCCCGCGACCACCGCCGCCGAGACCATCACCTTGATCGTGAGGGTGGTCCAGAGAAAGGGACCCACGTGCAAGAGACTGCCCTGCGCGAATCCGTACGACACACTCGCGCCACCAAAACCAATGAGTAAGAGATTCTGCAAGATGAGTGACGCGCCGAGCGTCGCGATGAGAGTGGACAGTGGCTTTTGGTTCCGGAATCGTTCAATGAGCGCAAAGTTCAGGGCCATGCCGGCGAGCGAACCAAAGACCGTGGCGATCACCGCGCAGACGTAGAGACTCTGATGGAAGTTGGTCTCGCTAACGTACGCGGCGTAGGCGCCAATCGTGAGCACTTCGCCGTGGGCCAAATTCACCACCCGGCTCACGGCGTACTCGAGGGTAAATGCGACGGCGGAGAGCGCGAGGATGGCGGCAACCGCTAGTCCCATCCCCACGCTTATCCAAAGAATGCTCATAGCCCCCCGAGACGTTGTGATACACCCGTTCAATCAACCATGGCGGAGGGACGCTTCAGATTGAATTGTTTTTGAGGTTAACACTTGGCGCGCGTTGAGAAAACATCACTCACTGAAAAAAATTCAGGATGACGCTCGCGCACGAACAACTGTGTCGTTGACGCGAATGAATACGTGGCGTCGCTCGATTATGAGATTTGCGACGACGTCACGCGAAGGGGACTCAACCAATCTTCAACCCATTTTTCCGAATGAATTCGTTCGAGCACCATCGACTCGAATACGACGCGCCGCTACTCTTCGAACTCGCTCTTCGTTGATCGACGTTCACCACGACGACGTTGGCCCTTGCGCCGCTCGACCCCATTTGGCGGACCCTCGTCGTGCTGTCGTCGGTCTTCGTCACCTCGACGATCACCGCCTCTTCGCTCGACGTTCTCGGACGAATCGGACTCCGGGTCGGACTCGTGGTCGGTCACGATGCTATGTCTAACACCGTCGCCGCGGTCAGCGCCCGATGGGGCCGGCGCCGTGCGGCGCCCCACTCTTCCGCGTTCTCTTCCGTGGAACCTAGCGGGCGGCTTTCAATCTTTCGGGACTCCCCGATGAGTTGGTGGACGTTTCCAATCACGAGGAATCGAGACCATTTTGCGGACTCCGACACGACGACAAAGATTTTTGTCAGTAAATATGACGTTGATCAGTTCTACGTCTTACGTGCTCTGTCGCCAACACAATTCGTTCAGCGCGATTCCCACGAGTGGAGAGGTTCAATAGAACGTGCGGCTATGTCCTGGAGAACGGAACAGGTCAGCAATGTGACGTAGTCCTGACGATGCCTACGGCGTGTCAATCGATCAGTCTTCGGGAAGAGCAGCAAAGTCGCGCTTGGTTTTTTTGTACCAACCCATTCCGGCGATGGGATTTTTCCAACGACCCTTCATCTCCTTCAGGGCACCTTGGTGCGTTTCATCACCCCCTGCGACCATCTCTCTTATGTGGTGATCTTGCGCCTTTATAACCTCATCAGCGGTATCTCCATGGAGCGGTAGATCGCACGGCCCGCCCAGTTGCTTACACGTCATTGTTTTCATCAGTCCCGCTTCCTTTCCTCGTGTTCGGCGGTCTCGTTGGACGACGTGACACGAACGACCGAACTCAACTCCACTCGTCAGGGCGCCGTCGGAGCCGGCCGCGACGGAGAACGCCGTACGGCTCAGTGCGACGCCTGAATTCGCACGAGGTTGCCCGAGGGGTCGCGGAACGCGCAGTCGCGCACTCCCCAGGGTTGGGACGCTGGCTCCTGGAGCATCTCGGCGCCCGACGCCCGAACCTTCTCGAACGTGGCGTCGAGGTCGTCGGAGCGGAAGATCGCAGCCTGTAACGATCCTTGCACGACGAGTGAGAGGAGAGCGTCGCCCTCGGCCTGCGAACGACCGCCGTGCGGCTGGTACAAAACAATGTCGACGTCTTGTCCCGAGGCGCCAACGGTGACCCAGCGGAAGCCCTCGGACGCGACATCCGCGCGGACCTCGAGACCGAGCGCGTCGCGGTAAAAGCCGAGTGCGGCGTCGGGGTCGTGGACGGGGATGAACATTGCGGAGACGGAGACGGTCATGCGCTCATCATAGAAACACCGAGCCTTCGGGTGCTTCTCCGATTCTGCTTGTTGCCGCGACGGCTCCGGCGTCCGGTACTTCGACACAGCCCCGTTCGCTGCCGACTCGTCAGCTCAGGTCGCCAGCGCTCAGGCCGTGACCCTGGTACGCCGCGGTCGCGTCGCGAACATGCTCACGCACGACGGAACGAGCTCGAGGTCGTGGTGGTCGCGCTCGCGGTACCGCGACGGCGCCACGCCGACAATCTCGTTGAAGCGCGAACTGAACGAGCCAAGCGAGGTGCAGCCAACCGCGACGCAGGCGTCAGAGACCGACGTCCCCTGACGTAGAAATGCCTTCGCGCGTTCGATACGTCGCGTCATGAGATAGGAGTAGGGCGTCTCGCCGTACGCCGCTCGAAACTTTCGCGAGAAGTGCGCAGTCGACATGAGCGCGGTACGCGCCATGGCCGGAACGTCGAGGGGTTGCGCGTAGTCGCGGTCTATCAGGTCGCGCGCTCGGCGCAAGTGCATGAGGTCGGCAATCTCCTGCGGCGTCATGGCGATGACGATACCCGACCGGTCGCCACTCGGTCGAGGGGATCTCCCCGGACGGTCATTCGGTCACGAGTCGCCGCTGAGATGAACTGCGCCTGGTAACGGGTGGGCACAACGCGCGCCTCGGCACAGTCCCGGCCTGGGCGACCCGTCAGTTCCGCTCCCGTGTCCAACACCAACGGTAGAGTCAATCAAAGTAAGAGGAGAACGCCATGGATGACGGACAGCCAGTTTCGTATATGGGGCTGCCCATTGGCGCAGCCGTACTCAGTTCCACGGATACCCAGTTCGGGACGGTCGAGCATGTCTTGCAGATCCCGGAACTGGACATATTCGATGGCATCGCCGTTATGACCAAGCACGGACTTCGATTCGTAGACCGAGATCAAATAACGGACATCACGACCACCCTGGTTCGCTGTTCGTTGACCGACGAGGAAGCCGCGGCTCTACCGGCGCCCGAGGGGACGCTCGTTCTCCATCCCGATACTGCTCACGACGAAGGACCCTCCCTGAGCGCTCGATTCGGACGCCTTTTCGGTCGACAGCACTGGAAGGAACTGGAGTAGTTACCTGCGCCCAGTCCCGGCGAACAGGGCGATCTTTGGACGCCGTGGTTTATGCGCACGCGGGGTCAATGTCAATTGGTGGAATCAGACAATTCAGTGGATCCTGGGTCACACGATAGGAACCGATTCCACCTATTTGAAGTCCCTAATTCACCTTGACGCAACGAAGCGCGGACAACGAATGATGGAAACTCTAGGACTTGCTCGAGTCTCCTAGCGACCGTTGTGTTGCATTCCCACACGTCGTGTCATAAAGGCCCGCCGACCATAACACGATCATTCAATTCATGGTGAGGCAGGGAGTCTCCAAGAGACGATCAGATCGGCGAAGGACACAAGAAGTCAGTTATATAGCAGATATGTACTATCATACGAGTATGATAAGTGGAGACCTCATTAAAGAAGCTCGACTGCGAGCCGGTCTCACCCAAGTCGAACTTGGCGTCCGTCTTGACAAGGCACAGTCCGTGATAGCCCGATGGGAACGTGACGACGTGACACCGAGCCTGGAAACCGTTCGAGACGTCGTACGAGCATGTGGATTTGATCTCACGTTCTTCATGTCCCGTTTCGACGACTCCAACGTCACCATCATTGATCAACATCTTCGAATGACACCGGCCGAGCGATTCGCCGATCTCATGGCGCGCATTCAGTTCCACGATCGTCGAGAACAACGAAAAACAGCTCCTCGTGCCTGAGATAGTTCCCTACCGTCCCGACGGAATCCTCGAGGTACTCGAACGCCATCGAGTCCTCTACGTCGTCATTGGCGGGCTCGCCGCTGAGTTGCGGGGGGCGCCCTACGTGACTCGCGACGTCGACGTGACGCCAGCTCGGACCCGCGAGAACTTCGTACGACTTTCCGCCGCGCTCAGGGAGCTCGAGGCGAAACTTCGAGTTCCCGATATGGATGAACCGTTAGAAGTGCCCCTCGACGAGCAATCCTTTGAACAGGGCACGACGTGGACCTACGTCACCAAACACGGGTACCTGGACGTGGCGCTTTTGCCTGACGGCACTCGGGGCTACGACGACCTACGACGATCCGCTACGCGCGAGCAGCTGACGGACACCGTAACAATTTCCGTCGCCGCCCTCGCCGACGTCATCCGCTCAAAGGAAGCGGCCGGACGCGAGAAGGATCGAGCCGTGTTACCAGTACTGCGCCAAGTTCTCGAACGCTCGCGCAAGAAGGAACGAGACGACCTCGAAATGGAGCTTTAGCCGTTAACGATCACGGGATCGATTCTCGCCATTTGAACCATTAGGATTCGTTGTTACCATGACCGTAAGTAACAGCGGAGTTCGTCAGCCAAGCATCTGGGCCAGCGTCGTCAGCAACGACGCGTCGGTGTTGTGTGACAGGTTGCTGGCCCTTGGATTTACAGAGGATCTGATAATCCGTGGAGAACGGGATAACTCAATCCACCACTGCCAATTAGATTGGCCAGACGGCGGTCGCGTACTCCTCTCCAGTACTGGAGAACGTCGCACCCCATGCCAACCGGGGACCAGCTCGCTCCATGTCGTCACCACCGATCCTGACACTGTACTGGAGCGAGCACTCTTGATCGGCGCGACGGTTGTCCATCCAATCGTGAATCAGACCGACTATCCATCGCGTGACTTCACCGTGGAAGATCCCGACGGGAATCACTGGACCTTCGCCACATTTGCCGGATAGCAATACCTGAATAAACGGAACTCGTAGCCCTCCGTGGCGCAGACCTCCAGGGATAGAGCGTTCGGCGCGACGTATCGTCGAAGAACCGAGGAAAATCCACGAGAGGACTGAGAGATCTCAGAACTCCCAACCGACCGATCGGCTCCCAATATACTTTTCGCGACCCGCGCATTCTCGCTGGTCAAATAGTGGGCGCTGAGGGACTCGAACCCCCGACCTGCTGAGTGTAAATTCTCGCAACGTCATTTGGTGCAGTTCGGTCTATTTGTATTTAGGCAGGTCACATTGCACAACCGTTGAAGGCTCATACGGTTTAGTTGGTCTAAATAAGTATGGGTTGCAAGAGTTGCGTTGACATCGCGTTGACAAGCGATGCCGCCCGTCGACAGCGAGACGGCACGGTCAAGAAGTTGGCAATGCTGCGAAGCATTGCAGCAACTGCGGATCTTCGCTCACGATCTGACCGACCACGCGAGCCGTCACTCGTCGTCTGTTGAATCGTCGTAGACCTCAACTTCCTTGGAGTCAACGACTCGAAGCCCTGGAAACACTCGCAAGATCGCGTCGACGTTCGTCACGCCTAGGTGCTTGCGCATTACTTGACCAAACTTCGCGCAGACACTGCCAAGATGCTTGACCGCTAGGTCACGAGCAACATCACCCTCAAGATCAGGTGGAAAGGATCTGAATTTTCGAATGCGGCGTTCAATTTTCTCGACGGCGCTGTCGGTTGGGTCATCCGTTATTGATGCTGGAAGCGAAGAAAACTTGCCCATTACGTCGCCAACGGCGGTGACGATTTCGCCAGCACCTCGGATCAAGTCTTCGTCGCCGCTGAGCCAAATAATTGATTGTGCGTCGTAAAGCGCGCTCAACTCCGTATACCAGTAATCGTTGATCTCCAAAACATCGGCGAGTTTTCGGTGATGGAGCACGATGTCATCAAGGCTCTCCTTAAAACCTGACCTGATGATCATGTTCGCTCGCAACGCACTGGCACGATTCGCGAACTTGTGCGCGTTGGCAATGATCTGTACGCAGGCCGCTTTCAGCTCGTCCGCGTTCGCAATCCTCGATCGACGTTTCGATCGCGATGCATCCAAAAGAAACGCCCCGCCCGTCGACAGAATCGACGCGCTCGCCGACGCCACGACGACGATCCACGCGGTGCTTGAGGCACTCAATGCGTCATCACGTTCAACGCCGCGTCATTCATGTCGAGTTCGAGGGATAAGTCACTGCGACATTGCCCATTCGTTGACTTCGCTGAGTCGGTACCGGACGTGGCGACCGATCTTGTGTGAAGGAGGACCGACGGATTTGTATGTCCACTGGTACAGCGTGGCGATCGGGACCTGCAGTAGTTCGCTCAGTTCGCGAGGAGTGAGCCATCGGTCGGGGCTCTCGCTCTTTTCCACTGTGCTACCTCATTTCGCGTTACGACTAATAATAGCAAAATACTTTGAGAGATAATGGCAATGTACACAGGATAGTGATAAGAACATTAATGTTCAAAGCGAGATCGTCAAGACGGCGATCGCTCAAATCGAAGGAGACCAGAATGCCAAGCACCAAGACACGTAAGAACGAACTCGTCCGAGAGGGCAAAGTCGGAGGAATCTTCATCGCGCCGTACACGTCGCCGTCGATCTCGCTGACGAACCTTTTCGATCCGACGAGCGGCGCGTTACTTAACGCACTCCCCTCGGGCTACATCGCGCTCGGCGATATCTCACCCGCCGGCGCAGCTTTCGTACGCTCGGTCACGACGACTGACATCGACTCGTGGGAGTCGGATAGCCCCGCGCGAGAAGACATCACGTCGGACACGACGACGCTCACCATTGAACCGCCGGAAACCGATCAGGAAACGATCAGCCTCTTCCACGCGCTCTCCACGTCTCACGCTCTCATCTCGAAGGGGACAGTGATTCCTAGCCACTGGCGCGTCTTGGCGATCACAATCGATGAAGTGAGTGACACCGTGTACGCGCGATTCTTCCCGCGCGCCCTCGTCTCGACGTACGCGAACACTTCGGATCCGATCGAGTACGGCGTGACCGTTCTCGCATGCGTCGACCCGCTTCTAGGCTCACCGGAACTGTACTTCTGGGGCGGTGAAGGTCTCGGGGAGCACCAAGTGGACATGGCCCTCGCGCTGTAGCGCCTCCTAAGCCGTTCAAATCCTGAAGCGATACCAACACGCCCGCGACCGACCAGGGACGACACCCGAGCGGACTCCGACCTAACCGAGCTCTGTCTAGTCCTCACGTCGGCGTCGATCGAGGATCGACTCGAGTTGTGCCAGAGGCATCGTCATGAGCACCTCAAACATCGTCTTCTTCACTATCTTCTTGAAACTGCTGTCGATGACTTTCACGGTAACGCTGTAATCCACATTTGCCCAGGTGGTTGACAGGTTCGATGCGTTGCTCATCTGACCGACCGCGCCGCGCGAGTAGGGGTAGACGAACCCCGTGCGCGGTGCCAGGGCGCTCGACGAGTTCGATGCAGTTCTCATGCTGCGATCCTCTTTGGCTGAAGTTCCTCGGTCCACTGTGTGAAGGCGTCGGTAACGACCTTCTCGACGATTTGAATGTTCGAGAGGTCGACTCCGTTAAAGACGGGCGCGAACGTGATCGGCGAACCACCTCCAAGCTGGGACGGGATGTTGACTCCCGCCGGCGTCACGATCTCGCCGGGCATCAAGACCGCGAGCTGCTCGACGCCAGGAGTTCCTTGGACGACGCCGCCAGTGTGATATTGCGGAATGGGGATGAGCGGCAGGTTGGGAGTGTCGAATGTAGCGCCGGGAAAGAGCGTGACACCGAGTACGCGGATCGCAGGGATGGTGAAACTAAGGTCATTCCACCACCCGATGATTTTGTCGTACACGGTCGCGAAGGCGACGGCGACGCCGTCCCACATATGTTCCGCAGCTTTGCCGATGTCGCCAGGCAGTCCCTTGAAGAAATTTTCAATCGGCTGCCACACGTGCTGGTCGAGCCAATCGGCGCCGATGACAAGAGAGCCCCATACCTTCGACGCGAAGTCGCCGAGCGCGTGTAGGACTCGGTCCGGAAGCGCCTTGAAGAATCCGACGAAGGCGTCGAGCGCGTTGGGAATAACGCGCATGAAGAAATCGACCAGTGGCGAGATGAACTGAGCGTCGAGGTAGTGCCACGCATCGAGCGCCCAGTTTTTGATGTTCGTCCAGACCTCTTGCCAGTGTGTCGACAGAAGGATGATCCCAGCGACGAGGAGTCCAATCCCCGCGATGGTCGCAATGATGGGTCCTCCCGCCAGGGCGATCGCGCCCCCGACGACGGTGAAGAGGATGCCGAATTGCTGCCAGTTATTGATGAGTACGTCTACGAGCTTCGCGAAGAAGCCAATGATGCCGTCCACGACGACGCCGAGTGGAGCAAGAGCGACGAGCAACTTGCCACCAGCGATGACGAGGTCTTCAATGTCCTTGACGATCGAGGGTCCGTTTTCACGTAGCCACGTCATGAACTTCTGGAAGCCACCGCCCTCAGCCCACTTCGCGAAGGCGTTGACCATGCTCGTAATTCCGTCACCGATCACGGTGAGAATCGGAGTCCCTTGCGCACCTATTCCAGTGATGGCTTCGAGCATCGTGACGAGATTGCCGCCCATCTGTTGCATGAAGGCGTTGCCGGCCTCGAGGATCTTGTTCAGTTGCCCGAGTCCAGGTTGAGTGCCAGCGAACTTGGCCAACTCATCGAACGTCTGTCCGATGCCCTGGGCCGCAGCGATGATGAGCGGTTGCCACGCCTCGAAGAATGGGATGAGGTCTTTAAGTCCCTGCGTGACCTCGGGCAGGAAGACGGCCTGGACAGCGTCCTTCAGTTTGTTGAACGCCGGCAGAATATCCGACTTGACGAAGTCAACGAACTCTTTACCGGCTGGCGTCAGTGCGTTGTAGGCGGTCTGGTAGTTCCTTATCGACGTGATCGCGCCCCCGACTGGGATTGCGGCCCGCTCAAAGGCGTCCTTCTGGTTCGCGAGCGCCTGCTCGAGAGCTCGTTGCGCGTTCTGGACGCCCTGAGCGTTCGCGTTCTGCGCGTTGTAGACGTTCTGCTCATTAGTGATGACCTGATTCGCGAGAGCCATGTCAGCCGCCGCGACGTTCTGTTGCGCCGTGACCTGAGCCGCAAGGGTATCGCTGACTGCTTGAACCGCCTGTTGGAGGTTGTGCTCGGCGGACATGACCTGAGAACTGCCCTCGACGCCGGCCTGGAACGCTTGAGCAGCGGTCGTCGCAAGTTGGCTGTTCTGCGTGTTGAGGTCGGTGACGGCCTGTTGAGCCTGCTCGAGTGAAATCTGCGCTTGCTGTTGTTGGTCGTACGTGGCCGTCGTGCCCGGTGCCATCGCCGACGAGTAGTTCTGTTGGGCGATCGTGAGGTTGAGCGCGGCTTGCTGTTGCGCGATCGCGCCATCAGCTAATTGGTTCGTGTAGTTCTCAAGTTGGAACTGAGCGGCCTGACGAGCGGCCATGACCGCTTCCTGCGCCTGCTTCTCGTTGTACTGCGCATCGGTGACGGCACGCGACGCCATGACGAGCGCCTGCTCAGAGTTGATGACGTTCTGGTTCGCCGTAACCATCGCTTGACCAGCCGCCTGTTGAGCAGCGGTCACGGCGGCGGCACCGGAGATTCGAGCGTTATTGAGCGCGTCCTCGGCCTGTTGGACGCTATAGGCCGCGTTGCGCTCTGCAGTGGCGTTCGAGAGGGCTGAACTGGCCGCAGAACTGCCACTACCTGACGAGGGAGCGGTCGTAGGCGCCATGAGCGCACTAAGCGCACCAAACACACCCGAGAAGCCGAGGTAGAGCGCGCCGAGACCAGTGACGGCGCCACCGATCATCGCAGGCATCGCCGCGAACGCACCGGCCGCCAAGCCGCCAATCGGCACCAGAGCAGCACCAAGAGCAACCACTAAAGGAGTCATCACGCCGATTTTCCCAGCAGCCTCGCCGAGGTTCGAACTCATCGCGCTCAGACCACTGCTCGCCGCACCCGAACCGCCGCCGAGGTCCTTCGTAGCGACGCTCGCCGCTTCGCTCTCGGCAGTGACGGCCACTAGAGCAAGCGAGGCTTCGCCGGTGTCGACGTTCACTTTGATCGTCGGGTGTTCTGCAGCGATGGCGAAGAGTTCAGCCTGGAGTTCGGCGAGACGCGCCTGCGCCTCGTCGTCGGTCATGCTGACCTTGATGTCCTCGCCTCTCAGCGATTCCATCTCAGCGCGAATCTCCGCGATCTTGGCGAGAGCATCCGAAGTGTTCGCGTCGATCTTGACCGACTCAAGGTTCTTCAGTTCAGCGTTGACGGTCCCGCGGAACGTGTCAGCGAACGTCTGACCAGCGGTCTCGCCCCATTTAGCCGCCTGGGCGCCGATCTCGGTGACGACACCGTCGAATGAGGGAACGACTTGAATGAACGCCGAGCCGACTTCGTACGATGCAGCGGTCATCAGATTGATCTGCCTTTCAGATAGTCCATAGAGGCGCCCTGACGAGAATGGCTTTGAGCGCCGCGTCGCCGGGCCCGAAGTTTTGTGACATCAGGCACTCAGACCCGAGAACTCGGGTCCTGGGCTATGACGCGGTCCAACTCGGCGTCCGTCGTCGCTCGACCAAGTTCGCTCGGCGTCACAATCGCGAACTCAAACATTTCCGCGCCCTGGGCGCGGTGCATCTGTTCAGCATGAATCGCCTCGATGGCCGCGAACGCCGCTGGACGCTGACTGGCGTAATCGTTCAGGACATCGAGCCAGTCCGGACTGAGGAAGTCCGAAGCCACGACCATGTCGTTCGCGTGCTTCGCAATGGCTCGCGCCATCGTTTCATCACCTGTGTCGTGCGCTTGACCCAGCAGCCTGGACGCTTCTGAGGGAGTTTTGATTGCCGTCACCCTCTCGGCAGCGTTGCGGTATGCCATCGCGAGTGTCGCCTTGTCGCCAGGACTGGATGCGAGATCGTCCAATCCGAATGCCGTCCGCTCGTTCCTGGCTCTCGCCGTTCGTCGTGCTTCGTTTGAAGCCGACTCAGCCGCCGCCAGCTCGGCGTTTGCAGTTTTCATTGCTAACGCGACCCGTGCATTCTTCGCGGTCTGCGTCAGTTCGTTGCGCGCGAGAATTCGCTCTCGTTCGGCATTGAACTTGGCGCGAATTTTGTCGGCTGGGCGATCAAAGGATATTTGCGTCATGTAAGTGTTCCTTTCGGGTCGGTTAGTTCAAGCTGATCGTCGAGGGCCAGGATTCGTCTCAACGCTGCGGTCGGCACTCGCAGTTTTGAGCCCGCATGAATGACGGGTAGCGGGAAATCTCCACGCTGAACGAGCCGATAGGTGGCCGATCGACCGATGCCGATCGCCCTTCCTGCGGCAACCAAAGAAACCGTTGGAGACTCGGGTAGCACGATTGACGACATGCGAACATGATGCCGTGTATCGTGGTGTCTAACCACGCGAGCAGCGTGGTTTCTAGATGCGGAGATAGAGTGCCACGAGTATCGAAGAAGTCAGCCCCACGCCGATCATCCAAACCGTCGCTGTCGCTTTGGCTAGTCGCCGGCGACAGAAAACTCCCGTGGGGCGTAGCCGACGCCGCGGCCGCCACTGAGGTCGTCAACATTGACGGTCTCTGGGTGCCCAATCGAATTACCGTGACGCACTCAGGCTCGTTGGGACTGCCTTCTCTCCGACTAGATCTTCGCGTCGTCGATGGCGTTCCTCTTTGTCACGAGGTGACTATTTCGAGCGTCGACGATGGGAGGGGCGTTCGGCCATCAGACATTCTCGCGATCAGCGTTGAGCACTGGGTGGCCGCTACGTTCGCGGCGCTAGCTTTCACCGGATCGGAGAGCGGCCAAGAATGGGATAGAGCATGGCGCCTTGAATCATCTCCACTCGCGGGAGTGTTTGAACAGATAACGAAGGCACAGCGACGAAAAGGAACTCGAACATTGACGAACGCAAGGATCAAACGAGCTGCCGACATATATCGAGAAAACTTTCACACCAGAGCTCCCATCGAGGCCGTCGCTACTCGACTCAATGTTGCAAATCGAACCGCAAGCAGCTACATCAATCGAGCACGCGAGCTCGGTTACCTTCCGCCAGTCGACAGACGCGGCCAGAAGAAAATTTGAAAACGGAGAGGAACGAAGGCGATCTGAGTGATGAGAAGAGCCGTTCGGCGGGCCCGCCGAACGGCTCTTTTAACCTTTCGGACGCTTTCTGAAGAGCGAACGTCGCACGGTCGTCTCAGAGGCACGCACAGGGTGACGAGCTGCCCAAACTGAACCCCGCACTCGTCGCACAGGTCGCGGCGTAAACAGCGAGACCGGATATACGACGCGCCGGACTCGACGAAGGGGCTTCGGCGCGAAGAGTCGCCAGAGAATTCCCATGAGCGAACCATAGGTGAGTTAGTCTCGCATCGTCGCTGGCTTTGCTGCTTTCCAGAGCTATCAAATATTACGCTCGATTTTGTAATTCTGCTCGTCGGCGGCCTTTGCCAGGGCGATCAGCGCATTGCCCAGTTCGCGCGCTTCTACGTACGTGAGAATGGCGTACGTCTTCGTGTTGGGTGCATCTTTGTCGGAGATGTCGAGAGAGACTTTCGGAACTTGTTTATTGTGCGCGTGCGCGCTGTCCGTGCCTTCATCGGTCAAACCCACTTCCACGACGACGGCTTCGTCTCTTGAATAATCCATTGCTGAAATTTTTGTCATGCGCTCATCCAAGCACAACGACGCGGGCTGGACTTGATTTGCTCCCTTTCATGACGCCCGGCTTTGCGACGGCATCGAGTCGCGCAGTCCAGGCAAGCGTGGCCGCGACCGCGCAGTCGATCTTTCGAGGGCTGTCTGGGTACTCCTTCGAGATTTGGAGACCTGAGCGGGGCGACGGATTGCGCCGAGCGTTGAGAACGTGCTCAGTGAGTCGGAAGCTCCCATCGTGCGTTAGGTCGCCGTTACCGACCGCCTCTTCGAACGCCGCGAGTGCTCTCACCATGATGGAGGGCCTGTTCGCCCAAAAATGTGTTGCGTGATGGACGTTGGCGCGCACTTTGAGCCGCTTCGCAAATTCCTGCTCCCACGTGCCGAGCTGGCTTTGCCAACCGCTCGGGTCCGCGTAGAAGCCAACCACTCGAAAGCGTTTGAAAGCGTCCCTCACGGCCGCGTCTACGAGGGCCTCGGGAACCTCCCAGTTGTTCTCGTGCTCACGAGCTTGCCAGCACCCCAAAAGTTCTACGTAGCCGTCAGCGACGCGCACAGCCACGAGCGCCGTGGCGTCAGCGTTGCCGCGTGCTCGACCCCGCGAGCCGTCAAAGCCAATCGTGATCGTGTCGCCGTCGACGAGGGGCTTCGATCTGTCCAAACACGAGTGCCACTGATCAGTTCGAATCCAAGCATCGTCGGCTGAGGCGGGCTGATTCAGGTAGTAACGCCTCGCGTCGCTCGGGTGTGTGCCGCCGTCGAGGACTTCAGCGGCCAGCCGGTCAATATCAATCCACGGCGAGTCTTCGTAGAGCTCGGCGAGAGCGGCGCGAAGTTGCACCGGGTCGCCTATGTCGTCGCACTGACCAATTGGCTGCCAGGTGAGCACACCGTCGCCGGCGTGCGTGCCGGCGCGGACACCCTCGGCGTAGGTGTGCGTTTCCTCGGCGACCGAGCGTTGACCGTTCACCCACATATTCGAAGTCTCAAGTGACCGCGAAGCCGTCTTCGCGACGCCGCGGCGCAACGTCTCGGCGAGACGATGACCACCGTTGGACGCGACCCAAAGATGGGTTTCGTCCAGAACCACGGCCGTGGGACGGAGACCCTCTTTCGATGGCGCGCGAGCCGTTGCCGGAGTCAACTTGCCGCCGCGCGTTCGTATGCGAGTAAGACCGGCGTCGAGACCAGGAATCTCAGCGTGCGCGACGTTGTTCTCGAGCATGGAGATCGCGAGCCCCATTGTCGCGTCCTGCGCCTGATCCTGTGAAAGAGCCGAGAGCTTCACGTCCGGGCTCCTGTGCTTGCGCATCTGCGGCGAGCCGTCATCGTTCCATTTGTCGAAGCGAACGGGCCCGGCCAGCTCACAGCACGCGAGCGCGGCGGCCATTGGCGACTTGCCCGCGCCCTTTGGCAGAACGATTTGACCGCGTCGCCACAAATAGCTGCCGTCCTCGTCGAGCGCGTACCACCAAGCCACGAAGCGCGCCTGAGACTTTCGCCAGCACCAGGGTTGCCCGGCGTCATCGCCGTCAGGTTGGCTGAGAATGACTTCACTCCACGCGAGCACTTCGGGACCGCCTGACGCCACGTCCTGATCGTGCGGCCAGCCAGACGGCAAACCGTCGTCGGACCATTCGAGTCGCGCAAGGATCTCAGCTCCGCTCACGCTGACTTACGATCCCATCGAGCGCGCGCTAAAACGATTGCGCCCTCTGTAGCGGCGCGCGAGGCGTCAACGACGCTCGTGTCACTGTCGGCAAGTCTTAAGGCACGTAGCAACGTCGAGAGCGTAGAGCGGTGCTGTCGAAGTTCCGTGATGAGTGGGTGCGCGACTTCCTGGCCCTGTGAACCGCGCACCGTCTGGGGCGCGTCTTTGAGAGCGGCTTGCAAGTCGTCGATCAAGTCACACTCGAAACACGCGTCCTGCAAAATACGAAGGTGATCCGGTCGAAGTGTGCCGATTTTTACGACCGCCTTCCACAAAGTGAGACCACCCTTGGCGAGACCCTTTGGCGGCGTCGGAAATTTGGCCCTAGTCAAGCGTGCATCCCCTGTCGCGAAAAACTGGGGGCCATGCGCATCCACAGCGTGCGGCTACACGGGACGGGGCCACCGAATCAGACCTCATGGGTATACCCCCCCCGTCGTCTGAGCAGCAATCCAAATTATGTTGGCCGGGTCGCGCGCTCACGGTTCGCTCGTGCCTGCGGCGTCGAGCTTCAGTCGGTCGATGACGACCGACGCTTCGGATTTCGTTAGCGCGTTCATCGAATCGATCGGGCGCTCGATTACGTCGCCGACCCATTCGTGCTTCGCCGGACCTGCGATGCCGAGATTGCCGAGGAGAGTCTGAATCGCACGAACCTGGGTCGCCGTCGCGAGTGAAGTTGCCTTGTCATTCGTCGCCGCTTGCCCGTCATCTGATTCAGAATTAGATACTTCGACAACTTCACCTGTGACAACGTCGCCACCAACGGCGTTGAGAACGTTCGACACGAGTTCGATTGCACGATCGGCTTGCGACGTTGTCAGGCCGTTCGCTAGTGGAGGCAGACCGGCTGCGATCCATTCGGCTTTAACCGTCGCTCGATCATCTTCGTCGAGCAGGCTTAACGACGTGCGAAGCGCGTAAACCTGGTCGTCAGTTGCGGCCTCACCAGTCTCGTGAGGCGTCGTTGTATGAGTCGCCGTGCTTCGAGACGACGACCTAGTGGCGTCGGCTTTCACCGGTACGTCGTGCTCAGAGTTCCCCATCTCGTCGCCCGTGTAAAGCCCAGATAGTTCCATCGGGAATGCCTTACGAAGTGCCAACGACTCAGCGCACTTGCCGAGCATCAGTGCCGGCATCTTCTTCCACATCGGCGCCAGGTACCTGCCGCCTTCGTTGGACTTGAGATATGCCGCGTACTGCTCCCACGTGGCCGTCGCCCACAGTGCGTCAGTGAATCCACGTCGGTAGACACCGACTTTTGCCGCGAGTGGCAAGCCGTCAGAGTCAAGCCAGAGGTCGGTCCATTGACGATCAGCGCCGCAGTAGAAGACGGGCGTCTGGCCGCAGTAGTCTCCACTGCGTTGAGCGACGAGACGAGCGCCATCGATGCTCACTTGGGTGGTCATGACGTTTCGACCGAGTTTGCCATCCCACCGTGACACAGCGTAAATCTGTCGAGCGAACGGGTCGAGTTGCGTCCGATTGCACTGTTCCACGAACAGGGCCAGCTCGTCGTCTGAGCATCCCTTCGCGATGGTCGCTTTCACGAGGTCAATTTGTGATTCGTCGAGACGGCGGACCGCAAGCTCATTCGTCATTGGTCTTCTCCTTGGGTTGGGATTTCGAGGGTGAACTGGCGCCGTCGCTCGTCTTGCTCGTCGAGGTGCTCAAGCAACAGCCGACCGAGGCGGTCGGCCTCGCGCCATTCGGCGTTCGGAAGGTGCATCGACGGAGGACGAGATTCGTTGTCTTCGGCTTCATTTTCGGCAGTCATCGAGTGCTCGTTCGTCTGTTGAGTCGAGGCGCGCAACGACCAACTTTGGGCGAACCATGGCACCTTTCACGCCGGCCACGGTGACAAGCGCAAATTGGCAAACGGTGATGAGCCGTGCCGCGCGCCTCGAGATGTTGGACCCGGGTCACGATGCGCCCACCGCGGTCGCGAGTTTGCGGAGATGAGCCTTCAATTCGGTCGTGTTCCCTCCGAACACTGACGACGGAAGTTTTTCGTGTCCTCGCTGAGCGAGTGGGGGCAACGACTCGACCTGTCGCAATGGCTCTGGAGTTCGATACCAGTCCTCGATGGCTCGTGCCGCTTCTTCGACCAGATCCGTGATGTTGGATCCTGGCTCAGGTTTTTCTTTCGACTGGGAGATCGCGTAGGCGACGCCGTTATCGGTCCACACCTCGACACCCGCTCGAATCGCGGCTTCGAGATCGCTAAGAGAGTGCCCAGCCTTCAAGAGTCTCTCGAACATGTTTTCGACGGCTTTGACGCCTCTGGTGGGTTTGACTGATTGACTGAAAGCGAGATCTCTCAGAGCGATCGTTTGCGAACGTCGCGAAAGTTCTGTTCTGTCATATTCTGTTCTGTTCTGTTCTATAGCTTTAACGTGCTTAAGCCGCGTGCTTTCATCTGTCGAAGCAACTTGGTTTGGGTCGTTAAGCAAGTTGCTTTCATCTGTCAAAGCACCGTGCTTTGGACGACCGCCCATCTTGCCGGCCTTTGATCGCTTTTCGCGCAGTTCCTCGAGAACAACTCGTGATTTATTCCACTTGAGGAAGCTCGGAATCGTGAAAATTTCGCCTGCGCGTTCCCACAAGCCAACTGAAACCAGTTCGTCGACAAGTCCTGTGAGGTCGTCGAAGTCGCAGCAGTCACGACGGATTTGACCGAAGGTGACGACGCCGTCGCTTTCGTTTCTGCCAGCTATGCAAAGTCCCGCGAGGTACGCGAGGCGCGCTAAAGGTCTCACCTCCATAATCCGAGGATCCTCAAGGAACTGGACGTTGAGCGGTACGTATCGAGCCATTCAGACCGTCACTTCGCCCGCGAGCATCGCGTCGATCGCGGCCTTGGGCCAAAGCAGTCGTCGGCCAACGTGTATTGCACGAACGGGAAACTCGCCGCGCTTCTCGGCCTCGTAAATCGCCCAGGTGCTCAGCCCCGTGAGTTCGTGGATCTCGGCGGCTGTGTACGTCTGGCGGGTCACTCGGCCTCTTTGGCGACGGTGGTCGTGAGGGCGGTAATGACGGCGCCGTATCGGATCGCCGGCGCGCCGCTCGGAGCCCAGATGCCCCGTTCCCATTTCGAAACTGTCCCTTTGGTCGAGCCGCACGCTCTCGCGATCTCCGCGAGCGATGCCTTGGCAGCGATACGTATTCGTCGACCGGTTCCATCGCTCGCGAGCTGACGGGCTTGCGTCAAACAGAAGAGGATCTCAGTATCCGAGAGCGATTCTGGGGTGCTGTTCATGAACCAAAACTAATGATTCGGGAACGTCGCCCTAGCGTTTTCCTTTTCAAGAATCCCGCCCCTAACCTGCCACGATTCGAGAAACGTTTCCTGGTCGAGTGGTTTAGGGAACATGTCGCCCTATCGTTTCCGTTTCGTGTACTCTTCAGAAATGCCCACGCCTTCGATCTTCAACCGATTTTGGTCTCGATGGCCCGACGAGCTTTCGGGGCCTTTTCACCTTTGGACGACGGTCGCGATGATCGACGGGCGGCCGGAAGTGGTGGGAGTCGAGATGTTTTCAATCGACCCTGTTTCCATTCCCGGTCTCTACTCGCACTTGTCCGAAGCCGAGTCTCTGGACCACTTCCGACAAGTGCGGCGCGCGACAGACCCCGTCGATGAGCCGGAAGAGCGTGACGAAATGAATACTGGTCAAGCGATTCGGTCGAAGGACTTGAGACTGCCACTCGGGAAGATCGTTGAGGTGCACATGGGCACGGAACGAGAGCGCGCCGAAAGTTTCTTGCAAGGCGAATGGTCCGTCAGTGAAGATTCGTTGGAAGCGGTTAGAGGTGCGGCAGAAATCATCGTCAGCGCTCCCGCACCTGCGAAGAAAGCTGGCCGAAAGTCGAAGCCCCGTGAGGACTTTGAGGAGGTGGCGCGGATCTACGTCAAAGCACGAGCCGAGAGAAGGAATCCCATCGAAGAGATCATGGCGGCGAAGAACGTTTCGAAGTCGTGTGCTGCCAAATGGGTCTGGAAGTGCCGCAGGCCCCCATTGAATCTTCTCCCGCCTACGAGGCGCGGAGTCGCGGCGAGCATCGCTGAGATCGACAAAGCAACGTCAAAACGGAAGAGGAAATCATGAAAGGCTCCATCATCCAGCGCGGAGAAACTTTTACCGCCTACTGGTTCACGAATGACCCCGCGACCGGCAAACGGAAGCAGCACTCAAAGGGTGGGTTCAGAATTAAGGGCGACGCGCAATCGCATCTCAACAGCGTCCTTGGTCGCGTCGACGACGGTTCGTGGCGCCCTGACACGTCCATGACGGTCAAAGAGCTCCTGGAGGATCACTGGCTGCCTTCGCAGGCTTCTAAAGAACTGCGAGGCGCGAGCATGGCTCAGTACCGTCTAGTCGTACGAGCGTGGCTCGTCCCCAATATTGGTGGCACTCCCGTATCAGCACTGACCCCAAAGATCGTGAGCGGTCTCGTTGCCACGCTAAAAACGAAGGAGTCATCGGCTGGACGTGAGGGTCTTTCACCCCGCACCATTCAGTTGGCGATTGGCGTCCTGAAATCGGCGTGTAAGTGGGCGGTGCTGAATGAGCTCTTGCCGCGAAACCCGATCGCCGCGATCGCGCAGCCCCGTGCCGATCGTCCAGAAATGAAGGCATGGAGTGTCGATGAGGCTCGCCAGTTCCTAGAGGGCGCAAAAGACGACCGGCTGGCTTGGGCATGGACCCTCGCCCTAACCCGTGGGCTGCGTCGAGGCGAACTTTGTGGACTCAAATGGGAGGATTTCGACCTCGAACGCGGCATCCTGAGAATTAACCGCGCGAGGGTGACGGTCGAAGGGCGGCCAGTTGACTCGCTGCCCAAGACGGCGGCCGGGCGTCGATCAGTGCCGCTTGATGCAAGCCTGCTACCAATCCTCCGCGCTCACAAGACGAGCCAGGGCCTCGAGCGATTGAAGTCGGGTGGCGCGTACGAAAATCACGGGTACCTTTGCGCGGACGAACTGGGTCGGCCATACCACCCCGACACCATTTCAGGGTGGTTTGAGAGCGCGGTAAAGAGATCAGGCTTGCGACGGATCCGACTACATGACACGCGCCACACGGCAGCGTCACTAATGCTGGCCTCGGGCGTGCCTGTCAAGGTCGTAAGCGAAATGCTCGGACACGCATCGCCGATCATCACGCTCACGTTCTACGCCCACGTGCTTCCAGGAATGGCGGAACAGGCTGGCGCTGCACTGTCCGAAAGTCTCTTGGCGTAATTGCGTTGACAAATGGTTGACATGGGACCATTTGTCAATGCCTTAATGCCTGAAAAACCAGTGGGCGCTGAGGGACTCGAACCCCCGACCTGCTGAGTGTAAATCAGCTGCTCTAACCAACTGAGCTAAGCGCCCGAAGTGATTAAGCCTAGAGGCTTTGTGCCTCTTTCATGAACGTCACCAGTTCACTCGTCGCGGCGACGACGGGACGTCGTCGCACCTTTTCCTCAGTGATCAGTACTTCGCCTTCGTACTCCGCGGCGACGCCGCCTGCTTCGTGGACGAGCAGGAGACCACCCAGATAGTCCCACGGATTGAGCGAGGACCGGTTAGCAACGCTGAAGACGTCGATCGAGCCATCGGCGACGAGACAGATCTCGAGGCTGGCCGCGCCGAGCGAGCGGTACTGCGCCCACCCGAGGTGTCGAGCCGGAAGCCCGGAGAAGCTGACGATGGACTTCGAGAAATCGGTCTGGCCGCTCGACACGATCGCCACGCCGTCGCGGTAGGCGCCACTGCCCTTCTCCGCTTCGTAGATTGTTCCCGTCGCTTGATTCATCACGAGCGCGGCGACGAGTTCGCCCTCTCTCAGCACGGCGAGGCTCGTCGCAAAGAAGGGAACACCGTGATCACAGTTCGTCGATCCGTCGATCGGGTCGAGGACGACGGTAAGGTCACCGCTTCCCGACACGCCCGACTCTTCACTGACGACGCGCAGCCCCGCGCCGTGCAGCACGCGAAGCGCGACTTCGTCGGCCGCGACGTCTAGATGGTACTGGGAGGCGCGTAGTCCGGAGAAACCGTCGTGTCGACCCGCCTTGACGACCTCACCGATCTCGAGCGCGCACGTTCGTAGTGTGGTTACAAGCGTCTCCGTCACGTAGTAACGGTAGTGGGGTTCAGCGCTAACCTGATTGGTAATGGCCGCCATTGACGTTGCAGGGTTCGTTGCGGACCTCAAGGACCACGCGGTGACCCACGGCTTCCACGTCCACGACGAGCGACACTTCGTCGAGACCTACTCACTTCGCCAGGCGTGGGAAGTTGATCTCCACCCGGAGGACGGTTGCGGTGGACCCGTCGACCTCCACATCGAACTCGACGTCGACCCACGAACCTTGCTCGCCTTCGAGGACGCCGTCCTCGGCCTGCCCGACGAGGTCGATCCACCTGACGAGTTCCACTTCCCGCTGGTCCTCACGTGGAGTCTGCCGCCGATGCCCCACGGCCCCGACCTGTTACGACTCGCGATTGACTTGGCACCTATTGGCGGACTCGAGATGCCGCTCGAAGTCACCGCCACCGACGTCTTCGCCTCGCCCACCGAGAGTAGTGAGCGTCGCATCTCGATCGTGGCGCGACGCGCTATATCGCTGAGCCAAGTCGCCAAGGGCGAGGATCCTCTGTGCGACATCTTTGAGCGCGGACGGAGCGTGAGCGATTTCTTACTCCAGTCCGCCGACTCGTGGCTCGGTTAGTTCGACCCCTCGGCGTTCTTGCGACTCTCACGTTGACGAGCGTGCTGCTCGCGTCGTGCGGCGCCGGGGGTGCAGTCGCGGACGTTCGCCACAGTTGCGTGGACGTGAAACTTGCCCTGACTTTGCAGCGTCGTAGCGAACAACCCGGTCTGAGCGCCGCGAAACGAAACTCGTTGCAGGCCAAAGCTCTCAGTCGCCTCTTGAAGGCGACACCGTTGGCCGCGGCGGCGACCTCGCTCGATGGCACCTGGAATCCCCTCATGACCACGATCAACGAGGCCGAGCGCGTGCCGATCAGTGACCTCGTCGCGTCGTTGACGAGGATGTGCAAAGTCGCTGACTCGAAGACGCCGTATCTCTAGTCTTGAGAGGAGACTCGTTGATGCAACCACGTAAGGGAGTTGTCCTCGAGCATCGCGCTCTCCCAACCCTGGAGGAGATCCTCGAGGGCGGCACGTGAGGGCACCTTACCGATAACGACCACGGTCAACTCGCTGACCGGTTCGCCCGAGACCCGGAAGTCGCCGAACATGTCCTCGGTCACGACCGCTTGCGGTTCGACCATGAGGTAAAGCTCACCCGTCGCTTCGACCCACGACAACTCGTACTCGTTGAGTTCTTTGTCGGTCCACTCGCTTCCAAACTCAATCTCGGCGCTCTCGCGTCGAGCTTCGTTCTGTTCGTAGAAGGCTTCGATGTCCATGGACTCAGCCTACGTCAGCACTATGTGCGTTGCCAGGTGCGTGGTGTTGCCCACTATGGGGTCATGATAAGTGGACTGACGTGTGGCGGCGCCTGGGCAGTTTCAACGTGCGCGCGGGGCTCTCTACTAGGCGCCATGACAACCAACATCGACCTCTTAGGAAATTTACGACTCGAGTGGCGCAGCGTGGGACGAAGTACGAGGGCTCGCGAGTCGACTCGACGACTCGACGAACGCCATCGGGAACTTTGCCTGGAAGGACAAGAGGACCTCTTCGACGTCGTCGCCCTGTTGGAGTCGAGGAGCGGTCGCAACGTCCTCGAACGGGCCCAGATCGTGCGCGCGCTCCTCGAAGAGGCCAGCGATCCCGACGTCCACCGCGCACTGCTGCAGACTCTGTTGCCCGGCGTCGTAAGTGTCTGTCGTCAGTTGCGCTTCGGCGACGGCATCATCGACGAGCCGAGTGAAACCCTGTCGATGGCCGTCTCTCTACTCGGCGAACTGCTCATCGACTGGGCGGGTCAGTCGCGCCAGTACGCGGCACCGGACCTCCTCTCGGCACTCCGTGGTCGCCTGCGCCGATGGCTCTTGAAAGAGAAGGAGGCGCAGAAATGCGTGTCCCACTTCGACCACGTCGAGCGAGCTGCCGACGAGGCGTCGCCACTGCTCACGCGACTAGAGAGCCTGCGCGGCGGTCAGCACGACCGTCTCGCGCGCCTCACGTACGCGCGCGTGTTCGAGGGACGCTCGTTTCGCGAACTCGCGGCGGATGACCACAGCGCGCCGGTGTCGCTCCAGTCGGAACTCCAACACTTTGCCGTTCGCTTTTTGCTCTAAATATTTCAAAAGGTTGCGAATGGACAACGATTTCTCTCCGTCACGTCAATTACCCTTCGAGGACCAATATGAGATTATTCAACTCTCTCAAGAGCTCGTACTGGGTGATCTGGTCGAGTCCACTCCTTCTCCTAGTCCTGGTCTTCACCTTGACGACGACGTCGAGTTCGGCCCCGCGACGACACGGGTCGTTGTCGGCACCGACGACGACGAACCTCCGTCGCGACGCGGCAACGCCGAGTCCGTTGACGAGTACGACGACGAGTACGACGAGTACGACGACGACGATTCCGACGCGAAAACACGCCGGGACGGCCCTCGCGGGCGCGACGGCGACTCCCTCGACGATGAGCGTGCGTCACGCCACGAACTCCTCGCGCGGGACCGCTTCGAACGACAAGCCGGTCGCGAACGCGCCCGCCGAGAGCGCGGCGAACGGCGCACTGAGCGGCCAACTCACTCCGTCTTTCGCCGTCGCCGACGTCCCGCTCGACGGTCCCGGCACCTGGAACGTCGTCACGAGCGCACCCGTCAAGATGACGTTGCGTTGCGAAAGCCAGTCGGTCAACGTGCAGGCGCAGTTCGTGATCGGCGCCCACGAACGTTGTCAATTGACCATCACCCCCGCCACACCATCGACAACACTGACGTGGCAGCTGACGCCCGTCAACTGAAGCGACCATTGACGACGCGCGTCCAAGGGGCCGCGCTCGTCGCGTACTTCGCGCTGTTGCCCTACGTCGTACTCACCAAGTGGCGCCTCACGTCGGCGCAGTCGAACGGCGCGTTGATTCGCGCGCTCCTCGTCGTCCTGGCCGTCTTCTGGCTCGGCTTTCTCCTGCAGGTCGTGCGTAACGTCACGCGCCTGCGACGGGGCCGCCGCGTGAGCGCTGGCGGCAGTGCGTGGTTGGCCGGTCTCCTCGTCGCCCTCTTCGCCCTGATGGTACCCACGTCAAACGTGACGGTGAAACACGCCACGGCAATCAGCGTCGCCCACGGCGTCACGGCCACGCCGAGCTCGCCGACACGTCGCGTACCGAGTCCGGTGACGGGACTGGCCAGCGTGCCCATGGCGCTCATGGCCAAACGACGAAGTGATCTCCTTCGTCAACTTTCCGACGACGCCGATCACTTTGAAGTGGAGGAGTCAATCGAACTGTTGCGCGCGAGGAATCCCGACCTGATAGCTCATCTCGCGCACCTCGCCGGTGACGCTCTGGACGGCGTACTTGAGGTGCGCGACGGCATTACCCTCGTCGCCTCGAGTACGTCCAACGCGCCGATCGTCGCGTGCGCTCTCGGACCGACGGCCGACGGCTCACTGGTCGGTTTCGCGCGCGAAGGAGGTCGTCTAGCGATTCCAGCGTCGTGGAGCAGTGACGACGTCACGAGCAACGCGGTCGGGTTGCACGACGGCAAGGTGCTCTTCGCTCGCAGCGAGGCGGAGCTGTTACGTCTGTTGGCCACGCGAACGCTGCGCCACGGCGTCGTTGTCTACCTGGGCGTCGCCAACGAACTGGACGACGAACTGACGGCCTGTACTATCACGCTCCAGCCGTACGTGGACCGCGAACGCACCGCCGATCGCTACGCGCACGCGTCGAACCGTGACGCGCCGCGCTCGAGTGACCTGCGCGTAGAACTGTTGCGCGCCGATCCTCAGGTGGTCGGTCTCGTCGAACCCTTCACCCCCACCCTTCGCCGACGTTGCGTGGAGATGGTGGCCTACCTGGCCCTGCATCGCCAAGAACCCGTCACGGGCGAACGTCTGCGCACGCGAGTCCTCACCCACGCGGACGTCGACGCCTCGCAGCGCACCCTCGCCAATACCGCGAGCGCCGTTCGTCGAAGCCTCGGTGTCGACGCGAACGGTCCGCGCCTTCATCCGGTTACCTCGTCGGGCCTTTACGTCACGCACGGCGTCTCGAGCGACGTGGAAGTGTTCTCCACGTTGGTCGCGCGAGCCCGTCAGCTACCAGTCACCGACGCGGCACCCCTCGCCCACCAGGCACTCGTGATGATCAAAGGCGAACCGCTGGCCAGTGCGTTACGGGGCTTCGAGTGGTTCCTCGCCGAGGGCCACGGCGCGCGACTCGCGCGCGACGGCGAGTGGGCCGCCCTTGCGCTGCACCACACGTCGCTGCAACGGCGCAACTACGAACTCGCCTTTTGGGCGCTCCAACAAGGGCTCCTCATCGATCCGTACAGCGACGCTCTAGGTGAGGCGCTCAGTCGCGTGCCTCGCCTACGCGAGTTTGGCGGCGATGGATCCCGCGCTGCGCAACACGAGTCCGTCAGCGCCCGCGGCGCTGTAGCGATGAGCTGGGCGTTCGCGCGCTTCACTCAACAGGTCACCAAGTAGTGTCGCGAACGCCAACGGTGGCTCCACGAAAAGGTACTTCGCGAGAGACCCGGGAATCGTGTTGATCTCGTTCACGTAGAGTTCGGTGTCGCTCGCGAGAAAGTCCACCCGCGCGACCCCACGCGCGAGACAGAGTTCGGCGATCTGGCCCGCGTAGCGGATAATCTCCTCACGCTGCCCCACCGGCAGCACCGCCGGCAGTTCTCGTGGCGCCGAGACCATCCCCTCACCGCCGACGTACTTGTCGCGGTAGTTGAGTATCTCGGCGCCGCTCGAGCGTCGAAGCGGTCGTTCGATCGCGGAGAGGTCGAGCGTCGGATAGGTCCGTAGCGCGATCTGCAGGTCAGTGAGATCCTCACGGTACGGCTCGACGACGCAACCATTGGCGAGATGCGGATTGGCCGACAGTCGCGCGCGCGCCGTTTCTAGGTCGGCCACCACGTCGATGCCGATGGACGAGCCACCGAATCGGGGCTTCAAGATGTACGGACCGTCGAAAGACAACGTCGCGGTCGCGTCCGAGAGAAGCGCCCTCGGCAATGTCGGCAGTCCGGCTTGCGCCATGATCGTGGCGAAGGACCACTTGTCCATCCCGATCGCGGCACCGGCCACCGTGGGACCGGTGTACTTGACGCCGGCAAGATCGAGCGCGCCCTGGAGGGTCCCGTCCTCGCCCGGTCCACCGTGCGTGGCCAGAACGAGCGCGTCGAGGTCGACTCGACGATCGCGCGCCATCCGTCCGCCACTGGCGTAGAACCCACCGTCGTCGCCGAGTCGCAGCGAGAGTTCACTCGAACCCTTGGGCACGCCGTCGATAAAGGCTTCGGCTTCGACGTCGGCGGCGACCGAAAAGAACGTACCCGTCTTGGTCCAGTAGACGCCGTGGGTGCGTTGGTCGGTGCGTGCGAGCTCGCGCAGCGCCTGCAGGCCGGTCAGGATTGAGATGTCGTGTTCGGGAGAAGGACCTCCGAAGAGCACACCACTGGTCACCGAACACCTCGCAACGACGTCATCAAGACCTCAAGGGTAGTGGTCGGGAAGGTCGTTCAGGTACAACACGCCGTCACCGGGGATCAGCGTTGAGCGAACCCACGCGACGGCCTCGTCACGGTGGTCGAAGCGCAGGGGGGGTTGTTGGTCACCGGCCACGAGCGCCACGATGTTCGTTCGTCCCACGGCCACGAGTTCGCCTGGCAGCGCCGCGACGCGTTGGGCGAGCCGCACGTTCTCGCCGAACTGGTCGGCGCCGAGCTCGACCAGACCGGGCGTCACCACCACGCGTCGTCCCGAGAGTTCGAGCGACGACAGCACTGCCAGGGCCGCCAGGGCACTGGCCGGATTGGCGTTGAACGTGTCGTCGATCACCACGACGCCCGACGGGGCCGTCACGACGTTCAAACGATTGACGATGGGCGTGACGGCGCGCGCGCGCTCGACCAACGTGTCCGCGTCGACACCCAGGGCCAGCGCGGCGCCGAGTGCGCACGCCAGGTTCGTCGGTTGCACGCCGACGACGGCGTCGAGCGTGCCGACGTTGACGCCGTTGATGACGATCGTCCACCGACTCCCCTCGACGACGACGCGCGCGTCGACGCCGTCGCTCGACGAGCCGGTCGTGAGCACGCGCTTGCCCTGGGCGCGCAGCGACTCGGGCCACGCTGCCAAACGCGCGTCGTCGACGTTCACCACGACCGTCGAAGCGCGTTCGGTGATCTCGCGCTTGGCCTCTTCGACGACGTCCAACGTCTTCATGCGTTCCAAATGGACGGGACCGATCGCCGTGACGACCGCGATGTCGGGCGCACACCACGACGTCAGCTCTCGGATCTCGCCGAGTCCGTAAGTCCCCATCTCGGCGATGAAGACACGCGTTCCCTCGGCCAAGCTCTCGTTGATCGCTCGCGAGAGCCCGGCTCGATTGTTGTAGCTGCGCGGCGACGCCACCACCGCGTCGTCGCCACGATAGAGCGCGCTCAAGTGCTGCTTCGTCGACGTCTTGCCGTAGGACCCCGTGATCGCGACGACTCTCGGTCGGACCTGTTCGAGTCGCCTCACCGCTTGGTCGACGAATTTTTGCGCCTTGCGATTCTCGTACGGCTTCAATACACGCGTGGAGAGATCGAGGACCGGCGGTACCGCGAGCACCATGACGATCTCGCCCAACAGGGGCTGTGAACTGAAGGTGCCCAGGACCGCGACCGCGACGGCGACGACGCCAGCCACCATCGCCGTCGCGCGCAGGCGCCGCGTCCACTCCAGCGGACTCGTTCTTCCCCTGATCGAGAGTCCGTACGGACAGAAGACGCCGTACAGCACGACCACCCCAGCGAGCACGTCGAACGAGCGAAGGACGATCGCGATCGCCATCGCTACGAGGAGCGCGTGGCTGAGCGTGAAGGGTCGACGAGGGTGCGCCCGTCGCGGCACCTTGGCGCCGGGCAACTGCGGCGACGACCAGCGCGCGAGAAATCGAAGGAGGGAGGTCGGGTCGTAGTGCTCACGCTGTAGGACGCGAAGCCAGCGCAACATCTGCGCGCCGTAGGCGACGACCAAGAGCACCGCGAGCACGACGACGCCAACCGACTTCATAGCGACAGCGCCCTCTCGACGGCGCTCACCAGTTCGTCGGGTGCCTCGAGCGGCATCATATGGCCAACGCCGGGGACAACGCGCAACGTGTGGCCCTTCGTGAGCAGCCGAGCGGCACGTTCGGCCACGTCGAGGGGGACGTCGCCGTCATGCTCGCCCCACACGAAGGCGACCGGGACTTGCAGCGTCGAGAGCTCCGACTCGTAACTCTCGTTCACGCTGGCGACGAGGACGTCACGTAAGAGTCCGTGCGCGCGGCGATAGTCGCTTGAGCCGTACCTCTGTCGGGCCGCTTCCATTCGCGCGTCACTGAGCACTCCCCTCGCGTGCAGCCAGCGAGACGCCCGGTAGGACGCCGGCGCCTTCTTCGAGGCGCCGGCGCGAAGGAGCGGGGCGCCCGAAAGGACCAACGCGCGCACCACGTCGGGGTGCGCGCTCGCCACCACCGCGGCGACCGTACCGCCAAAGGAGTGCCCGACGAGGACCAACGGCTCGACGGCGATCGCGCGAAGGGCCGGGAGGATCAACTCGGCGTAGTGGCGAGCGCCGCCGGCCACCAGGGGCAGTGGCGACGAGCCGAATCCGGGCAGATCGAGGGCCACGGAGGCGACACCCCGTTCGGCCAGCGCCAGCGCCGCCACCGTGAAGTCGTCGGCCCGCCGACCCCAGCCGTGGAGCCACACCACCGTCACGGGGCCCTCGCCGTAGGACTCTCCGAAGAGATTCGAGTCGCCGTAGCTACGAAGCACGTCTTTCAGGTTAGTGAGGCCCCCCCTTCACCCGAAGCCACGTCACGCTCGCCCGGTAGCGTTTAGGCATCATGAGTGACGACACGACCTTCACCAACGAACTGCTCGTTGGTCTCACTCCCGAGCAGCGCGAGGCCGTCATGTCGCCCGCGCGTCGACACCTCGTGCGCGCCACCGCGGGCTCGGGTAAGACGCACGTCCTCACCCTTCGGATCCAGCGCCGCGTGGCCGACGGCGACGTCGCGCCCGATCAGCTCCTCGCCATGACCTTCACCCGCAAGGCCGGTGACGAACTGCGACGGCGACTCTTTCGTGCCGGCGTGCGCGACGTGCGCGCGGGCACGTTCCACCGCGCCGCGCTCAATCTCGTCACCCAGTACCGCGAGGATCACCACTTGCGGCCCCTCACCCTCGAGCCCAATCGACGAAAACTCGTCAGCGCGCTGGCGAAACAGCTCAAGGACAGTGGCGAACTCAAACTCGAGGACTGGCAACTGCCCAGACTGGAGCAGGAGATCGGTTGGGCGCTCAGTCAGGGATTCAGCGGCGCCCTGTACGCGAAGAGTGCGCGCCGACTTCGCCGTGACGCGCCGTTACCTCCCGCGCAGCTCGCCGACGTGCTGGACCGCTACGTCGGGCTTTGCCGCAGTCGTGGCGTGTTGGACTTCGACCTTCTGCTGAGCGAAGCCATCGCGCTGTTGAAGGATGAACCCGACGTGCTGGCGTCGTTTCGCTACCGTAACCGTTCGCTCTACGTCGACGAAACCCAAGACATGAACCCCCTGCAATTGATGTTGCTGCGCCAGATGGCCGGTGACGATCCCGATCTGTTCTGCGTGGGCGACCCCAATCAGTCGATCTACGGCTTCAACGGCGCGAACCCGAGTCTCATCAACGAGCTGCTGGCGACCTGGCCCGACATGGTGGTTCTCGACCTCACGCGAAACCACCGATCCACCGCGAACATCATCGCCGTGGCGAACACGCTGCTCGAAGAAGGTGCGCGTGGCATCATGCCCGCGAAGGACGAAGGTGAAGTCCCGCTCGTTCGTGGCTACAACACCGACGAAGAGGAGGCCGAACACGTCGCCACGTGGCTCGGCGCGCGTCATCAACCAGGTAGCCCCTGGAAGTCAATGGCGGTGCTGTCGCGCACGAACGCACAACTCGAACTCATCGCCAGTTATCTCGACGCCGTGGACATACCCAACGAGCGACGCGGACCCGAGCATTCGCCAGCCTCGGACCTCATGGCGCCGGAGCTCTCCGCGCGGCACTTCAACGACGACGATCGCGACGCCGTGGCCCTGTCAACGATCCACCGCGCGAAGGGACTCGAGTTCCAACACGTCGCGGCGATCGGGTGGGCCGAAGGACAGTTGCCGAACTACAACGCAACGACGCCCGAGCAGTTGGCCGAAGAGCAGCGTCTCGCGTACGTGGCACTCAGTCGAGCCGAGTACTCACTGTTGATCACTTGGAGCAAGGGTCGCAACGATCCGCGCTACCCCGACCGGTCGCCGTCACGCTTCCTCGGGCCGATCGAGGACGTCGTGCGTGCACTCGACGAGCGCAACGCACCGCTCGTGGGCGACGCCCGAAAGGCCCGTCTCGCCGCGATTCGAGCATCACTTACCGAGAGTCTCGAACGCATCGAGGGCGAGAGCGCGCGGACGAAGTCGTAATTCTTCACGGTTATAGTTCGCTGCGAGTGTCGTAAACGTTCCACGAAAGGGGCCACGACGATGAACGGTGCCCACGCGCTCCTCGCCACCCTGGAGGCGAACGACGTCAACGTCTGCTTCGCCAATCCCGGTACGTCAGAGATGCACTTCGTCGCCGCCCTCGACGACGCCCCGGCGATGCGCGGCATCCTCTGTCTCTTCGAGGGCGTGGCCACGGGCGCTGCGGACGGTTACGCCCGCGTAACCGGTTCGCCCGCCGCCACGTTGTTGCACCTCGGACCGGGCCTCGCGAACGGGTGGGCAAATCTGCACAACGCGCGACGCGCGCGCGTGCCCGTGCTCAACATCGTGGGCGATCACGCCACCCACCACGCGCACCTGGACGCCCCGCTGCAGAGCAACGTGCAGCTACTCGCCGACGGGCTCGAAGGTTGGTACCATCGCACGACGTCGTCTAACAACCTCGCCGGCGACGCCGCACGGGCCGTCGAGGCCGCCCTCGGTCCGCCGGGACGCGTGGCGACCTTGGTGCTGCCCGCTGACGTGTCGTGGAGCGACGTCCAAGCCGTGCCGTCGTCGTGGCCGCGCGCGCTGCGACCCTCCCCGCACGACATCGAGGAGTCCGCGTTCGATCGGGCGCTGGTGGCCCTTCGATCGAAGCGGTGCACCCTCTTTCTCGGCGGCACGGCCCTGTCGAAGGAGCAGACGGCGCTCGCTCAGCGAGTGGCGTCGGCCACGACGTCACGTCCGATGATGGAGACCTTCGCCGCGACGATGGACCGTGGGGCGGGCGTGGCGAGTCCGGAGCGACTGATCTACCTCAGTGAGTTCGCCGTCGACCAACTGAGAGAGTCCGAAGCGATCATCTTGGTGGGTTCGACGGAGCCCGTGGGCTTCTTCGCGTACCCCAACGTCCCCAGTCGCCTCGCCCCCGAGCGGGCCGAGATCATTCACCTCGCCCCACCGGGCAGCGACACGCTCGGCGCTCTCGAGGCACTCGTCGACGCCCTGCGCGCACCCGCCGTGCCCCTCGAATCGGGCGAGCCACCCGCTCCCCCCACGGGTGAACTGACCACGCACTCCTTCTCGGCGGCGGTGGGGGCCACCCTGCCCGAAGACGTCATTGTGGCCGACGAGTCGAACACCAGCGGCGTCCACCTCTTTGGCGCCACGCGATTCGCGCCCGAACACCAGTGGATGACGCTCACCGGCGGCGCGATCGGTTACGGACTGCCGGTCGCGCTGGGCGCCGCCGTCGCGTCGAAACGTCGCGTGCTCGCGCTCGAATCCGACGGTTCGATGATGTACACACTCCAGGCACTGTGGACGATGGCGCGCGAGGGCCTCGACGTGACGGTGGTGGGCCTTTCGAATCGAAGCTACGCCGTACTCAACATGGAACTCACGCGCGTCGGCGCGCTCGGCGACGGCGCGGCCAGCTCGCGCCTGCTCGAGCTCGACGATCCGACCCTCGACCTCAGCCAGCTCGCCCGCGCGCAGGGCGTGCCGAGCGTGCGCGCGACGAGCGCGGACGAGCTCGTCGCCGCACTCGAGACTTCTTACGCGACGCCCGGACCCATGTTCATCGAAGCCGTACTGCCCAAGGGCTTGCACTAGCGCCGACGCCGACCTCGAGCGCGCGCGAGGAAGGTCGCCGATGACGGCGACTACGAAGCGTCGGCGAGGACGAAGAAGATCTCGGTTTCGGCGGCGACCTTCCCGTGCACGGTGACGCGGCCGAACCCCTTGCCGCCGCGCGCGGAGAGTTTGGTCATCTCGCACTCGACGAGCACCGTGTCGCCCGGTAAGACCTGACGGCGGAATCGCGCGTTCTGCACCCCGCCGAAGAGGGGCAGTCGACCCACGTAGCGGGTGTCGGCCAGTACGACGACCGCGCCGCACTGGGCGATCGATTCGAGGAGCAAGACGCCCGGTGTCGTAGGGCGCCCAGGGAAGTGGCCGGCGAAGAACCACTCGTCGCCGCGCAGCGTCCACTCACCACTCGCGCGGACGCCAGGTTCGATGCTGAGCAGCGTGTCAAGGAACAAGAACGGCGCGCGGTGCGGCAACCAGTCCGTAGGGTCGAGTGAGACCTCACTCACTGCAGCGCCAACTCGGCGATTCGTCGCTCACTGTCCACGTTGACCAGTCGAAACGACCGTTGGTCACCTCGCGCGAGCACGTCACGGGCGCGCGCGGGCGCGGGGTCGCCCAGCGACGTCGTCGGTGCGTAACACTCGACCTGCTTGCCACCTTTAAGTTGCACTTTGATGACCGCCCCGTGCGAAGTGAAGGCCGTCACTTCGCCCGGCACGCGCGAACCCACGCGGTACGTGTTCTTGAAGAGCGTGAAGTCGCTCTCCGGATTCACGGGCTGGCGCCCGCGACGGAGCGCAACGACGGGCTCGATCGCGGGCGGTGACGCCTTGGCGACCTTCTTGGCTGGCTTGGTGGCGGGAACCTTCGCGGCGGCCCTTCGGGCCGGCGCCTTCTTCACCGGTTCGAGAACCTTCGCCGCTTTCTTGGTGGCTCGGGTGGGCACCTTCGTCGCGACCTTTTCGCTGGCCTTCTCCGGTGCCTTCTCCGGCTTGGTCGTCGACTTTCTCGTCGGTGGCGCTTTCTTCACGGCCTTGACGGGCGTCAACGTCGTGCCAATGGTCGGCTTCGCGCCACTGGGCAACGTGACGGCCAATTTCTTCACGCTGCGCGTGACCTTGGCGTTTCGTACCGGGACCCTCGGCGTGAAGACCCAACCGACGCCACGCACCGGCTTGCCGCCGATGAGCCGTCCGACGTCGAAGAGCCACGGGTACTCGTCCTGGAACTCTTGGAATGAATCGTTGCTCAGTACCACGCCGTCAATGCGGTCGGCGATCTTCAAGATGAACGCGTCACCTCGTCCGACGGCGCCGGCCGGCGGCGTGACGATCTCGCCCGCGAGGACGGCCTCGTTGAAACGACTTCGTTCGTTCGTGGCGGCGCGATGCTCGAAGGTGGCGTCGGCGACGACAATGATCTCGGCGGAGGGGTTCTCCTCACTGAAGGCCGTCACCGCCTCGTCCAGTTGCGAGAGACTGGGCGTGACGCGCCCTTCGGTGGCGAGGTTCGATCCATCGACCACGACGCGAAGTCGTGGACTCTTCGAGGGACTCACCCGATCGCTCGCGACAAGAGGTCGGCCTGTTCGGCGGCGTGCACCAGGCCGCTGCCCGTCGCGGGGCTCGCTGACTCGGCGCGCGCGACGTGCAACACCCGAACGTGACGAAGGTGGTCGTGCATCCGTAGGTGCACGAAGGGCCAGGCGCCCATGTTCTCGGGTTCTTCTTGCAGCCACACGACCTCGGCGAGGTTGGGGTAGCCCGACAGCACTCGCTCGATCTCCGCGGCGGGCCATGGGTAGAGTTGCTCGACGCGCACGACCGCGACGGCCGTTGCCCCCGTGGCGTCACGGTGGCCAAGTGCTTCGTGCGAGACCTTGCCCGACGCGAGGACGACGCGCGTCACGAGGGCGACGTCGCTGACGTGATCGTCGAGGACCGTCTGGAACGAACCGTGCTCGAATTCGCCGAGTGGCGAACGCGTCTGGGCGGCGCGCAGCATGGACTTCGGGGTGAAGACGATGAGTGGTGTAAGACGATCGCGCAAGACTTGACTACGCAACAGGTGGAAGTACTGCGCCGACGTGGTCGGTTGCGCGACACGAATGTTGTTGCGCGCGCTGAGCGACAGGAATCGCTCGATGCGACCACTGGAGTGTTCGGGACCCTGTCCCTCGTAGCCGTGCGGCAGCAACATCACCAACGTCGCGTGCTGGCCCCACTTGTCCTCGGCGGCGACCAAGAAGTTGTCGATGATGATCTCGGCACCGTTGGCGAAGTCGCCGAACTGTGCCTCCCAAGCCACCAGCGTGTTCGACGCCTCCACCGAGTACCCGTACTCGAACCCAAGCGCCGCGTACTCCGAGAGGAACGAGTCGCGCACGGTGAAAAAGCCCGGCGCGCCCATGCTCGCGAGCGGCACGTACTGCTGGCCGTTGTCGTAGTCGATCAACGCCGCGTGACGATGCGAGAAGGTGCCGCGACGGGTGTCCTGGCCCGTGAGACGGACGTTCGAGCCGGCCACGACGAGCGAGCCCAACGCTAACGCCTCACCGAAGGCCCAGTCCACCTCGCCCGATTCGAACAACGCGAGACGCTGAGTGAACTGACGTTCGAGCTTGGGGTGAATGGTAAATCCCTCGGGCGCCGTCACGCTGGCTCTGGCGATCGCCATCAAGGTCGCCTCGTCGACGCCCGTCTCGGGAGCTGCGCGGTCGACGTGCGTCTCGGCGACGGGCACGCCCTTCAGTTCGGGCACCGGGATAGTGCGCACTTCGTCGAGCACGTGTTGAAGACGGGCGTTGAACTCGTTGAGTGCGATCTCGGCTTCGTCGATGGAGATATCGCCGCGACGCACCAACGTCTCGGTGTAGAGCTTGCGCACCGAGCGCATCTGATCGATGATCTTGTACATCTGAGGTTGCGTGTAACTGGGGTCGTCACCCTCGTTATGCCCGAAACGGCGATAACAGACGATGTCGATCACCACGTCGCGCTGGAAGGCCTCGCGATAGTCAAAGGCCAGGCGGGCCGCGCGGGCGCAGGCTTCGGGGTCGTCACCGTTGACGTGGAAGATCGGCGCTTGGATCATCTTGGCGACGTCGGTGGGGTAAAAACTTGAGCGCGCCGATTCGGGCGCCGTCGTGAAGCCCACTTGGTTGTTCACGACGAGGTGAATCGCGCCGCCCACGCGATAACCCGAGAGCTGCGAGAGGTTCAGGGTCTCGGCGACGACGCCCTGTCCGGCGAAGGCCGCGTCACCGTGGATCAGTACTGCCAGGTACGGGTGATCCATGAAGGGTTGGTCCGTTGCCGTGCCGTCGCTCGGACGCAACACGAGGTCTTGCTTCGCTCGAACGATGCCCTCGACGACGGGACTCACCGCTTCGAGGTGTGAGGGGTTGGACGCCATCGACACGTCGATCGTGACGCCACGGGGATTCTTGAAGACGCCGTGCGCGCCCTTGTGGTACTTGACGTCGCCACTGCCCTGGACGCTCTCGGGATCGAGGTTGCCCTCGAACTCCGAGAAGATGTCGCTGTAGGACTTGCCGACGATGTTCGCGAGCACGTTGAGCCGTCCGCGGTGCGCCATACCGATGACGGCCTCTTTCACGCCGTGGTCCGCGGCTTCGTCGAGCACGGTCTGCAGGGCGACGATGGTGGACTCGGCGCCCTCGAGGCCGAAACGCTTCTGACCGACGTAGCGCGTGTGCAAGAACCGCTCGAAGACCTCGGCCTCGCTCAGGGCGTTCAGGATTCGACGCTGCTCGTCCAGGTTCGTCGTGGAGTCGACGCCTTCGACGCGCTCTTGGATCCAGCGCTTTTGCACGGGGTCCATGATGTGGCCGTACTCGATGCCAATCGTGCGACAGTACGCGTCACGCAAGATCGCCAGGATCTTCTCGAGGGGCGCCTCGTGCAGACCGGCGAGTCCGTCCACCACGAACGAGCGCTGAAGGTCCCAGATGGTGAGACCGTAGGAGGCCAAGTCCAACTCCGCGTGCAGGGGCGGCGGTTCGCTACTCAAGGGGTCGAGGTGGGCGTTCAGGTGACCGCGCACGCGGTACATGTTTATGAGGGCCTGGACGCGAATCTGCTTCAAGATCCGCTCGGCCTCGGCGTCGTTGGACGAGGGGTTGGAGTCGTTGGCCCATCGCGCCGGCTCGTAGGGGATGCCGAGCGAGGCGAAGATCTCGTCGTAAAACTCGTGTCCCCCGGTCAAGCACTCCGCGACGTACTTCAAGAACAGTCCCGACTCCGCGCCCTGGATGATGCGGTGGTCGTACGTCGAGGTCAAGGTCATGACCTTGCCGACGCCGAGCTCGGCGAGCGCACGAGGATCGGCCGCGTCGAAGCCGGCCGGCCACGCCAACGCGCCGACGCCAAAGATGGCTCCCTGTCCCGGCATGAGTCGCGGGACTGACTGGACCGTGCCGAGCGTGCCGGGATTGGTGATCGACACCGTCGCACCAACGAGGTCGTCGGCGCCGTAGCCGCCTCCGTGGATCTTGCGCACCAGATCTTCGTAGGCCAAGAGAAACGCCCGAAAGTCCATGGTATCCGCGTCGCGGATGACCGGCACCAGCAACGTGCGCGAGCCGTCCTTTTTCTGGACGTCGACGGCGAGTCCGAGGCCCACGTGCTCGTGGCGACGTACGCCCGGGGTCCCCTTGTCGTCGACGGCGTCGACGAACGAGGCGTTCATCGCGGGAATCTCGCGAAGACCCTTCACGATGGCGTAGGCGATGAGGTGCGTGAAGGAGACCTTGGCGCCGCTCGAACGCGCGAGCGACTCGTTCAACGCGCTGCGGTTGATCTCTAAGAGCCGAGCAGCCACGGTGCGAACGCTGGTCGCGGTCGGCACGGCGAGACTGGCGTTCATGTTGGAGACGATGCGTGCCGCCGCTCCTCGCAGCGGCGTCGCCTCGGCGTCGATGGCGACTGAGCTCGCGGGTGTCGTCGGCGCACTCGGCTGGGTCGTGGCGATGGTGGGCAACGTGGAGCGTTGGTAGTCCGCGAAGAACGCGCGCCAGCTCTCCGCGACGGACGAAGGATCGGCGACGAAGCGGTCGTACATGTCGTCCACGAGCCAGGCATTGGGCCCAAACGAGCCTTGCGCGCGGTGAGTCGACGATGAATCTGGGGGCGTAGTCACCCTTCCAGCCTAGGGCTCGTCACGGGGCGTTTGATGAGGTGGAGCCCCGAGAACGCCGGTAAGTTTCCTTCGTGACCTCCCCGTCCACCAAGTCCGCGCGACTGCACTTCATCGATAACTCCCCGGTCAAGGGCCTGGCCGTGGCGGAACGTCGGGTTGAGAACTCCCACGCCTGCGTCATCTTCGTGCACGGCGCCCTCGACCGCGGCGGCTCGTTCGCGCGGCTCGTTCGTCGACTCGAGTCCTTCGACGCCGTGGTCTACGACCGCCGCGGCTACCAGGGTTCGCGCGACCTCGCGCCGGTGAACCTCGACTTGCACGTCGACGATCTGTGCGCCTTGGTGGCCCGCGAAGCCGACCGTCAACCCGTCATACTCTTCGGCCACAGTTTCGGAGGCGTGGTGACCTTCGGCGCCGCGCTGCGCGATCCGTCGCGGGTCCAACTCGTCGTGAACTTCGAGTCACCCCTGCCGTGGATCTTGCGCCGAGAGAGCTCGCGCCCTCCGTTGACCGACGACACTCGCTACGAAGCCGAGCGATTCTTTCGGCGCATGGTCTCAGAGAAGGCGTGGGAACGTCTCAGTGAAGCACAGCGAGAGTCACGGCGTCTCGACGGCCCAGCGCTCTTGAACGACCTGGCCACCGTGCAGCGCCACGAGGCGCCGTTCGACCTCGCGGCGCTACGCGTGCCGACGACCTACGTCTACGGCGACGGCGTCCTCGCCGACTACTACCGCGCGCTGGCCGTGGAACTCGTGAAGGCCAACCCGGCCATCGCGACGGTCGAGATCGAGCACGCCAACCATGACGCGCACCTGAAGAGCCCCGTGGAGCTCGCCGCGGTGATACAACAGCGATGGGACCAGGTGTGCGCGTCGGCGTGACCGGTGCGTCGGGTCTCATCGGCCGCTCCCTTGTGGACGCACTGCACGAGCGCGGTGACACCACGGTCATCTTCGTGCGTCCCTCGTCGACGGAAGTCCGCGGCGACATCGTTCGTTGGGACCCTGCGCGCGGTGACGTCGACGACGGTGCCCTCAAGCGAGTGGGTGCGCTGGACGCGGTCGTCAACCTCGCCGGCGCGGGCATCGGCGACCGTCGTTGGAGCGCGTCACGCAAAGATGAGATTCTCGTTTCACGCGTCGCGGCCACGTCGTTGTTGGTCAGCGCACTCGCGACATTATCCAACGGTGGTGGCTTCCTCGCGAGCGCGTCGGCGATTGGTTGGTACGGATCGCGCGGTGACGAACAACTCGACGAGACCTCACCGCGTGGCACTGGCTTCCTCAGCGACGTGTGCGTGTCGTGGGAGTGCGCAACGTCCCCGCTCGAAGAGCGCGGCGTCGACGTTGCCCACCTGCGCAGTGGCGTCGTGCTCACCTCGAAGGGCGGCGCGCTGAAGAAGCAACTTCTACTCTTTCGCTGTGGGCTCGGTGGTCACTACGGGAGTGGTCGTCAGTGGATGAGCGTCATCTCACTCGTCGACGAAGTGCGCGCGCTGCTGTGGACGATCGACCACCGACTTAAGGGTGCCGTCAATCTCGTCGCGCCCGAACCACTCACGAACCGCGAGTTCACGCGGGCACTCGCGCGCGTCGTTCGTCGACCCGCACTCGTCAACGTTCCAAGACCAGTGCTGAGGACGGCGCTGGGCGGCGAGATGGCGGACGAACTCCTCCTGGCGAGCCAACGAGTGGCGCCCGAGAAACTGCACTCGGCGAACTTCACGTTCGAACACCCGAATGCCGACGCGGCGTTGAAATGGGCGCTGAACTCCGGGCGCTGAACGACACCTTTGGCTGATCAGCGGGGCGGATGACGCCCACAAGCACACGTCGCGCCACTAAAGTTTGTGCTGGGCCGCAAAAAGCGGACCGGCACTCTGATCGCGGCCACCCTGGTGGCGCTGGGAATCAACTCACAATGCACGTTCTACGCAGATTTCGACTCCCGACTGCCTTTGTGGTGGCGCTGGGCGCAATGGTGCTGACGATGGCGGCGCCCACGACCAGCCAAGCCGCCGCGACGAGCACAATTACCTTCGCCGAGATGCCTGGCGCCAGCCCCAACTACATATTCCCCTACGCCAGTTGCCTCTACGACGCGCCGAACAACATTGGCCAGTTCCAACAGTTGATGTTTCGACCGCTCTACTGGTTTGGGGTGGGCCCCTCCGTGGGCCAGAGTGCGGCGCTGTCGCTCGCCGCGCAACCGGTGTACAACAAGGCCCACACGGCGGCAACGCTCTCGATGAAGGGGTGGCGCTTCGCCGACGGCCAGATCGTGGACGCCCAATCCGTGAAGTTCTTCCTCAACATGTACATGGCCGACCCGCTCGCCTTCTGCGGTTACGAGCAGGGCATGGGTATTCCCGACCAAGTACGTTCGGTCACCGCGGCGGGTAACACGGTGCACATCACGTTCACCAGGGCCGTGAACCCGACGTGGATGACGGACGACTTCTTGTCGCAGATCACGCCCATGCCCACCCGTTGGGATCGGGTCTCGGCCTCGCAGGGTGGTCGCTGCTCCATCGGCGCCTACGGCGCGGGCTCGACGATCGCGTCGTGCAAGGCAGTCGAGACCTACCTCTCAGGTCTCGCGACCAAGACCAGGACGTTCAGCACCGCCTTTTGGCAAGGCGGCGCCGATGGACCGTGGAAACTTTCGTCGTTCGACACTGCGGGCGACGCCACCTTCGTCGCCAACCTTGCCTACTCCGGGCCGCAGAAGGCGCGCGTGAAGTACGTAAAGGAAATCGCCTTCACGTCGGCGAACCAGGAGACCGCGGAACTGGACAAGGGAACGATCGACGTCGGCTACATCGATCCGTCAACGCTGCCCCCGAGAGCGACCGCCAAGAGCGCCGGACCGAATATCGCTGCTCTCAGCGCGAAGTACAACCTCGCGGCGGGCTCGTCGTGGGGTTTCAACGAGGCGGTCTTCAACTTCAATCCAGCGAACGCCAAGTCGGCTGCCATCGCCCAACTCTATGTTCGCCAAGCCCTCCAGGAAGCGGTGAATCAGTCTTCGATCGTGTCGAGCGCGTTCAACGGTTATGGCTACAGCACCGATAGTCCTCTGCCCCCCGCGACGCCCACGTCACTCTCGAAGCCCATCGCGAACCCCTACGCGTACAACCTCGTCAGCGCGAAAGCGCTGCTAACGAGCCACGGCTGGACGATGGTGAGCGGCGTCATGACGTGCACGTCGCCCGGCACGACCGCGACGGAGTGTGGTGCCAATATCAACGCTGGGTACACTCTTAACCTCAACATCGTCTGGCCCGGCGATTCGCCAGAACTGAACACCGCGTTCAAACAAGAGATCGCGAGCTGGGCTCAGATCGGCGTCGTCGTGACGCCCAACTATGACACCGCCAACAATGTCGTCACCGACTGCTCGGCGACTTCGATCTACCAGCTTTGCGTACTCGAGACCGGTTGGAACTACGCGAGCAGTTACTTTCCTTCCGGCGAGGAGCTCTTCACCCCCAAGGGCACGGCCAACTTCGGCTCGTACAGCGACACCCACATGACGACGCTCATCGACGCCACGACGTCGAGAATCGCCAATCTGACCAGCTACGCCTCGTACGCCGCGCAACAGTTGCCGGTCCTTTATCAGCCACAAGTCGAACAGACCGTCGAAGTTCTTCGCACCCTCAAGAGTGCGATTGGCTTCTCGCCGAGCCCACTCGGCAACTTCACGCCCGAGTACTACTACTTCTAACGAAACGTCGACGGGCGGACGAACTGGTCTCACGGCCGGGGGGTTGAACCCGTGAGGAAACTTCGTTTGGCCGTAAACGAAACGAACTCCACGATTCGGTCCACAACGTGAAGAGTCCCCCGCTCGAAGGTTAGCGGATCTCGGAAATCACATCTAAGGGTCCCCGCGAGGGGTCAACTGTTCTCAAAACGGTCCAGAATTGGCTTAGAGTCCTCAGATTTCCATCCCCCACGAGATAATTCTTGGAATCGAAAACCTCGATAAAGACTAATCACAGTATGGCTACGCGACCCCCCTGGGTCGTTTGGAACCAAACCCTCATTTATGTCGGCGGTGTTATTTGATCCTTACGTGACCTTGTCTGCCCTCTTACCTTCTTGTACAGTGAGTCCCAGACCGCCGACCGTGGCGGATGTGTGAAGAGCGTGATCACTTCGGTGGTACGGGAGGCAATATGTTTCAAAAATATAAGATTCGTGCAGTATTAACAGTAGGGGTGGCTCTAGCGGCTGCGGGCGTCGGGCTTATTGTGCCGTCGATCAGCGGCGCAGCAGCAAAGCCGAACGTTATAACGATCGCTGAAGGCGCGAACGCAACACCGAATTATATTTTGCCCTTCTACCCTCCAGCGCACTGCACGGTAACGAATACGTCGCAATTCCAACTCATGATGTATCGCCCCCTGTACTTCTTCGGCCTCGGCGCCAGTGCCGCCCTCCAGCCCACCTTGTCAACGGGAAAACTTCCGGTTTACTCGAACGGCAACAAGACGGTGACGATCAGCATGAAGGGCTGGAAGTTCGCTGACGGCCAGACCGTTAACGCTGAGTCAGTCATGTTCTTCCTAAACATGTACCACGCCGTGCCCGCGGGCTTCTGCACCTACAGCAAGGGCCTAGGAATTCCCGACCAAGTGGCAAGTGCCTCGGGTTCGGGTAACACCGTGGTCCTCCACCTGAAGAGTGCGGTGAGCCCTCTGTGGTTTACCGACAACGAATTGGCGACGATTACGCCTATGGCCAATACCTGGGACATGTCAAGTGCGACCAAGAAGAGTAGCTGCGCCTCTGGAAAGTACGGAGCCGCTTCGACGCTCGCTGCCTGCAAGGCAGTCCAGACCTACTTGGACGCGCAGGCTCTAAAAACGTCGACCTTCACGAACAAGATGTGGCAGAGTGGCGCAGACGGGCCCTACACCTTGATCAAGATGGACAACCTAGGCAACGCGGAGTTCCAAAAGAACGTTAAGTACTCCGGTCCTCAGAAGGCGCAAGTCAAGTACGTGAAGCTTGTTGCGTTCACGTCCGCGACCGCCGAGCAAAACCAGCTGGAGGCCGGCAACATCAACCTCGGCTACGTTGATCCTTCGGTGTTGACGTCGCCCGCCCCATCACCCGGACAAGTTGGTAAAAACTTTGCGCCTCTGGCTTCGAAGTTCAATCTCGTTTCCACGATTCCGTTCTCCAACAACTACATGAACCTCAACTTTGGCAATAACCCCGGTACGGTGTTCCTTAACCAGTTGTACGTCCGTCAGGCGTTGGAGTCATCGATCGACCAGGCCGCCATCGACAAGTCTGCGTTCAAGAACTACGCGTCGCCTTCCTACTCGGCGGTGCCACCAGGAACGCCATCGACGGAGATCGGTAAAGTGACCCAGCCGTACCCCTACTCCATGACGGCCGCAGCGTCGGACTTCTCGAAGAACGGGTGGACGCTCACGGGCGGATCGCTAGAGTGCACGAGTCCCGGCACCGCTGCAGGTCAATGTGGCACGGGAATCACCCAGGGTGAGAAGTTGACTCTGAGTGTTGAGTACTACAGCGGCGTTCCCTCGTTGACGACAGAAATGAATGCTGCCATCGCGAACTGGACGACCCTTGGCATTGTAATCAAACAAACCACAGGAACGTTCAATGACACTGCTGGTACGTGTCCATCGGCGTACAACGCCGCGACGACGTTCGACATCTGCAACTGGGGTGGTGGCTGGCTCTACGCGCCTGACTACTACCCTTCGGGCGAGCCTCTCTATCTGACCGGCGCCGGATCGAACAGTGGGCAGTACACGAACCCGACGATGGACGCACTCATCAAGGCGACGCTTTCATCGAACGTGAAGTTGACGAAATTTGCACAGTTCACCGCGGACAACCTGCCCGTTCTGTGGGACCCAATCAACGCCACCACGACCGAAGTTTCCAAGTCGCTGAAGAGCAGCATCGGATTCAAGGACGTGTTGGAAACATTCACGCCTGAGTATTTCCACTTTTAAGAGTTCTCGAAGTTGCATAACTGAACTCTGAGATGCATCGAGAAGAGGGGTCCGAAAGGACCCCTCTTCTCGATGCCAACGTGACTGGATGGTAGCCTTACCCCGTGTTTTCGTACATTGTGAGACGATTAGGTCAATCGGTGATCGTCCTTCTCATCGTCATTGTTCTTACTTTTACTCTCCCCTACTTCCAACCGCACGGGATTCTCGCTCCGGCGTATTCGGTACTGGGGAGTCGCAGCACTCCTTACAACGTGCACGTGTGGGCATCTCAACACCATCTTCTCGAGCCGTACTGGACGAGGCTCTATCAATACATGTTCCAGCTGGTATTCCATTTCAATCTTGGTTACTCCTATATACAGAGTCTCTCTGTTCGCACGATCATTGCCCTGTACGTGCCACGGACCGTCTGGCTCGCACTGAGCGCCCTCATCCTTACCGTCATCATTTCGGTGCCTCTGGGGATCTTTCAGGCGTCACGCCGCAACACGGCGGTTGACTACGCCGCCACGGGCACCGCCTTCGTGCTCTACGCAGTCCCCACTTTCTTACTGTGCCTCCTGGCCATCGAGCTTTTCGGTTTTAACACGTTTCATCTTCCGATATCGCCACCCGAGGGCGTAGCGCCCTGGGCCATCTTCACGGATCCCAAGTCGTTCATTCTGCCGGTTGGTTGCCTCACTCTTCTCTCCGTGGCGGGAATCAGTCGCTTCATGCGCGGCACGGTGCTTGAAGTGCTAGTCCAGGACTACGTGCGAACGGCTCGAGCCAAAGGATGCAGCCCTTTTCGAGTGTTATGGCATCACTCGTTACGCAATGCCCTTGGACCAATCGTGACGATTCTTGGTCTCTCGATTCCGATCCTCTTCGGCGGAGCTCTCATCGTCGAGTACGTCTTTAATTACGCGGGTCTCGGTCTCCAAACGTTGAACGCGGCGCTCGAGTTCGACGTTCCCGTCGTGCTCGGCATTACGATTCTCGTATCGATCTTCACGTTGCTGGGAAATCTCGCGGCGGACGTCGCGCTGGGCATCATCGATCCGCGGCTTCGCATCCAGGGGAACAAGTGACGATTCTTGAAGCTGTTGCTGCATTCAGCGACGAGGACGCCCCCGTACCGTTATGGCGCCAACGTCTCAGAGTCTTCATGGCCAACAAGCTCGCGATTGTGTCGTGCGTTTACATCATCATTCTCGCCCTCGCTTGTTTTCTCGTACCGCATCTACACACCACGAATCAGACCAATCAGGCGATTGCCTTCAACACACCACAAAACGAGCCACCTTCAAGTGCTCACTGGCTCGGCACAGACAGCAATGGCTTCGACGAGCTCGGCCGCATCTTCTTCGGCGGTGAGTACTCACTCACGCTGGGATTCCTTGCCGGTTTCATCACCATCGTCGTTGGGACGATTTATGGAATGACCGCCGGGTTTGTCGGCGGCATCGTCGACTCGGTGATGATGCGACTGCTCGACGCGTTCCTCTCAATTCCGTACATCTTCCTCTTGATCACGCTCATCACAGTCTTTGGACGATCGACAGTTTTTTTGATTTGCATCATTGGTTTCACTGGCTGGTGGGGTAATTCACGTATCATTCGAGGTGACGCGCTTCTCATTCGCAATCTGGACTACGCCAAAGCCTCGACGTCGATGGGCGCGTCGAAGTTCCACGTGATTAAAAGCCACGTATTCCCCAATTCGATTAGCAACATTGTCACGGTGGCCACGTTCTCCGTCGCCGACGCCATCCTCTTTCTCTCGGCTCTCGGTTTCCTTGGCCTCGGCATTCAACCCCCCCAAACAGACTGGGGCACCATGCTGCAGGCGGGAGCAGCTCAGTTGCAAAACGGCTTCTGGTGGGAAGTGTGGCCACTCGCAGTCGTCTTCATCCTGGTCGTCGTGGCAATCAATTACATCGGCGATGCCCTGCGGGACGCTTTTGAAGTCCGTCTCCTCGAGCGGTAACGGACAGCCAAAAGTAGATTATTCGGTCGAGAGCGTGCGCTGAACACGGGCACATCTGGTGGCAAGGATGACGCACCTAGAAGTGGTCATGCAGAGAGTTGGACCGGTGTCCGCAATGGAAAATGACACGCGGCCTGATGCCGGTCGCCATAACTCTCCATCTGTGGCTCCACGTCGACGCACACCGCCTCGGCACGCGGACACCGAGTTCGAAAGCGGCAACCGGACGGAGGCTTGACTGGCGAGGGCAACTCACCACGCACCTGAAATCCCCGCTTCTTTCGTGCTTCCTCGGGATCGGGCACGGGCACCGCATCCAAGAGTCCCTGGGTGTACGGGTGCGCAGGCCGTCGGAACACCGACTCTGCGTCACCAATCTCTACAATCTTGCCCAAATACATCACCGCAATCGAGTCCGCCATGTAATACACGACAGCAAGGTCGTGGCTCACAAAGACGTAGGAGAGATCTTTCTCCTTTTGCAGATTTTTCATCAAGTTGAGAATCTGAGCTTGCACCGAAACGTCGAGCGCTGAAACGGGCTCATCGGCAACAATGAGACGGGGATTAAGCGCTAAAGCTCGAGCGAGTCCAATGCGCTGACGCTGACCACCTGAGAACTCGTGGGGGTAACGATTGGCCGCAAGCTGATTGAGACCCACTATGTCAAGAAGTTCATATATTCGGCGTTGCCGTTCGACTTTGGTTCCTACTCTTTGAACGGCCAGAGGCTCGCCGATGATGTCATTGACACTCATGCGCGGGTTCAGCGACGAATAGGGGTCCTGGAACATCATTTGGCGTTGAACATGATCCTCGCGGGACATCTTGTGATTCTTGTCAGTCACCAACCGGTCGTTAATGTAAATCTGACCAGAAGTGAGAGTTTCAAGACCGACCAACATTCGCCCGATCGTCGTCTTGCCGCAACCCGATTCCCCCACGAGACCGAAGGTCTCGCCCTCGTTGACGGTGAAACTCACGTCAGAAACCGCGTGCACTGCGCCCACCTTCTGGTGAATCAGTCCGGCCTTAATAGGAAACTCTTTCACCATGTGCTCAACGCGCGCGAGTTCCTTGTGCGGCGCGGCTTCGGCCGCTTCCGCAGTGACGGACGTCGTGACGATCGTCGTGAGCGGTCCAGCGACGGGATGAAAGCAGGCGAACTGGTGCCGCGCGTCCCCGGTGAGCTGCGGGTCCTCCTGGCGGCACTGGTCGGTGGCGTAGGCGCAGCGCGGCGCGAAGCGACATGCGACAATCACCTTCGTGAGGTCAGGCGGCATGCCGGCGATCGAAACCAACTGCTGCTTCGAGGCCGTTTCTAGGCTCGGCATCGAGGCGAGCAGCGCCTGGGTGTAGGGGTGCCGCATGGACTTGAACAGTTCGTCGGTGGGTGACTCCTCGGCCTTTTTGCCGCCGTACATGACGACGACGCGGTCACTACGACCGGCGATCACACCCATGTCGTGAGTGATGAGCAGTACCGCCATGCTCAGTTCCTTACGCAGCTTGTCGATGATGTCGAGGATCTGAGCCTGTATCGTGACGTCAAGGGCAGTCGTGGGTTCGTCCGCAATCAGCAGCTTGGGCGAACAGACCAGTCCCATCGCGATGATGACGCGTTGACGAAGACCACCGGAGAGTTCGAAGGGATACTGATCGAGCCGTTCAGCGGGCCGAGGCATGTCGACCATCTCCAATACCTCGAGGGCACGTTTGCGGGCCTCGTCGTTACTCGCGCCCCGATGGATCCGAAATCCTTCACCGATCTGTCGACCGATCTTCGTCGTGGGGTTGAGCGAACTCATCGGATCCTGGGGAATGAGGGCGACGTCGTTTCCGCGCTGGGACTGCATTTCCTTTTCCGAGAGTGACGCCAGGTCGACCCCGTCGAGCTCGACACTGCCCCCCGCGATCCGACCGTTCCCGGGCAGGAGGCGCATGATGGCGAGACCTGTCGTCGTCTTGCCACAGCCCGATTCACCAACGAGACCGACGCATTCGCCCGGGGCGATGTTCAGTGAAAAATCGTCAACGGCGGTAGCGAAGGTGTTACTAGTAGTGAACTGGACCTTCAGATTTTTTACCGTGAGCAGCGACGACATAGATAACAAATCCTACACTTTTCCAGGGTTTTCCTTGATTCGGCGAGCGCCGCATGAGATTGCACTCTTGATCCGAAATCCTCTTCTACGTAAGGCGCCAGGTCTGTCGATGGTAACGACAAGGTCCTTGATCAACGAGGGCCCGGAGATGGAATGGGACTCCGTAGCCCTTGTTGGTGTCCCATCCATACTCGGGAAATTCGAGCGCCAGGTGTCGCATAGCCCGATCGCGCTGAACCTTTGCCAAGACCGACGCCGCCGCAATCGTCCCGCTCTGACTATCACCCTTAACGAGCGTCGTATGAGCGATGCCGGCGTAGTGGAGTGACGGCGGACTTAGGTCGTCGCCATTGAAGCGAAGCGGTGCGTCCAAGAGATTTAACGATCCATCGATGAGCGCGAACGTAGGTACCAGCGTCAGCCCTTCGAGTGCGCGCGTGGCCGCGACGGCCAACGCCAGGCGAAGTCCCCATCGATCAATCTCAATCGCAGACACCGAGCCAAGCGACCAGTCGGCCGCCCAGCGCTCAAGTGGCTCTACCAACGCTTCTCGACGCTTAGAGGTAAGTACCTTCGAGTCGGTAAGACCAACTGGTGGAAGAGAGTCCTCGGTAATCACCACGGCGCCAATCGTCATTGGTCCAGCGAGCGCTCCGCGACCCACTTCGTCCAAGCCAACGACCACTTCGCCGCGAGACAAAAGAGGCCGCTCAAAGGCGAGGAGATCCAACGCAAGAACGCTCACCCACAAATCGTACCTACGACCACGCCACGTAACATTCATCTTCATGGTCAACGACGTCTTCGTAGTTCCGATCAAGAGCTTCGACGTCGCCAAAGAACGTCTTCGCCGTGGCGGGGTCCCTGACGTCACTTCTTTAGCCCGCGAACTCGCGCTTGGTGTCCTCGAGAATTGCTCACCGCGCCACGTCATTGTCATAAGCGAGTCCAGTGACGTCACCAATTTCGCCCGAGATAACGGCGCCGAGGTCGTGGAGTCGACCGCTTCGGGTCTGAACGAGGCAGTCCAGGGCGCCTATGAGGGACTCAGCGCACGTTACGATCGTCTCATCATTGTTCACGGCGACCTTCGCTACCCGGAGGGCCTCGGCACGTTCATGCCGTTGCCCGGCATCACGTTGTTCGCCGACCACCATGGCTCGGGCACCAACGTGATAGTGATTCCTAGCGGACTCGACTTTCACTTCGCGTACGGGACGAACTCGTTACGTCACCACGTCGCTGAAGCCGAACGCCTCAACGCCCCCTACCGCGTGGTCGCCACAAGTCCGTGGCGCTTCGACGTCGACGAACCGAGTGACCTGAACGACGCCTAGGCAGCACTCGAGGGGGCCTTGCGGCCCCCTCGAGAACAGATTCTCCTGGGAGAATCGACTACTTCTTCTTTGCAGCCCTCTTGGCTGGAGCACGCTTCTTAGCGGCCTTCTTCGCAGCAGGACGCTTCTTCGCGGCCTTCTTCGCTGCGGGACGCTTCTTCGCGGCCTTCTTCGCAGCAGGACGCTTCTTCGCGGCCTTC